>Ga0114129_10013986_pt1 | contig 11432 bp, 7 predicted proteins | sample RhiMetdeltSRZDD1_FD_80071 | JGI IMG/M metagenome (GOLD analysis project Ga0114129, IMG submission 80071) | Populus rhizosphere microbial communities from Tennessee, USA - Rhizosphere MetaG P. deltoides SRZDD1 (version 2) (version 2) | ecosystem: Host-associated > Plants > Roots > Rhizosphere >... | reverse complement strand
TTCGCGTCGTCGGCGAAACCGGCTGCATAGGTTCCTGTCGTGTCGGCGGCGACGAGTTTGTACGTTCCGGCGGGGACGTTGAGCGTGAAGTTGCCGCCCATGTCGGTAACCGCGGTTGCTGCGCTCAAGGCACCATCGGGCGAATAGGCGCTTACCGTCATTCCCGGCAGGACCACGCCTGTATCGAAATCGGTGACCGTACCCGCCAGGTGTCCGGCAAAATCGAGGGTGAAACCGATGCTCGACGTCACGATGGATGCTCTGACCGAGACCGCAGTAGCGGTCGCGAATGTCGGCTGTTCGAAAAAGAAGCGTGTCGCAAACAACCCGTGGTCGTCGTAGGCCGCGACTTTGTACTGACCAGGGGGAAGAGCGAGCGAATACACGCCGCGTGAGTCGGTCAGCACGAAGCCGCGACGCGTTCCGCTTCCAATGTTGTACACGGCGACTGTGATGCCCGCCAACGGCGTTCCACTCGCGCGGCCGATCACCGTCCCCGACATCGTGCCGGCTCGCTGAAGGGCAAAACTAATCCCGGAGAGGGTTCCGGTGACCGTGACCAGTGGCGAGGTCTCAAAGGAGTCGGCATCATTCCCAAAGTTGGTCGCAAACGCCCCGGCTTCGTCATAGGCGAGGACGTGATAAGAACCTGCCGGAACACCAACGGAATAGCGCCCGAGTGAATCGGTGGTTGCAGTGGAGACGAGGGTTCCGGCCGGTGTATACGCGGCCACGACCATGGATCCGAGAGGCGTCCTCAAATCCGCGTCGGTTACCGTCCCGCTGATCGTCGCCGCCGGCAACGCGCGTGCGACCAGTACGCTCGCGGCAGCGATGACGACCGCACGGCAAATGCGCGGAAACATGTTTTGGGCCGACAAGGGACGATCTTGCAAAAGTACTGTAGGATTTTTGCATCAACTGAAAGTACGTCGGGGACCGGATTGATTCCACCGGTCTTGTAAACAATGAGAGTCCTTTCCCAACTGCAGGTAGGTACGAAGCTGGCCCTGGTGATGACCCTCATCCTGGCCCTCGTTTCCCTCGGCATTTACATCTACTTTCCTGCACGACTGCAGCGGCAGGCGATCGAGGCTCTGACACAGCGAGCGTCGGCGATCGCGGATGTGACGGCATTCGGCGTCGCTCCTGGCTTGCAGGCGCGCGATCGGGTGGCGGTTTCCGGGGCCGTCACCGCCCTGCGCCGCAATCCGAATCTGGTTTTCTTCGTGGTGCAGGACACCGCCGGTCAGACGTTCGCGTCGTTCAATGAGCTGGTGGCGTCGAGCGCCGGCACTTTCACAAAAGCAACCGCGCAACCGCGAGTCGTCGGTATGACCGTGGGGGAGCGGAGTGAAACGAGCGGAGCATTTTCCGAAGACGGTTCGATCTACGCGACAACGACGCCGATCCGGTATCACGGCCGGAAGCTCGGCACGCTGACGATCGGCTTTTCTCTCGATCGCGTTCTGCTCGAGACGTCGCGCAGCAGGGCGACCGTCGCGCTGGTGACGCTATTGGCGTTTGCGGTAGGAGTCGTCCTGGTGTTCGCGCTCAGCACACTGATCACTGGACCTCTGCATCGCATCGTGAGAACGGCGGAGCACATCGCGGCCGGCGACATGCACAGCCGCGCGGACGTGCAAAGCAAGGACGAAGTCGGAAAGCTGGCGCAGACGTTCAACCTCATGCTCGACCGGCTGACGACCGCGCGCGAGGATCTCGAGACTTTGAATCGCACGTTGGAACAGCGCGTCGAAGAGCGTGCCCGGGAGCTGACCGAGGAAATTACAGAGCGGCGCCGCGCGGAAGAGCGGTACCGGCTGCTCTTCCAACGCAATCTCGCCGGGGTTTACATCGCCGCGTCCGACGGCAAAATCATCAGTTGCAACGATGCCTGTGCACGTTTGTTCGGATATGAGTTCGCCGAGGACTACCTGGCCGAGGATGGAAGGATCGCGTATGTGAATGAGCGCCATCGCGATTCCGTGATTCGCCGGCTTCACGCGAACGGCGCTGTCTTCAATGAAGAAGTCGAGCTCAAGAAAAAGAACAATCAGCCGGTTTGGGCGCTCGAAAACATCCGCCTCGTCCCGGGCCATAACGGCGCGGAACCGACATTCGAAGGAATCCTCCTCGATATCAGCGACCGCAAACGCGCAGAGGAAGACATCGCCTTCCGCGCCTATCACGATGTTCTGACTGCGCTTCCAAATCGAGCCCTCTTCATGGACCGCCTCGCCCTCGCTATGGCGAACGCCGAACGCAGGAGACATCGCCTGGCGGTGATGTTCCTCGATCTCGACGAATTGAAGTTCGTCAACGACACGCTGGGTCAGAACGTGGGCGACACCCTCCTCAAGATGGTTGCGACACGGCTTACATCGACGTTGCGGCAAGGCGACACGGTTGCCCGTGTGGGTGGCGATGAGTTCGTGGTGCTGCTTCCGGACATCAATCACGAAACGGAGGCGAGGCGCGCGGCTCAAAAAATTCTCAAGGTGATGGGAAGCCCTTTCGTTCACGAGTCCGACGAGATGCACATCACGGCGAGCATCGGCCTGGCGATCGGTCCCCGAGACGGCGCGACGCCGGAGGCGCTGATGCGCAACGCTGACAGCGCGATGTATCGGTCCAAGCAATCGGGTGGGAACAGCATCGAGCTCTATCGCCATGTCGGGCCTGAGATCATCGGCCGTTCGGCCCAGGAACAGGAGCTTCGTCAGGCAATCGATCGCGACGAATTTGTCGTCTTCTTCCAGCCGCAGGTGACGATCGATACGCGCGAGCTCGTTGGCGTTGAGGCGCTGGTGCGCTGGAATCACGGCGATCGAGGAATGATCGAGCCCATGAGTTTCATCCCGGTCGCCGAGCACACAGGCCTCATCACACTCCTCGGCGAGACCGTTCTGCGAAAGGCCTGCGAACACGCGATGCAGTGGCAGCGCAACGGTTGTCTCGTGCCGCGAGTCGGAGTCAACGTATCTCCGCGGCAGCTCCACCAGCGTCAATTCGTCGGCATGGTCGAGCGCGTTCTCGTTGCGACGGGTTTCGATCCGAATCTTCTCGAGCTCGAGCTCACCGAGAGCATGGCGGTCCAGAAAAGCGAGCGCATTCGCGCGCTCCTGCAAAGTTTGCGGGACATGGGAATCGCGATCGCGGTGGACGATTTCGGCACCGGACAGTCCTCGCTGTCGTACGTGAAGCAGTTTGCGGTCGACACGGTGAAGATCGACCGAAGTTTCGTCATCGACGTGACGCGAAAGCCGAGCGATCAGTCAATCGTCTCCGCTGTGCTTCTGGTTGCGAAACAGCTCGGTCTCCGAACGATTGCCGAGGGTGTGGAAACCGACGAGCAATGCAAGTTTCTCGAGGCGCGCGGCTGCGGGGAGATCCAGGGTTACCTGATCAGCCGTCCGATTCCGCCTGAGGTGCTGCAGCGAACGTTCCTGCGTCAGGCGGCAGCCACCGCCTAGAGCGCGGAGTGCGCCGCGAGTTGTTCGCTGACAAACCCGCGTGCGCCGCTGTCCTGCGTGACGCTCCAGTTCAAGGGCACTGTCGACATCGTGACGTCGTTCTCCTGATTGAAGAAGATGATCGCCCGAACGCCGCGCCGATACGTGTGATCGATGTGGTAGAACGCCTGCCGGTACCACTCGTAAGGGTTGCCGCCTTTCGTCAGCGTGCCAAATTCGCTGACCATGATCGGCTTGTCGAGTTTCATCAGCGCCGGATAGGCCTTCTCCAGAATCTGATGGAAGCTCCACCAGCGTGACCATGACGCGACGTTGCCGTAATTGAGAACGCCCACGCCGATCCAATCGACGAATTCGGGCCCGGGATAGTAGTACTCGAACCACGGCATCGAAATGTGTGGCGACCAGACCCATAGGACGTTGTCGGCCCCCATCTTCTGGAAGATGAGATGGACATGGCGCCACGCGGCGATGAAATCCTCCGGGCGGTTCCCGTTCTGGGGCCCCCATGGATATCGATATGGATCGTTCATTTCGTGCGCGAAACGCAGAAAGATCGGCTTGCGATACTGCGCGGCGGCGGTGGCCCACGGAACGATGTAGAAGTCGTAATCGCCGCGAGCGATCGCCGCTAGGCTGGCGTATTCCCGCTCCGCTTCGCGTGGAAGGTTCTTGCGGATCTTCTCGTCGAAATCGACGACCCACGGTTCCCAGGTGATCATCGGCACGGAGCCCATGCGGTCGATCGTCTCGACCATCCGCGTCGGAAATTGTTCGTCGGGCTTGTCGCCCCACGCGCCGTAAAACGAGATGATCGGGAACTTGTACTGAACCTGGGCTTCGAACTTCTCGAGACCTGCGAACGTGTTCGGAAATCCTCCGTCGTACGCGCCAAAAAGCATCCGCGGCGGATTCTTCAGTGCGCTCACCGACGAAAGCGTCGGTCGAATCGGCAGCAGGTATTCGCTGCGCGATGTCCGTCGCACGCTTCGCATCGCGTTGCCTTCAGCGTCAGAAACCGATTGCGCCAATCGCAATGCGCGCGCGCCGAATGCATCGTAGAGCGACTGAAAACCTTCGCCGAGGCCCATTTGAAACAGGAGGCCGATGGCGATGAGCCAGCCCAGTGCAAAAAACGCGATTTGATATCGCCGGCGAGCCTTCATTCTTCTTCCCGCTCGCGATCGATCCAGGCGGCGTAGACGCGGCCGCTCATGAGAACAGCGTTCATCGCCACGAAGAACAGCATTCCGAACGTGACTTCCGTCGTGATCCTGACCTCCGACTCCGGAAGGATGTAGAGCTCCCTCCATGCGGTCCAGATCGCGGTGAGAGCGGACAGCAGGATGACGATGATCGGAAGGCGGGCGAGCCGCCAGAATCGGTCACGCCGTCTTTCTTTGGCGGTCGGAATGTACGGCACCGCGACTCCGAGCACAGAAAGAAGAAGGCCCTTGAGGTAGACGTTCCAAGCCCCCACTTTCAGCAGAGTACCTCGCCAGTGAAAACCGCGCTCGCGAATCGGATCGCACAGCCAGCGCTGTGTGAAGCGATAGATCGAGACTCCCAGAACTCCGACCGGCAAGGCGTGACGGATGTACTCGGAGAGGAGAAAGGCTGCCGGCTGCCGGCCCGTCCAGAGATAGATCAGTGGAATCGCGATGTAAATCAGCGAAGTCAGACCGACGACGTAGTAGCTGCCGATCATGAAGTACGAGATGCGCTGATGCATCGTGAGTCGCGAGAATGCGCGCGGGTACTCATGGAAAAGTACTTCGTGAACTCCGCGCGACCATTTCAACTGCTGCTTGAGAAACGATCCGAGATCTGAGGGCACGAGACCGCGGGAAACGACCTCCGGAACGTAAACCGATTTCCATCCCGCCGCGTGGAGACGAATCGAAGTCACCAGGTCTTCCGCCAGTCCGATGCCGTGGCCGCCGATCGATTCGAGTGCCGATCGCCGGAACGTGCAGTTCGCACCGATGGCCACCGATGTTCCGGTCCCGTGCATTCCCTGCATGATCGGACCATAAAATGAGAAAGTCTGCTCGGCTGCAGCGCGCGCGACGAACGATTCGTTCACGTTGTGATACGCCTGCGACACCTGCACGAATCCGACGGCCGGATCGCGGAAGTAGCCGAGAACCCGGTGAAGAAAACGCGGAAAGGGGATGTGGTCAGGATCGAGGACCACGATCAATTCCTCGGTTGTACGTTTGAGCGCCTCGTTAATCTTGCCCGCTTTTGCGCCCGGCAAACCGATCAGCTCCAGGTGCACCGCGCCCATTTCTTCGGCCAGCAGTGCAAATCGCGGATCGCGCGTGTCGTCGAGCAGATAAGTCGTGTGCGGATAAAGAATCTCTCGCGCAGCCGCCAGAGTGCGCACGAACATCTCGTACGGCTCGCCCGGCGACGAGGTCGTGAAGATCGCGACGCTCAAGCCTTCCCTCGCAGCTTGCACTTCGGGCTGCTCGAGGTGGAAAGCGTTGTACCAGCCGACGATCATTCGAAAAATGCCGTACCACGTGGCGAGCGAAAGCAGCACGAACAAGACGCGCTGATTGATGTGCTCGAAGCGGAACCACCACGCTCCGAAATAGACAACGCTCCACAGCCCGAGAAAAAGGAGGACTCCCAGCAGCCACCGCTCCCATAGTTTTATGGGCGCGGCTCGGCGATGCCGGAAGATCTCAGCGGTGTCGGACCAGGCTTGCTCGGACTGCATTCGCTGCGTAAAAAGAAGTCACGTTGCGCTCGATGCCGCACTCAAAACGAAAATCGGACGCGATCGGCAACGACACTCCAGCCGCCACGCGGTAGGGGTGGAATGTGTGGTCGAAATCAAAGGAAAAGATTCCTGATGGAAGAGGCGTCGTGCCGCTGACGGGCCCGAAGGAGCGTGCCCGATCGCGCGCGACGCCGCGCTCCGCTTGTGCTTTCACTTCGGCGATGCCGATCGCACTCTCGACGCTGACGATCGCTCGCACCTCGCGGAAATCGCGCGGCGTCCAGTAACCGCGGTGGCTTCCGCGATAGCTGTACGCGAAGTCTCCGGCGGGAGTGCGCGTCGACGAAACCGCATCGAGCTCGAAGCGCGTCTCATCCGTGTTTCGGGCCGCCGCTGACGCGCCAATCCACGCTGTCGTCCTCGCGCTTTTTGCAGCCGGCCAGAGGCCATACGCCTGTGCGTAACCGCCGCGGTTGTGATCGTAGTATCGATTGGTACCCGCTTCGATGCCCGCCATCCAGCTTTTTGGCGCATATCGACTCCAACTCGCGATGAGGCGCGTCACAGCAGCGTGTGTCGCGATCGAGGACGCGTTGGTCAGGAGCTCGCGACGCTCGGCCGTGAGTGCGATCGACGCATTTCCCGCAAGTTTCCGTTTCAGCGTGACGCCGCCGAGCGGGCCCGTTGTCCCATCAGGCCAGCGCATGACTCCCGCAGATGTCGTCAGCGTCAATCGCTGCCACGGAAGCACGAGCTCATTGCCGAGAATCGCGAAAGGCTCGGTGCGTTTGACGTCGCGTGTCGGATTGTCGACGTGATACGCGCCCGCCGAGACATCCCATCGCGTGAGCGGATCAGAAAATGACGAGACGGTCGCGCTGCTTCGCCATGCGCGGTACGGCTGATCGTCTCGCACGCCTTCGAGCTGTGCACGGAAGTCACCGCGCGCGGCGCTGCTGATTTCCGAGAGTACTCGCGCCGGAAGTTGCCGGTTCGGATGCGCCGAGGCGATCGCGGCGAATTCGCGCTGCGCGGTGCGGAAGTCACCTTGCCAATAGGCGGCGGTCGCCATTCCTTCCGCGGCTTCGACGTCGCTCGCCTTCCGTCGCAGCAACTCGCCGAATAGACGGCGGGCCTGCGGGTAGCGGCCTTCCCACAGCATCACCTGCGCGAGCCCGAACGTCGCGTCGCGGGAGTCCGGATGGCGACGCAGAAAGTCACGGTAGGCCGCCTCGGCCGCCGCAAACTGCTTTTTCCATGCGAGCTCCTGCGCGTGCCGCAGAGCCTCGCTGATCGGTTGGGCGCCGGCAATGGAGGAGAAGGACAGCAGGCAGACAAGCGCCCACCGACTCTGCGCCCATCGCCCGTCCGCGTGCATTCGGATAAGGGTACGGGATGCGGCGTCGATGCGGGTAGCTGTCGAATAACCGTTATAATCGTCCACCGTTTCAGCGCGTTACACCCTTAAACCCTTCCGACGATGACGGAAAGCCCTGCAGCAACTCGACTGGCCACCCGACGGCTTGTCGTTCAGGCGGTCTTGCGGACCGATGTGGGAAAGGTCCGCTCCGAGAATCAGGATTTCGGAGCACTCACCACGCCAAAAGAGGAAGCCGTCAGTCCCGCCGGCGGTCGTTTGCTCATCGTCGCTGACGGAATGGGCGGGCATCGAGGTGGCGCCACCGCCTCTCGCATCGCGACGGAAACCGTCAAAGCGCAATACCTCGGCAGCGAAACGAACGACGTCGGAACTGCTCTGCATGATGCTCTGACACGCGCCAACGCACGCGTCTTCTCGGAATCCCAGACGAATCCCGAGCTTCGCGGTATGGGCACGACCACTTCGGCGCTCGTGATTCGAGGGACCGAAGGGTGGTTTGCACACGTCGGCGACTCTCGCATCTACATGGTGCGCGGCGACGCCGTCAAACAACTGACCGAAGATCACTCGCTCGTCGCGACGATGGTGCGCGAAGGGCTCCTCACCGCGGAGGAGGCCGAGAACCACCCGCGCCGCAACGTCTTGCAACGATCGATCGGAGTCGGCGAAGAGGTCGAAATCGACGTCCGCGGGCCCATCGAGCTGCAGGAGAACGACACGTTTGTCCTCTGCAGCGACGGCCTCCACGGCCTCGTCAAGGAAGATGAGATCAAAGACATCGCGAAGCTGCCGATTCAGCAGGCGGCCAATGACTACGTCAAACTCGCATTGGAGCGCGGAGCGCCGGATAATGTGACCGTGATCGTCGCTCGTATCGTCCGGGCGGATCAGCTCGGAGAAGACACTCAGATCGACGAAAAGGAGGGCGACCGCTCCCTTTTCGAAGAGACCATGAAGGATCACGAGGTCGCCTCCCTGCGTCAAAATCATTAGCCCAAGATGGCGCCCCTTCTCCGCTGCTTTTTTTTGGTCCTCGTGATCGTCGCAGTCGCATGCCGGCGCGATGTGTCGCGCCTCGATGACGTCCAGAAGATGGCGTACTCCGTCAAGCCGGCGGTCGTTCGCATCAGCGCCTACGCCACAGCGCAATTTCACTATCCGCCGGAATCTCTCGACGCGATCGCGCGCGACGTCGGCCTCCCGCGCCGCGATGGAACGGGCGAGGGGATGGTGGAGACCGGGGCGGGTGGGTCGGGGAGCGGGTTCATCATCCATCCCGACGGGTGGATCCTGACGAGCGGCCATGTCATCGCGCGAACGCGCGACGCCGCGGCACTCCAGAAAGAGTTGTTGCGCAATGGAGCGATCTCCGCGCTGCTGAAACATTTCCCTGTGGGTGATCTCCGCCGGCTCTATCGCGGCGACGCGCTCGAGCGTCACATCGTTGCACTCGGCGCGGAGGGAACCGTCGATCAGATCGCAGTCGTCAACGAAGTCGAACTGTCCAACGGTGAGAAGATGCCGTTTCGCGTGGAACGCTATTCGCCGGCCCTCAGCGAGCGAGGAGCTGACCTCGCGCTGCTGCGCGTCACGCGAAAGAATCTGCCGACGCTGCAGCTGGGCGACTCCGACAACGTTCGCGTCGGCGATTCGGTCTGGTCAATCGGCTATCCCGAAGTGGCCAGCAGCACGGATGACGTGATCGGCGGATGGCTCTCGCGCGAGAGCGACCTCGAAGCAACGCTGTCCAACGGAACGATCACCGCGATCAAGCACGACATCACGAACACGCAGGTCTTTCAATCGAACGTCGGGATTTACCGAGGAAACTCGGGAGGTCCGGCGGTCAATCGTGAAGGCGACGTGATCGGAATCTCCACCTGGGGTCACACCGACGCCGAGCAGATCAAGTTTCTCGTTCCGATCGATGTCGCAAAGAAGTTCCTGAGCGATGCGAAAGTCGCGTACAACGTCGATGGCGAATTCAATCGCCATTGGCAGAAGGCGCTCAGTGCCGCCGTCAGCGGCAACTGGAGCCTGGCGAACGTCGAGCTGACGCGCGCGGCGGCTTTGTTTCCAAGCTCTCCCGACCTGATCCGCTTTCGCCGCGACACCGACCGCGCGATGCAGTCGATGCCGATCTGGCGGCGACACCCGATCGCTGCGACCGCGATCGGCGTCGCTGCGCTGGGTGCGATCATCGCGCTCATTGTTCCCTTCACGTTCCGGCGCACGCGGGTCCCGAGGGACCTGCTGGCAGCGAAAACGGTCGAGACGATGGTCGCTCCGGTAGAACGCGAGCGGACAGAGTCGGGCGGACGGAGCATCCCGCGGCTTCTGGGCCGGTTCACGATCCTCAACGGCTCTCGCGCCGGCGAGCGCCTCGGCCTCGGCGGCTCGGGAATCCGCATCGGGCGGGAATCAACGATTTGTGAGATCGTATTGGAAAACCCAAAGATCTCACGCTTGCACGCGGAGGTTGTCTCGATAGACGGCAAGGTCTTGCTCATCGACCGCAATTCTTCCAATGGCACGTACGTGAACGATCAAAAGATCGACAAACGGTTTCTAAAAGACGGAGACATTATTTATTTCGGCGGACGCAATGCGATTGCGGTCGCGTACCACGCGTAAAGGGTTGAGTGGTGGCTGACAAACGCTGCGAAAACGGGCACTTCATCGACGAATCGTGGGATTTGTGTCCCTACTGTCCGGCCGAGGATGGTGAGGGGGAGAAGATTCCGATTGTGCGTCCGAGCCGGTTCGGCGCACAGGACGTCCGCACCGCCGTCCCCGCCCCCGCCGCCCCCCCGACCGCCACCCGGCCGGCGCCCGCCATGCCGGTCGCTCCTGCTCCGCCGACGACGGTGCGACGCGAAGCCGCACCTGTGCAGGCACCTCCGATGGAACGCACGGTCGCGGCGGCGAAGATCACCTCCGAGGCTCCGGCCGGCAAACGCTACGTCGTCGGCTGGCTCGTCGGACTGAGCGGCGCCTCGCGGGGAGAGTCGTTCGAAGTCCGCATCGGACGCAACGTTCTGGGGCGCGACAAGCGGTCTGACATCGTCGTGAATGACGATCAGGCGTCGTCACATCACGCCGATCTGGTTTTCCGGCCCGAAGAAAAGCGTTTCATTCTCATGGACCACAACTCGACCAACGGGACCTACGTGAACGAAGTGGAGATCGAGCCGCGGCGCGATCTGGTGACGAAGGATGTCATTCGCATCGGATCGCAGCGTTTTCTATTCATGCCGCTGTGTGACGAAGCCTTCTACTGGGATGACGAGGGCGCTCTGAAATGATCGGCAATGTCATCGGCAACTACCGGATCGAGCGCGAAATCGGCGAAGGCGGCATGAGCCACGTCTACGTCGGGCGCACGGTCGCGCGAAACGAAGTGCTGCCGGAGGGCTACTCAGTCGTCCTGAAGGTCATGTCGGAGGAGCTGGCGGGTGAAGTCACCGCGCGAAAGCGTTTCGTCAAAGAGGCCCAGATCCTCGAAAAGCTTCGCCACCGGAACATCACGCGGTTCTACGAATTCATCAACAACAAGGACAACGCGGTCCTGGTGATGGAGTTCGTGGAAGGCAAGCCGGTCGACATCATCCTGGCCGAGAAGGGATCGATGCCGATTCCCGACGCCATCAGCATCGCGCAGTGCATGCTGGAGGCGCTGGTCTACGCGCACGGCAAGGGCATCGTGCACCGCGACATCAAGCCGGCGAATCTCATTCGCGAGACTTCCGGGGCCGTGAAGGTCACTGACTTCGGAATCGCCAAGATCAAAGAAGGGGCAGCGGTGCCGGGACAGACTGTCCTCACCAAATCCGGCTTTCTCCTC
>Ga0114129_10013985_pt1 | contig 11434 bp, 8 predicted proteins | sample RhiMetdeltSRZDD1_FD_80071 | JGI IMG/M metagenome (GOLD analysis project Ga0114129, IMG submission 80071) | Populus rhizosphere microbial communities from Tennessee, USA - Rhizosphere MetaG P. deltoides SRZDD1 (version 2) (version 2) | ecosystem: Host-associated > Plants > Roots > Rhizosphere >... | reverse complement strand
GTCTGCGGCAGTATGGAACTGTGCAGTAACAACAGAGTTCCGGGCTGCGCATTCGCCAACACGCCACGGGCGCCGATAACGCAATCGACCATGTCCTCATCGGTGCGTACGACGATATCGATCAGCGTCGACTCCGCGGCAACTTCCGCCGAGCTGCCGACAGTGCGCATGCCCAATGCCCCCGCCTGCTCCAGCGCCGGCGCGTAGGCGTCGTAGCAAACGGCGTTAACGCCTGCGAGCTTGAGCCGTTCGAGCAGCGCCAATCCCATCGCGCCGGTGCCGATCATACCGATCTTTTCCACGTTTACTCCTTTGCCGGTCGGAACGACGAAGCGTCACCCTTTGAGCAGCGTGTTAAAGGAAGCGGGCGGCGAGCAAAACTGACTTTCGCGGTGCTTGGCGAATCAATAGCCCAACGCGTAGGCGACGCGGCGCGGGTCGGCGCCGCCGAGCCAACAGCCGTTCTCTTGATCTCTGGCAATCACCTTCGCGCTGCCGAACGACCAGCGTTCGACCACCGACACATCGTGACCTTTTTCGCGCAAGCTATCGAGCGTCGCTTGATCCAAGCCTTCTTCAACACGCAACGACTCCGGTAATTGGTCGCGCGGCGGCGTACCGGGTTGATGGCTCCAGCGCGGTGCTTCGACGGCGCTTTGCGGATCCATCCCTAGATCGACCAGGTCGTGAATGATTTGGAAGTTCGTTTGCGGCTGGTCGTCGGCGCCGGGACTGCCGCCGACGGCAAAGACTTCGTTGCCGCGGAAAACCATGTAGGTATTCAAAGTATGCGCCGGACGCTTGCCCGGCTTGAGTGCGTTAGCCTTCTGCGGATCGAGACCGAAGCTGCACAGGCGATTATTCATGATAACGCCGGTATCGCCGGCGATCACGCGCGAGCCGAAGGGCGCGAAGATGCTCTGGATAAATGAAATCGCGTTGCCGTCTCGATCCGCCGCGCAAAGGTACGTCGTGTCGCTGCTCTGATTCGCGGCCGTTGCCGTCGGCCGATTCATGATCTCACCGAATAATTCACGGCGCTTTGCCGCATACTCTTTCGAAATCAACATAGCGATTTTGGGATCGCCGAATTTCGGATCTTCCAGATAGCGGATGCGGTCCTCGAAAGCCAGCTTCTTAGCCGCGACTTGGCAATGAATGATATCAGCCCGGCTCATGCTGCCGTCGTGGAATGGCCACGCTTCGGCGATGTTGAGCATCTCCAGAACCATAAAGCCCTGGGATACCGGCGGCTGCTCGTAAATCAGCGTGTTACGGTACGTCGAGCTGAGCGGGTTCAGCCACTGACAAACGATGGGCTGCAAATCTTCGGGCGCGAGAATGCCTCCTTCGGCTTTGATCGTCGCACAGATTTTAGCGGCGATTTCGCCGGCGTAAAAACCGTTGCGTCCTTTTTGCGCGATCCTGTCGAGCACGTCGCCCAGACCCTTTTGTACAAGTATCTTTCCAGGCATCGGCATGCCGAACGGCTGACGGTAACAGCGATCGACCCAGGGGAACTCATTGCTGAACTCGTCGACACTTTCGGCAAATTCCTGTGAGATCGGAAAGCCTTCGTGCGCGATGCGAATCGCGTCGGCCATCAATCGCGATAAGTCTTTTGTGCCGTACTTTTTGTGCAGCTCCAACCAACCGTCCACCGCGCCCGGCACCGCGATGCTCAGCGGTCCATACTGCGGAATGGTCTTCAACCCATGCTCCTGGAAATACTCGATGGTCGCTTTCGCCGGCGCTGGGCCGCTCGAGTTGAGCGCTTCCACCTTGCCGGTCTTTTTCATGTAGACAAGCGCAAATAGATCGCCCCCGGGACCGCTCGTCTCAGGCTTGACTACCGCCATGACGAACGCCGCCGCGAGCGCGGCGTCGACGGCGTTGCCGCCTTCCCGAAGAATATCGATACCGGTAAGCGCCCCCAGCTGATGGCCGCAGGACACCATGCCGCTCTGCCCCATCATCACCGGTCTTGCCGCTTTGGCGAAATTCATGTTGCTCTAAGTCCAAGAATTCTGGCCGCGTTGCCGCCGAGAATTTTTTCTTTATCGGTTGAATTGAGGTCCAGGCCGTCGATCGCCTTGAGGCTGTTTTTTACCAGCACACAACCTTCTTCCGGACCATAAGGATAATTGGTGCCCAAGACCATTCGATCCGGACCGAAAAAGTCTTTCACGCAACGAAGCGTGGATGCCGGGTGATCGGCCGTGTCGACATAAAATCGTCGAAAGGAGTCTAGCGGATTTTCTTTCAGACCATACTTGTGGCGAATTTCATCGGTGCGTCCCGTGTAGATGTTGATTGCGCGTTGCGCGAAGAACGCCAACACACCGCCGACGTCGGCGACCACCCAGTTGATCTCCGGAAAGCGCTCGAGCACCCGGCCGTACACGAGCCGCGTCATGGCCACGCTGCTGTCGAACGCCCAACCGAAGATCAAGGTCGGCATGATGTCGATGCCGGTCGCTTCCGTCGCCAGCGGAGCGGTCGGATGGATGTATACGGGCAACTTATATTTCGCCAGCCGCTCATAAATCGGAAACAGTTCCTCCCGATCCAACGCTTGGCCGTTGAGATTCGCGAAGCATCCAAATCCGTGTAGCCCAAGTTCGTTCACCGAGCGGTCCAGTTCATCGAGCGACGCTCCGATATCGCAAGTCGGCAGGGTAAAAAATCCGATGAAACGGTTGGGATGCTTGCGCGCGATAGCGGCGATGGCGTCATTGGCAACTCGAGCGATCTTCCTCGCGCCCTCGCCTTCGAAGCGATCCGCCCCGGGAGCGGGAATCGTCAGCACGTGAATATCGATCCCAAGTTGATCCATGTGTCTTAAACGCTTTTCGATGTCCTGTCCTTGGAAGGTCGCCGTGTTGATGCGGCATTTCAGTTTCTTATCGTAGAAATAAGTCATGCCGCTGTGTGGGTCTGGCTCTTCCAAAATTACTGCCCCGTCGAGCCGCTTCATCTCCGCGATGTAGGTTTCAGGAAACACATGTGCTTGAAAATCAATGATCATAAAAAATACCGTTCAAGGTTCCAGGTTCAACGTTCAGGATTCTTCCCCCAACCTTGAACTTTGAACATTGAACCTTGAACCCAAACCAGCGCCGCCGACCAACGATCAATGCCGGCCTCCGCGCGCCAATTCTTATAGGCCATATAAGGCGCGCGCATTATCGTCGAGGATCTTATTGACGACGGAAGTCGGCACGGCGCCGTCTTCTCTGAGTTTGCGCAGCGCGAGTATCTCCGACGACGTATCGTTGTGGCCGTAATCCGTGCCGATCACCAGCCTATCGTCACCGGAATATTTGAGGACATAGGGCAGATCGTCATCGGTCTGGCAAGTGACCCAGATTTTGTTCTTGCGCAGCACGTCGCTCTTATCGACCTTAATGCCGTTACGCTCGAAACGACGCGCGAAGTCGTGCACCGCGTAGGGCACCCACTGGGAACTGACCTCGATAAAAGCCCATTTGGTGTTGGGAAATTTTTCCGGAATCCGGTTGAAAATCAGTGAGTGAAACGAGCCGACCACGGCAAGCTTGAATTTGTTGAAGCCGCATTCGTTTAGAAAATAATCGTGCACCACAAAGCTGCCGTTGGCGTAATGCACGCAGACCTGCAGATCGAGTCTGCCGGCTTCCTCATAGATCGGAAAAAAATGCGCGTCGCTCACGTGTTTGTCGCCTTCCAGGCCACGCATAAAGATGCCGCAGGCACCGTTCTCTTTTGCCAAGCGCGCTTCCTCGATCGCTTTATCCATGGAAAGCAGAGGCAGCACCGCCACCCAGCGCAAGCGCCCCTGCGAAGCTTTCCAGATATCGATCAGCCAACGGTTGTAACTTCGCGTCACGGCCAGCTCGACCTCGGGGCGGCGCGTGAAGGGACGAAGAAAAATCGTCGGATAGAGCACTTGGACGTCGACGTCGAGCTCATCCATATGTTTGAGCCGCGCTTTGATGTCTTCCATCTCGCGGGATTCTTTCGACGTGTCGTGGCCGACGTTGCGCGCCTTGCCGATATAAGTGCCGTCGACCAGCCAAGACTCGCCGCCGGATGCCGAGTCATTCGGCGTCGGCACGATACGCGGGCGCATGTCCCGCTCCGCCTCAAGCATATAATCCCAGGTATGATCGGTTTCCAGAACATGTGCATCGGAGTCGATCACCGCCATACTCAAAAACCTCCTGATCTTGAACGTGAACTTTGCGCGGTCGGATTGAGCCCCGTCTTTTCAGTCTTGGAACCGACCGAGCTGTTGCACCCTTGACAAGTGTAGTCATACAGCTCGCCATCGGGCAGCACCAGCAACAATCTCTGCCGCACCGGCATGGCGCGTCCGCACTTATTGCAGTAAAGTAGAGCGGCGTTGAATTGATCGAAGGACTGCTCCATACAATCGCCTCAACCTTTGTGTTCGCCGTTATGTTCGGCCGCCTTGCTCGCCTTGGCTTCTTTAATTACTTTTTCCGCCAAATGCGCCGGCAACTCTTCGTAGTGCGAAAACTCCATATGAAACTCGCCGCGCCCGCTCGTGATTGAGCGCAAATCCGGCGCATATTTTAACACCTCGGACATCGGCACCCGCGATTTGATCACCTGGGTGTGGCCTTTGGTGTCCATGCCCAGCACTTTGCCGTGCCGGCTGTTAAGATCGCCGATCACGTCGCCCATAGACTCGTCCGGCACCGAGATTTCCATGTTCATGATCGGCTCGAGCAGCACCGGTTTGGCTTTTTCGACGGCATTTTTGAATCCCATCGATGCGGCGATCTTGAACGCCATATCCGAGGAATCGACATCATGGTAGGACCCATCATACAAGGTCACACGCACGTCGACCATCTGATAACCGGCCAGGTAACCGCCTCCCATCGCTTCGCGCACGCCTTTTTCCACCGCCGGGATATAATTGCGCGGGATCGCGCCGCCGACGATCTGGTCGACGAACTCGAATCCTTTGCCCGGCGGCAGCGGCTCGACCTTCAGCCAAGTATCGCCGAATTGACCGCGCCCTCCGGTTTGCTTTTTTAGCCTTCCCTGCGCGCTGGCGCTGCCGCGAATGGTTTCCTTGTACGGCACCTTCGGCGCTTTGAGGATGACCTCTGCGCCGTACTTGCGTTTTAATTTTTCTACGATGATCTCGATGTGCTGCTGCCCCATGCCGGCAAGGATAAAATCGCGCGTCTCTTCGTCGCGGTGCATCTCGATGGTCTGATCTTCTTCCATCATGCGATGCAGTCCCTGCGGTAACTTGTCTTCATCGGCTTTGCTTTTCGGCTCCAGGGCGAACGAAATATTTGGCGAGAAATGCGCGGCGCCGGCGTAGCGGATCGGCGCCTTCTCGTCAGACAGAGTATCTCCGGTAGCGATATCCTTAAATTTCGCCGCCGCGACGATTTCACCCGCCACCGCGTCCTTCACGGCATCCTGCTTCTTGCCTTCCAAGCGAAACAAGTGCCCCATTTTTTCTTTCACTTGCCGGTTCGGAACATAGCAAGTCACGTCTGGTGCAATTTTTCCCGACATCACCCGCATGATCGAAAGCTTGCCGGCAAAAGGGTCGATGACCGTCTTAAACACATACGCCGAGAACGGCGTATTAGGATCGGCCGCGCGTTTGATCGTTTCGCCGTTGGCGGGGTTGACACCCTCGACTTCGCCTTCCTCGAGCGGCGACGGCAGAAAGTCAGCGACGGCGTCGAGCAGGGGCGCCATGCCGATTTGGCGCAGCGGCGCGCCGAAAAGGATCGGAAAGATTTTTCGCTCCCTAGTGCCTTCCCGGATCGCCTTCTTTAACTCTTCGCTGCTCAACTCCTGACCGTCAAGGAATTTTTCCAAAAGCTCGTCGTCGGTCTCCGCGACGTCTTCGACCATTTTCTGCCGCCACTCCTCTGCAGCGTCTTTTAAATCCGTAGGAATCTCCGTTTCAGAAAATTTTCCTGAATCGCCTTCGTACAGATAGGCTTTCATCGCGATAAGATCGACGACGCCTTTGAAATTCGCCTCCGCGCCGACCGGCATTTGCAGATAGACCCCTTTGCCTTCCAATGTTTCCAGCAGAGGCGCGATGCGCGCTTCAACGTCGGCCTGTTCATGGTCCATCTTGCTAACAAAGATTAAGCGGCTCACGCGGTCTTCGTTAGCTCTCGTCCACAAATGCTCGGACTCGACGCGCAGTCCGACCGAAGGATTGAGCACGAACAGCGCGCCACTGCAGGCGCGCATGCTGTTGATCGAATCCGCCAGAAACGCGGCGTAGCCCGGCGTGTCGATCAAGGTCATCGCATGTTTTTTCCAAGATAAAGAGTGAAATGCCGTTGAGATCGATACGTGGTGCTTGATCTCTTCCGGCTCATGATCCAACACGGAGGTTCCGTCTTGAACCTTTCCCAGTCGCTGTGTCGCGCCGGCCGCGAACAACATCGCTTCTCCCAAAGAGGTTTTACCAGAACCTCCCTGGCCCAGAATGCCGACATTACGAAGTTTATCGAGCTCCGTTACAGCCATGACAATGGGTTCCTCCCTCGAGAGTTTTCTAAGTTTGCGCTCTTGCTCTTACCTCTTGGAGCGAATTTCTTTCGTGGATAATCCGTAACCCCTCAAGCGTCAAAAATTCATCCACTTCGTCGATGCTGGAACACTCCGATGCAACCAGCGGCGCCAGTCCGCCGGTGGCGACGACTTTGGCCCTCCTACCGTGTTGGTTCTGAATGCGCTGCACGATGCCGTCCACCAGACCGACGTAGCCGTAAAAAATGCCGGCTTGGATGGAGTTGATCGTATTCCGCCCGACGACCTCTTTGGGCTTGACGATCTCGATGCGCGGCAACTTCGAGGCGCGCTGAATCAACGCCTCTAGGGAAATTGACAACCCCGGGGCGATGGCGCCACCGATGTATTCGCCCTTTTTTGAAATCAGATCGATGGTCGTCGCCGTGCCAAAATCGACGATGATGCAAGCGTCGTGATATTTTTCGTAGGCCGCGATGCCATTGACGATACGGTCTGCACCCACGTCCTTGGGGCTCTCGTAAAGGATCGGCATGCCGGTCTTGACGCCCGGCCCAACGATCAAGGGATCGATGTTGAAGAATTTTTGTCCCAATTCCTGAGTCGTCGTTAACATCGGCGGCACGACGCAGGAAACCGCTATGGCGGAAATCTGCTCACAGTGATGGCCGGAATAGTCAATCAGCTGAGAAATGATGACGCCGTATTCGTCTGCGGTGCGCTCCGCCTGTGTCGCCAGGCGCCAGTGGGTAATCAGCTTCTTGCCCTGGTAAAGACCGAGAACGATGTTGGTGTTACCGATATCGATGGCAAGAAGCATGGATTTTAGATTACGTCTCCAGTGGAATCACATCTCCGGCATAAATATTCTGCAGGTCTCCATGCTCGTCTTCAAGAACCAGCGCGCCGTCCCGCTCAATGCCGCACGCCCGGCCGATAAGAACCTGATCGAGCAGCTCGACTCGCACGCGCCGGCCGCGCAAGCTGAAGTACGCTTCCCAGCGCGGCCGCAGTGTCTCAAAGCCGGCTTCTTCAAGCTCTCCATAGCACCGGTCGAGGGCTTGAATCAATCGCAGCAACAACCCTTCGCGGTCAACTTCACGCTGCGTTAAATCCGCGATGGAAGTCGCGCGCTGGCGGATTTCCGGCGGCATCGAATCGATGCGGTAGTTGACGTTGACGCCGATGCCAAGGATCACATATTCGATGCGTTCCGAGCCGCAAGCGGCCTCGGTCAAAACGCCCGCCAACTTTTTGCCTTCGACCAAAATATCGTTGGGCCACTTGATGGTCGGCGCTTGCGCGATCAATGAGCCGACGGTTTCCGCCAGCGCAACGGCAGCCATTAGCGTAATTTGCGGCGCATGGGCGGGCGCCAGAGCGGGACGCAGGATGACTGAGAAATAAAGATTGGCAAGCGGCGGGGATTCCCAACGCCGGCCCAGCCGGCCGCGCCCTTGGGTCTGCGATTCGGCGATCACGACCTCGCCTTCTTCAGCACCGTTCTCGGCGAGCTCGCGAGCGTAGCTGTTGGTCGAAGTGAGCTCGGCGAAGTAATGAAACTTCGCGCCCAAACGCCGCGTGTTTAGACGTTCTCGAACGTTAGCGACGTTGAGCGGCGCGCCCATCTCTGATGGTATGAGACCGGGATCACTTGTCGGCATTCATGGTAATCTTCATGTTGAAATCAACGACAGGAGCGGAATGGGTGAGCGCGCCGGAAGAAATAAAATCAACACCGGTGGCGGCGACTTGTCGGATCGTCTCGAGCGTAATTCCACCGGAAGCTTCGACCCATGCGCGTTTATTGACCAGCTTCACGGCCTCGGCCATCTGCGCCAAGGTCATATTGTCGAGCATGATCACGTCGGCTCCCACGTCGATCGCTTCCTGAACTTGTTTCAAGTTGCTTGCTTCGACCTCTACTTTGGCCATGAACGGCGCATGCCGGCGCACGGCTTTCACCGCTTCCGCGATCGAACCCGTCGCCTCGATGTGATTGTCTTTGACTAGTGCCGCGTCATACAAGCCTATCCGGTGATTCATGCCGCCGCCCATGCGCACGGCGTATTTCTCCAGCGTGCGCAGGCCCGGCGTAGTTTTGCGAGTGTCGAGAACCTTGCAGGGAAAATCTTTCACGGCCTCGACGTACTTGCGCGTGAGCGTCGCGTTGCCGGATAAACGCTGGAGAAAGTTGAGCGCCGTGCGTTCGGCGAGTAGCAGCGCCCGCACCGGCCCAATCGCTTCGGCCACGACCATGCCCGGAGTGACCTGCGCGCCGTCCTTGGTGCGTAAGCGCAGCTCAACCCTGTGATCGATAAAATAAAAAATACGGTCGAGCAAAACCAAGCCGGCCACCACGCCCTCTTTTTTTGCTCGGAATAATCCTGTGCCGCGCGACTCCGCTGAGATCGTCGCCATTGTCGCCAAGTCGCCGGCGCCGATATCCTCATCAAGAGAATCGCGAATCAATCTTTCTATCTGAGGGCTAACGTGTATATCCATTGGCTCAGTTCCTTCCCGCTTGGATTTCCTGAATCTTGTCCAGGCTGTTTCTCAGCGTGCGAATTTTCTCTTCGAACTGGGTCGCCTTTTCCCGTTCTTTATGCACCACTTCGGTCTTGGCTTTGGCGAGAAAATCGGCATTGGCTAGTTTCTTTTGCACCCGCGCGAGCTCGTCTTCGACCTTGCCGACTTCCTTGGCTAGCCTTGCCCGCTCCTCGGCGAGGTTGACGAGATCGTCCAGCGGTAAATAAATTTCCATGGCACCGATCACCGCGGTGGCGGCGCCTTTGGGACGGTCGCCAACTTGGCGAAACTCGGAGCCGCCGACCCGCGCGAGCGAGCGTAAATAAGCTTCCTGCTGGCGCAGAAAAGCGAGATCCGCGTCTGTCCCGCAAAAAATCACCCGCACTTCTTTCCCCGGCGGACAATTCATCTCGGTGCGAAGATTTCGGATAGCGCGAATCACTCCGGTCAAGAACGTCATGTTTTTTTCAGTCTCTTCGTCAACCCAAGCGGCTTGAGCGACGGGATACGGCTGCACCATGATGCTTTCCCGATTGGCGCCGAGCACCTGCCAGATCTCCTCGGTGACGAACGGCATCACCGGATGCAGCAGGGTGAGAATCTGATCCAACAATTCGCGCAGAAGTTTTCGGCTTCGCGCCGCCACGTTGGCGTCGGTGCTATTGAGCGCGAGCTTGCTCATCTCGATGTACCAATCACAGAACTCGTGCCAGGTAAACTGATAGAGAACATTCGCGTAATCGTTAAAACGATAGCTGTCGATCGCGTTGCGTGCCTCGGCTATGGCGAAGGCAAGCCGCGAGCGAATCCAGCGCTCGGCGAAGCCGACATCGCGACCGTCGATAACACTGCTGGAATTGTCGCCGGTGCCATTCGCACCAGTCCAATTCATTTGCACGAAGCGCGCCGCGTTCCAAAGTTTGTTGACGAAATTCTGATAGCCGGCGATGCGATCCTCGGCGAGCTTGATATCGCGCCCCATGGCAGCCATCGCGGCCAGAGTGAAGCGGAACGCGTCGGTGCCGTATTGGCCCATGACCTCAAGCGGATCGATCACGTTGCCTTTGGACTTGGACATTTTCTGGCCCTGCTCGTCGCGCACCAAAGCATGGATGTAGACGTCGCGAAATGGCACGTCGCCCATGAACTTGAGCCCCATCATGATCATCCGCGCGACCCAGAAAAAAAGGATATCGAAACCGGTGACAAGCGTCGAAGTCGGATAAAAACTCTTCAAATCCTCGGTCTGATCGGGCCACCCTAAAGTCGAAAACGGCCACAAGCCAGAAGAAAACCAAGTGTCGAGCACGTCGGGGTCTTGAATCAGCTCCTTGCCACCGCATAGAGGACACGCTGCTGGAGCTTCGCGCGCAACGATCGGTTTAGCGTCTTTGCCGAGCCGGTATTCGCCGTCAGCGCCTTTGATCAAGTTCGGCGCCTCGCAGCGCAAACAATACCAGGCGGGAATTTGATGGCCCCACCAAATCTGCCGCGAGATGCACCAATCTTTGATGTTTTCCATCCAGGCAAAATAGGAATTGCTCCAGCCTTCGGGAATGATCTTGATCTTGCCCTCGCGCACCACCACCATCGCCGGCTCCGCCAGCGGCTTGATATCGACGAACCACTGCGGCGTTAAGTATGGCTCGATGACCGTCTGGCAACGATAGCAACGACCGACCGCGAGCTTATGCGGCTCGGTTTTGTCGAGGAATCCCTTGTCCTTCAGCTCCGCGACGATCAGCTTGCGCGCTTCGAAACGATCTTTTCCGCGATATCGTTCAATCCAATCTCCGCTTTCGCCGCGGTCCAAAAACGCAGCGGTGTCGATGCGTGCATCGGCGTCGAAGATGCTGATTTTATCCATACCGAATCTTTCGCCGATCTCGAAGTCGTTGAAGTCATGTCCCGGTGTGATCTTCAGCGCGCCGGTGCCGAACTCGCGGTCGACAAAAGGGTCGGCGATGAGCGGCACGATGCGTCCGGTAATCGGCAAGCGAATTTTTTTGCCGACCCATCCTTGATAGCGCTCGTCATCCGGATGCACGGCGACGGCGGTATCGCCAAGCATGGTTTCCGGTCGGGTGGTCGCCACGATAAGGGCGTGTGCTGGATCATCGGCTAGGGGATAACGGATGTGCCAAAGACTGCCGTCGGCCTCTTCGTGCACCACTTCGATGTCGGCGAGCGCGGTCTTGCAGCGCGGGCACCAGTTGATTAGTCGCTGTGCACGATAGAGAAGCTTGTCCTCCCAGAGTTTGACAAACGCTTCCCGCACGGCATGCGAAAGCCCTTCGTCCATAGTGAAACGTTCGTGGCTCCAGTCGCAGGAAACACCGAGCGCCTTCAGCTGATGCAAAATCGCGTCGCCGGCTTC
>Ga0114129_10013984_pt1 | contig 11434 bp, 12 predicted proteins | sample RhiMetdeltSRZDD1_FD_80071 | JGI IMG/M metagenome (GOLD analysis project Ga0114129, IMG submission 80071) | Populus rhizosphere microbial communities from Tennessee, USA - Rhizosphere MetaG P. deltoides SRZDD1 (version 2) (version 2) | ecosystem: Host-associated > Plants > Roots > Rhizosphere >... | reverse complement strand
TGGTCACGAAGTTGGTCCTGCTTCCCCGGCGGATGCAGTGGATAACCCAAGAACACCAGCCCATCGACTCCCGGTGTATCCCCGGCGATATAGGACGCAACACGTCCACCCATGGATTTTCCGCCGATGATCAACCGGCTAGGACTATGTGCAGTGATCACCTCCTCAACGATGCTGCGGTATCGAGCCTGTAGCTTAGGCTGCGGATCCGGCACGCGGCGCTTCGCGTCCATATACTCAAAGTTGAATTTCACGGAAAGAAAACCGCGGTTCGCGAGCTCCCTGTGGAAGTAAGTCATGAAAGGCGAATGCATACCTTGTCCCGCGCCATGGGCAAGGATGATTGCGGTGCGGCCGTTCCACGATTTTGGTTTTAAGAGTTCAAAGGAAGCCTGCGGCATGGCGTATCCAACCAGGTGTCAGACCCGATAACCCCACAGCGTCCGACGCTCAGGATCGAAACCAGAGGATTCGAGAGTTCGTTCAATGGCTGCATTGCCGGGATGAACCTCCGCACTGACACGGCGGATTCCCCGTTGTTTGGCATTTTCGAGGAGTGCGACAATAAGGCCGCTGCCAACGCCTTTGCCGCGCCATTGGGGAACAACAAACAAGGCGACGATGTCCATCGTTTCCCCGCAGAACTCGGCGCGCCATTCATAGGACGCGTAAGCGTAGCCGCACAATGTTCCCTTGGTGGTTTCGGCAACAACGACGAGACCGCGATCGGCCGCGTTCATGATGTACTGAAATACCCGGCGAGCGTCCTCGGGTGTTCCCTCAGCACGAATGTTCGTCAAAAGTTGGCCGGCCAGTTCACACAACTGGTCCAAGTCCTCTACAACTGCTGATCGAATTTGGAAAGGTCGTACACTCACGGCGGATACCCGGGAACTGACGCGCCTTATTGTAATCTCCAATTCACAATTTCGAAATTCGTTTTGCGGAGTTATAGTGATTTGCGGCGCGAGCCGTACACTATGTCGCGTATTTCAAGGGTCACTAGATCCTCCATCTTCAGCTTCGGTCTCGCACTTCTCCTGGTCGCTGCAGCGGCAACCACAGCTTGGACCCACGAACAGTCGCGCGCAGCAACGGCCCCCGAAGTCTCAATCGAGCAGTTTGCCCGGTACCTCGAGCAGTGGTCTGAACCCGAGGGTTACTTCGATTCGGATAACTTCATCTCCAACGAAACGTCATACCTGCATGTTGTCGATCTATTACAGAAGCAGATAAAACCTGGCGGTGTGTATCTCGGCGTAGGGCCGGATCAGAATTTTTCATACATCGTGCACACGAAACCGGTGCTCGCAATTATCACAGATATCCGTCGGCAAAACATGCTCGAGCATTTGTGGTACAAAGCGTTATTCGCAATGGCATCAAATCGCCTGGAATTCTTGTCGCTGCTGACGTCCAGAGAAGTGCCTCGCGCAAACACAGGTTCGTCGCTCGATCAAATTCTTCAGGCTGTCAAAGAATCACGGACCAGCGAAGATCTGTTCCGGAAAAATAACGCTGCGATTAAGAGCCTGTTGGTTGATAGATACCGTCTGAAGCTATCACCGGGGGATCTTTCGAAAATCGAGTACGTCTACCGCACCTTCTGGCACGAGGGTCTGGAGCTTCGTTTCTCATCTATCGGCCGCAACAATGCACTGAATTACCCGACGTTGGAAGAAATGCTATTGGAAACGGACCGCCAGGGCCGGCAGCAGAGCTATCTTTCTTCAGAGGAGCTATTCCAGCAGCTAAAGAAGTTCGAGGCCGAAAACCGCCTCATTCCCATTGTTGGCGACTTCGCTGGTCCGCGTGCCTTTAAGACTGTCGGTGCTTTCCTGAAGGCAAATGGACAACATGTCTCGACCTTTTACACATCGAACGTCGAGTTTTACCTATTCAGTAGTTCCGATTGGCGTTACCTGTTTAGCAGTTCGAATTGGGCTCGCTTTGTGGGTAATGTGCGGTCTCTGCCGTTTTCAAATGACGCGGTCTTCATCCGTGCGTATTTTGGCAATGGACGTCCGCATCCGTTGAATATGCGCGGCCATCGATCGACGTCACTGGTCAAACCCGTTGGTCCGTTCCTCGCAGACTACGATGTTGGAAAGATCGCGGAGTACTGGGACATCGTCAAACCGTAATTAGGCACTCTTGACGAGCGTTCGTACGGCTTCCGTTTGGCGATCCCTGACGAGTTGCCATTTCTTCAGCTTGTTCCGAAGGGCTTTGTAAGAAATCCTCAGGCGTCTTGCAGACTCCTTGCGGTTCCAGCCTGTCTCTTCCAGGACTCGCAACACAACTTCTTTTTCGGCGATCTCGGCCGCCTGCCCTGCAACTTCTTTAAGAGACAGATTTGCTGCCTGAACAGGCTGAGGTGCGGGGTCCGGTGAACTGCTGCGCAATTCCGAAGCGACATCTGCGTCGGGCAGGATGAGGTATCGCTTCACGACGTTTTCCAACTGCCGCACGTTGCCTGGCCAATCGTAGCGGAAAAATGATTCCATCAGATCCTTCGGGAACTGCTGTACGGGACTCTGGTAACGTTCTCGATATTTTTCAAGAAAGTTATTACACAACAGCGGAATGTCTTCCCGGCGTTCGCGCAACGGCGGGACCTCGAGCTTGATGACATTCAATCTGAAATACAGGTCGTTGCGGAACTCACCCTTGAGGACGGCCTCTTTAAGCTTCTTATTCGTCGCCGCCAGGACCCGCACGTTTACCTTAACGGGTTTTTTTCCGCCCAGCCGGCTGAACTCGCCGTCTTGCAGGACATGGAGTAGTTTCGCCTGAAGATGCGGGCTCATCTCGCCAATCTCATCGAGCAGAAGCGTGCCTTTATCTGCCTGTTCGAATTTCCCTATCTTGTCTCGGATGGCGCCTGTGAATGCCCCGCGCTCATAACCAAACAGCTCGGATTCCAGCAACTCGTGAGGTAGAGCCGCGCAATTGACCTTCACAAACGGCCCATCGGACCGATTCGACTGTTCGTGAATGAAGCTTGCGATAACTTCCTTACCGACTCCGGATTCGCCGAGGATCAGCACAGGCACATCAGTGCCGGCAACGTGGCGCGAGATGTCGATAATGCGAAGCATCTGGGGGTTCGAGGTGAGAATATTTCCCTGCTCGACGTAAGCCAGTTGTTGCTTCAGCGTTTTGACTTCTTCTTTCAGCCTTTCTTTTTCCAGTGCATTTTCGATCGCCAACTCGAGCGCTTCTTCCTCGAACGGTTTAGTCAGATAATCAGAGGCGCCCATCTTCATTGCCTCGACGACAGTCTTAATCTGACCGATTCCTGAGAGGATGACGATCGGGATCTTAGGGTACATGGCCTTTACGTTAGCCAGCACCTCGATACCGTCTTTTCCGGGCAGCATTACGTCCAACAAAATCAATGCAGGCGAATAACCGGCAGCGAGGCGCCCGATGACCTCGTCACCCGTTGCAAGACATTCGATTGAATACCCGGATGCACCCAGGAATGCCGCAAGGTAATCACGGGTATTTTTATCGTCGTCTACGACTAGAATTGACCGCTTGCTCATGACTCTTTTCCTCGCTGGCCGTAACGGCCGGCAATGTGAACAAGAACGTCGCGCCTTCTCCTCCGGTATTGTTCACAAAGATACGTCCTCCGTGCATTCCGACAATGTCGTACACACCGGAAAGATTGATGACGCGTGACTCCTTGTTCTGCGCCGTAGGGTTGGCAACTGTGTTGAGGGTTCGATCAAACATCGTGCTGAGTACGCCAGGGGAAATCGATGTGCCTCGTGCCGAAAGTTTGAAGCTTAGTTCGCCTTCCCTGCCGTGTGATAACTCGGCAACGATAGTTTCGCCGGCATCAGCCAGCCTCGATGCAACCGTGATGAGTTCCTGCAAGACGAACGCGAGCTTCTCCCGGTCGCCGATGATGATGAATCGTTCGTCGGAGATCTCCTGAGTGAGCCTCAACTGCTTTTCGGCCAATTGCTGCTGGCTTACATTCACAGATTCATTCCAGATCTCGCGGAAGTCGAACAAGCTTAGCTTCAGATGATGGGCACTCAGATCCGCCACATAGCTCATCCAACTGACAAGAGTGATAAGGCGGTTCGTGTTGTCCGTAACGATTCGAAGATATTCCTTCTGCTTTTCATTAGTCTCACCGCAACGACCGTCAAGGATCATGCGAGTGTAGCCGCGAATTGCGGCCAACGGCGTGCGCAGTTCATGCGCCAGATTTACTTGTTGGTGACAGTGCATTTGAAGCATTGCAACCAGCATGTCTTTCTCTTCCGTGAGGGCCGCAACTTGTTTAATGGCTCGCTCCACCTGGTCTGTCTTTGACGTTAGTTCGCGGTTTTGGTGACGTAATCTATCGAGCTCCTCAAGCCTTACGAGGATCGGCGCGGCGTCATAGGCAAGCTGGCGCGTGGTCTCGAGATCCTCTGCGGAAAGTTGCGGTCCATCGAGCGGCGAGACCAAGCTGATAGCTGCAACGAGTCGTCCCTCGCTCATTAATGGAACCAACACGATGCTCGAATGCACAGCCGCAGCCGGCCGTAGCACCGGATTATCTTCTGCCGCGCTGATACCGACCATCTCGCCTTGTTCGAGCTTCTTGTGCAGCCCGGGTTGGCGCTCGAGATGCGATCTAATCCACGTGGGGAGCTGCACGATTTTTGAGTCGGTGTCGAATATGCCGAACGACACGTCGGCGTGTTTAAACTCCGAGCCGAGTATCCGGACGATCTCAGCCTGGAAAGTTTGCACGTCATGAGCTTCGCTCAGCTTGATGTTGGGAAGTCTTTGTTGGCCTCGGACGGGTGACCCTTCCATTCCACACTCCGAAATGATCCGCTGTAGCTTTGCACGAGGTCTACCAATCAACTCCCGGAGCAGAATCAAGGATTTATTGCCTCTAAAGAACGATCGCTTGCGGAATTGGCCGCGTGCCTCAGGGTAAAATTCCCGAATCCGGGGAACCGTGTGGTTGACGACTACCACCGGTAATCCGATTGCAAACTCCAGTGAGCATGACACGAGTACTGCTGTTGGAAGACTCTGAAGATGTGCTTTACCTTTTTCAGATCGAGCTGGAGTGGCTTGGCTATGAAGTCGACGCCACAACCGATGGTGAAGCAGCACTTGCCGCTGCCAAACGCACACCACCTGATGTAATCGTCTCGGACCTGTCTATGCCGGATATGGACGGTTTCGAATTTATCCAACGCGTACGTAAACTTCCGAGTCTCTATTCTGTTCCCGCAATCGCACTGACGGGGTCAGGGATGAATAAGGACGTCCAAAGAGCTTTGGCGTCTGGCTTCACGGCGCATCTCACGAAACCCCTTGAAGTGAGGGAACTGGTTGACCGAATCGAAGGCTTGACGGCGCGCTGTTTACAAAGGAAAGCGGGCTAGGGTCTCGAAGTAGCGCGCAAACATTTTCATTCCACCTGAAGCCTGTTCCCAATCGAAGTTTTCGTTTGGGGCGTGATAGCCGTGCTCGGGAAGACTTAATCCTAAAAAAACGATCGGCGCTTTCAAATATTTTTCCATCGTGACTACGGCACCAATCGAACCGCCCTCACGTACGAACGCCGGTTCTTTGCCGAACGCCGTACGCATGGCGTCCCGTGCAGCATCCGCGTAGGGGCCGCTGTTTGGTCCCAAGTAAGGGCTGAGATACGATTCGGGTATGAACTGGACGTCGGGATTTTTTTCCTTGATGAACGTCCGCGCGAGTTTTAAAACCTTTTCCGGATTTTGGTTCGGTACGAGCCGCATGCTTATCTTCGCTTCCGCTCGATACGGAATTGCTGTTTTGACGCCCGGGCCCGTGTAACCCCCGACAATCCCATGAACCTCGAATGTAGGTCTCGCCCACAACCGGCTGGCGATGTCGGTCGCGTCGCCCCCGCGCATCTTCTTCAACTCGTGTGCCTGCTTGAATTGCTTCACGCTGAAACCGGAAGCGAGAAAGTTTTCCATTTCACGTTTCGATAACTTCGCAACGTCGTCATAGAAGCCAGGAATCCGTACATGTCCCTTGCGCACGTCATAGCACTCGGCAATGAGCTGGCATAATTCGGTGATCGGATTCCGTGCGGCGCCGCCGGTCACGCCTGAGTGTACATCTTTGCTTCCCGTTTCGAGTATGAGCCGCACCGGTGCAAGACCCCGGAGACCGTATGCCACAGCAGGTTTTCCTCGCGCGATCCAGATCGTATCCGACACGGCAACGGAATCGGTAGCCAGTTCCTTTGCCTTTCCTTTCATAAAGTGTTCAAAGTTGGGACTTCCGATTTCTTCTTCGAGTTCCCAAATGAATTGAACATTAACCGCCGTTCCGTGCTCGATGGCATATCGCGCCCCAAAAAGCGCCGTCAGCGCCGGTCCTTTGTCATCGGTCGACCCGCGGCCGATATAGCGATTCCCATCCTTGTGAAACACAAACGGAGCACGCTGCCATTGCGGCTCATTGGCGGGCTGCACATCAAGATGGTTATAAATCGTGACCGTTGGCCGATTCGATCCCGTAACAAACTTACCGATAACGACGGGATTTCCTGGAGTTCGTACTGCTTCTGTCTCTGCGCCAAGAGAACGGAGATACTGAACTGCGGCATCCACGCCTCGCTCGATATCCGGTTTGTGTTCCGGCTCCGCGCTGATGGTGGGAATTTCGACCCATTCTTTTAGTTTCGCCTCGAATTCACCTTGGACAGATTGGACATAACGGTCAATGTCAGATAAGGCCATCGTTGAATTGTATATAATCGCGCATTCCGTGAGTATGAATTGGCGAGAAAAAACAGAAACCTATTTCAAGCAACTGCAAGACAACATCACTCGCGCTGTCGAAGAGCTCGATGGAAATTCATTTCGAGAGGACACGTGGAGCCGTGAAGGCGGCGGAGGTGGCCGGACTCGAGTTCTTGAGCAGGGACAGGTTTTCGAAAAGGCAGGCGTAAATTTCTCGTCCGTCCACGGCAACCTGCCGGAACAATTCGCTGCCAAGATTCCGCTGGGGACTGGAACCGAGTTCTTTGCCACCGGAGTTTCCCTGGTTTTCCATCCCCAAAGCCCGATGGTTCCTGCCGTTCACGCGAACTTTCGGTATCTCGAAAAAGGTGACAGTCAGTGGTTCGGCGGAGGCACCGATCTGACGCCGTGTTATCCGTACGCAGAGGACGCTGCGCACTTTCATCGAACGATCAGGCGAGCTTGTGACCGACATGATTCCGATTTTTATCCGCGCTTCAAGAAATGGTGCGATGAATACTTCACGTTAAAACACCGCGGCGAGATGCGTGGCGTAGGCGGCATCTTCTTCGACTACCTCGAAGGCAATCGTGAAAAGCATTTCGCTTTCGTTGAGGATGTGGGGAATGCGTTTCTTGAAGCTTACCTGCCGATCGCAAAACGCCGTCTCGGTGAACCGTATGGCGAACATGAGCGTCAATACCAGCTTTATCGGCGTGGAAGGTATGTTGAATTCAATCTGCTATACGACCGTGGAACCATTTTCGGTCTGGAGACGCGGGGGCGAACCGAATCCATCTTGATGAGTCTTCCGCCCCTGGTTCGATGGGTCTACGACTTCAAGCCGGAGCCAGCCTCGCGTGAAGAAAAGGCATTGGAGTTTTATCAGCCGCGAGAGTGGGCTTAACAACATGTTCTGCCGATATTGTGGCGCACACATTGCCGACGACAGCGTATTCTGTGCGAAATGCGGAAAGCGGCTGGGCCCTCACGAAAATCCGAGAGTGGAACACATTGTTCGGAAATTTCGTCTGAAGACTCCCTATCCGTATGCCGCGTTCCTCATTACGCTGTTCGTCATTTGGGCGGCTTGGCCAAAAGCAAGCCGCGCGGACTATTCGCATCTGAAATGGAGTTTCGAATTGGACCGGAAGGCCGACGTCCCGCAAGATCACCTGTACCAACAAGCGTTGTCGCTTGTACTCGAAAACACTGGATCTGTCGCTGTTTCCGACATTCCTGTTGAGCTACTGGCTACTATTCAACCGGCAAAAAAGGCGAACGTGGAAGCAGACTTTGTCGCACGGCGATTGTTGATTTTGCAACAAGGGCACACGTTACCGCTGACCGTCATAATTTGTGGCAGTGTCGCTGCAGGAGCCAAAAAACGGATTCTCTTGAACGGAAATATCCAGGCCGAACCACCGTTCAAAGTAACCTATGAACTTCGAGATGAAGATGGCCGAAACATTCTCGCCAGTTACGTCGTAGAACAGGAATGAATCGTGCAACCCTGAAGCGGTGGAGTATCCGGTTGATAATTGCAATCGCATGCTTCATCGTATTGCTACTTTTTGTTGTCCTGCCGGTCGGAGCCTCTTTTCTGATCACAAATAGCAGGTTTCGCTTTCCAGAACGGGGGCCGAAAACGCCCGATTCCGTCGGTCTTACAGTTAACGATGCGGAATTCAAAACGAGCGACGGCATTCCATTAAACGGCTGGTGGAATCCCGGTGACTCGTCCAAGCCCGTCATTATTTTTGTTCACGGACTGAATCGGTCCCGGCTGGAGTTACTGGAACGGGCGAGTGAGTCGAGTAAGCGCGGCTACGGAGTACTTTTATTCGATCTGCGCAATCACGGCTCCAGCGGCAAGGCATACACGACGATCGGAATCTTTGAAAGCCGTGATGTGTGCGCCGCCTCCAACTGGGTTCGTCAAAACGCGCGCGAACGCCCCCAGGTCCTATGGGGAGTTTCGATGGGCGCATCGAGCGCCATATTGGCGGCGAAGCAGTGTCCTGGATTCGCGGCGATCGTTTCAGACAGTTCGTTTATTTCATTCCGCGACACTGTCGCTCACCATCTTGGTCTGTTTTTTCGACTGCCGTCCTTCCCTATTGCAAATCTGATTGTCGCGATCACAGCGTTGCGAATGGGTTTTGATCCAGACGATGGTGACGTTGAAGCAGTGGTCCGCAATTTGGACATACCGATCATATTCATTGCCGGCACAGCGGACCGGCGAATGCCACCCGCTCTTGCCCAGCGGATGTTCAATTCGTCTCCGAATTCGTTGAAACAGCTTCTGGTAATCCCAGGCGCCACTCACGGTGAAGCGTTTGCCGCTGATCGAGAAACATACCTGAGCTCCGTATACCGATTCCTCGACACAGTCCGATACAATCCCTCTACAAACAATCAACGTAAAGGATCTTAGATAACGGCACGTGACGTGCACAGTCTCTCGCATGAAATGGACTGGCCTGGATGTGTTCGATTCAACAATTCAGAGGACAAACACGTGGCTGAAAGAACTGATGACGGAACTGAATTGGTCCGACAACAGGAAAGCGTACCTGGCGCTGCGGTGCGTCTTGCAGAGTCTGCGCGATCATCTGCCCATTAACGATGCAATCACATTCGGGGAACAACTCCCGATGCTCATCCGTGGGTTTTACTTTGACGGCTGGGAAGTCGTCGGGAAACCTCTTCCGCTCGGCACAAGAAATGACTTCCTTTCCTTTCTCACTAATTCTTTGGCTCGCAATGGGGACAACTCATCCGATCCCGAAGTCGTCGCCCGAGCAGTCTTCCGACTGCTCGACAGGAAAGTAACTGACGGCGAGATCAAAGATATTCACTATCTCATGCCATTGGCTGTTCTCGACCTCTGGCCACCTCGACTGCGCGCCGCGTAAAATTATCGGGTGATTGGCGCCCACTATACTGTGTTGGCAGGTGGAACCGGAGCTGCCAAATTTTTGCGGGGATTGGTCCGAGTTGTTCCCGAAGAGAAAATACACGTCATCGTAAACGTCGGTGATGATACCGATATGTGGGGCCTTCACATCAGCCCCGACATCGATTCGATCGTGTATGGTATGGCAGGTAAACTGGACACTCAGCGCGGTTGGGGACTTCGCGACGAAACCTTCAAATGTCTCGAAGAAATCGGAAACTACGGAATGCCCGACTGGTTTCGACTCGGGGACCGAGACCTTGCGACACATATCACGCGTACAGAACTCTTGCGATCGGGATTCACGCTCAGTCAGGTCACAGCACAAATGGCGCAGTCGTTGGGTGTGAAGGCCACCATTCTTCCCGCCACAGACCATCCCGTTCGCACAAAAATCGAAACGGCCGAAGAGACATTGGGTTTCCAGGAATATTTTGTGAGAGAGCGTTGGCAGCCCGCCGTACGATCGGTCATTTATGCCGGAGCAACTGAAGCGCATGCGCCGCCGGCCGTACTCAATTCAATACGAGATTCAAAGCTCGTCATTATTGCGCCAAGTAATCCAATAACCAGCATCGGTCCCATTCTGGCGATTCACGACCTACGTGATGCTCTTCGTTGCACGCGCGCCGAGGTAATAGCCATCAGTCCTCTAATTGGCAATGCCGCATTCAGCGGACCGGCAGCCAAACTGATGGAAGCTTGCGGTTACGAAGTTTCCCCATCCGGAATCGCACGCTGCTACCATGATTTCCTCGACAACATTGTGATCGACGCGCAGGACGCCACGTTAGCGCCATCGATACGATATGACACCATCGGAGTCCAGATTACAGATATCCTCATGTCGGACGATGAAGCCGCCACACGCTTGGCAGCGTTTGTTGTAGAGTTAGCGGAAAACGAACAGTAAACCGAAAAGTAAATGGAGGGACGTCTTGTGTCTACCATGAACACAGTTCTGCTGCCGGTTAAAGATTTCAAGGAATCCAAACAACGGTTAGTTCCGGCGCTCGATGCCCAGAGGCGGGTTGGACTTGCCCGAGCCATGTTGCACGACGTGTTGAGCGTGCTCGCGCGAGTCCGGGCGGCTGGACGCATCGTTGTCTTCACAGCCGCGGACGACGTGATCCAAATGGCGAAGCCGTTCGGGTTCGATATTGTTCTCGAGAAATCTGTCGACGGTCACAGCGCTGCCGTGAACCAGATGGTAGAGGAACTGTCCGGCACGTCGGCGCGAATTCTTTCCATCGCAGCCGATCTCCCGCGGCTAACTGCATCGGAAATCGATTTTGCATTGAATGCGGCCTCCGAGCCCGTCACCTTTATCCCATCGCGAGATTGGACCGGTACGAACGGCGTTCTGTTCATTCCGCCGGCGCGAATTGCCATGGAGTATGGAGCGGGCAGTTTTCGTCGCCATCTTTCGAAGGCGAGAGCGGCCGGACTCCGTTCAGATGTAATGGATCTGCCCGGCATTGCGTTCGACATTGACACACCGGAGGACCTGCGGGCCTTTTTGGAAGACCCACGGAAAGACAGTGAAACGTGGCGATATCTAAAAGAGAGGCAATGAAGCTCGAATTCTTGCCCGTCGAGCACGTGCCGGAAATCAGATCCGGAATGAATCTGCCGCAATGTTTGCTCGATGCGATTCATCGGTCCGAGATTGAGCTTCAGAAGCGAGATATTCTTGCTGTCACGCAGAAGGTTGTTT
>Ga0114129_10013983_pt1 | contig 11434 bp, 5 predicted proteins | sample RhiMetdeltSRZDD1_FD_80071 | JGI IMG/M metagenome (GOLD analysis project Ga0114129, IMG submission 80071) | Populus rhizosphere microbial communities from Tennessee, USA - Rhizosphere MetaG P. deltoides SRZDD1 (version 2) (version 2) | ecosystem: Host-associated > Plants > Roots > Rhizosphere >... | reverse complement strand
TGCTCGAGCACCGGGAGCGGCGGCGACGTCTCGAGCGCGGCGCGGGTCTGCTCGAGCCGAATCCGGAGCTCGTCGGACAGGGCGGGGAGAGTGTCCAGGATCGCCTGGACGTCCTTGCCGGGGGTGGTCGCGGCGTCCAGGTTCTCGAGCAGCGCCCGCACGTCGGCGGCCCGCGCCGCGATCTCGGAAAGCTGAATCGGCTCGCCGCCGTCGGCGGGCGGCTGCCCCCGTCCGGTCTGGGCGTGTCCGGCGCCGGCGGCCAGCAGGACCAGACCCAGCACGAGGCCGCATCGTCGCACTTGGGGTCAGGTCCCTTACGGGTAGTGCACCAGCTTCGCCTGCATCACGTTGTAGTGCCCGGACTTGAACATCGCATACCAGCCGGCGAGGAAGAACTCCCACTTGCGGATGAACTCGTCGTCGTAGCCGATCCTCCGGACGTCGGCGAGGTTCCGGTGGAAGCGTGTCCAGCACTCCTCCATGGTGTGGGCATAGTCCTGGCCGAACGCGAGCTGCTCTTCGCACCGCAGACCGGCCGCCTCGGCGGACACGATGAACGTCCCGACGGAGGGAAACTCGCCGCCCGGGAAGACGTACTTCGAGAAGAAGTTCAGGGTCTTCCCGTTCTGCGGGTCGAATCGGTTGCAGAGCATCGTCTGGATCATCGCCACCCCGCCCGGCTTCAGGTACTGCTTCACCTTGCGGAAATGCTCGACCCAGTACCGAGAGCCCACGTGCTCGAAGAAGCCGGTCGACATGACCGAGTCATACGAGCCGGGCATGTTCCGGTAGTCCTCCAGGAGGAGCGTGACCTGCCCGGCGGCGATCTCCTTCTCGTTCAGGTCCCGCGCATACTCGTACTGACGCCGGGACACCGTGCACCCGGTGACCCGGTAGCCTCGTGAGGCGGCCAGCTTGAGGAAATAACCCCAGCCGCACCCCATCTCCAGGATGTGCTGGGGCGGCGGGCCGAGCCGGCTCAGGATCCGGTTGTACTTGTTGACCTGGGCCTCGTCGAGCGACATCTCCTTGCCGTCCCACCAGCCACTCGAATACGTCATCATGCGGTCCGTGTACGACTGGTAGAGCTCGGGAGGGTAGTCGTAGGTCGCCGCCATGTTCTTCTGGCTGCCCGCAAAGGAGTTCGTGCTGGCGAGCCGGGCGGCCCGCGAGAGCACCGTGTTCACGAAGTCGAATCGCGTCAGCCGGGCGAACTCGTCGCGATTGCGCTGGCAGAACGTCAGGAAGCTCTTGAGATCGGGGGTCTCCCAGAGATTCGCCATGTACGACTCGCCGAGGCCGATGTCCCCGCGCTTCAGGATCGCATCGATGGCCCGCCAGTCCTTCAGGATGAAGGTCGCCGCTTCGCCTTCACGATCGCCGGTGAAGCGACGCGTGGTTCCCTCCGGCGTCACGACGGTCAATTCCCCGTACCGCGTCCTGGGAAGAAGGTCGAACAGGAGGTTGCGTCGGTTCACGGCCACGGAAGTATACCAGAAGCGACGGCAATGTTGACCCCTCGGGACGTGCGGGCTACTCTGATGTCCGCGACGCGCCCTTTTCACGGCGCGCGCCCCGAGGGATTGCGCCATGCACTGTCCGCGCTGCGAGCACGACACGCCCGCGTCGTCGCGCTTCTGCTCTCAATGCGGCGCGCGGCTCACGCCCTCCTGCGGCTCGTGCGGCGCCGAGCTCGTCGAGGGCGTCCACTTCTGCGGCCGGTGCGGGCGCCCGGTGGACGCGAAGCCGACCGGTCCGAGTCGCTTCGCCTCTCCCGAGGCGTACACACCCCGCCACCTCGCGGAGCGAATCCTCACCTCCAAGAGCGCCATCGAGGGCGAGCGCAAGCAGGTGACCGTCCTGTTCGCCGATCTCCAGAGCTCGCTGGAGCTCCTGGCGGACCGCGATCCCGAGGAGGCGCGCAAGGTCCTCGACCCCGTCCTCGAGCACATGATGGAGGCGGTTCACCAGTACGAGGGAACGGTCAACCAGGTCATGGGCGACGGCATCATGGCGCTCTTCGGGGCGCCGCTGGCCCACGAGGATCACGCGGTGCGGGCCTGCTACGCGGCGCTCCGCATGCAGGATTCGGTCAAGCGCTACGCCAAGGAGGTGCGCCGGGCCGAGGGCATTCCGATCCAGATCCGCGTCGGCCTCAACTCCGGCGAGGTCGTCGTGCGCTCGATCGGCAACGACCTGCGCATGAGCTACACCGCGGTCGGCCAGACCACGCATCTCGCCTCGCGGATGGAGCAGATGGCCACCCCCGGCGCCGTGCTGACCACCGCCGAAACCCTCCGCCTCGCCGAGGGCTACGTCGAGACGCGGTCGCTGGGCGCCATGCCGGTCAAGGGCCTGGAGGGCCGGCTCGAGGTCTTCGAGGTCACGGGCGCCGGCATGGTCCGCTCGCGCCTGCAGGCCTCGGCGCGCCGTGGGCTCTCGCGCTTCGTCGGGCGCGCTCCCGAGCTCGACCAGCTCCACAAAGCGCTGGAGCACGCCGCCGCGGGCCGTGGCCAGGTCGTGGCCGTCGCGGGCGAGCCCGGCGTCGGCAAATCTCGGCTCGTCCACGAGATCACGCAAGCCGTGCCCCGGCCTCAGTGGCTCGTCCTCGAAGGACGGGCGCTCTCCTACGGCACGGCCACGCCCTACCTGCCGATCACGGACCTGCTCAAGGGCTACTTCCAGATCGAGGCGCGCGACGGCGCGCACGAGATCCACGCCAAGGTCATCGCCCGGCTCCGCACCCTCGACCAGGCGCTCGAGCCCACGCTTCCCGCCCTCCTGGCGCTGCTCGACGCGCCGACCGAGGACGGGGGGTGGCAGAAGCTCGATCCGGCGCAGCGCCGCGAGCGAACGCTCGACGCCATCAAGGCGCTCCTGCTGCGCGAGAGCCGGAGCCAGCCCCTCCTCCTGGTCCTCGAGGACCTCCAGTGGGTGGACAGCGAAACCCAGGCGCTGCTCGACGGCCTCGTCGAGCGCATACCGCGGGCGCGCATCGTCCTCCTCGCCAACTACCGGCCCGAGTACCACGATGGCTGGGGTGGCAAGACGTACTACACGCGTCTGCGCCTGAACACGCTCGCTAAGGAAAGCGCGGACGAGCTGCTCCAGGCGCTGCTCGGGGCGGAGCCCGGCCTCGCCGCCCTCAAGCGGCTCCTGATCGGACGCACGGACGGCAACCCCTTCTTCCTGGAGGAAAGCGTGCGGACACTGGTGGAGACGGGCGCGCTCGAGGGGGACCGTGGACGGTACCGCGCCGGGCAGCCGCTCGCGACCATGCAGATGCCGGCGACGGTCCAGTCCATCCTGGCCGCGCGCATCGACCGGTTGCCCGAGCGCGAGAAGCGCCTGCTCCAGTCGGCCTCGGTCATCGGCAAGGATGTGCCGTTTGCCCTCCTCCTGGCCCTCGAAGATGCACCCGAGGAAGAGCTACGCCGGGCGCTGGCCCATCTCCAGGCCGCCGAGTTCCTGTACGAGACGAGCCTCTTCCCCGACCTCGAGTACACGTTCAAGCACGCGCTGACGCACGAGGTCGCGTACGGCGCGCTGCTGTACGGGAACCGCCGCGCGCTCCACGCGCGCCTGGTCTCGGTCATCGAGCAGGTGGCGACGGGCCAACTGGCCGAGCAGGTGGACCGCCTGGCTCACCACGCGCTCCAGGGCGGCTTGTGGGACAAGGCGGTGCTGCTCTTCCGCAAGGCCGGCGCCAAGGCCGCCGCCCACAGCGCCTACCGGGAAGCCGTCACGTGCTCCGAGCAAGCGCTGAACGCGCTCCGGCACCTGCCGCCGGGCAAGGAGCGCGACGAGCTGGAGGTGGACCTCCGTCTCGATCTCCACAATGCGTTGACTCCGCATGGCGAGGTCGTCCGCATGCTGGAGACGCTCCACGAGGCGGAGCGCGTGGCGGGAGCGCTCGGCGACCAGCGGCGGCTTGGCCAGATCGCGGCGTACATGACCCAGGGCTACTGGTGGTCCGGCCAGCCCGACCGCGCGGTCGAGTCTGGCCAGCGGGCGCTCGCGATCGCCGGGACGCTGGGCGACCGTGGCCTCGCGGCCATCGCGACCCTGCGCCTCGGCCAGGCCTATCTGAGCCTCGGCGAATACCGCCGGGCCATCGACGCCTTCGCGCGCAATGTCGCCAGCCCCGAGAGCAAGCCCACCGGCGGGGCCGCGCTCCGCTCGGCGGCCGCGCACGCCTTCATGGCGTGGTCCCTGGCGTACCTCGGGGAATTCGCGGAGGCGTCTACCCACGCGCAGGAAGCCGAGCGGCTGGCCGAGGCCGCACAGCACGAGCTCTCCCGGGCATTGGCCTATGCGGGCGCGGGCCGTCCGCACCTCGTGCAGGGCAATTTCCCGCTCGCGGTCTCGTGGCTCGGCCGGAGCGTCGAGATCTGCCGCCGCGCCAGCTTCGGGCCCCTGTTCCTGCTCGTCGCGAGCGATCTCGGCCAGGCCTACGCGCTGTCCGGGCGCGCCGAGGAGGGCGTGACGCTCCTCGCGGAGGCGGTGGCGCAGTCGGCCGCCTTGAATCTCCGCCCCACCCACGCCTGGAACCTGACCATGCTCGCCGAGGCGTGCGCGCTGGCCGGGCGTCCCGTGGAGGCGATCGCCCACGTCGAGCGCGGTCTCGCCATGGCCCGCGCGCAGCATCAACGCTGGCTCGTGGCCGAAGCGCTGCGCGTCCTGGGCCAGCTCCACTCCGCTGAGGCCGTTCCCGGCCCCGCGCGTGTAGCCCTCGAGGAGGCCGCCGACATCGCCCGGGACATCGGGCTGCGGCCTCTCCTCGGTCGCTGCCACCTCGCCCTGGGCGAGGCGCTTCACCGTGCGGGCGAGCCCGAAGGGGCCCGCCGGCATCTCGAGCAGGCCGCGGCGCTCTTCCGGGACCTGGACATGCGATTCTGGCTCGGACGTGCCGAAGCCGCGCTGAGCAGCTAAGCGACAAGACACCCCTCTCCCTTTCCGCGGCGTGACGGGCGGTGCAGGCTGATCGAGCATCGCGAAGGCCATGGTGGGAAGGCCTGTACTCAGCGCAAAGATGGCGCGGCAGCTAAGTTCCAGCGCGTTCACGGATTTGCCGCTGGCACGATGTCTGCGATATGCCGGGTCACCATGATGGGTCGGATGGCACGGGCGGCGCGGCGGGCGGTGGCGCGGTTCGCGGCGCGGCAGCTCCGTCGGCGGGTGGCTCGTCTCCGCCGGATACCGCGTACGCGAGCGTAGCGCCTCAGGCTTCCGACGACAGGGGCCTGAGTCCGCCGACTCGGGCATATCTCCCGGGGAAAAGGCGTTCCGCCCTTCCGCATCGCCGGACTCTATCGCATCGGTGTGTTCGAGCGAACCTCGACGGTGATAAATGCCGCCAGCGTCGATAGCTTCCGACAGGGGCTGTGGGAGCTCGGGTATGTCGAGGGGGACCGCGTCGTCATCGAGTACCGATCGGCTGATGGCCGGGACGAACGATTCCCGGGCCTGGCGACCGAGCTGGTCCGGCTGAAGGTGGACCTGATCCTGACCAGGGGCACGCCCGCGGCTCTGGCGGCCCAGCATGCCACTGGAACGATCCCGGTGGTGATTCTCGGGGTTGGCGATCCGGTTGGACAGGGCCTCGTCGCCAGCCTCGCCCGACCGGGCCGGAATATCACGGGGCTGAGCGCCGCGGTAACGGAGATCTACCCGAAACGGGTCCAGCTGCTCAGAGAGCTGGTTCCGAGAGCCGCACGAATCGCGGCCCTCTTCAATATGGGTAACCCGGCTCTCCCCCCTCAGTGGAAAGAGACCGAGATGCCGGCACGATCCCTGAGCATCGAGCCTCACCTGTTCGACGTGCGAAGCCGGAGGATCTGGAGCCGGCCTTCGATGCCGCGACCAAGCACCGTGCCGACGCGCTCATCGTCGGGCTCGATACCCTCACGCAGGCCAATCAGCGAAGCATCGTTGACCTGGCGGCAAAGCGACGCCTGCCGGCCATCTACGCATCCACGGAGTTTGACGGGGGATTGGTCGTTTACGGAGTGAACTACCCGGAGATGTACCGCCACGCCGCCAGCTTCGCCCACAAGATCTTCAAGGGGGTAACCCCCGCTGACCTCCCCGTCGAGGAGCCAACGAAGTTCGAGCTGGTCATCAACCTCAAGACCGCGAAGGTTCTCGGCCTGACCATCCCCCGCTCGCTCCTACTGCGGGCGGATCGGTTGATCCGGTAGCGAGATGTGACGTCGGTGGGAACTGAGCAACACCTGGAAATAGCGTGGGACGGCGAGAACCGGACCTAGATGCTCCCGGGCTCGGACCCTGACGCGGCCTGTGGCAAATACATTGTGAACGTGCTCCCGTGGCCTTCCTCGCTCTCGACCGCCATGGTGCCCCCATGTTGGGCGACAATCCCATAGGCCATCGAGAGGCCCAAACCAGTGCCCTCCCCGACCCCTTTTGTTGTGAAAAAGGGGTCAAACACTCGAGCCCGAATCTCTTCAGTCATCCCGTGCCCGGTATCCGTCACCGTGAGCATCACGTATGGTCCCGGCGGCAGATCAGGATGCGCGTCGAGGTCAGCCGCGGCCGTTCGAATCGTGAGCTCCCCGCCCTGCGGCATCGCGTCCCGCGCATTGACGACCAGGTTGATGATGACCTGTTCCAACTGAGTCCGATCGGCCCTCACGAAGGTGGGCGCAACGTCCCGGAGGGCCGTGAGGGCGATGGTCTCCCCCAGCAGCGATCGACACATGGGCAGCAAATCCGTCACCACCACATTGACATCAAGCGCCGTCGGTTGCAGCGCCTGCCGCCGGCTGAACGCGAGGAGTTGCCGCGTCAACAGCGCGGCACGCTCCGCGGCCTTCTGGATGGACTCGATGCCGCGCCGAACAGGGTCGTCGGGTGGAAGCGGGTCGAGGAGGAGTGCGCAGCGGCCGAGAACTACCGTGAGCAAATTGTTGAACTCATGGGCGATACCACCCGCGAGGTGCCCGACCGTCTCCATCTTCTGCGCCTGTACGAGCTGGGTCTGCGTGTGCGAGAGATCGTCGTAGGCGCGCTGGACATCCTGATAGAGGCGAGCATTCTCCAGCGCGATTGCTGCGTGAGCGGCGAACGTCTGAGCGAGCTGCGCGTCGTTCTCGTCATAGGCCCGCCCCGTCGCATCGGCCACGACCAGGGCGCCCAGGATTCGATCCTGCACCGTCAGCGGGACCGCGAGGAGGGCGCGATGGTCAGACGGCGCCACGCGGGTTTTGATGTCGGGCGGGTAGACGAGTCGATCATCCGCGAGCAGATCGGACGTCATGATCGGGTGCCGCTGATCCACGGCCAGCCAGGCGATGCCCACGCCACGCTCCAGTCGCGGAGTCCAGTCGAACACCGGGCCCACATCGGTCGACACCGTGTGGGCCGTGAGGACCCGCGACGAGGGGTCGAGCAAGTAGAGGATCGCCGACCGGGCCGCCAGGAGCGTTTGCACACTATCGACGATGCGCGTGCCCACGAGACGCGGATCGAGCGTCTCCGAGATGAGCCGGCCGATCTCCGCCAGCGCCTTCGCGGTCTCTCGACGATGTTCCGATTCCTCGAAGAGCTGCGCCTGTCGCAGCGCGAGCGCGGCTTGGTCCGCGAAGGTCTGGAGCAGCCTTACCTCCGCGGGCGAGAACAGGCGGCCGGCCTGGTCACCGATCGCCAGCGCCCCGATCGTCTTCGCGTTCACGCGAAGCGGGACGGCAAGCCACGCGACGACGCCCGATTCGAGGAGCAAGCGACGGACCCCGTCCGTCACCTCGGTCAGAGGGTCTTCGAGGATATTCAGCGTCTGAACGGGAGCCCCCGCGCTGACCGCAGCCCCCGTGATGCCCATCCCGCGGGGCATGATGTCGGCCGCGAGCTGAGGGGTCGCCGAGGGACTGTGTCGTGCGACCGTCCGGAGCGAGCCGTCGGGATCCAATAAGCGCAGGTTGGCCGAGGCGGCGTCGAAGACTGGGAAGACGTTTTCGACGATCTGTCGTCCCACCGCCGAGACGTCCGGGGTGTCGGTAAAGGCCTGGCTGACCCGCGCCAGCGCTGCGGTAGCCTGCTGTCCGCGATTCAGCTCTCGACTGGCCATCTCCACCGCCACCGCCACCTCACGCAGCTCCGCGACCGATGAGAGGGGCAACGTCATCACCTCTCCCTTCACCAACCGTGGAGCGGCCGTGACAAGGGCGCGAATCGGCCGCTCGAGGCTCCGCCCGATGACGATCGCGAGCGCGGTCCCAACCAGCACCATAAGCGTCGCGGCCCCCGTCAGAACCCAGAGCGACGTGCGGAGGGGGCCATCGACGACTGCCTGCGGTACGCCGAGGGCAATGGTCCACCCAGACACGGCGGACCGGCTGATCGCCGCATACACGGTCTCTCCTTCCTTCGTCCGGGCGCGGAAGGAACCCTGGCTCATCCGGCTGGCCTCCGAGACAAAGCCAGGGGTCGCCGGTTGCCCGACGAATTGCGCCGCCGCGCGGGAACGAGCCACGATCACGTGGTTCCGATCGGTCAACGAAACAAGCGTCCCGACGGGAAGTGGGCTCTGAGACAACAGCTCCACCAGCGAAGCCGGATCGATGCTCGCCGCGAGAACGTACCGCGGTGTGTCGTTGGCGAGAACTGGAACCGCCACGCAAACGAGGAACTCCCCCGATTGCCGCCCCTGGTAGAGATTCGAAACGCCAGGGCTGCGTGACCCGATCACCCGCTCAAACACCTCGACATCCCTGGTCATCCGGAACGGCGTGCCAAAAGGGACGAGGAGACTAATGAGTTGCCGGCCGGTGGGATCGTACAACACGAGGTCCTTCCATCGGCTCTGCTGGGCCAGGACTGTGCGAGCCACTCGGTCAAACTCCCGGAGGTTGCCTGTCCGGAGGGCGTCGGACGTGGCGAGGACCTGCAAGGCCCCGATTGAGGCTCCCAATTCCCGATCTACGCCGGATGAGAGAGCGCGCGCCGTCTCCTCGAACCTGACCTCCGTGGCCCGGCGCATCTGAGTGTGGTAGAGCACGATGAGCACAGCGGTAAGGACGAGCACCGGCAGGAGCGTTCCGAACACGATCAGGATGAGGTAGGACCGAAGCCTCATGGCAGTGGTTGCGGTCCTCGTTGGCCAGCATGCTTCGCGTGGGACCTTCCGTCGATCGGTGCCTCTCCCTGCTGGTAGTGCTCGCTCGGACGCCGATGCTCCCCCGCCGGCATGAGCACCCTCCCATACGTACACATCTCGGCCAGAGAATCGTCAGCCCGAGGACACCTCCTCAGGATCAACGGTTCAACCTCGGAGCCACCGCCGGTGTCGCCAGCGATTGCGCCTCCACCGTGCTGAGCCAGTCCTGGCACACCGAGGCTAGATAAGTCCTCGTTTCAACGCCTCCACGACGATCCCGGTACGCGACCGAGCGCCGACCTTCGCCCGGATCTTCGCGAGCCGATCCTTAATCGTATGGGGGCTCAGATGAACACGTTCCGCAATTTGCTTGATTGTCCGCCCATCGGCCAGCTGCCGGACAATTCTGACCTCGAGGTCGGAGAGCACCGCGGTTGGCGTCGCAGCGGGCTGTCCTCCGGGGCCGCCCGGTTCTATTCCGGTCATCCGGGCGATAAGTGAGCCAGTGATCTTGGGGTCCAGCACGGTATGCCCACGGCGGACAGAGCGGATGGCCTGCTTGAGCTCGGCAAGCTCCACGTCCTTGATCACGTAGCCTTTCGCACCGGCCGCCAAGCTGCGGAGAATCAACCCTTCCTGCGTATGACCCGTGAACATCACGACGGCGATCTTCGGGGCCAACGTGAGGATCCGTCGGCACACGTCGGGGCCGTCCATGTCCTCGAGCTTCACGTCGAGCAGCATCACGTCGGGCTGATGCTCTTGCGCCACCCGCACGGCGTCCGCACCAGTCCTTGCCTCCCCGACGACGACCATATCGGGTTCGGCCTCGAGGGACTCGCAGAGTCCGACTCGAACGACCTCGTGATCATCCACCACGACAATCCGAATCTTGCTCATGACAACCCATGGAACCGGATGGTGTCCTGGCCACGAGACTCTGTGGAGGGCTCAAGGCCCTACTCCAGTGACCTCCGATCGCGACGATACATTCCAGCGCACCACGTGGTCCCGATAGCTGGGAAACCCGGTCAACGCCGCTCGCTGGGCAGAAGATCCACGCCGTTGCGGAACCGTCACTCGGCTCTGTGGTCGACGCGTGCGTGCGGCCTCGTTCATGTCTGGCTCTTCCCCGGTCATCCGATCGTTAGTCGGATGACACCGCATTCTAGCGCGATCGTTGCGTGTCCGAAGGGTCCAAAAGAAATCTCGTCGCGCTCGCCTCGGCCATTCGTCTCTTGGACGACCCCCGATCGGCTGTCAACACGTAGCCATTGGGGGGAGGTCTAGGAACATCACGCGAAAGCCAGTGCCGCAGCCGCGACAACTACTGCGGACGCGGCATCGCGCCCGCAGTCGGCGACGTGATGCCGGATGATCCGATGGACCGCCGTCGGTGGCCCCAACGGGATTCGATAGACAGGCTAGTCTCTTGGAGCTCGTCTGCGAGGCGGTTGCCTGAACCTGTCCAGATGCAGCTCTCCTTGACCGCTCCGGGCTGGCAGACTAAGCTCTCGCCACCTCTCTGACCGTTCCCGGCCCGACTCGCTGGGAGGCCCCGGTATGCAGCCCACGAAGACCGCCAAGGCGCTCGGCCTCACGATCCCACCATCCCTCCTGCAGCGGGCGGATCAGGTCATTGAGTGAATCTCGCGACCGGCAGCGAGAGCGCCGACAGCATCCTCGAACTAATATCGCCTGGCCCGTGCTCGTTGAAGTGGGGAGGCGTCGCCATCCCTGTCAGGCGGTAGACATCAGCGCACAAGGGGCGAAGGTGATACCCCGGATATGGCTTCGGAGCGGCACCTCGGTTCGGCTACAGTTCGTCCCGCCAGATGGGCGGCCGCTTCGGGTTGGGGCGTTGGTATGGCGAGTCGATACCGATGGATTGGCATTCTTCTTCGCGCACAGTATCCACCATCCAGTCATCCGACCTGTCTAGTGCGCGACGAATGCCCGAGGGGTTGAATGTCTCGAGGTGCCTTGAGCGCCCCTTGGGAAATCTGCCCTTTCTGTGTGATTCCGCCTCGCGGGCTATTGCGGCACCGTCGCTAGGTCAGCGTGAGCTGATGGCCGCCCGCGCGACCATCCGGCCCCTCAATCACGGTCACGTGCGTCACGTCCATTGGAGCGAGCTGCGGATGGAGCTTACTCACCGACTGCGCCGCCCACTGAGACGAGCACTCCCGTTCCCAGCCGCAGGAGCAGACGACGAGCCAAAGCTGCGTGGTCACTCGACCACCCGATCCGCGCGCAGCGGCCGGGCGCCTGTTCTCAGGGGGCCTCGGGCCCGGCCACCCACTCGGCACCGACTATGGT
>Ga0114129_10013981_pt1 | contig 11435 bp, 9 predicted proteins | sample RhiMetdeltSRZDD1_FD_80071 | JGI IMG/M metagenome (GOLD analysis project Ga0114129, IMG submission 80071) | Populus rhizosphere microbial communities from Tennessee, USA - Rhizosphere MetaG P. deltoides SRZDD1 (version 2) (version 2) | ecosystem: Host-associated > Plants > Roots > Rhizosphere >... | reverse complement strand
TGGTGGACAAGCTGAAAGTGCCATCGCCGCTTCCCGGTCTGCAGGTCGACCGCGACGAGGCTTTCTCCGAACAACCCGTTGCCCGGCCGATGGCCGCCGTAGTAGTCGCCAGTCGGCAGTTCCACAGGCAGGTACACGAGTCCGAGCTGTTCGTCGGCCGAGATCTGGCCCCACACCCCCGTGTTGCCGGTGTAGGCCCACGAGTCCTTCTCCCACGTGTCGTTCCCGAACTCGCCCGGCAGCGGGATCGTGTGGAAGATCCACAAACGCTTCCCGGTCCGCACGTCGAAGCCGCGGACGTAGCCTTTCTCGTTGCGGCGGCTCTTCGGATTACCACCGGTCTTATGCGCCGCGCCGACGATGACCACGTCCTTCGCGACGGTCGGCGTCGAGTGCAGCCCGATCTCCCCAGTGATCAGATCCATGGTCTGATCGTCGTCGAGCTTCAGGTCGACGACGCCGCCTTTTCCGAACGTCGGGACGGGGATGCCCGTTCTTGCATCGAGCGCGATCAGCCGATAGCCGGGCGTGACGTAGAGGATGCGTTGATCCCGCCCGTCGGTCCAGAAGGCGAGTCCGCGGCCCGAAAGCTGCCGCGGCGCAGCCGCGCCGCGGGCGCCCTCGTTCTCGCTGTGCATCCACAGCAGCTCGCCTGTGCCGGCATCGAGCGCCACGACCGCTCGACGCGATCCGGCCGTCGAGTACAGAACGCCCTTCACCATCAGCGGCGTCGACTCGAACTGGTACTCAGGTCGCGGACCGAGTGCGTCGGTCTTGAAGCGCCAGGCGACTTCCAGCGTGCGGAAGTTGCTCGCGTCGATCTGATTGAGCGGCGAGTAGCGCGTGTGCCCCAGGTCCCCGCCGTAGGTCGGCCACTCTCCGTTCGCCGCCCCGGATTGCGCGCCGGCGCGCGCCATCGCACACAGTGTCAGTACGGTTGTCGCAAGATAGATTCGCTTCACGCGCATACCATACAGGATTTGGAGCGGTTTGGAGAGAGCGGGCTGGAAAGCCAACGGCTGATGGCCGATGGCTGAGAGCTCAGGCCTGGAGGGCGACGTCGGCGGCACGTCGTCCGCCTCGGAAGACGGTTCGGCGGTCGTAGCGGTCTGCGCTGCGGCGATCCCGCTGCGGCAGAGAGAAATTGAGATAGCTGCCAATCGCGTCGAGCAGGCGTTCCGTCCGCTCGAAAAACGCTCCAATCGTCTGGGCCTCCCGAACGAGGTACGGATCGGGCCGGTCCGAGTGGACCACCGAGCGAGTGACGCCTTCAGAAGCCGCCAGCAGCACCAGATGCAGACCGTTGTATTCCTCGAGCCGAAGATTCGTCACCATGAGATCCGGTGCAGAGGCCAGCAACAGCGATCTCGCCGAAAGAAAGTCACGGCAAGTCGTCGCCCGCGCGATTCGTTCGCATTTTGCCTGCAGCCGTTGACCGAGAACCGCGTCTGGCTCCACCACCAGAAGATGTTTCATTCCACCAGCTTTACGGAAATTGTCACCTACCTGAGCAGGAGTTACAAGATTGTTGCCACGCGTCGAGCGCGGTCCTTGCACACTAAATCTCCGGACCGTCGATTGCGCGGTCTGTGACATCGACCAACGCCGCGACCCGTTCGGCTCGCCGATCTGTGTAGGAAAAGGCCGGGTGCCTGGTCCCCTCGGCCGGCGTCGGCATCGTGGTTGGGCCTGAACCCGCGGAATGGAGCCGCCAGGCATTGCTGTGACGAGCGATTCTGTGCAGTTGCAGGAATCGTCGATGGCCGCGACTATTGTCGCCCTCGCGGCGAAACGTTTCGTTCACGAGTCAATCTCCATCGGGGGAACACCGGCCCGACAAACCACTCCAATGCCCGAATCCTTCTCGGTCGATTCGCCGCAGGGGAGTAGCCTTTACACGGGCGTCGTCGCGCAACGTTACAACCCTCATGCGGCCAGCAGATTTGCGGGCCACCCGGCACAACTCACAGTGGCCTACGAATTGCGTAAGACAAAACCCGTGGGAACCAGTTGGTGCCGTATTACCCGGGCGGATCCGGTCGCAGCGACCCTCGAAGACACAGTGTCACCGCTCGACGAACTTTTTTTCAGCCTCGACGGCAGCGTGATTGCCACCGACGACGAAGAATGGCGCGTCGAGGTATCCGGGATTTATTTCGGCGATGCCGGCCGGTGGGTGCAATTGAACCTGTGCGGCGACGTCAACTACAGCGTCACGCTCAAGATCGACACTGCCGACGCGAGCGCCATTCGCGAAAACCTCACGGCCTGCCTCGCCTGCGCCGCTCCCAGCGCCAGCTCGCGGCCGCTCTGAACTCTCGCGCTCCGGACGTCACGCGTCAGACCTCATATGTCCCGTCTGTCCGGTCCCGCTGTGCGTGCTTCCGTCCCCACGAATGCAATTCTTGCCGGCGCGTTTGGCCTCATACAGCGCCTGATCGGCGCGCTCGAGCAGGTGCCCGACCGTCGACCCCGCTGAAGAGACCGCCAGCCCAACGCTGACGGTCACGCGCGTCACCGCGAGCATGCCATCGGCCGGCCGGTAGTGCTCGATGCGCTCGCGGATGCGCTCCGCGATTCGCATGGCGTTCTCGCTCGTGCTGCCGGGCATGATGATCACGAACTCTTCACCTCCGAAGCGCGCGCAGACATCGAACACCCTCACCGATCGGCGCAGGATGTCGCCGACATCCCGGAGGATCGTGTCGCCAGCAAGATGCCCGTGCGAATCGTTGACCCGTTTGAAGTCGTCGATGTCGATCATCAACAGCGCCAGCGGTATCTGATGGCGATGGGAGCGCTGCAATTCCTCGTCGAGGCGCACCTGGAAGTACCGGCGGTTGAAGACGCCGGTCACCGGATCCACTGTCGCCGCGTGGGCGTACGCTTCGGCTGAATCCAGCGCGCGCTCGCGCTCGAGCGCCAGGGCCGCCCCGGACGCAAAGAGACGAAGGGCCGCGACGTCCCGGCGGGCGAACACCTGGTTCCCGCGGCGATCGGTCACGCAGATCGCGCCGAGCACCTCACGATCGCCGAGAACCGGCACCGCCACGAACGAACTGGTGTGATACCGCGGCCGCCGCGCCCCAATCAACCGATCGCCGGTCGCCGTGTAAAGCGGCTTGCGCGACCGCATGACGGTGCCGATCACGCCGGCCCCCGGCTCGATGCGGACGTGCTCGACGAGGGCTCGCGGGTAGCCGAACGTCGCGACGATCGACGCCTGCCCCGGATCGCCGGGCTGAGTGACGGCGATCGCGCCGAGCCTCGCGTCGACCGCCACCGCCGCGTGGCGAATGATGGTGTCGCTGACAGCGAGCAGACCGCTGACGCGTGCGAGGCGATGCAGCATGCGATAGTGCAGCCGCATCACAGCGGGCGGAATCACGGCCGCGGTCTCGGTGCCCGCCCGTACGGAGGTCCCCGTGACGACGTCGACGAGACGAAAAAATGGCGCTGGCGAGAGGCTCCAATCACCGGCGATGGCGAGCGCGGCGCCGGCGGGATCGCGTCCCGATGTCAGCAGGGTCCAATCCTGTCCGCCGACGGTTCGCACCGCCGCCAGTCCGGCGGTCAGATCGTCGAACGCTCCAAGCGCCTCGCTCGACGCAAACGGGTGCTCCGCGGGCGACGCCGTCGCGACAGCCCACTGCCCTCCTGAATGGGTCAGGAGGACCACATCAGCTGAGAGGATCGCGTTGACTCGGGTGACAAGCCGTTCCACGCGCTGGGGACGGCCGGTCCCGGTCCCGTAGTCGAGCACGGCCGACGCCAGGGCGTGAGCCTGCTCTTCGGATACGATTCTAAGGCTCGAATCGCCACGCGATCGCATTGGGCCGGTTTCCGCAGAACTCCGCGGACAAGGCGACTTTTCCCATCCGACACGGCGCATTCCACTGGCCGACGCCGCAAGACAGGGCGCGGCGACCAGCCACGGAGGCACGCTTCATGCGATCATGACCTTGCACATCCTTAGAACTGCCGACATGAACGCCCTTCTAACGTCTCTGGCGTCAACGATTCGGGTGACCCTCGGTTCGGACGTCGCTGGCCGCCGCACGGAGCGCGCCGGCGTGCCGGCGTGGCAAGCCGCCGCAATCGCGTTCATCCTCACCTCAGCAGTTGGCAACAAATGTGCCGAGGCTCAGTCCGCCGCCAACGTGCTCCTGGTGGTCAACAGCTCCAGCCCCGCCAGCGAAGCCATCGGCCGATACTACGCGGAACATCGAGGTGTTCCACAGGACAACGTCTGCGCCATCACGCCCGCGGTCAATGAATCCATCACCCGCGCCGACTACCTCGGGCAAATCGAGCAGCCGATCTGGCAGTGCATCGCCGGCATGCGCGCGCACGACCGCATCTTGTATATCGTGCTCACGAAGGACGTCCCGATTCGCATCAGCGGAACAGGTGGACGCACCGGGACGAATTCGAGCGTCGATTCGGAGTTGACACTGCTCTATCGGCGGCGGACGGGTCAGCAGGCGCCAGTCGCTGGCTTCGTGCCGAACCCGTACTTCGCCGCGACTTCCCCAATTGCGAGCATCAAGCCGTTTTCGCACGAATCGCAGGACATCTACCTGGTCACCCGACTCGATGGGTACACGGTGCAAGACGCGATTGCCTTGATCGACAGAGCGACGACGCCGGTCCGCGACGGGCGTTTCGTGCTCGACGAGCGCGCGGCGCTCGTGGACAGCGGCGGCGACCGGTGGCTCCGCGCGGCGGCCGAGCGCTTGCGCGAGCAGGGCCTGGGCGACCGCGTGCAGTTGGACGAGTCGACGAAAATGTTGACGAAGGAAGCGCGGGTGCTCGGCTACTATTCCTGGGGCTCGAACGACCCGGCCATCCAGGTTCGCGACTTCGAGATGCAGTTCGTGCCGGGCGCCATCGCCGGGATGTTCGTCAGCACCGACGGACGTACCTTCAAGGAGCCGCCACCCGCCTGGCGACCGAGTAATGACGGGCGGCGTGAATCGATCTACGGCGGCTCGCACCAATCACTGGTCGGCGATCTGATTCGCGCGGGCGTGACCGGCGCCGCGGGCCACGTCGACGAACCGTTTCTCGATGCGACGATACGCCCCGAGATTCTTTTTCCGGCGTATGCCAGCGGCCGCAACCTGGCCGAGGCCTACTATGCCGCGATGCCGTATCTCAGTTGGCAGACGCTCGTCATCGGCGATCCGCTCTGCGCGCCATTTCCACATGCGCCACTCGCTACACTGGCGATCGATTCCGGTCTCGATTCGGCGACCGAGCTGCCTGGGTTTTTCGCCAAGCGGCGCCTGACGTTCTTTGCGCCGTCGTTCAACAAAGACGCTGCGGCGTTGTTCGCGCGCGCCGAATCGCGCACGGCGCGCAAGGATCTGGCAGGCGTGCGTCAGGCGCTCGAAGCCGCGGTGACGGTCGAGCCGCGATTCACCGCCGCCAGACTGCAACTCGCCGATGCGGCGCAAGAGGCGGGCGACCACGATCGCGCGGTCGCCCAATTCCGGGCGATCCTTGGATACGCGCCGAATGACCCGATCGCATTGAACAACCTGGCCTACAATCTCGCCGCCTACCAGAACAAGCCGGAAGAAGCGCTTCCATTCGTGCAGCGGGCGATCGCCGTCATCAAGGCACCCCAGTTCTACGATACGCTCGCGTGGACTCAACATCTCCTGAAGCAGGACAACGAGGCGGCGGCAAGCATCCGAATCGCAAGAAGCACGAACTCGCTCGATGCGGACACCTTGTGGCATGCTGCTGTAATCTACGCGGCTGTGAACGATGTGCCGCGCGCGACGGCGGAGCTGACGCTCGCCCTGAAGGTCAAACCCGATCTGGCCGATCGCGACGACGTGAAGAAGCTGCGCGGCCAACTTCCAGGTGCAGGAAAGTAGCGGCGCACGGTCTGCCCCAGATTCACACGGGGGCAACGTCAGCGGCCGTCGCCGAGTGACGCGGCCCATCCCACCAACACATACGCCAGCACCATGTCGTGACGACTGATAAACAGACCAGCAGTCAGGTACGCGGCGATGCTGATTTGAACGGCAGCGGCGGTTGCCACTGTCCAGTCCCGAGGAGTGCCACGAGCAGCCCGCGGACTCGTGGCAAAAGCCGCCCCGAACAGCGCAAGAAAAAGACCGAGACCGCAAAACCCAGTTTCCGCTGCCATCTGAACAAAGGTGTTGTGCGCAACGAGCCCGTGGCCCTTCGAGGAATAGCGTCGCGCCACACTCACGTAGTGACCGGGTCCAACGCCGAGGATCGGATGGTCGATCGCGATGGCGAACCCGGATCGCCAGAGATCGAAGCGCTCGGTGACAGATCCTACTTCAGTGCCTTTCAGCTCCCGCCATGCTTCCTGAAAGCGGCCGCGATAGGGGCTCGTGGTCAACCAGAACGCGCCAGCCGCAACGCATATGGCGGCAGCCGCGAGTATCCAGACGCTGCGGCGGTACTTCCAGCTCGCGAACGCAACGACTACAGCCAGCGCGACAACGGATCCCCGGTTGTAGGTGACCGCGACCGCCGGAAGCACTCCGACAGCGGCAGCCGCCATCAACATCTTCACCGGGCGACTCTCATCGACCTGCACGATCAGCATCAACAGCGGCAAGAGCATGACCAGCAGCGGGCCAATATCCCCCTCGAGTCTGAGACCCTCGAAGCCCTGCCACAAAACCCTGATTGAGAGGCCGATCGCCAACGGCAGGATGAGCCAACGGCTCGATGTCCAGTCGTTCATGACCTGGCTGGCAATCCCCAACAGCATGAAGGCATCGAAAAGAAATGCGGACGAATGCCGGGGATTCTGCGCGGTTTGTGAAACCGTCGCCTGCAGCGGTTCGGACGTCGCGAAAAGCGCTGAAAGAACGAACCACGCAAAGAGCGCGAGCCCGAGGCGAAGCTGCGGTGAACGGAGCCGTAGCCGACGGCCATTTCTCAGCATCCACAACGTGACACCAGACACGCTGAACAACGTCGTCACGTGCAAGAGGTGCGAATCGAAAAGGAGATTGAAAAGAACCTCGTACCGCGGAGTGCTATACAGAATCACCAGATAGGCGGCGATGCCCGATTCCGGACGATGCGCCGCCGCAGCGGCCATGCTGAAGCCGAGAATCCATACGACGATCCACAGCCACGGCGCGCCTTGCGCGAGAAAAATGGCCGCATACACCAGTGCCGTGAGCAGCGCGATCACGACGTAGAGCTGTGAGAGGCGAGAGAGTGAATTCAAATCGCCCGCCAATCCTACCATCGCAACTTGACCGATCGAAGCCGCCCGTCGTACCGTCGCTGTGGTTTGTCACGACAATCAGGTCCGCCGCCGATCCAACTGGTGCCGCATATTCCCGCCCTGAACGGTCTGCGCGCAGTCGCCTGCCTCGCAGTGTTCGGCGTTCACTGGCAGCAATTCACGGGGTTCAGCGCGTCGTGGGGGCCTTTCGACGCGAAGAGATTTCTCGAACATGGAAATACAGGTGTCTCGCTCCTGTTTACGCTGAGCGCGTTTCTGATCTCGCTTCGATTTTGGGCTGGCAGCTGGGGCCATGGACATCCCTGGTTGCATCAGTACGCGAGGTCCCGCGCGCTTCGCATTCTGCCGCCGTACTATCTGTGTCTCGTGACGCTCGTGGCATTTTCCGGTCATGTTGTCACGACGGGAGATCGGACCAACATCCTCCTCCACATCACCTTCCTCCACAATCTGCGCGAAGCGACCTTCTACGCGTTCAATCCTGCGTTCTGGACGCTCGCGGTGCAGATCCAGGCGTACGTGCTCATGCCCATCGTCGTTCTCCTGATCATGCGCGCCTCCTCGTCCTGGAATGGGCGGGCGCTTCTGCTCGTGGCCGCGACCGCGGCCAGCTACGCCACTCATTGGGCCATACTGACGTTGTCGCCGCGTCATGGTGCGATCGCCGAGTGGGCCGCATCGCAGCCAACGGTCGCGACCCACACCCTCCTCGCGCACGCACCGCACTTTCTGCTGGGTCTTCTGGCGGGACTGATTTACGTCAAACGGATCTCGAATGCTGCGACGAGTGCCGAACGGCCGTCCACGTTCCGAGAAGTGGCAGTGTGTGCGACGGTCGGCGTCATACTGCTGATCCTGTCGACGCCTCTCGACGAATGGTTTGCAGTGCCGTACGGCCGCTACAACTTTCCGTTCGTACCGCTCATGATTGCCTGGCTGATTCTCGAGATCCCGCGAACACATCTTGCGCGCTCGGTGCTCGATGTGGCGGCATTGCACCGGCTTGGTGTCATCTCTTTTGGCGTTTACGTGTACCACCATCCGTGTCTTCGCGTGACAGGCTCCGTCATGGAGCGCGCCGGCTTCTCCATCGTCGAGCACTGGGCAGTATTCGGCGCAGCGAGCCTTGCTCTGGCCATCGTGGTCGCCTCGGCGTCCTTTGTGGCGATCGAAGCGCCGCTCCTGCAACTCGCGAGGCGGCGAGAACAACGCCAACACGCAGCGGTTCTATCGGCGTCGTGACAGCTCCAGGTCTTCGTCGCGAGCCCGCAGGACGCGCCAGGTCACAACCAAGCCAGCCAGCGCGCCAGCCACGCACAGCGCGATTTCGGTCGAGTCCGCGACCTTGTCGGGCATCAATACCTCTGTGATCTCGATGCCGAACGCCAGCGTCGCTGCATACACCATCCCCGCGGTCAGCAGCAGCCTCCTGGCGGCCGCTATCCGCCCAACGCTTGCGATATTGGCCCAGATGATCCCGATGGGCGCGAACAGCACGAGCCGAACGACGAGTTGTTTGATGGCGTTGAATGGATCGGTCTCATACAAGGCGAAAAACGGCGCTCGAGCCAGGAACTGGTCGAGGCGTGTGCGGACGATCGCGGGATTACGAGTGACTGCGAAGGGAAACCAGAAGCCCGCAATGAGAAAGAGCGAATAGCCCGCCAACAGTGCCAGCCACGGCCATGCCTTCCGATCACGAGGGCGTGGCTCGCCGGCCGCCGCCGCGAATACGGTCCGAGCGTCGGGACGAAATACCAGTTTTGCGCCGATCGCCGTGCCGATGGTCCCGAGGATGATGTCGGTGGTGGATGTGAACCGACTGAGAACCAGCAATTGTGCGACCTCAATCGAAGCAGCGATGATGCCGCCGATGAGCACAGCCGTTTCGAGCGATGCGCGTCGCGGTGCGTACTCCTTCAACCTCACTGCGACCCAAGCGCCGATCGGAACGAAGAGCGCGATGTCGGCGAGCGTTTGATACGCCGCCTCGGACGCGGATCCGAAGTGATACGAGAACGGAACCAGGATGATTTGCCCACGTGCGTACTTGTGATAGAGCTCGGTGACACTCATGGTCAGATCCAGCGGGATCACCGAATAGATGACGAAGCCGACAACATAGGCCTGAAGCAGCCATCGGAGCTGCGACGCCGGGCGGCGGTCCACTGAATACTGGCGCAACCAGACCACGACCAATTGGCCAACCCCAAGCCAGAGCACGATACCGACGGCCGCGCCAACTGTCTCCGCGGTGATATCAGTCAGCGACGTCGTACGTGCTGGAAACCACATCTGCGAGAATTCGATACCGACGGCCAGTGCGGCGGCCAACGGAAGGATCAAAGCCGCCGCGGCGACGCGCGCCGGCCATCGGCGATCAGCAACCAAGGCACCCATCCACGTGAAGGTCAAGGGAATGAACAGCATCACATTGGTTGCCCAGTCCGAGCTCGAAACCGATGCGTATTCGGGAAGTGGCAAGTGCCGGAAGCGTTCAACCGCGTCAGCGAAACGAATCGGGTGGTATTGCATCGGAACGAGGGAACCAAAGACGGCAAAGAGCGTCCACGCCAAGGCCAGACCGAAGAGGTGCCTCCGACGAGGCGCGGCACCCAAAGGCGCCGCCACGATTGTCGTCAACCGACCCACCCACGCAGCCGGTAGTACGGCCAAGCCATCAGCTCGTAGATCACATCCCGACTGACCGCCCGCGCCGCCGTTGACGGAATCAGCCAGCGCCACCACGGCTCCGCATCGCCGATCGACCAGAGCAACGATCCCGCGCGGAGCGGCAGAACGGTGATCCCTTCCCGTGCGAAGAGGTCGATCGCTCTGCCCATCTGTTGCGGTGTTGTCACGACGATGCACGTCGCGGCGCCAAGCTGTTTCACGATCCTGGCCGAGGCAACGACCTGTTCGCGGGTTGTCGCCGACGTGTCTTCGACGATGATGTGATCCGACGGGACGTGATTCTGGAGGAGGGCGTCTCGAATGACCGCACCTTCAGAGGAACCACCGTCCGAATGGACTCCGCCGGAGGCAATGAGCATCGACGCCGGCTGCAATCGGAATCGATCGAGGGCGAACAAGGTGTTCATAGCCGTCTGACCGAGGGGGAGTTCAATCCGCCCGCCGAGCGCCGAGTAGCCGCCGAGCCCGTTCCCGAGGACGACAATGGGCAGGGGCTCCGATGGGAGGCTGGCTGGAGGGTCTGACAGACGTCCGAATTGAGCCGTCTGGACGCCACGGGCGACGGCGGGCACGCTCATCACCCAGTACAGGACCACGACGACGACGAGCAGCCTTCGTCCGGCCGTTCGCTGGCGTGTCGACCCGTAGAGCAGGGTCGCGCAGACCGTCCCCGCGATGACGAGGAACCAAGCGCTCCCGGGAATAAGGAACTCCTTGACGAACTCGATGATGAGCTCCACGAGGCGATTCTGCCATACCCGAGAAGGGCCACGGCACGGCGGCCATGCAGAGAAAAGTCAACCTCTCAGATGTTTCATTGGCTTGCGTCGGAAGACATGGTGCACGATCACAGCTTTTCTTTCAACGCTAAGTCATTTTTTATCAGCGACTTTCAGACACTCAACCATGCCAAGGCTCCCGCAGGACTTGAAACTCGAAGTGGCAGAGCGCTTGCTCCCGCCGAGATGACCGGTAAAGGTTCGGGCGGATTCCGCACGAGACTGACGGACGGCGCGCACGCCCAGATGTGACGCGCGCCCGTCCGACCCGGCACCACGAGGGACCTCAATGTTGCTACGACGGATCTTTCCGATTGCCCTGCTGACGACTGCCTCCGTTGCGCTGCCCGCTGTGAAGGCCATGGCGGACGTGTGCAACCTGACGTCGGTCAACTCCGTCTGTGGACCTACGGCCGCCGATTCAACCACGATGACAATCACGGCGAGCAGCGGCACATATGCATCGATGGTGGGCACCTATTCGGGCAGCGGTTGGACTGGCCCGACGTCGACCGGCACGGCCATCTACGATCAGGGCGCGATCTTCGCGCAGATTAACGTTCAGCCCACCGGCACGGGCGTCATTCAGTCCTTCCTTCGACTCCAGAATACGCCGACCGAACAGGGGTACAACACCGACGCGCGCGACTACAACAACGGCGGTAATTATTCAATCAACGGCGGCAAGACGGAGTTCGATGAGAAGT
>Ga0114129_10013980_pt1 | contig 11437 bp, 9 predicted proteins | sample RhiMetdeltSRZDD1_FD_80071 | JGI IMG/M metagenome (GOLD analysis project Ga0114129, IMG submission 80071) | Populus rhizosphere microbial communities from Tennessee, USA - Rhizosphere MetaG P. deltoides SRZDD1 (version 2) (version 2) | ecosystem: Host-associated > Plants > Roots > Rhizosphere >... | reverse complement strand
TACTTCAACTTGAGGCCCACCCCGGACGCGCCCAAAGTAAGTCGAGTCCCCGATTGCTCCGATTGCACGGCAATGAATACGCCGTTGCCATTGGCCATCACGATCTCACCGCCGCCGCCGGCCAATGCGAATGTCGCCTGTGTGGCGAAATAATTTCCCGAGAAATCTGAAACCTTGTTGAGAAAATAAACTTTTCCGGTTGCACTGACATTGGAGACACCAAGATCGAGCAGGCTTAAACCCGAAACGGTAATTGGGTAGTCTTTGCCTTGATAGGTGAGCACGCCATCGCCCCAGTTGACACCCGCGCCCAACGCAATCGACTTACTTTGGATTTTCACAGTCGCGTCCGGTTGCTGGCCTTCCTTGCGGTACGTCGGAACCGACTTATCCTGCGCAACGAGCAACGTTTCGGCATTTTCGAAGGTTACCCAGCCCATCCGCTTCATCTCGGTGCGCGCCTTCGGGCTCAAACTACCGGTGATCCACATCTCCTTTCGGGTCACCCCGGGGAGTTGATTGGCCAGGTTGTCGGTGTTGGCAACCAGCCGCGCCAGCGAATCGGTCCACACCAGATAGTCAATGGGAAAGTTGAACACCAGAGCGCCGTCTTTCGCTCGTGCGCCCGGCACCTGGCCCACGGAGACCAGTTGCGTGAGCGGCGAGACCGCTTTGTGATAGCCCGCATACATCTCCGACTGGCGCTGACGAAACCGAGCCATATCCACATTGTTGGTCAGCGCAGCCAGCTGCACGAATCTTTCCCGATCGCCTACGCCCTTCATTTCGTCCAGCGCGGAAACCAGTATCGTCTGCTCACGCGGCGAGAAAATCGACTCGTTGATGAACATCTCCACCGTGGACGGATCGATTCCCATCGATTTGAGTTTTTCCGTATTCGTGCGCCTTAGATCCGCCGGAGGCTGATTCTTGACGATTTCCCGTGTAAGCCTGGTCGTTCCAATCGCGGTCATGGCAATTCCCGCTCCTCCCGGCACGGCAGCCATCGCTGCCGATACCGTGAGCCCGCCTGCCCAACCCACCCAGGAAATCTCGTTGAGTCGATCTTGGAGAACTTCGTTCCTCGAGTAAACATCGACGCCGAGATCGTAAGCGTACTCCCGTTTATAATTGGAAAATCCGATGAGGTTCTTGAATTTGCTGTCTTCGGCATCACTGCGTTTCGCGCCGAAGACACTGTCCCCGGCGCGGCGGAATGCTACCGCGACACCGCTCGCGGCCGTCTTCAATGTCGTTACCGGTTGAAATACCATATCTTTCGCTGCCACCATGGCCGACAAGGCCGATTCCTTAACCGCGGTCCCGTACTCTTTAGTACCTTTGAGTTTATCCATCTGCGCCATGGCATTGATTTCCTGGATGCGCTCCCGGAGCAACGCCGTGGATACTGCTTTGAATTGACCAAACTTTGAATCGATCGTGTAAGTATTTAGGAAGCCATCGTTCACGACGCGTTCCTGAACGTGGTGGTTGGGTCCAGCCAAAAGCTCCGGCGGCAAGATTTTTGACGCGCTGAGGACTGGCACCGACTCGTAGCCGCTCTGTGCGGCCAAACTAAGGGTCGTTTGCAAAACCAAGATGCCGACGAGAACCGCTGCTAAACACGCGACGCCACGCCGGCAATCTTGAACCAAATGTTTTGACAGTATCATTTTCGATTTTCCTCCTAACGCGCACCAATGCTTTCTTCTCGTTTCCGTCAGATATTTGTAACTTTCTCTTATCGCGCTAATACTCTACGCGCCTCTCAATCTTTGACCGCGCTTCGCTTCAGGGCTTCGCGGATCGTCTTGATCAACAACTCGTCGTTGAACGGCTTGCGCAGGAACGCTAACGCGCCAGCCGCAAGCGCTTTCTCGCGGATACCGACCTCGTCGTGCGCCGTAATAAAGATCACTGGAACCGGGTTTCCACTTCTGGTCAGTCGCTCCTGAACTTCGAGCCCGTTCATTCCCGGCATTTGCACATCGAGAATCAAACAATCGGACTGAAACGAAGGCATGGCGTCAAGCAGATCAAAAAATTGTTGCCCCGAGGTAAACGTTTCCGCGTTCATCGACAACGAACGCACCAGACGTCTCACCGCACGGCACACGGATTGATCGTCATCCACAATAGCAATAACCGGTTTGGGGTTAGGCAAGACAATAACTCTCTGCGCACTTGTCGAGAGCATTAATAATAACCGTGCTGAGGGAACTCTAGCGAGGGAAGGAAAACGTGTATATTGGACTTTGGTCCAATACGGAGAGGCGGAAAGAAGTGATTAGCGAGAGGTGATTGTAAACAGTTATCAGTAAACGTGCCCCGACCGATGACTGTCACTGATTACTCGCTTTCCTGTGCGGTCGGCCGATTTTTCACGCGTTCGGCGACGCGGACTAGTTCGGCGAACGATTGCACTTCCATTTTTTCCATCACGCGCGCGCGGTGGACCTTAACGGTCTTTTCGACTGTTCCCAGCTCGAAGGCAATTTGCTTGTTCAACAAACCCCTGACGGCTAAGGTCATCACTTCTCGCTCTCGGGGTGTTAAGCTTTTTACTCGCCTTTGTATATCTTCGAGTTCTCGTCGCTCCGCGTAATCATGATTAGCCCGCGCAAGGGCCTGGTCAATCGCCCTTAAAAGGTCCTTGTCCTTTACTGGTTTGGGCAGGAAATCTACGGCGCCCGCTTTCATCGCTTTCACGCTCATTGGAATGTCACCGTGGCCGGTGATGAAGATAATGGGAAGTAATGTGTTCGAAGCCACCAATTCGTGTTGGAGGTCCAGCCCGCTCAAGCCCGGCATACGAATATCAAGAACGAGACAGGCTGGGCTTTCGTTAGTAATGCGCCAGTACTCAAGAAAATCACGTGCAGAGGCGAACGCTTGCACTGAATAGCGCGCCGACTTAATCAGCCGTGTCAGCGCTCTTCGCACGGAGTCGTCGTCGTCGACGAGGAAGACGGTCCTGTTTGCGGGCATGGTAATCAGTTGGCGGTGAAATATCTTCGCGGTCAGAACGTACAAGTCTGCCGCGTGCTGGCACACGGTCATCCTCGGTTCATGTTTTTGCGATGATTCACAGATTAGAGATTGGAAGAGTGGAATGCTAGGATCACTGCGGTGCCTCATTTTTCCATTTTTGGGTCTTGATTATTCCATCATTTCACTATTCCATTATTCCCTTCTCCCCCTGCTGCCTCCAACGGCAGGGTGAAGTAAAAAGTAGCGCCTTGGTCCGGGTTGTTTTCCGCCCATAGGTGTCCACCATGGGCCTCGATGATGGAACGACTGATGGAAAGCCCCATTCCCAATCCTTCCGGCTTAGTCGTGTAGAAGGGCTGAAAGATCTCGTCGGTCTTTTCGCTGTCCAGACCGATCCCGCGGTCGTGCACCGCCACTCGCACCGCGCTGGCCCCGTCCAATTCTCCCCGCACGATAACCTCGCGTTCATGCACGGGACAATCCTTCATGGCGTCGAAGGCGTTCAAAAACAGATTCAGAACCACTTGCTGGACCTGCACCCGGTCGCCGCGCACTCGCGGTAGGTGGGCGTTGAGTTCGAGTAAAACGCGAATGTTGTGCAGAATAGCATTGCTGTTGAGCAATGGCACAACGTCGTTGATCACATTCACGAGAACGAGCGGGGCAAATTCGAGCTCTTCTTTTCTGACCAGAGCGCGCACCCGGCGGATGACCTCACCGGCGCGATTGTCGTCCTGGACAATATCCTTCAGGATCTCGCGCACCTCTTCGAGATCGAATGGAGCGACGGCTAACAACCGCTGGGCGGCCTGTGCATTGCTGAGAATGGCCGTGAGTGGCTGATTCAACTCATGCGCCAGGGATCCCGCCAGTTCACCCATGGTCGAGATGCGCGCGACATGGGCGAGTTCATCGCGATGCTGCTGCGCCGATAATGCGGCTACCTTGCTCTCGGTGATATCGGTATTGGCCCCCACCCACTCGTGCACCGTACCGTCCGGCGCTACAATCGGTACTGCTTGAACGTGAAAATATCGGTAGCGTCCACTACGAGTGCGAACCCGAACTTCATTCTCGAACACACGTTTTTCAATCATCGCTTGTCGCCACAATCGCGCGCTCGACTCTCGGTCGGCGGGGTGAAGGGCCTGAAGCCAACCAAACTTGCGCATCTCTTCGTCGTTCTGCCCTGTGAGTTGTTGCCAACTTGGGGTGACAAAGAACGCTTCCCCCTGCGCATTCGCCCGCCAAACCATCTCCGCGCTCGCCATCACGAGCGCCCGGTACCGAGCCTCGCTTTGACTGAGCGCCTGCTCTTTTTCACGTCGTTCGTTCGTAAGCGCCGCCAGGAACATCAGTGGGAGGGAAATCGTGATTAGGAACAGCTGCAGTGACAGAGCGTTCTCGGCGGCTGACTGCGTGGCGAAGGGCCCTTGACCGCCCGAGGTATCCAAAAAAGCAAGATACGCGGCAATCAACAGAGCGAGACACAGTGTGCCAATCTCGAATCGTACCGCTGCCCATAGCAGGAATGGAAGCGGTGCGTAGAGGAGCGTTGGAACGGCTTGCCTACCGAATGCCAGAAAGCCAACGACAACCAGCCCGGTCATCAAGAAGCCCAATTCCAGATAGCGCCGTAGCGGAGTCCTTTGCATCTTCGCAATTCCGCCGCCGAACGCCGTCAATATAGGTGGTATAATCGTGAGCGTCGAAAGGGAATTGGATAAGACCCGCGCGCGCCACGCGTACCAATAGTCCTGCTCCCAGCCGCTCAGCACATACAGATACGCGGCAATAGCGGACACAAGAAAAGGAGCGAGGAGCACCGCGCACAGAGTAAAGACTATTACGGCGCGAAAATTGTCGAGATGTAGCTCTCCCTTCACGAAGTATCGGACACTTATCGCAGCCACCAATGCCTGACCAAAGTTGCCGATGAGTTGGCTCAATATCCCCAAGGCCGGCACACCGTCTTGCAGTTGCACGAAGATATGCACCGGGGAAACGGCGACTAGATACATCCACCATTTTCGTGGCGGTGCGAGTAGCAGCGCCGCAAGCACAATGGCCGTGGGTGGCCATATGAGCGAAAGATGCGAGTCCGGAAATCTAACCGATTTGGCTAGCAAAGCTCCAGCGTAATAGCCGGCACAGACTAGTGATACGAGAAGCGTTTGACGAAACGGGAAGGAAACTCTGTTGAAAACCCCTTTGTCCACTTCGTACGCCGAAACCAGCGCGGACTGAGCCAATTTCGTCTCCGGATAATTTACCACAAATAGTTCACAATAAAGTCAACGAGACCTGATCTTAACCCAGCCCTGTCTACAATGGCAAGACAGAGCCCGCAGGTTTGAAGCAATTTAACCGAATTTTTCCTGTTCCGCGGTTGTTGGCGAAGGATGACTGACAGGCGAAGTCGGCAGTGCAAAATAAAATGTCGCGCCGCGGTCACCGTTGTTTTCCGCCCAGAGGTGCCCGCCGTGAGCTTCGATGATGGAGCGAGTGATCGATAGTCCCATCCCCAACCCGTCGCGCTTGGTGGTGAAAAACGGTTGGAAGATCTTATCGAACTGGTCGCTCGTCAAACCCGTCCCGCAGTCGCTGATCGAAGTCCGAACCATGCCTGTGCCGTCCAATTCGGTTCGCACCAAAACGTCCCGCTCGTCCACGGGGCAATCCGTCATCGCATCAAACGCGTTGAGCAAGAGATTGAGTAGAACCTGCTGCAATTGAATCTTGTCGCCTCGCGCGTGCGGTAGGTCCGGATCGACATCGACCCTTACGCGCACGTTGCGCAATACGGCGTCGCTATGAACAAGCGACACGATTTCCTTGATAATGCCGGATAGGTCAAGTGTACTGAACTCTGGCTCTTCCTTTTTAACCAGCGCGCGCATCCGGCGGATGACTTCGCTGGCGCGCTTGTTGTCTTCAACGATGTCATAGAGAATTTCGCGTACTTCTTCGATGTCCGACGGCTTGCCGGATAAAAAACGTTGGGCGGCCTGTGCATTACTGAGTATGGCCGTGAGCGGTTGATTCAACTCATGCGCCAGCGAAGCCGCCAGCTCGCCCATGGTCGTGATGCGCGTCACATGCGCGAGTTCTTCGCGGTTGTGCCGCAGTTCGGCTTCGGCGCGTTTGCGCTCGGTAATGTCGAGCATAAAACCGCGAAGCTGCATTGGCTTGCCATCGTGATGCTGACAATTGACAATATCGTGAATCCAGACGACTTCCCCTGACGCTCTTATCATTCGATACTCGAAATCAAATTCCTGCGCGCTCTTGCTCATCGTCAAACAAGTGTTGACCGCCCGCTCCCTATCGTCGGGATGGATATGAGATATCCAAAAATCTTTTTCGAACCATTGCTCCAGCGGATAACCGAGGAGCTTGATGGCCTGGGGACCGACATAAGTGAACGTCCAGCTCTCGATATCGGCTTGCCAAATGACGGCCGCTGTGGTTTCTACCAGCCGGCGAAAATTCTCCTCGCTTTCCGACAGTGCCGTCTCAACTAATTTTCGCGCCGTGATATCAACCATTGTCCCCATCGGGCGAAGAAGCTGACCGTGAGGACCGTGCATGAACTGACCTCTGGCGACAATCCACCGCTGAGGGACGCTCGGAAGTTCGGCGGTACGAAATTCTAAATCAAATGACATTCCGTTCCCTTGCGGCCGCTCGAACACAGACATCACTTGAGCCCGGTAATCCGGATGGACGCGGGCCAAGACGTCATCGACGCCGAGCACATCCGCTTGACCGAATCCCAGCAAAGAACGCAGGTGAGGATTGGCCCACAGACCACGCCGCACAAGGTCGCGAACCCACAATCCAACCCCGCCGGCTTCTGTGGCCAACTCCATGAATTGCTGGCTCTCCAAAAGGCCAGCTTCTGCCCGGCGCCGGCGGGCGCGTTGCAGCAGTAAGTCGCCGATCATCACCGTCTGTATCGTGAAGATGATCAGCGCGCCGATGATGTACCAATAATATTGCTCCCAAATCGACTGCGGTTTAAATCGCACCATACTGCCTGGTGGCAAACGGCTTTCTGAAATACCCCAGCGTTTTAAAGCCCGCCAATCGAACGTCGACACACTGTCGGTACGGATTTCGAATGGCAGCGACGCCGGCGCCGTGCCGGTCAACATAAGACGTGCCAGTTCGCCCGCCCGCTTTCCAAAGACCTCGATACTTGCCACCGATCCGCCAACAGCGCCCGTGCCTAACATCGTATCCGTCATGACATACACAGGCACATCAGCCCACTGAGCAATCGACCGGCCCGCCTCAGTGGAAATGACAACCCGACCTGCGCCGTCGCGAAACATCCTGGCGAACAGAATCGCGGTTTGCGCTGGTAACCCGGTCACCGCTTGAGGCAACTCGGCCATGGTACGGTTGTCCCAAAAATCGAATTCGACGCGTCCCGCGAACGAGCGTGCGGCCTCCTTTATACGATTGAGGACTTGACGATCGACTTCCGCCGTGCCGCCGATCACGATGATGCGGCGAGTCTCGGGTTGCAAACGGAGGATCAATTCCATCGTCGCGCGCGGATTGACACGCTGCGCTATTCCGCTGACAAGAGTGCCAAACTGATCGGTTCGGACTTCCTCTTCTGTGAAGCCCGCAACGATGACCGGCGTCCCTGGAAATAGTTGCTGGAGTAACTTTCCGGCGATTCCCAAGTTACCTACGAAAACTAGTATGATGAGGTCGGGAGGCTGCTGGGCGTATTTTTCCGTTAAATAGTCAGTGAAAATTCGCTGAAAACGTTCAGTCGGGAACCGCAGGATATCGAGATTCTCAGCGTAGGTTTCGATCCGTCCCGATGGGATTTTCCCCAACGCTTCGAGCACTCCCTGGTCGACGAGCGCGAATCCCGGCGAGAGCCGGCTTCCCATCGAAATGATCAACACTCTCTTGGGTCGTTCGCTCTCCGCGCCGTATATATTACTCGACAGTGGGAAGCTGGCAAAACCGCAAAGCAGGCAATAAATCGACCACTTGATAAGCTGCAAGCGGCGGTTCTTAGAACACCAGTCGAATGGGCCCATGTAGCCGAGACTTTAGGACCGTTTCGATGTATAAATCAACTCGTGGATACGTAGACTCGCCTACCAGAGGTTCTCGTGGTGCCGCCGGCTGCTGCCTTAAATCATGCTGGCAAGCCAATCGATCGCGACTTTTGTGTCGTGAAAGACTCCTACTTTAAGTCCGCGCGCCACAAGCGCAATACGCAAAAAATACAATCGATGATAGGTAGAGATTTCCGGCGCCGAGATGAACGCGATTTTGTTGTCTCCTGGCCAACGATCCAGCGCCAGTCCGGCGACGAAAGCTTCGATTTCGGCCCCGTCAATCGCGCATGTGCTGTCAGACATATCCACCAGTACCTTGCATTCGCTCAAAGGCTGGGTCACTTTTTCGATCTCGCCAAGGAGCTGTCTGCATGCCGTCCTGTCCATGGTCCCGCGAGCTAGGATGATCAAGTGGTTTCCCTGATCCTGCCAAGTAAACAACTGAACTTGGAAATTCATCGTTTTCCTCCCAAGCAGTTGTTAAGGACTCCGTGGCGTTTTTTCTTGACATTTGGCGACACTCAATTGACACCTGAAGCTCGTTGCGGCTAAGAAGTTGCGAGGTGTAATCGATGCGCGCTCGACCGATGATCTCTACGTCCGTGACGACGGGATTGATTCAAAGCATTCGAGCCGCGGGCGTTCAGGCCGAAGACCTTCTACAGAAGGCGGGACTGGATACCTCCCTCCTTTTGAAGTCGGATGGTTTTCTGCCCTGCTCTGTCTTTGCTCAAGCTCTGGAAGAGGCGGCCCGACTGACGTCGGATGACTGCTTCGGGTTGCATTTTGGCGAGCGCTTCAACCCGAAAAATATCGGTCCGTTGGTCTACGAGGTGGTCAACGCTCCGACGATTGGCGCTGCTTTCGAAACTGCGGGACGCTACCTTCACGTCCATAACGAAGCCGCGAGCATCTCGTTTTTTGTCGACGGAGATCTCGCCTACCTGCGCCACACGCTGTCGAGCTCACCGCTTCAGGAATCGCGTCAATTCAACGAATGCGCGATGACCGTCGCTTTCAACACCGTGCGCATCATGGTGGGAAGCAGCTGGGCGCCGCGGGAAGTTCACTTTGTCCACAAGGCGCCGGATGAAATTTCGGAGCATCAGAGGATTTTCAGGGCGCCGGTAGTTTTTGGTTGTGCCAGCAACGCTTTTGTGATGGACCGCAGATTCTGCGAGCAACCGATACCAGCGGCCGATTCAAATCTCTTCAAAATCTTGAGCCGCTACCTGGATGACGTGCTGAGCCGCATGCCGAGAGCAGATGAATTTGTTGAGCCGGTTCGCAAGATCATCGCTCAGTTGATGAAAGACGGCGGGCCTAAGCTCGCACACGCTGCTAAGACTCTGGGCATGAGCCCCCGCACCTTGCAGCGGCAGCTCAAGGACCACGGAATCGATTTTAAGGCGCTCGTCGAGGATACCCGACGAAGATTTGCTTTGGACTATTTGAGAGATCGCAACAATACTTTGACCGAGATCGCTTTTTTGTTGGGCTATTCCGAAGTCAGCGCGTTTAACCGCGCGTTCAAACGCTGGACCGGCAAAACGCCGGTGGCATACCGGCGCAGTGAAGCTTAGGCGTTTGTACATGATTGCAATCGTCAGCCACGGATACATTACTCGCGCGGACGAATTAGATTTTTGTCACGAAGCGCCTTGATGACGGCTTCGACGTAGGCCTTAATTGCTGTTCGCGCGCTCTCCGGCTCGGTCGTCTTGATCGTGCCGGTCCAGACAATTTCGTTTTTGACGACGTCGAACAGTGTGGTCTCCGAGGTATATTCGTTGTATCAGCAAGCGCTGTGAAGCAAGCTCTACCGCCCGCCCAATCAACTCGAGAAACTTTTCCCGGTCTGTGTCGTCGCGAAAGATCGCCTTGCGCTCGTTGCCCCGTGAGGTCACGTGGTAGTGCGCTCCTTCGTATTCAATCCGCAGTGGGCGTGCCATGATTCCAACATTTATCAAAGACAATTATAAGAATCAAGAGTCCTGACCCCTCTACTTCTCTGTGGGCGTGCCATGACCCCAGCAGTTACCAAAGACAATAATAAGAATCAAGAGTCCTGACCCCTCTACTTCTTCTCTCTCTACTTCTTTTGCTCTACTTCTTTGCTTCTTTGACCCCTCTACTTCTTCTCTTTGAACTTTTGAACTTGAACCTTTGAACGGACTTTATTCTGTAACGTTTGGAACGGAGCGAAGTGATTGAACGGCTGGAACGATTTTAACCGGAGCAGCGCCGCGGTGGGCGCCTCAGTCTTTCCTCCGCGTTGTCGCTTTTCTAATTGCGTTTTCAACCTTTTCTGAATTCGGGGTTCCCTTGCTAGAGCGCTTGCGGACCTATATAGAGTCAGCCTAGATTCTTCGTTCATCTTAATGGCGCGTAAGAGCAGATAGAAAGCTGGGCCACACAAAGGCAACGGTGGTATGGAGTTCGGCGCCGGTTTCACGGCAACTGTATTTTCGCTGCCGAACCCTTGCCTCTTCTAAAATCCAAAGGCTATCAAAAGCCTAATCAAGGAGAAAGTTATGAATCCCATGTTTATAGTTGCCATCCCTTTATTATTGGTGATCGTGGGCATGGTATTGAACAGCTTCGATCTCGGTTTCAATCAACCTCCGAGTTCAGCGGAGCAAGATCCGGCAAAAAGAGCGGCGGCAGAGGCGGATTCTTACCGCCGCTTCTTTGATTTACAGAGAAAGCGGGCCGTGACAAGGCAGAAAAGGGTCGGCCAGTATGCCTGGTTGCTTATAGTCGCCATTATCGGTTCCTTCATCTGGCTGTATATGTATACCGTGAAAAAAACCACCGCCACGACTCAAATTGCCGCGCTTCAGACACTGCCGATGGAAGATGGTAAGGAGACGGTTCTCTCGGTCACGCTGAAGGACGGGAGCACCGTCAAATACCGGATCAACACGCCCACAGGGGATACCTTGGCTGCCGCCACGAAAGATGGAGTTTCGAAACAGAAAGTCTCAACCTACGACATGGAACAATCCGGTACGGTCTTGAGTATAGGCGAGAGTCCATTGCCGGTCGGCGTCGCCCTGAAAGTGTCCATCGACCCGACAGCAAAAAAAGACTAACTATCACACTTAAACACACCCTCTAAAAACTGAACCTTACTGGTTTAAAATTGATTAGCGGCTAAGAGAGCCACCGCAAGCGGCTGGGCGGAAGTCCGCGGGCTTAAAGGGTAAGTAAGAGGAGATATCGTGATTGATCTCAAATACTCTCTGGTGATCGAAGCAACGAATGATCCAACCTTTTTTGGATTTTATTCTTTGATAAATGTTGGAATCATGGCACGCCCACTGCGGATAGAAAACTTACAATTCTCTAGTTCG
>Ga0114129_10013978_pt1 | contig 11437 bp, 10 predicted proteins | sample RhiMetdeltSRZDD1_FD_80071 | JGI IMG/M metagenome (GOLD analysis project Ga0114129, IMG submission 80071) | Populus rhizosphere microbial communities from Tennessee, USA - Rhizosphere MetaG P. deltoides SRZDD1 (version 2) (version 2) | ecosystem: Host-associated > Plants > Roots > Rhizosphere >... | reverse complement strand
TTCCCCGATTTCGTCAAGAAATAGCGTGCCGCCATCAGCCAGTTCAAAACGGCCTTTGCGTGTTTGCGTTGCGGACGTGAAAGATCCCTTCTCATGCCCAAACAATTCTGACTCAATCAGAGTTTCAGGCAACGCGGCACAACTTACCGCCACAAATGGTCCAGACGCACGCGCACTTTCTTCGTGAATTGCTCTCGCCAGCATCTCTTTGCCGGTACCATTCTCTCCACTTATCAGCACCGTTGCGGTTGTTCCCGCAACAGCTCTCGCTTGTTTCAAAACATTTTCGATTGCCGGGCTTGAACCGAGAAGGTTCAAGAAACCTGGCGGACGCGCCAACTCGTTTCGCAACCTTCTATTCTCGATCTCAAGCTGCCGCACTCGCGCGGCTTGATTGACGATGTGCAGGACTTCGGCAGGATCCAAAGGCTTTTCAAAGAACCCGTATGCACCCCGGTTGACTGCTTCGAGTGCTGCTCGCCGTGTATCGGTGCCTGTAATCACAACGGCCTGCAGCGGAGGATCCTGCGCGCGAGCAACATCTATCAACGCCAGGCCTTCCGAAATGTCGTCGACATGCGGCGGCAGATGCAGATCGCTGACGACAACGTCTACATGTTCATCCTCGACGAGTCGGCATGCTTCTTCACGTGAGCTTGCCTGCAAGACTCTATACTCGGAGCTCAGCGCCCAATACAGACCGCTACGCACTGCATCGTCGTCGTCGACGACCAAAACGATTCCCTTGACTTCGGATTGTTCAGCCATTACTAACGGGTCTTTTGACGCACTACAGCGAAACGCATGGTCCACGCGTCTATGATGGATCAGGTACTTTGAGCGAGGACGGGCCGCAAGAAGGTTGCCGGGGAGCTTGCCGCACTCCCAATCGTGTTCGGTGTCGTTAGCTTGTCGCCAAGCCAAAGCGCATCGAACGTCAGCTAAACCTTACGGGACTTCGGATGGTAACACGACGCGAAAAGTGGTTCCAATACCCTCAACCGATTCGACTTCGATTCGGCCGCCACTTCCGGCAACCACTTCACGACAGGTATATAAACCCAGGCCTACTCCAGATTTTTTCGTCGTTCTGAAGGGTCGAAAGAGACTATCTTCAATGAATTTCTGACTGATCCCGCATCCAGTATCGCTAACTGTAATCGCTATCTCTCCGCGTGAAGTTTTCTCTGCGGCTATAGTTAGCTTTCCCGGTTTGTTCGTCATTGCTTCGAGCGCGTTTAGTATCAGATTTTCGAACACCTCTTCGACATGTTCACCATCGATAACAGCAAACAACTCCGCCGGTAGGTTTGCTTCGAGTTGATGATGACTGCTTACAACGGTCGCCTTCAGTATGCGGTTAAGTACTGGTACAAGATCGACCTTCTTTGGAACTGTGTTTTCTCCACTAAGACTAACGACCGGCTTGGATAGACGAGCCACAAGCGCACGCAGTTTGTCCGTAGCGCTCGTCAACGACTTCATTGCGTCAATCCGAAACTGTTCGTTGTTGAAATGACGTTCCATATTCCCCACGATGAGTGACAAGGCTTCAATTGCGTTCTTTAAGTCGTGAGTCAACATGGCGGAAAGTCGGAAGAACGACTCAAATTGTCGTGCCTCAGCTTCGCGCGCATACTGAGCGCGCATTCGCTCCATAAGAACATTCAGGTCATCTGCCATCGCCCGCGCCTCGTCCGTAGATTGGAGTTCGACGCGCTGGTCCAGTTGTCCTTTAGCTACGGCTGTTAGTCCTTCAGAAACTCTTACAATTCCTGCTGCTTTCCGCTGTGCAATCCTGTCTATTAAAAGCGCGGCCGCGATTACAAAAGCGAAAGCGAGAGCGAATCCGGCCAACCCCCAGCGACGGGCACTCGCGATCGCACTTGAACGATCGCGTCCGACAGCGACCGTGATATTGAGTCGGGGTAAAGGAGCGTAGGCTATCAGGAAATCAGAACCCGATGAGGTTTGCTGCTGGTATATCCCGTTATTTTGCATTTGAGCGATGCGCGCTAGCTGCGGGAATGCGTTCTGAATTGGTTGACGCTGAAGAGAACGTTGTGGGTGGTAAATGATCCTTCCCTCGTTATCCCAAACGACAACATCTGGGTTGGATGAGGCGTCACCCGTGCGATCTTCCGTGCGGCTCTTGCGATCCCAAAAAACCTCAGCCAAGTCCAATTCAGCCACTAACGCTCCGCGGTTCGCCTTGGGTTCACTAAATAGTGGCGTTGAATATCTCCACGTTGACGTATGTGGTATTTGCGAAAACTGAAGATTCGGCGCGCCCTCGGCCGGCAGTGTTTGTGCCTCGAAATCAGTTGTGCGAAACACCACGGTCTCCGAAGCATCAAGCGGCCTCTCTGCTTGCAGTCTGAGGACGCGGTTGCGATCGAATAACGACAGTCTAAAAGGACCGCCATGTTGTCCGAGAAGACCAGCAAAGCTCGATACGACGTCTGCAGGTATCTGATCGCCAGGCCGCTGATTTTCTACGGAAGTTAAGGAGTCCAGGAAGTTCTCGACGGCTTTTGACGAAACGATGCGTCGTATTTCTGTCTCTTGTCGCTGTACATGGTGATCAATGTCCGCAGTGAGGTTGTTCAACTGATCCTGAACGTCGTCAGCAACAGTCCGATCGACAAGCCTCAGCCCGTTCCAATAGTTGAATGCCGCGAGTAGCAGCAGCGGCACAACACACAGGGACAGGTATGTGAGACGACTCCGCCGTCCGGCTTTCATGATTTCACCGGCAAATCAGCAAGACCTGACTGGCTTTCTACCGAACTCCGCCAGCAGTGGTGCGAGGGATTCAATAATGTGTTTATGCGAGACTCCGTTTGTAGCCACTAAGCCGTTTCGGTTCTGAATATCGGGAACGTTGTAACAGAGTGACTGCCCAAAAAGATCCGTCAGCTGACCGCCGGCCTCAGTCAATATCAGTTGCGGTGCGCATGTGTCCCATTGTTTGGTTCTTGGCGAAAGATGAATGTAGACGTCACATTCCTGCTCCACGATTAAGCCCACCTTTATTCCTACTGAACCACGCTGCACTTCTTCACGAAACCCCAGGCTCGTGACCACTTGATTCATGCGCGGACTTCGATGTGATCGACTAGCGGCCAAACGCATCTTCATCAAATCGGTATGATCCGAAACTATCGCTCGCTCAATCGGCAGATTTGGTCGCTCTACCCAACTGCCAGCGCCACGAACTGCTCGATACATCAATCCACTTAGCGGTTGGTACACGACACCGACAACACATTCGCCATTTTCAACCAGGCCGATCTGGACCGCGAAGTCGCCGTTACCTTGAATGAAGCCCGTAGTACCGTCGAGTGGATCTACCATCCACACTCGTCGCTTCTCGAGCCGCCGCTCCGTGTCGACGGACTCTTCGGCAAGTATTCCATCGCCGGGGAACTCAGAGGCCAGCCGCTCAACAATGATCCTGTTTGCAACTCGGTCGGCTTCTGTAACTGGTTCATAATCGTCGGCGTAACTCTTCTGCTCGACGTCAATCGGTCCTTTATACAACGCTAGAATCGCGGCTCCAGCCTCACGCGCAAGGTCGACCGCAACGTGAAGTTCCTGTTCGTAATACTTACCCTCGACGGTACTCATTCAGTTTCGGAAAGTGACTCGGCTGCGCTTCGAATAATTCTGACTGTCTCTTCTATGTCCGCTTTGGTCGTCCTGAAGTTAGTAATACAAGCGCGCAGCGCAAAACGTCCGCGAACGTTCGCATTTGATATGTAAGCGCGTCCACCCGTTTGTACCGCACTCATGATCCGCGCATTCAGTTGATCCAGCTGCTCATTAATCCCCGCTGCGGCAGTTTCGTCTGCCTTTGTTAGTTCAGCTCGTGTATCCGGCGGCACATAGCGAAAGCAACAAATACTTAGCTCTACAGGTGCGAGTAATTCAAAGTCGTCTGCCTCATCCACGAGCTGTCCAAGATAAGCAGCTAGTTTCATGTCATCGGTGACTGCCTCAGCAATCTTGCGCACGCCGTAGTAACGAAGGGTCAGCCAAACTTTCAACGCGCGAAACCGGCGCGACAATTCGATACCGTAATCCCAAAAGGCAAACGCTTCGTCATCGCTATAGCCATGCGTCTTTATGTATTCCGCATCCTGGCTGCTGAGCGCCAGTCGAAACGCTTCATCGTCACGAAACAGCAAACATCCTGCGTCCACAGGAACGTACAACCATTTGTGAGGATCGAGCGACAGTGAATCTGCGCGGTCCATTCCTCGAAACAATTGTTTTTTCGCCGGATCGAGCGCGCCAGGAGCTCCATACGCGCCGTCGACGTGGAACCAAAGGTCGAACTCGTTCGCTAGTTCAGCAATTTCATTCAGCGGATCTATAGCACCTGTCGCGACAGTGCCTGCACTACCGACAACACAGAATGGTCGCAACCCTTGAGCTAAGTCTTCAACTATCGCTTTTCGCAAAGCGCTAACGTTCATTCGCAGACTGTCGTCACACTCAAGAATGCGAACATGATCTCTTCCGAGCCCAAGAATGTCTGCTGCTTTTGGTATAGACATGTGAACTTCTTCGGAGACATATAGCGTTAAAGGTCTTTCATAATTCCATAGTCCTGTTGAGGAGACGTCCGCGCCGGCTTTGTGGCGACTGGCAACAAGAATGGCTATCAGATTGGCCATTGAACCACCGCTTGTCATTAAGCCGCGGGAGTTGTCGCCGTAACCAATGAGGGAGCCGAGCCAACGCACAACCATCTTCTCGATGTCGGTTCCAGCAGGACCCGAGCGCCAACATGTAATGTTTGCGTTGAGCGCTGAGGCTATTAAGTCCGCATAAGCACCAACCGGAGTCGCGGGAGATGCCACGTAGCCAAAGAATCGAGGATGACCATTTTGTCGACTTAAATCGATCACCGTGCGACATTCTTCAATGATCTTCTCAAGCGGTTCCCCTTCGAGACTGAGCTCGGTATCCACGAGCGTGGTGGTTTTGCCGGCGAAGGTTTCAGGGAAGACACGTCGAGCATCAATGGTGCTGAAGTACTCGTACACTAGTTTGGTTGCTTCCGCGGCGAGGTGATCGATAGCTTCGCGCGAAATGTCGAGAGAAGAAGTGCGGGTAGTTTCTGTTCGCTCAGCCGTACTCATTTGATTGCCTTATTTGATACCTGGCGCAATTGCAACAAGCAGAGATAACCGTTCATCGCCAGTGTTCTCGACGCCGTGAGCAACACCGGCGGGCGCGACGACAAGCATATTTGCTTCCGTGGTTCGCTGTTCGTCACCAACGGTGAAAAGACCCCGACCACGCAACACAAAGTAGAATTTGTCGGCGCCGGCATGTGCATGAGCGGCTTGCACCTGACCGGGCTCAAGACAGTTCAAGCCAATCATCACATGCTGACCCTGCCACAGCGTGGCTTTAAAAAACTTCTGCGGCTGCGCTCCTTCAAAGTCGTGGAAATTAATGAAGTAGGACATAGAAGCAAGCTACCACAGGAAGCACCTGGCACCGAAGGCGCGATAGACACCCTCGTTAAGCCACACCGGAGTCGAAAGAAAATTCGACTCAGCCAGCGCCGAAGGCGCGAAAGAAGGTAGCCAGGGGCAGGCGCGAAGCGCCGCAGCCCCTGGATCACCCACGTTAGAGATCCTCGAGCCCTGAAAAGGCCGAGAGAATTAGCCTCGTAACGTAGAATCTCTGGAAGGTTTACCATTCTCACACACGGAGGTTCCTCATGCCTTCAACTCATCTCAGTCTTCACTATCATCTGGTCTTCAGTACGAAAGAACGATTACCGCTAATCACAAAAGACTGGCGCGCAAATCTGCATGGCTACCTTGGTGGAATTGTGAAAGGGATTGATGGCGTTCCTCTCGCGATAGGTGGCATTGAAGATCATGCGCACCTGCTTGTAGGCCTGCGTGCCACCCATCGCTTGGATTATGTACTGCGTGATATTAAAGCGGACTCGTCAGGCTGGGTTCACAAAGAGGTGGGCCAAAGAAAATTCGAATGGCAAATAGGCTATCTCGGTTTAACTGTCAGTCCATCGCAGATTGAACGGGTTAGAAAATATATCCTCAATCAGGAGAAGCACCATCGTCGAAAAACTTTTCAGGAGGAGTATCTGGAGCTCTTGCAATTGAGCGGGATTGAATATGACGACCGTTACGTTTGGTAGTTTTCTGCCGCCCTTTTCAGGGCTAAAGCAAACTCGGCGCGCGTGATCCAGGGGCTGCGGCGCTTCGCGCCTGCCCTGGCTACCTTCTTTCGCGCCTTCGGCGCTGGTTAAGAAAGCTTTGTATCGCAACATAGCGCTGGCTCAGTCAGGCCCGTCCGAATTCAGCGCTGATGTAGTCAAGCGTTTCTGCACCTACATCGCGGCCTTAGAGATTCGTGTTAACATCCGCTCACAACATGCATCTAGCGGGTCACGCCACTTCAGACGGAACTAATCGATATGCAAAACGATTTGTCGACGTCGCGGCGCCTAATCATTTTCGTAACCAACAGGGTCTCGCTCTGTCATCCATAGGAATTGGTACTTACCTCGGCAACCCCAATGACGCAACTGATGAGGGCTACAAGAATGCAGTAGTACGAGCCGCTCAATCAGGCGTGAATGTAATCGATTCCGCCGCCAACTATCGCTTCCAACGGAGCGAACGATCAATAGGTGCGGCACTAAAAATACTGATTAATGAACTCGGCTTCGCGCGCGACGAATTTCTGATCTGCACAAAGGGTGGCTACCTTCCGTTTGATGGGGCACCGCCAAGTAACGTTCGCAGTTACGTCGAAGAGACATTCATTAAGCCAGGAATCGCCACGTTCGACGACATCGTCGGCGGTAGCCACTGCATGACGCCGACCTATCTGCAAAATCAACTCGATCAGTCACTGGAAAACTTTGGCCTCGAATGTGTCGACGTGTATTACATCCACAATCCGGAGTCACAGCTGAGCTACGTCAGCGAATCGGAGTTCTATTTTCGACTGAAAGCTGCGTTTGAGGCGCTTGAACACAATCGCGACCGAGGCAAATTGCGGATGTATGGTGTCGCTACCTGGAAAGGCTTTCGGGTTGAAAGCGGCTCCTCTGATTATCACTCCTTAGGTCGTATGGAGGACGTGGCCCGAGGTATCGCGGGCGAGTCACATGGGTTTCGCTTTGTTCAGCTGCCTTATAACCTCGCAATGCCCGAAGCCTTAACCTTGAGGAATGAAACTATCGACGGTAAAAGTGTTTCACTGTTGGAGGCCGCAGCACACCTTGGTATAACAGTTGTCGCAAGCGCATCGTTACTTCAGGGTCGCGTCGCTCAGAATCTGCCGGCTGCAGTTCGGACAACTCTCGGTTCGCTAGCGACAGATGCCCAGACGGCGATTCAGTTTGTCCGGTCAACACCGGGAATCACAACAGCTTTAGTTGGCATGAGCAAGGTAGCGCACGTTGATGAGAATCTTCAGCTGCGAGGAATCGAACCTGTCAGTCAAGAACAATTTCATAAGCTGATGAGTTGAAAACCGAAAATATTAGTTGAATCATTGAGCAATGATTCCCGTTTTGTAATGTCTAATCGAAGATTCACATCCTTCAAGGAGTTTTGGCCGTTTTACGTCGCCGAACATAGCAAACCAGGCACGCGTTGGTTACACCTGATCGGCACGATGATCGGAACGGGTGTCATGCTGTATTTCATGGTGTCAGGACGATGGTGGTTTATTCCGCTCGGTCTGATACCGGGTTACGGCGCGGCGTGGTTTGCACACTTTGTGATCGAAAAGAATCGACCCGCAACATTTCAGTATCCCCTTTGGTCGTTCATGGGTGACTACAAAATGATCGCGATGATGCTCACAGGAAGGATTGCCAAGGAGGTTCAGAAACGAGGTTGAAGAACTGAATTATTGGTCATATATCATTTGACATTTTTCCTAATTTTTCCTTTGTCATTAAGAAGCAAAGTGCGAAGCGCTAAGGGTAAAGTCAAACATTCAAACAGTGCTTGGCACCTTGCGCTCTTCTGTTTGCTCAAAATGACAAATGAGAAATGGAAAATGAGATATGGCAAATGACTCCGGTTTTCTCGACTTGCACTCCAATCAACTTCACATATGAAAGGTAATATCCCCATACCCCAGATACCTCACGGTGAAGATGTCTGGCTGATCGTCCTTATCACCCAAGCCCGCGAACGTCGAACACAGCAAGGTCGGCTCTTTTGCGATGCAACCGCGCGAAACGCCAGTGGGATACTCTCTCTTAAAATCTGGGGAGAAGTTCTCGACACCCAGAAGCAACTCACTCCGGGGCTTTGGGGAATTACAGGCAAACTCGAGTCGTACCAGGATAGACCACAATTCGTCGTCGCCGAATACCGCCCGATTACGGTTGAGCAGTACCGCGAACATCAGGGAGCGGATCCAATTCTGCCAAAGGCATACACCTTCGACATCGAGACACTGACCCTGCCTGACTTTCGCGAGCGCGTTGGTCCACAGCTCGAACGACTATTGCGGCTGGGCAACATGCGGCTCGAACAACAACAACGATATTTAGAAGATATCGCCGCTGAAGAGGAACGCTGCTATTCACTCGGCTCTTTGAACGCAACGTCAGGTCGCATCCTTTCTATCGCGGTGCATGTCGGACCAATTCCTGGTTTAGATCTCGGCGGTCTGGAACAACCGCAGACGGAGCACGTTTTCGGAATCGATGAAGAGGGCAACGAGCAAACTGAGAAGAAAGCGCTGACTGATTTTTTGACGTTCATGCAGGCATTTGATCCGGATCTTGACGAACTCGTCGGCCATAACATTGTCGGATTCGATCTGCCGTTTATCTTTCAGCGGTGTTTAGTGCATTGCATCTCAGCGCGACCTTTTGTCAATCTGGCGGAGTACAACGTGAGAGGTGTTTTCGACACGATGCGGCAATGGTGGCTTGGTGATCGACGTAGCCGAGTAAGTTTGGACGATATCGCCTGGGCACTGGGGATCGAATCCAGTAAAACAGCAGACGTCGAGGGGAGCAAAGTTTTTGATCTGTATCAAGCTGGTAAACTCGCGCAAATCCGCGAATACAATTTGAACGATGTTCGGGTTACGCGGAAGATTTACGAGCGGATGGTTGCTTGTTTTGGAAGATAAAAATAGCTCGGATAAGTCCTATAGGTCCTATAGCCCCAGAATTCAGGCGTCAACTTCATGCACTGCCCTAATTGTGGAAAACCTGCAACAGCTGAGCAGCAGTTTTGCCGAGGCTGCGGTATGAGTTTGGACTCAGTCGGGAACCTTGTTGCGCAACACTCGTCATCGATCGCTCCGTCACAAAGCAAGCTCGACAAGGCGCGTCGTGAGCAGGCAATCGTTCAGCACATGTTTAAAAGGCTGTCGATCGGAATGATCATCGTGGGAATCGCCGTTTTGATGCTCGTCGCAAATAAGTATTTTGATTTAGGAAAATGGTTTGGCTTAGTTACCGCCGTTCTCATGATCGGTGGAGTCGGCGTAGCATCATTCGGCGTACTGAATGCGATTCGTAAAGGTGCTTCACTGCCTGTGACGAAGGGTCCGAAGGAATTACCTTTAGCTGCTTCTGACAAATCTCTCCCGACAAACCCGTCCCCGGAATCGTTGGCCAGCGTTACGGAAAGAACAACCCAACTGATCGGGAGCAGAGGCAGCAGACAGGAGCAGGAAAGCGATCGTTGATCGTGCTCCTGCCAACTGCTCCTGCTCCTGATACAGGCCCGTGCTTGACACAGTATTTCATTCACGCAACAAGTCTGTTACACTGGTTTCCGACGTCCTTTACCTTGTCGTTCTCGTACCTGTTTACGAAAAGAAACTGATTTAACTAATGCTTACCACTTTGGCACTCATAATCATTGGATTTGGAATCGGCGCCGCCGTCGTCTGGCTACTCAGTCGTGGAAAAGCCAAAACTGTATACGATCAAACTCGCGCTGAGGCTGAAACGGAACGGGCTACCCTCATCGAGCGCATAGCGGCAAAGGAAGATCAAATCCGCGAATTGCGCGAAATGTTCGATCGCGAGTGTCTTGAATCCGCGGCGCTTCGCACAGAAAACGCCACTGGGCTCGCAAGACAGTCAGCATTGCAAACGCGCCTGGAAGAGGAGCGCAAAGCGAATCAGGAGAAGTTAACCCTTATTGACGACGCCCAGAAAAAACTTGCTGATGCATTCAAAGCACTCTCGGCTGACGCTCTACGCAGCAACAATCAATCATTCATTGATTTAGCCAAAGCAACTCTCGAGCGTTACCAGGAAAGTGCCAAAGGCGATCTAGAACAGCGCAAGCAGGCGATCGATGAACTGGTAAAGCCATTGAAGGAGTCCCTGGAAAAGGTAGACGGAAAAATCGGTGAGTTAGAAAAAACTCGTGCGGGGGCGTATTCAGAACTGCGCGAGCAAGTAAAAGCATTGGCGAGTTCACAATCGCAACTTCAGGCTGAAACAGGCAATCTCGTGAAAGCCTTGCGGGCGCCTCACGTGCGCGGACGATGGGGTGAGATACAGCTTCGCCGCGTGGTCGAACTTGCGGGCATGCTGCAGTACTGCGACTTTATTGAACAAGAAACCGTCAACACCGATGAAAACCGCCTTCGGCCGGATTTAATCGTGCGTCTTCCCGGCAATCGAACGATTGTGGTTGATTCGAAAGTTCCGTTCGATGCTTTCTACGAGTCAATCTCCACGTCGGACGACGAGATTCGCGTAAACAAATTGAAGGAGCACGCACGACTCGTCCGCACTCACATCATATCTTTGAGTCGCAAATCGTATTGGGACGCCATTCAACCAACGCCGGAATTTGTGCTGCTGTTTCTGCCTGGTGAGACGTTCTACACTGCGGCACTCGAGCAGGATCCCAAGTTGATCGAAGATGGTGTGACTGAAAAAGTCCTCATCGCCACTCCTACAACGCTCATCGCCTTATTGAAGGCTGTTTCCTATGGTTGGCGTCAGGAACAGATGGCGACTAATGCAGAGGAAGTCAGCAACCTGGCTAAGACGCTCTACGATCGCTTGCGGGTGTTTACAAATCATTTCGATGATATCGGAAGAAATCTCGATCGAGCGCTCGATTCATATAACAAGGGAGTGCGCTCGCTTGAAGCACGCGTACTCGTCACCGCTAGAAAGTTTAAGGAGCGCGGCGCCATTGCGGGTGACGAAATAGAAACCCTGGAATCTATCGATAAGGCTGCGCGGCCCTTGGCTCTCGATGAGGGAGGCCTCTTCCCAGATCTCGTCGCCGGTGAGGTTGATGAGAATGGCGACGAGGAATTACCTCTGCTGAAATCTGAAGGCGCTACTGCTGGAGAAAGCTAAAAGAGTATCCACAGATTACACAGATTACACCGATTAAGACTAAGGGAGGCGAGTTGAGTCTTATTGCTC
>Ga0114129_10013977_pt1 | contig 11438 bp, 11 predicted proteins | sample RhiMetdeltSRZDD1_FD_80071 | JGI IMG/M metagenome (GOLD analysis project Ga0114129, IMG submission 80071) | Populus rhizosphere microbial communities from Tennessee, USA - Rhizosphere MetaG P. deltoides SRZDD1 (version 2) (version 2) | ecosystem: Host-associated > Plants > Roots > Rhizosphere >... | reverse complement strand
TCGCCCGCTGCGTCGCCCGAGCCGCGTCCAGCCGAGGGTTGAACTGATATGCCGCCGTCAATGCCTGAAACAGCGTCTCCGCCCGTGCAGGCGCCGCAGACAGGAACACAGGCACACCCAGGATGGCCCCGAGTGCCCACAAGCAGGCGACGTGGCGTTGCCGAGTTGGCCGTGCCCCCACCTGTTGCTTCCTTCTACTGCCCCCGACGACTCGGACGCACGGCAACAGACAAAAGGCTCGTCAAAACGCCAATCGATCACGTGGCGCAACTGCTGCAGCCGCACCACCGGAGTGGGCAGCTGAGGGACTCACATCGTCTGCAGAGGATATCTCACCGTGTCCGGTGCAAGGTCAATCGGGGGACTGAGGGTTGTGCATACCCGCCGCAAAGTGCCCGGTTCAGTGCGGCACAGCCGCACCACTCGCCGCTCATGCCGCCGGAGTCTCGCGGCAGCAAAATGTCAGGGGTCCATTGGTCGGGGCCGCAACCCAGGGCCCTGGGTACCGGCTCTCGGGCTACCGCCTTGGCCGGGCATGGCGAGGCTCGTCTTGCCGAACGGTTCCGACAGATCGGAAAATTGCCCTAGAAATGCATGCGCTGGAGTTTCTCGAACAGCGCCCTGGCGTCTTGGGCGTCACCGGCCTGGCAGGCATCGTGGGCCCGCAGCGCCATGCGGCTCACGGCGGCGAGGTGGTCGGCCGATATCCGCGCGAGCTTCTCGCGGTCGAACTTCACCCAGAAGTCCTTGTAGAGCACGCCGCAGTCCATCCGCGCCTGGGGCGGCGGGCCATTGGGGCCGACGTGCACAAAGTTGAACCAGCCGAGCGCAAGGGCGAGACAGGCCGCAAGCGCCGTCACACCCGCCGCAACGGTCCGCCAGCGCCCCGATCCAGCCAGCACGCGCAGCGGAACGACGTTCGCAGAACCCGCGCTCGCAGACGGCTGGCCCGCAATCCGCGCGAGGACCTGGTCATAGACGTGATCGGGCGGGCTGATGCCGGGCTCGCGCTCGTTCAGGGGGGCGAGCCGGTGCTGCCAGGCCTCGATCGCCGCGTCGAGCGCAGGATCGCCCTGGCGCCGCGCCTTGACCTGCGCGCGCTCCGCCGGATCGAGCGAGCCGAGCACGTACTCGGCTCCCAGTCCGTCAATGTCCTCTTCCCCGGTCATCGACCAAGACAATCCTTGAGCTGCGCCAAACTTCTCCGCAACCACGTCTTCACGGTTGCAACAGGGCGGCCGAAGCGCTTGGAGATCTCCTCCCGCGTCATGCCGTAGTGATAGACGAGCAGCACAAGCTCCCTTCTTTCCCGTCCCAGACCATCGAGGCATCGATACAGCCGCCGCAATTCCTCGTTCTGCTCATGCGCGGCGGCCGGATTGTCGTCGCCCGGAACGTCGAGTATCTCGGGAAACTCATCCAGCGACCTCGCGGTCTTGCGCCTCGCCTCGTCCAACGCGAGGTTGCGGGCGATCGTTGCCAACCAAGTGATGGGTGAGCTGCCTGCGGGATCGAAATCGCCGGCGCGCTGCCACACGCGCACGTAGACTTCCTGCAAGACCTCGTCAGCCACATCACGTCGCCCCAAGATACGAACGACGATGCCATAAAGTTTCAGGGACGTGGCCCTGTAGAGGAGCTCGAATGCGGCCTTGTCCCCACGGGCCGTCTGTTGCAGCGCCTCAACAAGGTCCTGTCGGGACACGGGCATGCTCTGCTTCCCTCGCCGAGCCCGCTCGAGGTGACCTCAGGCCCGGTTAATGGCTCCGCGGCTAGTGCAATGGTCGAGACGTCCGCTTTATTCCTCTCAGCCGGCCGGTCCCCGCACTTCTCGAACTCAATCGCACGAGAAAGCACCAGGTTCGCTCGTGTCCTCCAGATCGTGAAATTCGTTCCGGGCCGGCTGCACACTGAGGCGAATTTCGCGGTCAGGACACTAGCCTGTCGGCCAGAATTGCAGGCAGGTCAAGCGCTGCCATGCGCCCGGCCCGGCAAAGCCAGGACTGTCGGCAATTTTGTGACAACCTGCGGCCCAGGGCGTCCGTGCCCGGATCACACAGGCGTGTTGCCGAGCGGAGTTTTTTTGCCTACGGCCTGAAACTTTGCGATAGCTGTATCGTATCTGGGTGCAGCGAGCGACGGGAGTTCCATCGCAGCTGAAGATAGGGAGACCCCACCATGAAGCGAGTTGCATTTGCCGTTCTTGCCGTTGCCACGCTCCTCGGCCCCGTCGCCGGACCTGCGCTGGCACAGACCAAGATGGATTGCAGCAGGCTGTACAAGGACTTCTGGGAGAAGTTCGATCGCGAGAAGTATGCCAAGATCTCGGCCGAGCAGCTCGCCGGCGTGAGCCGCATGGCGCTGCGCGCCTACGACGCCTGCCAGGCGGGCGACGAGCAGGACGCCAGGGCGCTGTTCGACAAGCTGAGCAAGATGACGTTCTAACTATCTCGCTGTCGAGCTGAGTATCAGCTGTCGCGTGGGCTTCCCGGGCATCCCTGGGGAGCCCACGCTGCTTTTTGCGGGACCGCTGGCCCGGTTTGCCTCCCTGTCATTCCCGGATGCGCCGCAGGCGGATATCCGCAGCCCGAGCCGCGGGGCCAGGCTACCAGCTTTCGGCGGACGCCATCGGCCGTCCCGACAGGCTCGAGAACCCCGATCAGTCCGCCAGATGGGGTACCTCTGCCGCAGCGCTTCCGCCTCGCCGGGGCCGGCCGCAGGAGCGGCCCCATGCCGCGCATTGTTCCGGCCGCAGGCTCGACGGGTCGGCGCGTCGCCATACCGCTGCTCTGTGCCCGATGTCGGGATCGGCTAAGCTCCTTCGTCCTTGGGGTGCGCGCTCAGAAAAGGAAAAATCGCAATGCAGTATGCGATCCTCTGCTACCATTCCGAAGACGTCGTCTGTTCCTGGAGCAAGGAGGAGGACGACGCCGTCATGGCCAAGCTCGCTGTCGTTCAGGAGAAGCTGGCGCGGCAAGGCAAGCTCGGCCCGGTCGTGCGGCTTATGCCAACGACCGCGGCCACCACCCTGCGCAAGCACTCGGAGCCCGGCGTCGTGATCGACGGGCCGTTTGCAGAGACCAAGGAGCAGCTGCTCGGTTTCTATGTCGTCAACTGCGATTCGCTCGATGAGGTGCTCGACATCGCCAGGGACCTGGGACGCGCCAACCCCGGCGGCGCCTACGAGATCCGGCCGATCGCCCTGTTGAGGCCCGGGAGCACGGGGTGAGCGACCTCTGCTGGATCGATGCAGCGTTGGCGGCGGCCCGGCCCCGGGCGGTGGCGGCCCTGTTGCGCCATTTCCGCAGCCTCGACCTTGCCGAGGAAGCCGTCCAGGAGGCCTGCCTGAGGGCGCTGAAAACGTGGCCGCAGAACGGCCCGCCGCGCGACGCCGCGGCTTGGCTCATCTTCGTCGGCAAGAACGTCGCCATCGACACGGTGCGGCGCCAGGGCCGCCAGCAGCCGCTGCCGGCCGAGGAGGTGCTGTCCGACCTCGAAGACGTCGAGACGCCGCTCGTGCAGCGTCTCGACGACGGGCACTACCGGGACGACATCCTGCGCCTGCTCTTCGTCTGCTGCCCGCCCGACCTGCCCGCCACCCAGCAGATCGCCCTGGCCCTGCGCGTCGTCTCCGGCCTCAGCGTCAAGGAGATTGCCCGCGCCTTCCTGGTGAGCGAGGCGGCCATGGAGCAGCGCATCACGCGCGCCAAGCGCCGTGTGGCGCAGGCCGAGGTGCCATTCGAGACGCCGAGCGCGCCCGAGCGTGCCGAGCGGCTCGCCGCGGTTGCGGCCATGATCTACCTCGTCTTCAACGAGGGCTACGCGGCAAGCGGCGGGGACGCGCACGTGCGCGCGCCACTGTGCGAGGAGGCGATCCGCCTGGCGCGCCTGCTGCTGCGGCTGTTCCCCACCGAGCCCGAGATCATGGGGCTGACAGCGCTGCTGCTGTTGCAACACGCGCGCATGCCGGCGCGGCTCGACGCCAGTGGCGCCATCGTGCTCCTCGAGGACCAGGATCGCAGGCTCTGGAACGGTCCCATGATCGCGGAGGGACTAGCCCTTATCGACAAGGCGATGCGCAACCGCCGCCCCGGCCCCTACCAGGTGCAGGCTGCGATCGCCGGCCTGCATGCCAGGGCTGCGAGCCCCGGGCAGACCGACTGGGCCGGCATCGACGCCCTCTACGCAACGCTCGAGCGGATGCAGCCCTCGCCGGTGATCACCCTCAACCGCGCCGTCGCTTTCTCCAAGGTCAAGGGACCCGAGGCCGCGCTCGCCATGATCGAGCCCCTGGCAGGTCAGCTTTCGGGCTACTTCTATTATTTCGGGGTGCGGGGCGCGCTCCTGATGCAGCTCGATCGCGGCAAGGAAGCCCGGGTGGCCTTCGATCGGGCGATCGCCCTGGCCAATACGGCCGCGGAGGCGGCACACATCCGCATGCAGCTCGACCGGCTGATGGCCGGCAGCAGCAAAATCGCCCCCACTCCGCGATAAGCCTTGAAAAAAGTTCGGGAAAAAATCTCGGCCTTGATGTCGGGCGCCATCCTCGTGCCGCGTCCTTGTCGCAAGCCCCGACGCAGACCGCGTCGGTTCGACCGTCGGTCACTGCCAACGCATCACCCCGTGACTATTGGAGCGGAGAGGGAGCAATGTTGAAGATCCTGACCAGCATCATCGTCGCCGTCGTCGTGCTCTGCGTCGGCGTCGTAGCCATCGCCGCCACGCGGCCCGATACGTTCCACATCGAGCGCTCGGCCACCATCAAGGCGCCGCCGGAGCGCATCTACACCGTCATCAACGACTTCCGCAATTGGCCGTCCTGGTCGCCCTGGCAGAAGCTCGATCCCGACATGAAGGTGACCAACAGCGGCCCGGTCGCCGGCAAGGGCGCCGTCTCGGAGTGGTCGGGCAACAGCCAGGGCGGGATCGTCCGCACGGAGATCACCGAGGCCGTGCCGTCATCAAAGATCACAATCAGGCTCGATATGCGCACGCCCTTCGAGGGCAGCAGCACCGTCGAATACAAGCTCGAGCCGAAGGGTGACGGCACCGTGGTCACGTGGGCCATGCATGGGCCGCAGCCCCTCATCGGCAAGGTCGTGAGCCTGTTCATCGACTGCGAGACGATGGTGGGCAAGTCCTTCGAGGAGGGTCTCGCCAACCTCAAGGCCATTACCGAGCGGTAGGCCGCTGAATCCATGGCAAAGGTCTTCTTCACGCCCAGCATCCAGCGCCACGTCGCCTGCCCGGAGGCGGAAGCCCCGGGCCGGACGGTGCGCGAGGTGCTCGAGGGCGTGTTTGCCGGCAATCCGCAGGCGCGCGCCTATGTCCTCGACGATCAGGCGGCGCTGCGCCGGCACATGACCATTTTCGTCGATGGCCACACGATCCGCGATCGGGCGACCCTGTCCGATGCCGTGAGCGAGGCCAGCAGAATCTATGTCTTCCAAGCGCTCTCGGGAGGCTGAGCATGTCCGACATTCTGCACGTATCGACCCGCAAGGGGCTCTTCACTCTCGCGCGCAAGCGGGCCGGCTGGGAGATCGACCGCGCCGACTTCCTCGGCGACAACGTCACCCTCACGCTGGCAGACCCGCGCGATGGACAGCGCTACGCCGCCCTCGATCACGGCCATTTCGGCGTCAAGGTGCATCGCTCGACGGCCAAAGGCTGGGAGGAGATCGCAGTCCCTGTCTATCCGCCCAAGCCGGAGGGCTTGGAGGAGAACGACATGTGGGGCCGGCCGCTCAACTGGAGCACGGCACGCATCTGGGCGCTCGCCGCGGGCGGCCGCGACGAGCCGGGCGTGATCTGGTGCGGCACGCTGCCGGGCGGCCTGTTCCGCTCCACCGACCACGGTGTCAGCTGGCAGATGGTGCGGTCGCTCTGGGATCATCCCAAGCGCAAGCAATGGATGGGCGGCGGCGCCGATCTGCCGGGCATCCATTCCATCTGCGTCGACCCGCGCAATTCGCACCATGTCTCGATTGCCGTCTCGACCGGCGGCATCTGGTTCACCGAGGATGCTGGCGAGACCTGGAGCCAGCGCGGCGAGGGCATGCGTGCCGAGCATGTTCCCCCCGAGCTGACGCACGATCCGATTGCCCAGGACGTCCACTGCCTCGCGCAATGCCCGGCCGCGCCCGAGCGCATGTGGGTGCAGCATCATAACGGCATCTTCGTTTCCTCCGACGAAGGTCGGAATTTCACGGAGATCACGGAGGTCAAGCCGTCCGTGTTCGGGTTCGCCGTCGTCGTGCATCCGCGCGATCCCGATACCGCGTGGTTCGTACCGGAGATCAAGGACGAGAAGCGCATTCCGTGCGAGGGCAAGCTGGTCGTGACACGCACGCGCGACGGCGGCAAGAGCTTCGAGGTGCTAAGCAAGGGTTTGCCGCAGACGCACGCCTACGACGTCGTCTATCGCCACGCGCTCGCCATCGACATGACCGGCGACCGCCTGGCCTTCGGCTCCACGACGGGCGGCCTGTGGGTGAGCGAGGATCAAGGCGACAGCTGGGCCTGCATCATCCACACGCTGCCGCCGGTGTATGCCGTGCGCTTCGCCTGATCGCCGCCGCGCCCGGCTGCGGGACGCGCGTCGGCCTGTCCGGGTCGATTTCGGCGCCTATGGCCGGGCGAGGTCGGCCTGGCTCGAGGCAAGGACCTCGCGCAGAGGCGCCGCGTGACGGCACGGCTGCGCGGTTGTGCTCCCCAGCTGCCGGTCGAGCATGAGGGCGGTGCAGCCGGGAGGCTCGGTCTTCAGCGCGTCCCGGGGCGGTACCAACTCGCGCGTCGGACTGTCGGTCAGCGACAGCACGCCCGCCAATATCCAGAAAGCGGCAACGGCCACAAAGCCGCCGACGCCCCAAACAGCGATGCCGCTGGAGTTGCCCGCCCCGGGGGCATCGGCGCGCGGTCGTGCCGCCGCACCCGCCGGACCGCGGTGACCTCTCTCCATTCGACCGAGCATGATGCGCCCCCGGATAGTCCGCCTACCCCAAGGGCTTGCGGAGTCGGTCTCACTGTGATGGGCCGGCGGTGCAGCGGCAAGGACAGGGGATGCACAGGAGCGCGGATACACAGAGTTATCCACAGAAGGCCAACCATTCGACAGCATTTGCGGGGCCCGCTGCCCCATTCGCTGCAGCGCATTATGCTAGGATTGCCGGTGCTGCGCGCGTTTGCGGGCTCTCGCAGGTGGCATCAGAGGCGGCGCTCGCCCGGACCAGGGAGGATGTCCTCGCGCGCGGCCGGCGGCCGGCGCTCAGGCCCCGGCCCGGCACCGCCGCCGCGGCGTACGGGCGGCACATACATCCGCTCTGCCGAGCAGAGCCGCGACTGGTCCTCGTTGCGTCCGCAAGCGCGGAACTTTCCACTCTTGTCGAAGCAGATGCGCACCTCCTTGAGGCGATTGCCCGGGCCCCCGCACTGCACGGCGAGCATGTCCGGCTCGAGCCTGGGGTTGGCCGCCGTGAATTCGGCGATGAGGTCGCTCGGGGAGATCGTCATGCGCTCCTCTATTGGCCCGACGAAGCGGCGGGGAATCTTCACCTTCTCGTAGAGCTGCCGGGCCAGGTCGAAATAGCCGTCGACGCCGAGGCCGGAGCAGGTGCCGTGCGTCCGATACTCGTGAAACACCAGGCGCCGGCTCGGCATGATGTCGAGCATGCGGTCGGCGACGGGCCCCGGCACATAGCCGCGATCGGGGCTCTGGCAGTTGCGCGGCCAGCCCCGCTCGAACTGCGGCCACAGGCCGTGCAGCACGAAGGCGTAGGGCCTGGGCGGCCGATGGCTGCACTGCGGATCCCGCCGGGAATCGCCGACGTCCGCGCAGTAGGTCGGGCTCCAGGAAAGAGACAGCACGTAGTAGTCGAAGACGCCGGCCGGATCCCGGCGCTCTCTGCCGGATTGGCCGTCCCGCTCGTACGGCGCCGGCCGTTCGCGATATTGGGGCCGCTGCGCCAGCGCATCGCCGCCGGCGAGGATGAGGGCCATAAGCGCGGCGGCAATCCGCACCAACCGAGCGCAGCTGGGCCTCGCTACGGGCATCTCAAGTCCCCCCTGAAGTGCGCACGGATCGTTCTTCAGCAACTGTGCGCGATCCCACGGTCGGAACAAAAATAGAACATCTGCGCGCGGAAGAGTCAACTCCGATCTCCTTCGGCGTCGTGACCGGGAGAGGCCTACGCCGCAAGCCTGGCGAGGATGCGAGCCCAGCTGCGCGCGCCTTTGCGGAAGGAGCTCAGGTTGTACTTTTCGTTGGGCGAGTGGATCTGGTCGTCGTCGAGGCCGAAGCCGACGAGCAGGCTGTCCATGCCGAGCGTCTTCTTGAACGAGGTGACGATGGGGATCGAGCCGCCCATGCCGATGAGAGCCGCGGGCTTTCCCCACTCCTCCTCCAGGGCCTCGGCCGCCCGCACGATGTAGGGGGCCTTGCGGTCGAAGGCGATGCCCTCGGAGCCGCGCGCGTAGAGGTACTCGGCCTTGCAGTCCTTCGGTAGCCGCTCCCGCACGAAACTCTGGATCCCCTTCAGCACCTTCTTGGGGTCCTGCCCCGGTACGAGCCGGCAGGTGATCTTCACGGAGGCGCGCGAGGGAATAACGGTCTTGGAGCCGACGCCCTGATAGCCGCCGGTGATGCCGTTGAACTCCACCGTCGGCCGCGCCCAGACCTGTTCCAGCACGCTGTAGCGCCTCTCGCCGGCCGGATGCCTGAGGCCGACGCCGCCCAGGAACGCCGCCTCGTCGAACCCGAGCTCGGCCCAGCGCTTGAACTGCTTGCCCGACGGCTTCTCGATGCCGTCATAGAACCCCGGGATTTTCACCTTCCCCTTGCTGTCATGCATCTCGCCGATGATCCTGGCGAGCACGCGGATGGGATTGACGGCCGCCCCGCCGTAGCTGCCGGAATGCAGGTCGCGGGAGGGTCCTATGATCACGAGCTCGGTGCCGGCGAGGCCACGCAGGTGCGTGGAGATCGCCGGCGTGCTCTTGTCCCACTGTCCCGTGTCGCAGACGAGCGCGAGGTCGGCCTTCACCTCCCGGGCGTGCTTGTCGAGGAAGCCCGGCAGCGACGGCGAGCCGCATTCCTCCTCGCCTTCGAGCAGCACGCTGATGCGGACGGGCGCAGCGCCGGCGACGCTCTTCCAGGCCCGCACGGCCTCCAGGAAGGTCATCAGCTGACCCTTGTTGTCCTCCGCCCCACGCGCCACGATCACCTTGCCGTTGTGCTTGTCGTTGGCGATGCGCGGCTCGAAGGGGGGCGTCGTCCACAGCTCGAGCGGATCGGGGGGCTGCACGTCGTAATGGCCGTAGAACAGCACGTGCAGGCCCTTGGCGCCGTTCACGCCTGCATCCTGGCCCACGACCATCGGATGGCCTGTCGTGGGGACGACCTTGGCGTCGAAGCCCAGGCTCTCCAATTGACGCGCGCACCATTGCGCGGCCTTGAGGCAGTCTTCCTTGAACGCGGGGTCCGTGGAGACGCTGGGGATGCGGATCAGCTCGAACAGGCGCTCCAGCGCGGCATTCTGCGTCTCGTCAAGCTTCTTCAACACCTGGTTCAGTTGGGTGTTCATCGCGCGTTCCCGGGCTGGTGGCATTCGGCAGGATCGGCGGCAGTAGCCGCAAGAAGCCGCATCCTGTCAACCGCCCGGGCGGGGCGGTGCGGCGCCGGGCGACCGAACTGCGCACGATGTTCAGGCGTTCATGGAAGGGGCGGCTTTTCGATTGACGCGAGGACTGATAAGGGCAGGCACGGCAAACATGTTGAATCACAAGATTCCGAGCAGGCGGTCGGAGGACACCGATGAGCGAGCCTGGGCAGACGACATGAGCACCACAACGGCAGGCAAGCGCGTCTATTGCTTCGGCGACGGCAGGGCCGACGGCGCCGCCGACATGAAGGAGCTGCTGGGCGGCAAGGGTGCCAACCTCGCCGAGATGGCCAACCTGGGCCTGCCGGTGCCGCCTGGCTTCACCATCACCACTCAGGAGTGCAACGCCTACTACGACAACGGCGGCAAGCTGTCCGAGGCCCTCAAGCGGGATGTCACGGCGGCGCTGGCCGGGGTCGGCAAGGCCGTCGGGGCGATCTTCGGCGATGTCGCCTCGCCGCTGCTTGTGTCTGTGCGCTCGGGCGCGCGCGCCTCGATGCCCGGCATGATGGATACCATCCTCAATCTCGGCCTCAACGACCAGACGGTGAGAGGTCTGGTGGAGAAGTCGGGCAATCCCCGTTTCGCCTACGACAGCTACCGCCGCTTCATTCAAATGTACTCGAACGTTGTCCTCGGGGTGGACCATGGCGTGTTCGAGGACATCCTCGAAAACCACAAGAACCTCTCCGGATTCTCGCTCGACACCGACCTCGGTGCCGAGGATTGGCTCGACATCATCGAGGCCTACAAGGAATCGGTGGAGCGCGAGAGCGGCAAGCTGTTCCCGCAGGATACCAACGAGCAGCTGATGGGCGCGATCGGCGCCGTGTTCGGCTCCTGGCGCAATGCCCGCGCCAACACCTATCGCCGCCTGCACGGTATTCCTGACAGCTGGGGAACGGCCGTCAACGTGCAGGCTATGGTGTTCGGCAACCTCGGCGACACATCAGCTACCGGCGTCGCCTTCACGCGCAACCCTTCGACCGGCGCGCGCGAGATCTACGGCGAGTTCCTGATCAACGCGCAGGGAGAGGACGTGGTCGCGGGCATCCGCACGCCCCAATCCCTGACCGAGGCCGCGCGAAAGGATTCCGGCAGCAAGGCGGCATCCCTGGAAGCGGCAATGCCCGAAACCTACCGCGAGCTGCTGCGCGTCTTCGAGTCGCTCGAGACGCACTACCGCGACATGCAGGACATCGAGTTCACCATCCAGGACGGCAAGCTTTGGATGCTGCAGACCCGCTCGGGCAAGCGCACGATCCGCGCCGCGCTCAAGATTGCCGTCGATCTGGTGGGAGAGGGCCTGATCGCGCCCGAAGAGGCGGTGCTGCGGGTCGATGCCGCGAGCCTCGACCAGCTGCTGCATCCCACCATCGATCCCGACGCCGAACGGCAGGTGGTGGCGACAGGCCTGCCGGCCTCTCCGGGTGCCGCCTCGGGCGAGATCGTGTTCGATGCCGACGAGGCCGAAGCGCTCAAGACGCAGGGTCGCGAGGTGATCCTGGTGCGCGTCGAGACGAGCCCGGAGGACATCCACGGCATGCATGCCGCGGTCGGCATCCTCACCACCCGCGGCGGCATGACCAGCCACGCGGCGGTGGTGGCGCGCGGCATGGGCCGCCCCTGTGTCTCCGGCGCAGGCGAGATCCGGGTCGACGCCGAGAAGAAGACCATGACGGTCAAGGGCCAGAAGGTCGGCGAGGGTGACATCATCACCATCGACGGCGGCACAGGCGAGGTCATGATCGGCAAGGTCCCGACCATCCAGCCGCAGCT
>Ga0114129_10013976_pt1 | contig 11438 bp, 9 predicted proteins | sample RhiMetdeltSRZDD1_FD_80071 | JGI IMG/M metagenome (GOLD analysis project Ga0114129, IMG submission 80071) | Populus rhizosphere microbial communities from Tennessee, USA - Rhizosphere MetaG P. deltoides SRZDD1 (version 2) (version 2) | ecosystem: Host-associated > Plants > Roots > Rhizosphere >... | reverse complement strand
CGGTGAGTCCGGCCATCGCGATGGCGCGCTCGGCGGGCAGCGGCGCCGGATAGTACGCGCGGAACACGTCCACGATCTCGCGGACGGTCAGCACGCTGGTGGTGCCGGATTCCTGCAGCATCACGCCGCAGCGACTGCGGGCGCGCCGGTCGGTGGGCGGCAGGCCGAAGAGGCGCGCCTGGCCCGCGGTGGGCTGGCGCAGGCCCAGCATCAGGCTGATCGACGTGGTCTTCCCCGCGCCGTTCGGCCCGAGCATCGCGACGACCTCGCCGCCGTGGATGGTGAGGTCGATCCCGCGGAGCGCCTCGACGTCTCCGTAGTGCTTGCGCGCCCCGATCAGCGCGACGGGAGCCGAGGCGGCGTCACCCCTTGAGGCCGTAGAGCCTCCGCGTATTGTCCGAGAGGATCTTCCGCTTCTGGATGTCGGTGATGTCGCCCCGGTCGCGGATCTCGTCGAGGGAGGCGGGATAGCTGTGGTCCCAGTGCGGGAAGTCGGAGGCGTAGACCACCTGGTTCTCGCCGATCAGCTTGAGCGCCTGCGGGAGCAGCCACTCGTCGGCCTCGCAGGAAAAGAAGATGGACCCGCTCCGGATGTAGTCGCTCGGCTTGCGGGTGAGCTTGGGCGCCTCCGAGGCGCGCTTGGCGTACTCGTCGTCCATCCGCTCCGCCCAGTAGGGCGCCCAGCCGCATCCGGCCTCGAGGTAGGCGATGCGCAGGCGGGGGAAGCGCTCCGGGATGCCCTCGAAGACCATCGAGGTGATCTGACGCATCTGCCCGAACGCGTGCGAGCAGGTATGGGCCTGGATGAACTGGGGGAACAGATCCACGCCGGCGCCGCCCAGGTGCGAGCCGGACGCGTGGATGCCCAGCATGACGTCGAGGCGGTCCGCTTCCTCGTAGATCGGCAGGAAGCGCGAATCCCCCAGCAGGTGGCTGCCGTCGGCCGCGAGCATGGCGCCGACCAGCCCGAGCTCGGTCACCGCCCGGCGCAGCTCGCGCGCGGCCGCCTCGGGATCCTGCACGGGCAGCAGCGCGACCGCGTGCAGGCGTGGGCTCCTCTTGACGAACTCCTCATGGAGGAACGTGTTGTAGGCGCGGCAGAGCGCCACCGCCCACTCGCGGTCCTTGAGGAAGGAGAGGAACAGGCCGAGCGTGGGATAGAGCACGGCCTGCTCCATGCCGCCCCGATCGAGCGCGCGCAGCCAGGCGTCCGCGGTGCCCGCGGCGTCGCCCAGCGTGCCGAGGAGCCGGCGATCCCAGCCATCCCACGGGTAGAAGGAGAAGTTGAGCGGCCGCCGGCTGTACGGGGCGTCGAGATACTTGGCCACCTGCTCGATGGATTCGGTGATGTGGCCGTCGGCGTCGATGATGGGATACGCGGCCCGGCTCATGAAGTCCTCCAGCGCGGAATCGTCTCCGGGTTCACGCAGTGGGCAGGCGGCTCGCCGCGGCCCACGGCCAGGATCTGGTCGAGCGCGAGCGCGAGGTTCGCGCGGCGGCCCGCCTCGCTATGGCTCACGTTGTGGGGCGTGAGGATCAGCCGCTCGGGGTCCACGGCGCGCAGCGGGCTCGAGGCGGGCAGCGGCTCGCGCGTGAAGGCGTCGAGCGCGGCGCCCGCGATCCAGCCCTCGGTGAGCGCGCGGGCGATCGCCTCCTCGTCCGCGATCTCGCCGCGGGCGGTATTGATCAGGATCGCGGTGGGCTTCATGGCGCGCAGCGCCTTCTCGCCGATCAGGGTGCGGGTCTCGTCGGTCAGCGAGGCGTGCAGCGAAACGACATCGCTCTCGGCGAGCAGCGTCGGCAGGTCTACCAGGGTGGCGCCCAGCGACCGGGCGCGCTCCGCGGAGACGTAGGGATCGGTGGCGAGCAGGCGCACGTCCCAGTTCACCAGCCGCCGAGCCACGTGGGAGCCCACGCGGCCGAGGCCGACCAGCCCCACCGTCTTGCCGAAGAGGAACTCGCCGCGGTCCCCCCGCTGAGCCCACTCCCCGCGGCGCATCTTGGCCTCGTTGTGCTTGATGCGCTTCTGCAGCATCAGCGTGAGCGCCACCGTGGCCTCCGCCACCGCGATGAAGTTCTCCGGCGTCGGGCTATTGGCCACCAGGATGCCGAGCCGCGAGGCGACCTCGATGTCGATCTTGTCGGTGCCGATGAACGGCACGATGACCAGGCGGAGCCGTGGCGCCGCCTCCATGACCCCGCGGGTGATCGCGTCGAGATGCGAGGCGAGGATGACGTGGGCGTCGCTCGCGGCCGCCCCCAGGTCGCCCTCGGTATACGCGGCGCGCCCGGGCTGATCGAGCGGCCGGCCGATCACCACCTGGTGCCCGGCCGCGCGGAGCGGGTCGAGCTCGGTCGCCGGCCCGCTGGGACCCGAGGCCAGGATCTTCACGGTTTCTTGCAGATCACGTTGAGAACGACCTGGCGCTTCTCTTCCTTCACGATGCGCAGCCCGCGCCGGAGGGCGTCGGGCAACGCGGCCGGATCCTCGACCTTCTCGCCGTGACCACCGGAGGCCCGGCAGATCATCTCGTAGTCGGGCGACGGCTCGAGCGCGGTGAGCGGCATCGAGTCGGTGCGCACCGCCCAGCCGTCGTGGGCGTAGGTCTGCACCGCGCGCTTGACCGCGTTCCACGTGCGGTTGTTGAAGACCACGAACAGCACGGGCAGGTTGTAGGCGCGCGAGACGAAATGCGACGCGGTGGGCGAGCCGAAGATATAGGCCCCGTCGCCCACGCAGCAGATCACGCTGTGATCGGGCGCGGCCAGCTTGGCCCCGAGCGCGGCGCCCAGGCCCCACCCGAGCCCGCCCGAGGGCGGCGCCGCGAAGTAGCTGCCCGGCCGGGCGAAGGTGCACTGGGTCGCGTCGAGATCGTACTCGTTGACCACGATCGTGCGGTCGTCCACCAGCTCCCCGATCGCGCGGGAGAGCGAGAGCATGTCGATGGGCGAGTCGCCCTCGACCGCCCGGCTCTTCGCGGCAGTGGCCTCGCGCCGCCGCGCGCCGGCGGCCGTCCAGCGCTGGCGGCGCTCCGCCACCACCGCTCGGTCCACGCGCCGTGCCACCGCGTCCGCCAGCGCGGCCAGCGCCAGCCGCGGGGTACCGGCCAGCGCCAGGTCTGCGGGGAAGCCGCGCACCGGGTAGCGCGAGAAGAGCGGATCCACCCCCAGGTGGACGACGCGCGTCTCGGCCTTCGGGCGGTTCATCTGCGGGAACCACGGCACGTCCGACTCGATGACCAGGATCGCGTCGGCCTCCGCCAGGTGCGGCGCCGCCTCGAAGCCGCCGTGGAGCGCATGATCTTGCGGGAAGTTCACGTAGGTGTGGAACTGATCGAACACCGGCGCGCCGAGCGTCTCGGCGAGCCGCACCAGGACGGGCACGGCGGCCGGATCGCGGCCGAGCGCCTTGGTGATGATGATCGGGTTGCGTGCTCCGGCCAGCATGGCGGCCGCTTCCTCCACCGCGCCCGGATCCGGCAGCGTCGCGGCCGGCACCACCGCGCGCGCGGGATCGGCATACTCGATGGCCTCGTGGCGCTCGGCCAGAACCTCACGGGGCAGCGTGAGGTAGACCGGCCCGCGCGGCTCCGACTGGGCCAGGGTCAGCGCACGGTCGACCACCGTCTCGAGCTGGTCGAAGCGCCTGAGCTCGTAGTCCCACTTCACGAACTCGCGCAGCATGCCCGCCTGGTCGAACGCCTCCTGCGCCCAGTGGATCGGCCGGTCGCGACTGCCCGCGTTGCCCGCCTCGGTGATCGGGTTGCGCCCGGCCGAGAAGAGCATGGGGATGTTCGAGCGCGCCGCGTTGATCACGCCGCCCGCCGCGTTGCCCGCGCCCACGATGACGTGGACCATCACCGCCTGGGCCCGGCCCGTGACCATGGTGTAGCCGTGCGCCATCGCCACCGCCGGCACCTCGTGCGGCACCGTGATGGGCCGGGGGCTCGCCTGGCCCTGCGCGCCGCGGCGCGCGTAGGCCTCGATGATCGGCGCGAAGTCGGTGCCCGCGTTGGCGAAGAAGTACTCGACCCCGCGGGCGGCCAGAAGCTCGAGGTAGGCATCGGCGGTGGACTCGACGGTCGCTCGTTTCATCATGGTGCAGGGAGGGTAGCGCCGGGCCGAGGGGTGGTCAAGGACCATGCAGTTGCCGTAGAGTAAGCCCCCATGACGACCCGGGGGACGGCCCAGGCGGCGGCGCACGACCTCGTCATTCGCGGTGGACTCGTCGTCGACGGCACCGGCGCCCCCGGTCGCCGCGCCGACGTGGCGGTGCGCGACGGGAAGCTGAGCGAGATCGGCGCCGTGACGGGCCGCGCCAAGCGCGAGATCTCGGCCGCCGGTTTGGTCGTCGCACCCGGCTTCATCGATCCCCACACGCATTACGACGCCCAGATCACGTGGGACAGCCTCGCCTCCTGCTCGTCCTGGCACGGGGTGACCACGGTCGTGATGGGCAACTGCGGCTTCACGCTCGCCCCGTGTCGCGCCGAGGACCGCCTGACTTTGATGCGGATGCTCACCTACGTGGAGGGCATGCCGCTCGAGGCGCTCACCCAGGGCATCCGCTGGGAATGGGAGACCTTCGCGCAGTATCAGGACGCCATCGAGCGGATCGGTCCGTGGATGAACGTGGGCTGCTTCATCGGGCACTCGGCCATCCGCCAGTACGTGATGGGCGACGCGGCGTGGGAGCGCGAGGCCACCGTGGAGGAGATCGGGGGCATGGGCCGCCTCGTGACCGAGGCGATGGCCCTGGGCGCGGTGGGGCTCTCGTCCACCACCAACAAGAACCACGTGGGCGATCGCGGCCGCCCGGTGCCGAGCCGGCTCGCCCACGAGGACGAGCTGACGAGCCTGGTGCGGACCATGGGCGCCTCGGGCCGCGGCATCCTCGAGCTGACGATCGGTGGCACGCGCCCGGATCGGGTGGCCGAGATCGACCGCTTCGCGGAGCTGGCGCGGGCGGCCGACCGGCCGGTGACGCTGGTCTCGCTCCGCCACAACCCCTCGCACCCCGAGGAGCACCGGGCGATCCTGGCGCGCATCGAAGCGTTCGCGCGCGACGGCGTGGAGATCTATCCCCAGGTGACCACCTCGCCGCTCACCGCCACGTTCGATCTGGCGAGCGCGTTCGTGTTCTTCCGCTTCCCGGTCTGGAAGCGCGTGCTCGACGCCCCGGTCGGGAGCTGGCGCGCCCTCTTCCGCGACGCGGGTTTCCGCCAGGAGTTCCGGGCCTCGGTCGGCCGCACCCCGCTCTTCCAGGGCGACACCGCGCCGCTCCGCGTGCACGCGGTCGGCGCGGCCGCCTTCAAACCCCTCGTGGGCCTCGCCTTGACCCAGGTCGCAGCCCGGCGTGGCCAGGACGTGATCGACGCCTTCTTCGACCTGGCGCTCGAGGATGATCTGCACACCCAGTTCACGGTGGCGGTGATGAACACCGACGCGGCCTCGGTGGCCGAGATCTTCACGCACCCCCGCTCGCTCATCGGCCTCTCCGACGCGGGCGCGCATCTCACCCTCTTCTGCGAGGCGGGCCAGACGAGCCGCCTGCTCGGCCACTGGGTCCGCGAGCGCCGCGCGCTCTCGCTGGAGGACGGGGTGCGCCGTATCACGTCGATGCCCGCCGACCTCTTCGGCCTCCGCGACCGCGGGCGCCTCCAGCCGGGCCTCGCCGCCGACATCACCGTCTTCGATCCCGATACCATCGCCGATCACGAGCCCGAGCTGGTGCACGATCTCCCGGGCGGCGGCCCGCGGCTGGTGCAGCGGGCCAGCGGCATCCGCTGGTCCTTCGTCAACGGCCAGGCGGTCATCGAGGACGGGCGGTTGCCCGAGCCGACCGGCACCCGCGGCCCCGGCCGCCTGCTGCGCGCGTCATGAAGTTCGGCATCTTCTACGAGCATCAGCTTCCGCGGCCGTGGGGCCCGGACAGCGAGTACCGGCTGCTGCAAGACTCGCTCACCCAGATCGAGCTCGCCGACCGGCTGGGCTATGACTACGCCTGGGAGGTCGAGCACCACTTCCTCGAGGAGTACTCGCACTCCTCGGCGCCCGAGGTGTTCCTGGGAGCGGCCACCCAGCGGACGAGTCGCATCCGCCTGGGCCACGGGATCATCCAGCTCCCGACCAATCACCCGATCCGGGTGGCCGAGCGGGTGGCCACGCTGGATCTGCTGTCCGGCGGGCGCGTGGAGCTGGGGCTGGGCGAGGGCCAGGGCCCCATCGAGCTTCATCCCTTCGGTCGCCGCGTGCGGGACAAGCGTGAAATCTGGGAGGAGGCGGTGCGGGTGCTGATCCCGTGCTTCACCCAGGAGGCGGTGGAGTTCCACGGCCGGTTCTTCGATTTCCCGGCCCGCAACGTCATCCCGAAGCCGAGGCAGAAGCCGCACCCGCCGCTCTGGGTCGCATGCTCGAACATCGCGACGATCGCCAGCGCGGGGCAGTGGGGCATGGGCGCGCTCGGCTTCCAGTTCGTCTCGCCGGAGGCGGCGCGCGCGTGGGTCAACCGCTACTACACGAGCCTCACGCGCGAGCCCAATCGCCTGGCGGACTACCCTGTCAACAGCAACGTTGCGATGGTGAGTGCCTTCATGTGCGCGCCGACGGACGAGGAGGCGCGCGAGAAGGCGGCGGGCTGGACGTTCTTCGTGTTCTGCCTCTCGCACTACGGCCGGCACGGCATGGCCGAGCCCGGCCGCGGCGACATGTGGAAGCTCTACCAGGAGTGGCGGCACACCCCGAAGGCGCAGGAGACGCTCCAGGCTGGCCTGATCGGCTCGCCGGAGACGATCCGCCGGAAGCTCGCCCAGTTCGAGGCCTCCAACGTGGACCAGGTCATCCTGCTGAACCAGACCGGACGGACCAGCCACGAGGACATCTGCTCGAGCCTCGAGCTCTTCGCGCGGCAGGTGATGCCCGAGTTCCACGCGCGCGAGCCCGAGCACCAGCGCTGGAAGGACGACGTCCTGGCCGGGCGGGTCACCCTGGAAGAGCTCGACACCGACGGCTTCAAGGTCTACGCGCACCAGAACGAGGACATCGTCCGGCTCACGCCCGAGCAGCTCAAGCAGAAGATGGCGGCCAAGGAAGCGGGGAACCCCTCATGAGCCTGCGGATGCGACAGATCTGCCTGGTGGCTCGGCACCTGGCGCCGGTGGTGGAGGAATTCCGTGCCGTGCTCGGCCTCGAGGTCTGCCACCGCGATCCGGGAGTGGGCAAGTACGGCCTCGAGAACGCGCTCTTCCCGATCGGCCACAACTTCCTCGAGGTCGTGGCCCCGGTGCGCGAGGGCACGACGGCCGGCCGCTATCTCGAGCGGCGCGGCGGCGACGGCGGCTACATGGTGATCACCCAGTGCGAGGATCTGGCCGCACGGCGCAAGCGCTGCGAGGCGGTCGGGGTGCGCATCGCCAACGAGATCGGCTATCCCGAGTACCGCGAGCTGCAGCTCCACCCGCGCGACGTGGGTGCCGCCATGCTGTCCTTCGGCTGGCAGCCCGGCGCGCGGGATCCCGGCGGCCCCTGGCACCCCGCTGGCGTGCAATCATCGGTGACCCCCCTTTCGAATGCGCTCGGCTCGGCTTCGGCTGCGCCTCGCCCAGCAATCACGGCCATGACGGCCGCCGAGCTCCAAAGTGACGATCCCGACCGCCTGGCGGGCCGCTGGAGCGAGGTCATGGAGCGCCCGGTCGAGATGCGCGACGGGCAGCGCGTCATCGCCCTCGACGACGCGACGCTCCGCTTCACCGAGGCCATCGATGGGCGGGGCGAGGGGCTGGGCGGGCTGGACCTGGCCTGCGCCGATCCGGGCCGCGCCGGCCTCGTCCAGATCTGCGGCATCCGCTTCCGTCTCGTCCGCGCGTAACCTCCCGGAAAGCGGTGCCCCGTGGACACCGGACGACGCGGTGTCAGTCGATAGCCCGAATTCGTCACATCCGGCGTGACGGGCTCTCGTAATTCCACGTACTTGGCCGGGCTCCCGAGTGGCAAGAATGTTGCCGTCTGGAAGCGTCATGCTGGCCATACCGCCTGGGCTCATACGCTGGATCTTCGGGTTCGCCCTGGCCATCTCCCTCCTGGCGATGGGCTGTAACGGCCCGGATTCGAGGGCCCGGGGCTCGATCAAGGCCGGGAATGAGGCGGCGCAGCAGCGGGCCCTGCGTGAAGCGCTGAACCATTACCGGACCGCCGCGGTGGCGGAGCCGGCCTCGCTCGAGGCCCAGATGCGCCGCGGCGCGATGGCCGAGCTACTGGGCGAGTTCGACGAGGCGCTCGATGCGTACGCCCGCGCGAGCCGGCTTCAACCATCGGGGCTGGCCTACTATCGCGCCGGCGCCATGGCCAACCGCATGGGCAATACCGTGCTCGCGACCGAGTACCTGAACGCCAGCCTGCAGGCGCCGGCCACCCGCGGCGAGCGGTGGGCGCAGACCGGGCAGCACGCGATCGAGCGGCTGACCCTTTCGCTCAACGGCTCGCGCTGGGGCCGCATGCTGCCCGACTGGACGTTCCGCTCGCTCCACGCGAGCCGTGTGGCCCTGGCCAATGCGGTGCTCGACCGTGAGGTGGTGGCCGCGGCGCTCTTCACCGCGCTGCTCGAGGGGGGCGAGGCCGAGCGGGCGCTCGAGGTGGCGCGCGTGCGCGGCTGGGCCCGCGACGGCGCCGACTACTGTGCGGCCACCCGCGGGGCGGTGGGGGCCGAGACGCGGGCCCTGGTCGGCATGCTCGCAGCGCCGGAGCGCGCGGACTGTCTCCTCCCGCTGGGACGCGCGCTGACCGACGCCGGCCTGGTCCGGCTCTCGCGGCTGGTGCTGCGGGACCGGATTCGCCGCGCGCCGGATCCTGGCGCGCGCCGCGAGGCGGAGGCCTTCCTGCGCTCTCGCCTGCCCGCGCACGACGTCCCCAAGACGGCCGAGTCGCTCAATATCGCGGCCTACAACCTCCAGCACCGGTTCGGCGATCAGGGCGCGGCGGCGGCCGCGTATCAGAAGGCCATCGCCGCCGACCCGAAGTTCTCCTGGCCCTACGCCAATCTCGGCCGGCTCTACATGGAGCTCGACCAGTACGATCTGGCGGTCGACTGGCTCAGCACCGCGATCCGCATCAACCCGAATCATTTCCGCGCTCACGCGAACCTGGGCGTGGCGCTGCAGACGCTTCGGCGGTACGACGAGGCAGTGGGGGCGTACCGCGCGGCGCTCGCGCTCAATCCCGACGACGCCGCCACGCACGCGAACCTGGGGCGCAGCCTGCTCAGCCTGGGCCGCGACCCGGAGGGCCTGCGGTCGCTGCAGACCGCGGTGCGCCTCGATGCGAGCCTCGAGGAGGAGCGTGAGATCCTGACCCGGCGCCTCGCCGGCGGCTTCCGCCTGGACTGACGCCGCGGTATCGTGGGGCGCCCATGCGCCCCGACCCGGCGTCCTCGCCCGCGCCTTCGTATCTTGCCCTCGGCGTCACCGTCGTCACCCTCGCGCTGGCCTACGGGGTCTGGTACGCCTACAGCGTTTTCCTTGTCGCGCTGCTGCGCGAGTTCGGCTGGAGCCGCTCGGTACTGGCCGGCGCCTTCTCGATCTTCACGCTGGTCAGCGGCGGCGCGGGCCCCGTGCTGGGGGCCCTCGCCGATCGCTTCGGTCCGCGCCGGCTCATCCTCATCGGGGGCGTGCTGCTGGCCGGCTCGCTCTGGGCAGACAGTCTGGTCACGCGCGCCTGGCATCTCTACCTGTCCTTCGGCCTGCTCACCGCCGTCGGGGTGGCCACCGCGGGCTGGACGCCCGCCGTGGTGATGGTGCAGCGGCAGTGGAAGGCGCGGCTGGGCCTGGCGCTCGGCATCGCGGGCTCCGGAGTCGGTCTCGGTATTTTCCTGGTGGTTCCGCTCTGCCAGGTGCTGATCGACGGGTTCGGGTGGCGCTGGGCGTTCCGCGTGCTCGCCGCCCTCTGCGCGCTCTGGATTCTGCCCGCGACCTACCTGGCCATCCGCGACACGCCACCGGCCCCCCGCGAGTCCGCCGCCCGCGGCGGGGGCGGCCATCCGACCACGGGCGAGCATTCCCTCCCGCGCGCGCTGGCCAATCCGTCCTTTCGACTCATAGGTCTTGCCGTCTTCCTCGGCAGCATCTGCAGCCAGACGCTCCACGTCCACCAAGCCGCGTTCCTTGTGGACCACGGCCTTCCGGCCATGACCGCGGCCTCGGTGATCAGCGTGGTGGGCGCCTCCAGCATCCTGGGCAAGACGGGCGGGGGATGGATCTCGGATCACCTCTCACGCGAGCTGGTCTACGCGCTCGGCATGATCGGCATGATCATCGGCGTGGGCGTGCTCTGGCTCGTGGCGCTGGCCCCGTCGGCGTGGCTCGCGCTCGGCTACGCGGTGCTGTTCGGCCTCGGCTACTCGGTCACCGCGTTCATCGTGCCCGCCATGATGAGCGACCGCTTCCGCGGGCCGCACTTCGGCTCGATCTTCGGCGCCACGCAGGTGGCGAGCGCGCTTGGCAGCGCGCTGGGCGCGTGGCTGGCCGGGCGGATCTTCGACGCGACGGGGAGCTACGCGATCGCGTTCACGCTGGCCGCCACCGCCGCGGGCGTGGCCGCGCTGTCGGTGTGGGCGGGTCGCTTGCGCGGGCCGGCGCGGTTCTAGGGGCTCTCGCCGCGCGCGGGCGAGACGGCGATGGCGTCCGACGGCTGGAGTGCGCGGCCTTCGCGGAGGGGCCGTGGCCGGGGTGCGGTGACCGGGCGGTCGTCAACCGAACGGATGCGCGCGGGCTCGGGAACCTCGGGCGCGTGGGCCCGGGACGGAGCCGGGGCCGCGTCGCGGGCCACCGGCTTGTCGGGGGCGGGCGCGACGGTGGCGCGCGGGGCCGGGCGCGGGGACGCGACGGAGGCCGGATCGACATGTGGACCGGGGGTATCGTGATACAGGAGATACGGCAACGAGACGAGGGAGATCATGCCCACCGCGGTCAGGAGCAGCGAGGCGCGCACCCACCCCCGCGACAGCCAGCCCGGTGGCTCCTCGTCCAGGCCGTTGAGCCAGCGGATCTCGTCCTGGAGCGCGGCCACTTCCGCGCGCAGCCGCGTGGCCTCGTCCTCGAGGCTCACGAGCCGCTCGTCCACCGCCGACAGGCGGCGCGGGCCGGCCGGCGGCCCCGTGCTGATGTTGCGCTCCAGTGAGGCCATGATCTCCAAGACGGAGCAAGAGGGAGGCCAGCTGTTCGATGGCTGAAAAGTCGGCTGCTTATGCGGCGGGGGCGCATCTTCTTAGGCGCAGTTCGCGTCAGTGCGGTGTCCGGCCATGACGATTCCCGACATCCTGGCGCTCGACTTCGACGGGGTCTGTTGTGACGGCCTGCGCGAGTACTTCGAGACGAGTCGCCGTACCTGCCTGCGGGTGTGGCCCGAGGACGAGCCGCCCGCCGACAGCGCCTTCGTGGCGTTCTGCG
>Ga0114129_10013974_pt1 | contig 11439 bp, 7 predicted proteins | sample RhiMetdeltSRZDD1_FD_80071 | JGI IMG/M metagenome (GOLD analysis project Ga0114129, IMG submission 80071) | Populus rhizosphere microbial communities from Tennessee, USA - Rhizosphere MetaG P. deltoides SRZDD1 (version 2) (version 2) | ecosystem: Host-associated > Plants > Roots > Rhizosphere >... | reverse complement strand
GCAAATGCGATGGTCGTATTGGTGAGCCACGTCAACGCATAGGCCGAATCGGCCGGCACGTGACTATACGTTCTGGCGTCGACGTCGTAAATGGCGATCCCCAGCGTGCGATTCAGATCACCGGCAGGGTTCTCGAGCGCCGCCACCCGGCGCCCGTCGGGCGACCACCGCGGATCCGACGTCACCCGATCGGCGGCCAGCGGGGGCAGCGGCTCAGCCCGCGAGCCGCGCACGTCCCACGACCAGGAGCCATCGCGAGTCATCCCGATCAGGCGGGAGCCGTCCGGCGACGGCCGGGGCAGGACCAAGGCCGGTCCCGACGAATGCGTGATCTGCGTCACTCCGCCGCCGTCTGGCCTCATGGTGTAGGTCTCATAGCGGTCCGTCCGCTGCGAGTAGAAGCAGATCAACGTGCCGTCGCTCGACCACACCGGTCCGCGGTCGGGCTGCTCGTCGTTGGTGAGCTGTTCAATGTGGCTCCCGTCGCTGTTCATGACGAAAAGATCTTCCTGCGACCCATTGACGGCGGCGAAGGCAATTCGTCCACCGTCCGGAGACACGTCGAACGTGACGATCGGCAATGACCCGGCGAAGACCGTCGCGGGACGATCGCCGGGCGCATCGAGCGCGACCCGCTCGATCGCGTTGGTCGACAGCACGCCGGTGAAGATGATCCGGTTGATCTCACGAGCGGCGCTGAAATGCGCCGCAAAAGCCGCGGCCAGCGTCACCGGCTCGGGGGCGCCGCGCGTCACGCCGCTTCTCTCGTCGATGGCGACGCGCCACAGGTTCATGCTGCCGCCGCGATCGCTGCCGAAGTACAGCCATGTGCCATCGGCGGACCAGAACGGATTCCAATCAATCGCGGAATCATCGGTGATCGCGACTGCGCTCGCGTCCGCGTCGGCAGCCTTGGGATCGATGGTCCACAGATCGCGCTGCGCCCCCTGACCACGCATTCCCCAGAGCGCGATACGATGCCCGTGAGGTGACCAGTTCGGCTGCGCCGCGTCGAGCGCTTTCGTCACTTGTCTGGTCGCGCCGCTTCGCACGTTCACGATCCACAGCGGCATCGGCGAGGTGCGGCTGCGCGGGTTGAGACCAACCGATTCCATCGAGAAGGCGATCTCTGAGCCATCGGCGGCCCACGAGGGGTTGAACCCTACGTTGGTCAGACGCCTCACCGACTCTCCGGTAGCCCCCATGACAAAGATCCCTCCTCCGTCACGCGCGGAGCGGAAGGCGATCTGCGAGCCGTCTGGCGAGAACGCTGGCTGGGTGTCGGCGGCGGGCGAACCCTGAGTGAGGTTGATGGCGTTGCGGCCATCGACCCGCTGCACGTAGATGTCGGGGTTACCGCTCGCGGCGCTGACGAAGACGAACGTCTTGCCGTCCGGTGCCAATGTCGGATACTGCTCGAGGCCGGTGTCGAAGGTCAGTCGCTTCAGCGAGACGCTTGGCGCGGCCGGCACCCGCGGCGCCATCAGGCGCATGGCACCGGCACCGGCGGCGAGTCCCACCACTGCGACCGCGATGGCGGCAATCGTCCTCGCACGGCGTCGCGATTCGGGTGGCGGTGTAGCCGCCGTCGCCCCGGACGCCATCGACAATGCCTGCAGTGCGAACGTGAGATCGCGAGCCGACTGGAAACGCTGCTGCGGTTCCTTTTCGAGCAGGCGTCTGATGATCGCGTCGAGGCCAGGGCTGAGATGCTGGCCGGAACCATCGTCGAGCGACGGCGGCTCGGTTGTGAGGATGGCATTCATGGTCTCGAAGGCGGAGCGCCCCTCGAACGGTCGCTTTCCCGTGACCATCTCGAACACGACGACGCCGAGCGAGAAGAGATCGGATCGATGGTCGACGTGCTCGGCGCGGATCTGCTCCGGCGACATGTATGCGGCCGTGCCGACGACGATACCGGGCGACGTATCGCCCGCGGCGGTCACGGCTGACGTGCCCACAAGCGCCGGCGCTGCCGGCCTCGCGATCCCGAAATCGAGGATCTTCACTCGCCCTTCGCGGGTGATGAAGATGTTCTCCGGTTTCAGATCGCGATGGACGATCCCCCGGTCGTGCGCGGCCGCCAGCCCGTCGCCGAGCTGGGCGGCGTAGTCGAGCACCTTGCGCAGCGGCAGGGACGCGTGGCTGTTGCTCGAGTCACCCAGCTTCGCCCGAAGCGTCTCGCCGTCGAGCAACTCGATCACCAGGTAGGGGACGGCCGTTTCCGTATCGGCCAGCACTTCACCGACGTCGTAGAGCCGACAGATATGCAAATGCTCGAGTTGCGAGATGGTTCTTGCCTCGCGCTCGAATCGGCTTTTGCTTTGCGGGTCCACGGCAAAGCCGGAGGGCAGCAGCTTGATCGCGACGTTCCGATCCAGGCGGGTGTCGCGAGCGCGCCACACTTCACCCATACCTCCCGCACCGATACGCGAGGCGAGCTCGTACGGACCCAGGCGCGCACCTGGCGCGATGGTCATCGGGAGATCCTACTTGCCGCCAGCCGGCGAACGACGCACCATGGCGCGGATTATCGCATGCGGGCGCAGCGCTTACCGCCCAACCATCTTCAACAAGGGCTCGGGATAACGTGCACCATGCAATTCAATCTCTGACGCGACACGATCGATTTCTCGAACATCGTCAGCGGTGAGATGAATGTCTAGAGCGCCAAGGTTCTCGTCGAGGCGGTGACGCTTCGTGGTCCCGGGAATCGGCACAATCCATGGCTTCTGGACGAGTAGCCAGGCGAGCGCGATTTGTGCCGGCGTCGCGTTCTTGCGCGCGGCGAACGGCTTCAGCCACTCGACGAATGCGAGGTTCGCCTTCCGGTTCTCTTCGGTGAAGCGCGGCACGATATTGCGAAAATCAGTCGGTTCGAACGTCGTCTTGTCGTCGATGGTGCCGGTCAGAAATCCCTTGCCGAGCGGGCTGAACGGCACGAAGCCGATGCCGAGTTCTTCGAGCGTCGGCAGGATCTCGCGCTCGGGCTCGCGCCACCAGAGCGAGTACTCACTCTGCAGTGCGCTCACCGGCTGAACGGCGTGGGCGCGGCGGATCGTCTGCGCCCCTGCCTCCGACATCCCGAAGTGCTTGACCTTGCCGGCTCCAATGAGGTCCTTGACGGCACCGGCGACATCCTCGATCGGCACATCGGGATCGACGCGATGCTGGTAGAAGAGATCGATCCGGTCCGTTCGGAGCCTCTTCAACGATGCGTCGGCGACTTCGCGAATGTGAGCAGGACGGCTATTGAGGCCGGCCATCTTCCCCTGCTCGATGTTGAACCCGAATTTCGTAGCAATCACCACCTGATCACGTACGGGCTCGAGCGCTTCGCCCACGAGATCTTCGTTGGTGTACGGACCGTACACTTCCGCGGTATCGAAGAATGTCACGCCGCGCTCAACGGCGGCGCGGATGATTGCGATGCCGTCTTCGCGGCTGCTCGGCCGTCCGTAGCTCTGGCTGATGCCCATGCAGCCGAAACCAAGGGCCGACACCTCGAGACCCGACTTACCCAATGTGCGCTTGTGCATTTCGTATGTCTCCATTGATCTACATTGGCATCCCTATGGTACTCCTCGCACACTGGCATTCGTGGCAGTCCTGGCACCCTCGGCACTCCTGGCACCCTTGGCACCCTCGGCACTCCATCATCAGTCAGAAATGCACGAGGGCGAAAGGAGTTGACACCCGCCATTTAATGCCTACAATGTAGTCTTTGTGGCGGACGTTCTCGGCACATTTGAGCAGGCAGTGCTTCTCGAAATACTCCGTCTCGGGGAAGACGCTTACGGCCGTGCGGTTTTGAAGGGCGTGCAGTCGCGGCTCGAACGAGATGTGGCCGCAGGCGCTATCCATGCAACCCTCGAGCGCCTCGAGCACAAGGGATTGATCTCGTCTCGCTTGGGACCAGGAACTCCGGTTCGCGCCGGGAGACCGCGACGGTACTACCGTCTTCAGCCCGCGGGCCTGCGCGCCCTCGAGGATGCGCGCCGCACCGTCAACAACATCTGGCGCGGGCTGAAGTGGCCCGTTCTGAAAGCGAGATGAAACAAATGGAGACCGCTCATTCGAACGCGCGTCCTCCCCGGTGGGCTGAAGCGATCCTGCGGCTATTGCTCAAGCCCGAGGATCGCGACAGTGTCTCCGGCGACCTTCTCGAAGAATACCGCGAGACGATTGTGCCAACGCTCGGATCGGCCGCTGACCTTTGGTATGTTCGGCAGGTCGCATCGTTTCTTCTGCGGGCAAGTTGGGTATGGGGCGCGATGCTTGGTGCCGCCCTTGTCATCCGATACCTATTCGACACCCTTGTTCCGCCGACGGACTATTCTCTGCGGACCGCGATCCTGACCTACACCGTTTTGACTGGCTGCTTGTTGTCAGGGTTCAGCGCGGCATGGCGGGGAAGCTCGATCCCGGCGGGCATACTCGTCTCGCTCAGCGCCGCCACCATCGGAGCACTCTTTAGTATCGCCGCGACCGGCGTGATGCTCGCCATCTGGCACGATGCCGCGACTCTTGATGCGTGGCGGTATAGCGGCGGTTTGGACGAGGCGTTGATTGATGTGCCGCTGAAGCTCGTTGCCATTGGTGCAACGTTGGGCTCCGGAGGTGCGGTATGTGGCAAGGGCGTCGCCCTAGCGACAAGGCCTCGATGAGTGCACCAGCAACCTTCAAATGCGCCGCAGTGCGTCGATCGGCTGTACGCCAAGCGCACGGCGCGCCGGGAGGTACGCGGCCGCGCCCATGATGAGCGCCAGCAGGCAAGCGACCGCGCCCAGCGACAGCGGATCCACGGGCCCGACGCCGAACAGAATCGGCTCGAGGGCGTCGGAAGCGAAGAACGCGCCGATCGACATGACGACGACGCCGAACGCGGCGCCGCTGCCGATGGCGCGCAAGCTCGAGCCGAGCACCAGCCGCAGAACGCGCGCGCGCGGCGCACCGAGGGCGACATGCACGCCGATCTCGTGCGTCCGCGACCCGACGGAGTGCGCGACGATGCCGTAGACGCCCACCGCGGCAACGAGCAGGGTGAGTACACCGACGAGGACCGTGATCGCCGACGCGAGACGCGCCGGCTGCGTCCTGGCGACGACCCTGTCCTCGAGTGATGCCGTGCCGGTCGAGGCGTCGGTCCCTCGCGTCAGGTCACCCGTCAAACGTTCGAGCGGCTGGCGCGATGGTGATCGAACCACGAACGATGCCTCAGTCAGATCGCGGTTCACGAACGGAAGATAGAGTGTCGGGCCGTCCGGCACGCCGACGTCCAGCGACTGCAGCGTTGGCACAACGCCGACGACGGTTCCGGTCCGGAATCCCATCTCCGTCTCGCCAGGCTGCTCGGCGCCAGCCTCTGATGTGGCGTCCAGAAACGTGACCGCTTGACCGATTGCGGCCCGCTCGTCTCCCCAGAATGCTTTCGCAAGGCGCGCATTGACGATCACCTGCGATCGATCGTCTCCGGACCGGAACGACCGTCCGGCCACCTGCGCGACGCCGAGCGTCGAAAAGTAACCGGCATCGACTTTGTTGAACTGCACTTGAACTGTGCTGGACATGTGCGCGGCGCGAGCCTGGTTGAGGCCGGCGCCAACGAACGGCGGCACGACGACGAGACCAACGTCGAGACCAGGCGTCGAGTGGAGCAAGAGCGAGAGCCGCCGAACGAGGTTCGCGCGATCTGTCCTCGTCGCGCTGCCCGCCGGGACATCGACGGTGATCGCGTAAAGGTTGGTCAGCGAGAAACCTGTATCGACCCTGAGCGCATGCCCGACGCCTCGTGCGAGCAACCCGGAGATCACGAGCAGGACGAGAGAAATGGCGACTTGTCCGGCAACGAGCGAGTGGCGCAGACGCGAGCCCGGCATCCGCTCGCCCAGGCCCTTGAGGTCGTGTTTGATGGCGGCCAGTGGATCGACTCGCGTGGCGTAGACAGCCGGAGCCACACCGAACAGAATCGCTGCGGCAAGCGCCGCCAGGCTCGCGAACGACAGCACGGTGACGTCGGGCACGAAGCGATCGAAGTACCCGGCTATCGGAAGCAGGTGAGCCGTCGTGCGAAATACGATCGTGCAGAGCGCGAGTCCCACCCCTGCGGCGACCAGCGCCAGCAGCGCGCTTTCGGTCATGAGCTGCTGGACGACACGCCAGCGGCCGGCGCCAAGCGCGATTCGAATCGCGATCTCCCGCTGGCGCGCGACCGCGCGTGCGAGAAGCAGCGCGGCCGCATTCGACGTGCAGATCAGCAACAACACGGCCGCGAGGACGACGACGACGGCGCCCACACCGATCACTTTGGCTCTGTCGCTGGACTGCAGCAGCCCGGCATCAAGTGCGGCAGCCTGGGAGACGACGACGGTCGTTCGTTGGCCTGGATGCATCGCATCGTAGCGCGCGGAGATGATCCCCGCCTCGGCGACAGCAGATTTCAGCGACCCACCTGGCGCCAGGCGGCCCACCACCAGCAGCCAGCTCATACTCGAGTCCACGAGGCGCTCCGCGTGCCCGCGCGCTGCGGCCGCAAGATCCAAGGGAACCCAGACGTCCAACGTGTCGACTTCAGTACCGGAGAAAGATCGCTCTGCGACCCCGATGACCGTATAGCTCTGTCGATCGATGAGCATCGACGTCCCAATCACCGCAGGATCCTGACGGAGGGTATCGGTCCAGAGCCGGTGACTGATCACGGCGGCGGGCTGCAGACGATCGACGCCGGCCAGAAGGCGGCCCGCCGCGGGCTGGACCTGCAGCACCTTGAAATAGTTCGCGGTGACGAGTCCGACCGTGACACTGCGGCGGTTCCCGTCGTGAAACCACGTCGCGCGCTCGTGCCGAAAACCCGCGACGCCGGCGAGCGCACGCGTGCTGCCCTGATAGAGCGTCAACTCCGGATACGAGAACTGCGAGACGTGTCCATTTACCCTGCGATTGACCTCGCCAGCGAAGCCGAGCGAGAGCTTGACGACGCGATCCGGGTCGGGCAGCGGCAGGGTCCTGAACGCGACGGCATGGAACAGTGTCACGAGCGTCGTCGTCACGCCGATGCCAAGGGCCAGCACGAGGATCATCGAGATGCTGAGGATCCGCGTCTGGCCGAGCGACCGCGCGGCATAGCGGCAATCTGCGGCCAGCTGCTCGAGGACGGGAATACCTCGGCGATCTCGATACGCCTCCGCAACTGACGTCAGGCTGCCGAACTTCGCAGCGGCCGCCCTCTGCGCTTCGGTATCGCTAAAGCCGGCGCGACGGTATTCGTCGGCGAGCAGCGTCAGATGCGCGCGCAATTCCTCGTCGATCTCGCGGTCGCTGCGGGTTCGCCGAAAGATGCCGGCAAGCCTCAATAGCCCGGCGCGGATGTTCTTCATCGCACTCTCGCGGCGGCGAGGAACCTGGCGACGATGTCGCTGGTCGTCTGCCATTGGCGGGTTTCGTCGGCAAGCTGCTTCCGGCCGGCGCGCGTCAGCTGGTAGAAACGAGCACGGCGCCCGTTCTCGGACACGCCCCACTTCGACGTGATGGAGCCCTCCTGCTCGAGCTTCAGGAGCGTTGGGTAGAGCGTCCCGGGATTCACTGACAAACGATCGCCGCTCGTCTGCTCGATTCGGCGCGCGATGCCGAATCCATGCTGCGGCCCGAGCGCCTCGAGCGTGGTGAGCACCATGAGGGCGAGCGTGCCCTGCCAGACTTCGGTCTTTCCTTCCCTGCCGTCATTCGCTGGTGGCGTCATTTGGGTAACCCACATGATGATGTCACAGCTCATTTGGGAAAACAACTGGAGCCAGGGAATTCGGCCGGCGCGCGATCAGCGAAGACGCTCCATCGGTTGCCGCCGTTCACGCGCCAACGCCGCGAACGCCTCGTAAAACACCGCGTCAGGGAACAACTCCGGCGTAAGGATGCGTTGCAACACCAGTCCCTCGATGAGCGCATGCAGCACGCGCACGAGCACGTCGGGCGGCATCGGCAGTTCGCTCGCGTCGAATGTGCGCAACCACTCGGCGCCAAACTCATAACTGTCCTTGGTAACCTCGTGGACGCGCGCGCGTAGCTCGGAATTGGTTAGTGCGTAGGCGAGCCCGGTCAGTCGTCCGACTGCGACAGGCGTGCGGTCGTGGACCGCGGCGAGTGTCGCCTTGGCGATGGCGTGCATCGCCTCGGCCAACGTCGCACCCGGTGCCACCTTGGGCGCGATCGGCGCCCAGTACTTCTGGCCGAGTGCGATGAACAGCTCGTCGCGATTCTTGAAGTTGCCATAGATCGCGCCGGTCGTCATGCCGGCGCGCCTGGCCACTTCCTCGAGCGTCGCCTTCTCGTGGCCCTTCTCGCGAATCAAAGCCCGTGCGGCTTCGAGCAGCGCCGCTCGCGTGCGCTCGCGTTTATCGCCTTTCGGTTTACCACGGCGCGACGAGGATTTTGCGCCCGGGTTTTTTTCGCTTGCCATGGCCTATAAAATAGTACATTTATTTTATATGTTAACTATGAAAAATGAAAACGCTATCGAAACTGCCATCAAGAGCCTCGTCGACGCCGGAGAGCTTGCCGGCGCGGCAGCTCTGGCATGGCGCAATGGCGAGCTCGTCCATATGGTCGCTGTCGGGCGCCGCGACGTGGCGAGCGGCCGTCCAGTTGAACGCGACACCATCTTCCGCATCGCCTCGATGACCAAGCCAGTGACGACCGTCGCCGCGTTGATGCTGCTCGATGAAGGGCGATTCGCGCTGGACGATCCGATTACAACCTGCGCTCCGGAGCTCGCGCACATGCGCGTGCTGCGCGATCCGGAAGGACCGCTCGACGCCACCGACGAGGCACGCCGATCGATCACGTTCCGCGATTTGTTGACGCATCGATCGGGGCTGACGGTCGGCGAGTTTCATCGTGGACCGATCCGTCGGGCGTGCGCCGAGACGCTCGGGGCGCAGATCGACAACCCGCTCACGCCGGACGAGTGGATCGGGCGCCTCGCAACGCTGCCGCTGATCGATCAACCGGGCGCTCGTTTCCACTACAGCATCTCGACAGACCTTCTCGGCTTCCTGATCGCGCGTCTCGAAGGCGCCTCGCTGGGCCAGGTGCTGGCGCAGCGCGTTTTCGCGCCGCTCGGGATGCGCGACACCGGCTTCGTCGTTCCACGCGAACAGCGAGATCGCTGCGCGGCGTTGACCGGCTTCGATGACGACGGCCGCTTGACCACGCTGACCGCCGCGCCCGGTCGCCAAGCGCTCGAGGAGCGACCCGACGACATGACGTTCGAGTCAGGCGGTCAGGGTTTGTGGTCGACGCTCGACGACTACCTCGTGTTTGCTCGGATGCTGCTGGGCGATTCCGACGTCCCCGCGCTACTCCGTCGTGAGACGCTCGCGCTGATGACCTCGAACCAGCTGACGGCGGATCAACGCGTAGCCGCCCGCATGTTCGGTCGCCCGCTCTTTGCCGAGGGGCATGGCTACGGGATGGGCGTGGCTGTCGTCGTCGAACCCGAGAAAGCGGATTGCATGCGCTGCAAAGGCGGGATCGGCACGATTGGGTGGCCGGGTGCATACGGCGGTTGGTGGCAGGCGGATCCAACCGATCGATCGGTGCTGATCTTTCTCACGCACAACATGCTCGAACTGTCGCAGATGGCGCGCGGGATCGGTCTTGGCGCCTGGAGCGCGATTGCCAGCTTTCACGCGATCGCGACCTCGTGAGGGCTCGCGCCGCGCGTCGATAGTCGACCCGCGTCGACGTCGAGCCTAAGGCAACGCGAGAGATTGCTTACTCGTCTCGGAGCGCCACCGATGGATCGAGCCGTGCAGCTCTTGCGGCTGGCACGTAGCTCGCCGTGACGCCGATCGTTATCCAGATGAGTCCGACAATCACATGCATGGATACGGGCGTGGGGCCGATGTTCTCGCGCACGGACCCCACGATGCCCGTCAGTACAGTCGTGAGAAATTCGCCGATGGCGACTCCGACCACGACAATCGTCAGTGCGTTGCCGACGACACTGCGAAAGACGTTCAATCGCGTCGCGCCTAACGCCATCCGCAGACCGATTTCTCGCGTGCGGAGGCTGACGCGATAGGCGATGGCGCCGTACAAGCCCACCGCAGCGAGGAGCAAGGCCAGCCCGCCAAGCCCTATCAAGATGCTTGTGATCCATTGAAGCTGACCGAACGAACGCGCGACGTGCACGGCGAGCGGCTGGACTGTGTAGACGCGAATACCCGGCGCGAGCTCGAGCAGCGTGCGGCGCACTGTCTCTGTGAGACGCGCCGGATCGGTCGTGTCCAGAAGCACCGCCACGAGGGCACCCGCGTCACGCGCCGTGAAGCGGCGATAGAGATGCGGCTGCGCCGGTTCGCCGACCGCACGAATCGAGGAGTCGCGGACGACGCCAATGACGAAGGCCGGCTGTGGATTGTCGCATCCGATCATGAAGCGCTCGCCGACAGCCGATCGGTCTGGCCAGAGTCGGCGAGCAAGACTCTCGGTGACTACTGCCGTGTTTGTGGTCTGGTCGCTCGCGACGAACGATCGGCCGGCGATCTGCTCGATCCCCATCGTCTCGAAATATGCAGTGTCCACGGCGCTGCTTGTCACGCGCACGGACGAGTCCGGGGACAGCGACGCACATTCCGACCCTGCAGGAATCAGTGGCAACGACGATGTGAGGGCGGCCAAGCGCACACCTGGAAGAGCGCGCAACCGCTCGAGCGCTTGCGCATACACTTCCCGACGAGCGTCCGGTGCAAAAGGCGGCGATGGGAGAAACGTATAGGCGTACAGCCGCCCGGCCACAGCAAAGCCTGGATACGTGGCGTGCAGCCGCAGCAGCTCCGCCATGAAGCTAGCCGCAATGAACAGGAGGACCAGGGACATCGCGACCTGCGCGACGAGTCCTACCGACCTTCGCCGGGCGCTGGCGCCGACGCTGCCCTGAACCAGCAACATGCTCGACACGCCGGATACGCGCCACGCCGGAAGGAAGCCACAGAGCACCGTGGTCACGACGCAGACGCCTGCAGCAAACACGAGTGCACGCCAATCGAGCGACAGATCGAGTTGAACGGCGAAGATACCTGCCGCGAGCGGCACCGAGCGTTCCAGAACGTTGCCGACCCACACGGCGAGAACGACACCGCAGAGCGTGCCGGCGACGGCGAGGAGAAGGGCCTCGGTCAATAGTTGCCGCACCAGCCGCGCTCGTGACGCACCGAGTGCGCGCCGAACCGCGAACTCACGCTGCCGAAGAGCGCTTCGCGCCAGCAAGAGATGACCGACGTTCACGCACGCAACCATCAGCACGACGGCCACGACGGCGCTCATGAGCGCTGACAACGCTTGCGCGAGACGCCGGCTCCCCGGAGTGGGAAGCGTCCCAACCGGATCGGCCACCAGCGGGGCGGATGCCTCCGCTGTGGACGCGCTGCGGCCGCGCATCTG
>Ga0114129_10013973_pt1 | contig 11439 bp, 10 predicted proteins | sample RhiMetdeltSRZDD1_FD_80071 | JGI IMG/M metagenome (GOLD analysis project Ga0114129, IMG submission 80071) | Populus rhizosphere microbial communities from Tennessee, USA - Rhizosphere MetaG P. deltoides SRZDD1 (version 2) (version 2) | ecosystem: Host-associated > Plants > Roots > Rhizosphere >... | reverse complement strand
GCGTGTCGCTGCCGAAGAGCTTCCTCTACACGGCGGGTCTTCTTCCTTTTTAGATGGAGGTATTCGGGCAGCTCGCCGGCGGCTTCGCGACGGCGCTCCAACCCATCAATGTCGCGATGCTCTTCGTCGCCGTCGTACTCGGCCTGGTCATCGGTGTCTTGCCGGGACTCGGCGGGACGAGCGGTGTCGCGATCCTCCTGCCGATCACCGTCTTCATCGCGCACGGCTCGCTCCCGGGATCGGACGCGACCACCGCGATCATCTTCCTCGCGGGGATCTACTGGGGCGCCCTCTTCGGAGGCGTCATCACCTCGATCCTCTTCAACATCCCGGGCGAGCCGTGGGCGGTCGTGCTTCTCTTCGACGGTTTCCCACTGGCGAAGCGCCTCGGCAAGCCGGGACTCGCGCTTGCAAGCTCGTTCCTCTCGTCGTTCCTCGGCGCGCTCGTCTCGACGATCCTCTTCACGTTCTTCGCCCTCCCGATCGCGTTGAAGGCCCTGGAGTTCGGACCCGCCGAGCTCTTCGCCGTCTTCGTGCTGTCGTTCGCCACTCTCATCGGGCTGGGCGCCGAAGCGCCGATGAAGAGCCTCGCCATGCTCGCCCTCGGCCTCCTCCTCGCGGCCGTCGGCTTCGACACGATCACCGGTGAACAGCGGCTCAACTTCGGCCAGACCTCGCTTCTTTCGGGCATCAGCTTCGTGCCTGTGACCATCGGACTCTTCGGGATCGGCGAGATCCTCGCCTCCGCCGAGGAGCAGGGCATCGGATTCGTCGAGAACATCTCCGCGCGCCTCGGACTGCGAGACGTCTTCGAGGCGGTCCGCGAGCTCCGCAAGCGCCTCCGTCTGGTGCTGTCGAACGCGATCATCGGGTTCTTCTTCGGGGTGCTGCCCGGCCACGGCGCGACGGCCGCGTCATTCCTCGGTTACGGCTTGGCGCGGCAGTACTCCAAGAACAAAGAGAACTTCGGGAAGGGCGAGATCTCCGGGATCATGGGGCCGCAGGCCGCGGCCGACGCCGCTGGCGTCGCTTCGCTGGTGCCGATGATCACGCTCGGCATTCCGGGCTCACCGACCTCGGCCGTGATCATGGCGGGCCTCTTCATCTGGGGCCTCCAGCCTGGCCCGGTGCTGTTCATCCAGCATCCCGACTTCGTCTGGGGCCTCATCGCGAGCATCTACCTCGGGCACCTGCTCACGTTCATCCTGTGCCTGCTGGCCGTGCCGCTCCTCGCGATGATCATGCGGGTGCCCTACGCGATCATCACGCCGTTCATCGTCGTGATCTCCATCATCGGCTCGTACTCGCTCAACAACAGCATGCTTGACGTGTTCATCACCGTGCTCTTCGGGATCATTGGTTACTGGCTGCGAAAGATGAAGTACCCGCTCGCGCCCCTCGTCGTCGCGCTCGTCCTCGGCGACTCGACGGAACGAGAGCTTCGCAAGGCCCTCATCGCGGGTCACGGCAGCCCGCTCTACTTCTTCAACAGCGGTCTTTCAACGGTCCTGATCCTGCTCGCGGTCGTACTCGTCGCCATACCGCTGATCCGCACGATTCGCGCGCGCCGCCGCGGCGCCGCGCCGCCGGCGGCCGTCGCCCACCCCTAGAGTTCGGCGGCCATGAGCTTGATCGACCTCGCACTAATCGTGGGCGCGTTCGTCCTGATTCTCGTCGGTGCCGAGGTCTTCACGAACGGCGTGGAGTGGCTCGGTCTCAAGCTGCGGATCAGTGAGGGCGCCACCGGCAGCATCCTCGCGGCCATCGGAACGGCGACCCCGGAGACGCTCATCCCCGTCGTCGCGATCCTGTTCACGAACACCACCGACTCGAATGAGATCGGCGTGGGTGCGATCCTCGGTGCGCCGTTCATGCTCGGCACGCTGGTGCTGCTCCTCATCGGCGTCACCGCGTTCCTGCTCCGAAGAAAACGTAAGCGCGACACCCTGCATGTCGACGCTGCGCACGCGCTCCGCGATCTGTCCTTCTTCCTCGTCCTCTACTCCGTTGCTCTCGTGCTGGCCCTCCTGCCGCCGGACTTCCACTTCCTCAAGGGGTACCTCGGCTGGATCTTCGTTCCCTCGTACTTCCTCTACCTGTTCCTGGTACTGCGGTCGCCGCGACGGAGCGCGGAGGACATCGAAGAGGAGATGCAGGAACGGGAAGCGTTCGACCAGCTGACCTTCATGTCGCTCCTGCCGCGGATCGGGATCACGCCGCGCGACCCCACCCCACCGCTCTGGCTCGTGCTGACCCAGACGATCGTCGCGTTCGCGGCGATCTTGCTTGGTGCGCGCTTCTTCGCCGACTTCGTGGAGGATTTCTCGCACGCGATGCACTTCGACACTCTCCTCGTGGCGCTGATCCTCGCGCCGCTCGCCACCGAGCTCCCGGAGGCGGCCAACTCGCTCATCTGGACGCGCGACAGCCGCGACGTGATCGCCCTCGGCAACGTCACCGGAGCGATGGTCTTTCAGTCCACCTTTCCCGTCACCATCGGCGTCCTCCTGACGCCGTGGCAGCTGGGCCAGTTCGGGACGGTCGCGGCCGTCTTTGCCCTTCTGTCCGGCTTGCTCATTTACGTCCAACTTCGCATCCGCGCACGCGAGAACGCGCTGCCGTTGTCGTCGCTCATGCTCGGCGGCAGCCTCTACGTTGTGTTCATTGGCTATGTCCTGTGGAGCGTGCTCGCCTGACGTAGAACGCCGCGTCGCGCGACCGCGCGACGAATTGAGGGAGGTCGGATGCCTACGCCGTACTCTCCCGCTTGTACGGCCGTCCCACGGCCGCGGGCGGGACACTCCGGCCCACGACCCCGGCCAGGACGACGATCGTGACGACATACGGCAGGGCGGCGAAGACCTGCTCCGGTATAGAGCCCAGAATCGAGCCCAGGTCGCCGATCGGCGGTGTCGTCCGGATCGCCGTCCCCAGCGATAGGGCCGACGCGAACAGAAGCGACGCGGCGACCGCACCGATCGGATGCCAGCGGCCGAAGATGAGCGCCGCCAGGGCGATGAAGCCGCGACCGTTGGTCATGCCCGGCTGGAACGAGTTGCCGTAGTCGAGCGTGAACCATGCCCCAGCCAGGCCTGCGAACAGGCCGCCCAGGATGACGTTCCGATAGCGCAGCCGGATGACGTCGATGCCGACTGTCTCGGCCGCCTTGGGGTGCTCGCCGACGGCCCGCGTACGCAGGCCCCAACGCGACCGAAGCAGGAGGATCTGGAGGACGATCGCCAGCACGATGACCGACATGGTGATCGGCCCCTGCTGCAGGAACATCCGGAAGATCCAGCCCACGACCGGGATGTCGATGAGCGCCTCCGGCGGCGCGAACGGCACGAACTTGCCGCCCGTCTCCGGCGAGTGCTTGCTGATGAGGATGTTCAGGTAGCCCGTCACGCCGAAGGCCACGATGTTGATGATCGTGCCGCTGATGATCTGGTCCGCGCGGACCGAGATGGACAGCCAGGCGTGGACCGCCGAGAAGAGGAGACCGGTCAGTAGGGCAGCCAGCACCCCGATGACGATCGCCGGCGTGGCGCCGAAGAAGAACGACGGGTCTGCGTGGACCGCCTGGCCCACGAGCGACGCGACGTACCAGCCCGTGAAGGCGCTCGCGAGCATCATGCCCTCGATGCCGATGTTCACGACGCCCGAGCGCTCGTTCATCATCCCGCACATCGCGCCCAGAGCGATCGGCGTGGCCAGGGCGAGGATGATCGTCGAGTTCGAGGTGACGACCAGCACGCTGTAGGCCACAAGCTGGAAGATCAGCCCAAGGACCGGGATGTCGAACGGGAAGCCCATCGGTCAGGGCGGCGTGGTCTGCCCGCCGTAGGAGCGGGTGACCGTCTGCAGCTCGTCCACGCCGACGCCCGCCGCCCGGATCCGGAAGACGCGCCTGACCACCACGTCGGCGGCGAGGAAGAACAGGATGATGCCTTGCAGGACATCGACCATCTGGCGCGGCACGTCGGCAACCGTCTCCATGAGCGGGGCTCCCGCGCGCATCGCGCCGAGGAGTAGACCGCCGAACACGATCCCGACCGGGTTGGCCCGGCCGAGCAGGGCGACCGTTATGGCGTCGAAGCCGATATTGGTTGAGTACGCCGCCGGCATGTTGCCGCTGACCCCCAGGATCTCCACCGCTCCGGCCAGCCCGGCCAGTACCCCGCCGAGGGTCAGGGCAAGGACGACGAGGCGCCGTGGCCGCATGCCCGCGTACAGCGCCGCGTCCGGGTTGGCGCCAACGGTCCGGATCTCGAACCCGATCGTGCTCCGGTAGAGCAGCCACCACATCGCCGGCACGACGAGGAGCGGGATGAGGATCCCGACATGACCGACGTGGCCGGTGCCAACGTTGAGGATGGCGGGCAGCCGTGCCGCGCCAACGTCCGGTGACACCGCAAACGACGCGCCGGCCTGGCGCAGCGGGCCGGTGATCAGGTACGCCACGACGTAGATCGCGACATAGTTGAGCATGATCGTGGTGACCACCTCATGGGCGCCCGTGAATGCCTTGAGGAACCCCGGGATGAAGCCGTACAGCGCTCCGGCTGCCATCCCCGCCAGCAGCGCCAGCGGGATCGCGATGACCGGTGAGCTCTGGCTCAGCGCCGCCCCGGCGGCCGCCGAGGCCACGGCGCCCATGAGGAACTGGCCCTGCCCGCCGATGTTGAACAAGCCGGCCTTGAACCCGAGCCCGACGGCCAGGCCCACCAGGATCAGCGGCGTTGCATTGACGATCGTGTCGACGAGGCCGTTGATCGACAGGAGGGATCCCTGCACGAGTGCGACGTACGTCGCGAGCGGGAGGAACAGGTCGACGTAGCCCTTGACTAGAGGGCTCGATGCAACGAGCGCCACCGCCCCCACGAGGAGCGCCAGAACAACCGCCCCAGCCGGGAGCAGCACCTGCTTGCGGAGGCTGGCGATCATGCCGATGCCGCCGTGACGGGCGGGGCCCCCTTCCGGCCGCCGGTCGCCATGAGCAGCCCCACGTCCTCGCGGTCGGCGCTCCGCCCGTCGACCACGGCGACCAGCTCGCCCCGGTACATGACGCCGATCCGATCCGACAGCTCCAGAACTTCGTCGAGCTCCGCCGACACGAGCAACACGGCCGTGCCCGCATTGCGCTTGCCGATCGCCTGGCGATGGATGAACTCGACGCTGCCCACGTCGAGCCCGCGGGTGGGCTGGTCGAGGACGAGGAGGCGCAGGTCGCGGTCGAATTCGCGTGCCACTACTAGCTTCTGTTGGTTGCCACCGGACAGCGTGCCGGCGGTCACGTCGGGCGACGGCGTCCGAACGTCGTACTGCTCGATGGCCTCGACCGTCCGCTCGCGAGCCGCCCGGTCGTCCCGGACCAGTCCGCGCGCGTACGGCTTGGCGAAGTAGTCGGTCAGGACCAGGTTGTCGGTCAGCGGGAAGGACAGCACGAGCCCGAAGCGGTGTCGGTCGGCGGGCACGAACGACAGGCCCAGCTGGTGGACTTCGCGTGTGCCCATCGTCGTCACGTCGTGGCCTTCGAGCAGGATCTGCCCGCCGCTCGGGCGGCGCAGGCCGACTATCGCCTCGACCAGCTCGTCCTGGCCGTTGCCAGCGACGCCCGCGATGCCGAAGATCTCGCCCGCGCGGACGTCGAAGCTCAGGCCATGGACCACCTCCCGGCCACGATCGTTCTTGACCGCCAGGTCCTTCACCGTGAGGGCCACCTCCCCCGGGTGGCTCTCGCCGCGGTCCACGACGAGCTGCACATCGCGGCCGACCATGAGCGCCGCGAGATCGTCCTCGTTCGTGTCGGCCGGCTTGCGCTCGCCGACGACGCGACCGCGCCGGATGACCGTGATCCGGTCGGCGATCTCCAGCACCTCGTACAGCTTGTGGCTGATGAAGATGATGCTGTGGCCCTCGTCGGCCAGCCTGCGGAGCACGCCGAAGATTTCCTTCGTCTCCTGGGGGGTAAGCACGGCGGTTGGCTCGTCGAGCACGAGGATCCGTGCCTCGCGGTAGAGCGCCTTGAGGATCTCCACCCGCTGCTGCCACCCGACCGACAGGCGGCCGACTCGTTCCTCCGGATCGATCTCGAAGCCGAATCGCGTGCCGAGCTCGCGGATGAGCCGGTTCGCCTCTCCCCGGTCGATGAAGACGGGGTTGGCCATCGTCTCGTCGCCGAGGAGGATGTTCTCGGCGACGGTCAGAACGGGCACCAGCATGAAGTGCTGGTGGACCATTGAGATGCCCCGAGCGATCGCGTCGGACGGCCCGCTGATGTGGACCGCCTTCCCATCGAGCAGGATCTCTCCCTCGTCGGGACGGGCCAGGCCGTAGAGGATGTTCATCAGCGTGGTCTTGCCGGCCCCGTTCTCGCCGAGGAGGGCGTGGATCTCCCCGGGTCGGACGTGAAGGCTGATCGCATCATTCGCCAGCACGCCGGGGTAGCGCTTCGTGATGCCGCGCATCTCGAGCGCCGGCGCGGTCACGTGGAGCTCTGGCAGGCCCTCAACCTCGGACATCTGGCTCGACTCCTGGATCGGCTTCGGCCTCGCCGGCACTGGATAGACGAAGCGGGCCGCCCGTCATGGGAACGGCCCGCTCGCGGAACACGTTGCTGGAGTCCTTCGGACGCTCAGGTCACTTGGGAACGGGGCAGTTGCCGAAGTTGTCGGGCGGGCAAGCCTGGAGAGTGCCGGCCTTCATGTCGGCGGTCGCCTTCGCGATCTTGGCTTTCGTATCAGCCGTGATCTTGCTCTCGTAGTCGTGGAATGGGGACAAGCCGACGTCATCGGTCGTGAGGTCGAGTTTGAGCCCACCACCCTTGTCCTTCTTGTCCTTGATTCGGACGATCGCGTCGGAGACGTTCTTCTTGAGCTTCTTCTCGGCGCTCACGGCGGTGCACTTGGCCGTCGCGGGCGTCGAGACGTACTGGTCGACATCGACTCCGATGGCCACGATGTTGGCCTCGCAGGCGGCCTGCAGGACGCCGTTGCCGGTCAGCCCGGCGACCTGGAAGATAACGTCGATGCTCTTGTTCGCCGCCAGCATCTGCTGGGCGAACGCCTTGCCACCCGGAGCGTCCGCGAACGCCGCCTTGTCGGGCGCCGCGGAGACATACTGGACGACAGTCTTGATGTCTGCCTTGACCGACTTCGCGCCGTTGATGTAACCGGCAATGTAGTTCGGCACGGCCGGCACTGAGGCCGTCCCGCCGACCGCCGCGATGGTGCCGGTTTTGCTGAGGGATGCGGCCACGATTCCTGCCAGATATCCGGGCTGCTGCTCGCGCCAACCGATGCCCTGGTAGTTCGGGAGTAGCTTGGCCGGGTCACCCTTGCACGCGGGCGTTGTGGCGGTGTCGGGGTCGCCGGTCTCCGTGATGCAGATGAAGGACTGGTCGACGCCGATGAACTTGATCGCCGGGTTGGCCTTGGCGGCCTTCGCGGTGTCGGTCCCGGCCGCGAAGCCGACCGTCACAATGATGTCGTATTTCTGGTCGACGAAGGACTGGATGTTCTTGGCGATGTCGGCCGACACAGCGCTGGTCGCGGCCTTGGGCGTCCCACCCACCTTGGAGGCGCCATCCTGGGCGCCTTCCCACGAGTACTGGTTGAAGTTCTTGTCGTCCAGGCTTCCCACGTCGGTGACGAGCCCGATCTTCGGGCCCGCTGTCCCCGTCGAGGGGCCGGTGCTACAGGCGGAGATCATGAGGGTCAGTCCTGCGAACACGGCCAGACCCAGTGAACGGGTGCGCATGCTTCCTCCCTCAAGTGCGTCGATGACCCGGCGCCCTGCGGACCTACGGTCCGCGTATCGCGAAGGGCTCGACGATCGGCCGCCCATGCGGGAGCGGCCGTTGGCGCGCATCCTAGCGGCGGCCATCGCGCCCGGCAAGCCATCTGCGCAGCGGTCGGATGGCTGATCGATGCGATAGCGGTCCAGCCTGTCGGAACCGCTCCGAGCTACTGGTACGCGGCGCTCCCCAATACCTCATGACCATCGTCATCTTGGCGGGCGTCGTAAGTCGGTCCACCGCCCGCCGCGGACGGTGTGCCTAATGTGAAAGAGGGCAAGGCCTAGCGCGTGGGCGCGAGCTCCTCGACCTGCGCTTCCGCGATGACCTCGTACCGTTCCACGGCGATGATCCTGGCGACGGACGAGGCACGCGAGCGGAGCTGCGCCGCATCGTCCTCGCTCGCGTGAAGCGCGGCTTCGCTCTCGAACATCGTCACGCTGAGTCCGTTGCCGGTCGCGCGATCGAGGAGCCAGTACCCGGTCTTGAACCCCTGGAGCCTCTTCGCCGCAGGCGCGGCGGTCTCGTTGACGAGCTTGATGGCAGCGTCCAGTTGTTCGGGCTCGCCCTCGAACCGCGTCACACGTGCGAACATCTCGAACCTCCCCAGTTCCCGTCCTGATGTGCGCGATGCCCGCGGGCAAGGTTACGCCCGGCATGTACAACCGGGCACAAGGCTGACTCAGACGACGCCAAGCTCGTCGAGCGAACGATGAAGATCCGCGGGATCGCGATAGACCCTGAATGCGCCGGCTGACGTGAGCTCGTCCCAGCCGTACCCACCTGAGAGCAGACCGACGCTCAGCATCCCCGCACGCCGCGCGGCGAGCAGATCCCACACCGCGTCGCCCACCACGTAGCAATCGCGGATCTCGACGCCAAGCTCCTCCTGGCATCGCAGAAACAGGTCGGGCTCGGGTTTCGCGCGCAGCACATCGCCGCGGTCGACGACCACGGTCTCCTTTGGAACCCCCAGCGCCGCGAGCGAGCTATCGATCTCCGGGTGTCGCCCCGACGTCGCGATGCCATGCGGGACCTTTTGCTCGCGCAGCCACCGCAGAAGCTCGACCGCACCGGGTAAGGGCCGGCGCTGCGGCAGCAGCTCGCGGAAGAGCTCGCCGTGCCGCGCCTGGATCCGCCCGGCGTCGGCGTCGTTCAGCGGCCTGCCGATCTCGCGCGCGACGGCGCGGGTAAAAAGGCCCCCGCTCATCCCGATGCGCCGGTGGATCTTCCAGCCGTCGATCGCCAGGCCGGCCTCCGCGAGCGCGCGTTGCCACGCGAAGACGTGCGCGTAGACGGTGTCGACCAGGGTTCCGTCGAGATCGAAAATGAGAGCACGCACCTCTGAGTCGAGCCGAGACTACGCTCGCGGGGGCAGTTGACGCCCCCGCCAGACAGCCGTACGCTGCCGCCTTACGTCTGGTCTGACCACCTGACCAGTAAGGCGTCTTGGGAGGTGAGCCCCTGACCGTCATCGAGCCGATCCGTCGTAGCCGCCTCTACCAGGGCATCGTCGAGCAGATCGAGGGTCTCCTCGAAAAGGGCGATCTTCGCCCCGGTGACCAGCTCCCGCCGGAGCGACAGCTCGCCGAACAGTTCCAGGTCTCGCGCGCGTCGGTCCGAGAGGCGCTGCGCACGCTGGAGCTCCTCGGGATCGTCGAGACGCGAGCCGGCGGTGGCACCTTCGTTCGTCAGACATCGCCGGACGATCTGGCGCGTCCGCTTACCGGCCTCATCTCTCGCGGCCATTCGCTCGCGGACGTCATCGAGTTCCGGGGTCTCATCGAGCCCGCGATCGCGGCTCTCGCGGCCGAACGCGTCACGCAGGCGCAGCTCGCCGAGCTCGGAGAGATCTTCGCGGCGCAGGAACGCAAGGTCGCCGCGGGTGAGCCCTACGCCGAGGAAGACACGCGCTTCCACGAGGTCATCGGCGAGGCGTCGCGGAACGAGCTGCTGACGACGATGCTCGGCGTGGTCTGGGACGTCATGCGCGAATCGCGCGAGCAGTGGCTGCAGACCAACCAGCGCGCGCATTCGTCGCTCGACGCGCATCGCCGCATCCTCGCCGCGCTCGGCGCGCACGACGGCGACGCCGCTCGCCGCGCCGCCGCGGATCACATCAAGTCGGTGGGCGAAGGCATCCTTCGCCTGATCGGAGGGAGCAAGGCATGAGCGACGTTAAAGAAACCTCCATCACGGTCGAGGTCGTCTATCGCGGGATCTTCCAGAAGACGCTCGCGCAACGGATCTGCCGCTCGATCGTGCTCGCGGCGCGCAAGCGTGGGCACACCGGCACCGCGTTCGCGCGATACGGGGACTCGCCCGAGCGCAACGGCGTCCCCGCCAAGCAGTTCGCGGTCGTCGCGATCAACGACCTCGAGCTCGAAGCGTCGATGGCGAAGTACGAGCCCGCCGTGGTCGATGTGACGATCGCGGTCGACGACACGCTCGTGAAGGGCGTCGAATCGTGGGCGTGGTACGGACGCCAGCCGATCTGGAAGCCCATCCGAAAGGATGGCTTCCTCCTCGTGACGAGCACGAACACCCCGGACCAGGTGCTGGCCCAGACCGACACAGCGCTGCGGCCCTACACGCTCGTCATCGTCCCCGGCGGAGCGTCGTTCGCCGGTCTCTGGGTGTTCAAAGACGACCACACCGACTACCGCTGCCTGGGCGCGCTTGCGAAGGTCCTGCCCGATTGGGTGCGCCTCGAAGACGTGAAGACGCTTATCAAGGACCAGACCAAGGACGAGTCCGCGATGCAGTCGGCGCAGTACGGGTACGACGGCGCGCAGCTTCGGCCAGTTAAGGTGGGCGAGGGCACGAGTGGCCACGAGGTCCTCCAGTTCGAGAAGCCGGGCTGGACCACGATGCGCCCGGGCATCATCGTCAACGCGCGCAAGCCCGGGGAGCGCAACCCCCAGTACAAAAAGTACGGGGCACGCACGCTGCGGCCGGTCGTGAACTTCGACACGTGCATCAAGTGCACGATGTGCTGGCTCGACTGTCCGGACGAGTGCTTCGAGGTCACCCCCGAGGGGCACTACGAGGTCGTCTACCAGGCGTGCATCGGTTGCGGGATCTGCGCGCAGGTCTGTCCGGTGAAGGACTGCATCGTCATGGTCGACGAGCTCAAGTTCGAGGACAACGAGGACAAGTGGCAGTTCTGGAAGAAGGACCACGACGGGTACAACAAGTGGTTCGAGGCCAAGAGCGGGGTCTCCGCCGACCCCAAGGTGCGGACTCCCGCTGCGCGGCAGGAAGGCTCGGGCAACGCGAATCCCTCCGCGAACCCGACCTCGTCGACCGGAGGTGACGACTGATGGCTGTCCAGGTCAAAGAGCGCGAGCACCAGGACGTCGAGACCGAGCAGCTCATGAGCGGCTGCGAGGCGATTGCGGAGGCCATCCGACTCGCCGATGTCGACGTTATGGCGGCCTATCCGATCCGCCCGTACGACGGCGTGATGCAGGCGGCGGCGAAGCTCATTGCCAACGGCAAGATGGACGTCGAGTACATCGTCGCCGACGGAGAGCACAGCCAATTTGATATCGTGAAGCACGCGTGCGCGGTGGGGTCCCGGGTCTTCGTCGGAAGCTCGGGTGTGGGCTGGTTCTACGCGTTCGAAGCCATCGCGGTGACCG
>Ga0114129_10013972_pt1 | contig 11440 bp, 9 predicted proteins | sample RhiMetdeltSRZDD1_FD_80071 | JGI IMG/M metagenome (GOLD analysis project Ga0114129, IMG submission 80071) | Populus rhizosphere microbial communities from Tennessee, USA - Rhizosphere MetaG P. deltoides SRZDD1 (version 2) (version 2) | ecosystem: Host-associated > Plants > Roots > Rhizosphere >... | reverse complement strand
TCACCGCTATCCTCGCCGTAGAAGAACTTTCGCGAGTAGATGCGTCGGTCGGAGTTTTTGTCGACGTGCAGAACACGCTCGTCAACAACGCCGTGCTGCGCTGGGGCTCGGAAGCGCAAAAGGCGAAATACTTCCCGCTGCTGGCGTCGAAGTGGGTCGGCGCCTACGCGCTCAGCGAGGCGGGCTCGGGCTCGGACGCGTTCGCGCTCGCGTGCCGGGCCGACGACAAGGGTGATCACTACTCGCTCACCGGCCGCAAGCTCTGGATCACCAACGCTGCCGAAGCCGAGCTGTTCATCGTGATGGCGACGCTCGACCCGTCCAAGGGGTACAAGGGCATCACCAGCTTCCTGGTGGAGAAATCGTTCCCGGGCTTCAGCATCGGCAAGAAGGAAGACAAGCTGGGGATCCGGGCCTCCTCGACCTGCGAGCTGATCTTCGAGGACTGCTGCGTGCCCAAAGAGAACCTGCTCGGCGAACCGGGCAAGGGCTACAAGATCGCGATCGAGACGCTCAACGAGGGACGCATCGGGATCGGGGCCCAGATGACCGGCCTCGCGCGCGGGGCATTCGAGCTCGCCTTGAAGTACGCGCAGGAGCGCCAGCAGTTCGGCAGGCCGATCGTCGAGTTCCAGGCGGTGCAGTTCGAGCTCGCCGAGATGGCCACCGAGATCGAAGCCGCGCAGCTCCTGACCTACAACGCCGCCCGGCTGCGTGACGTCGGCAGCTCCTTCGTCAAGGAGTCCGCGATGGCGAAGCTCTACGCGTCGCGCGCCGCCGAGCGCGTCGCCTCGAAGGCGATCGAGATCCACGGCGGCTACGGCTTCACACGCGAATACCCGGTCGAGAAGTACTTCCGCGACCAGAAGGTTGGCCAGATCTACGAGGGCACCAGCAACATGCAGCTGCTGGTGATCGCGAAGCAGTTGCTCGGTAAGCTCTAGCCCTGATCTGACCAGGGTGCCGTCTCGCAGTCGCCCAGGTCAGATCTGTGTTTGGCCGATTCGTTGGAAGCGTTGGCAATCCCACCGGCGCCGGCAGGCGCATGTTTCGGGAAGGCGCGTCTCGTCAAGGGTTCGATCGGACGGCCAGCGATCAGGCGGGAGGCTTCGGAGGACGACACGACCAGCAAACGAGCCGGAAACGGAACAGGCATCGACAAGACCGGCGTTAGCTAGAACTGATCTGACTGGGACGATTGCGAAAACGACGTCCCTGTCAGATCAGAGCTAAATCAGAGGCTGATCAGCCTTAAAGTCGAACTTGAAGGTCTTCTTGAAGCCGGGCAGGACCTCGACCTCGCGCTCGTAGTAGAGCTCGATCTGTCGGGAGCTGGCTGTGCTCGTGACCAGGAAGCTCTCGGGTCCGATCCACCGCGTGAGGCGCCGCTTCCGGACCTCGTCCATCAGCATCTCCTTGATCGATTCGTCGCCCTTACGGGCCTTGTACGGCGGGGTACGGCAGATCTCGTTGACCTTGTCGATGAAGTCGTAGTGGTCGAAGTACACCGGCACCACGTTCCAGGCGGCAAGCCCCACCGCGAAGACGACCGCGAGCAGGATAAATCCGCCCAGCTTCCCTTCGCCCCTCTCGCTCTTGCGTCTCATGCTCACTCCTCAGGCCCGCCGGTCTCTAGCGGATCACGTGGAAGAAGCGCCGCCAGCGCGTCCGCCCGAACGCGGACAAGGTATCCCGCACCCACTCGACGATGCCGGTCCGGTGGTACTCCTCCCGCGTCGCCTCGTAGGACCAATAGACGAGCAGCGCCCGTCCCTTGACCTGGTCGACGGGAAGGAAGCCCCAGAAGCGGCTGTCGCGGCTGTTGTCCCGGTTATCGCCCAGCACCAGAAGCTGCCCCGCCGGCACCGTCTGCGGCCCCCAGCTGTCGCGGAGCTCGTCGCTCGCATGGCTGTACTCCGGATCGTCCGGCCGCAGCGGCGCGTCGATGAAATGCGCGTAGGGTTCGTCGATCGCCTTCCCGTTCACGAAGACCTGCTTGTTGCGGATCTCGATCGTTTCGCCGGGGAGGCCGATCACCCGCTTGATGAAGTCGCGGGTGGGATCCTCCGGGAACTTGAAGACGACGACGTGGCCGCGCGCGATCGGTCGTTTTCCGAAGAGCGTGCTCTCGAGCGGCCCGAAGGACGGGGAGTAGACCAGCTTGTTGACCAGCAAGTGGTCGCCGATCAGCAAGTTGGGCTCCATCGAGCCCGTGGGGATCTTGAAGGCCTGAACCGCGAAGGTGCGGATGAAGAGCGCCAGGATCACCGCGACGACGATCGACTCGAGGTACTCGCGAAAGACCGACTTCTTGAAGCTCTTCGCCGGTTCCGGAGTTGGCCTGCCGCTCATGTCCCCGATTCTAGCCGATCCCTTACTCGTCGACGCGCAGCACCGCCAGAAACGCCTCCTGCGGGATGTCCACGGTGCCCACGCGCTTCATCCGCTTCTTGCCTTCCTTCTGCTTCTCGAGCAGCTTGCGTTTGCGTGAGATGTCGCCGCCGTAGCACTTGGCGATCACGTTCTTGCGCAGCGGGCTCACCGTCTCGCGCGCGATCACGCGAGATCCGATGGCGGCCTGGATCGCCACTTCGAACATCTGGCGCGGGATCAGCTTGCGCATCTTCTCTACCAACGATTTGCCGCGCGCGTAGGCGGTCTCCTGGTGGACGATCAACGAGAGCGCGTCGACCGGGTCGCCGTTCACCAGCACGTCGAGCTTGACGAGCGGCGAGACCCAGTGGCCGGTGAACTCGTAGTCGAGCGAAGCGTAGCCTCGCGAGACCGACTTCAGTTTGTCGTAGAAGTCGAGCAGGATCTCCGCGAGCGGCAGCTCGTACTGGATCATCACGCGCGTGGGCGTGATGTAGTGGATCCCCTTCTGGATGCCCCGCTTGTCCTGGCACAGCTTGAGGATCCCACCCACGAACTCGTCCCCGGTGAGGATCGTGGCCGTGATGATCGGCTCTTCGATCGTGTCGATGCGGCCGGGGTCCGGCAGCCGCGCCGGCGAGTCCACCTCGACCACTTCGCCGTCCGTCTTCAGCACCCGGTAGCGCACCGAAGGAGCCGTCACGAGCAGCTCCAGGTTGAACTCGCGCTCGAGCCGCTCCTGGACGATCTCCATGTGCAGCAGGCCGAGAAAGCCGCAGCGGAAGCCGAAGCCGAGTGCGGTCGAGGTCTCGGGCTCGTAAAAGAACGAGGAGTCGTTGAGCCGCAGCTTCTCGAGCGCGTCGCGCAGCTCGGCATATTGGTCGGCGTCCACCGGGTAGAGCCCGGCGAACACCATCGGCTTGATCTCCTTGAAGCCCGGCAGCGGCTCTTCGGCCGGCTTCTTGTCGTCGGTGAGCGTGTCGCCGATCGCGACGTCGGAGACCTTCTTGATTCCCGCGATCACGAAGCCCACCTCGCCGGCCGAGAGCGAGTCGACGGGCATCGGCTTCGGCGTGAAGACACCGAGCTGCTCCACCTCGTGCGTGCCGCCGCTCGCCATCAGCCGGACCTTCATGCCGGGGTCGAGCCGGCCGTCCACCACGTGCACGAGCACGACGACGCCGCGGTACTGGTCGAACCAGGAGTCGAAGACGAGGCCGCGGAACGCGCCGTCGGAGTCCCCTTTCGGGTGCGGGATCCTGTGGACGATCGCCTCCAGGATCTCGTCGATGCCGGTCCCGAGCTTGGCCGAGGCCGGGATCGCACTCGAGGCGTCGATCCCGATCACGTGCTCGATCTGCTCCTTGGCCCGCTCGGGCTCGGCGCCTGGCAGGTCGACCTTGTTCAACACCGGGATGATCTCGAGCCCGGCATCCGAGGCGAGGTGCGCGTTGGCGAGCGTCTGGGCCTCGACGCCCTGGCTCGCGTCCACCACCAAAAGCGCTCCTTGGCAGGCGGCGAGCGAGCGAGAAACCTCGTACGCGAAGTCGACGTGGCCGGGCGTGTCGATCAGGTTCAGGACGTAGTCGATGCCGTCCTTCGCCCGGTACTCGAGCCGCACCGAGTGCTGCTTGATCGTGATGCCGCGCTCGCGCTCGAGGTCCATCGAATCGAGAAACTGCTCGGTCATCTCGCGCTTGCTGAGCGCCCCCGTGCGCTCCATCAGGCGGTCGGATAGCGTCGTCTTGCCGTGGTCGATGTGCGCGATGATCGAGAAGTTGCGGATTCGCTGCTGCATGGGCGCTCGGCGGTGGCCTGGTGGCCCCCGGCCAAACGCCTATTCTAGCCGGCTAGCTCTGCTTCATGTTGCCGGCCGAGGGATGACGACGGTGTCGAGCCTTGGGCTGCCGAAGAAGAGCCCGCGGCCCTTCTCGTCGATGCGCCAGGCCGGGTCGAGCCGCAGCAGGCGGTCGACCAGGGCATGCAGCAGGCGCTCGCACGCGACTTCGAGCCGGGCCGCGTCCGCGCAGGCGACGAGTACGCCGACTCTCCCGTTTACGATCGCGAGCAGGAACTCGTCGTCACTCCAGTCACCGAAGAGGTCGCGGAGCTCGTCCCCGGCGGAGAGCGCAGCCGGGAGCCGAAGCAGGGAGTCCGCCTGCGATTCCAGCAATCGGCGCAGGTCCGACTCGGCTTGGGTCGCCTGGTCCGGGCTTTGCGCGACCACCGCCTTGGCGTCGAACACTGCGGCAAAGCGAGAGCCGCCCAGCGCGCGCAGGGCTTCGAGCATCTCGGCCACGTCTCGGCGGAGCCTTTCGGCCGACTCGAACATGGGAATTCGGGCGCTCAGGGTACCGAGCCCGGACTATAGCGCCGGAGCTTACTGCTTGAAAGACAGCACTTTCGGTGGTAGAAACCCTAGGCCGCCGTCCGCGCGATGCGGGAGAAGGGAATGCTGAGGAAGATCCTCGCTGTCGACGACTCGGCACTCATCCACCAGATGTACAAGCTGTTTCTCTCCCGCTACAAGAACTGCAAGCTGGTGAGTGCGATGAACGGGCTCGAGGCACTCGACAAGCTCGGGCAGGAGGAGAACGTCGATCTGATCCTGCTCGACATCAACATGCCCGTGATGAACGGGCTCGAGTTCCTGCAGCGCGTGCAGAAGGAAGGGGCCTACAAGGACATCCCGGTCATCATCATCTCCACCGAGGGCAAGGAGGAGGACACGATCCGGGGGCTGAAGATGGGCGCGCGCGGCTACGTGAAGAAACCGTTCCAAGCCTCCGAGCTTCACAGCTTGATCGAGAAGATCACCGGTCCGTGAACCCCTTCGTTCGACCCGGCTCCCGGTGATGGAGTTCGAGGTCTCCGCCGAGCTTGTATCGATCTACCGCGAGGACGCGCGCGAGCAGCTCGCCGTCCTCGACGACGTGCTGCTGCGGATCGAGAAGGAAGGGCCACGGCCAGAGCTGATCGCGTCTGTGCTGGGCCCGCTGCACACACTCAAGGGCAACAGCGGCATGATCGGCCTCAGCGCGATCAAGGACTACGTGCACCGGCTCGAGGAGGTCTTCGGCCGCGCACGCGAGGGTGCGCTCAGCCTCGAAGGCCAAGCCCTCGACAGCGTGTTCCAGGGCGCGACGGCGCTGCGCGACGCCGTCGAGGCGGCGTGTGGCCCCACTCGCGAGCTCCGGGACTTGAGCGCCGCGCTGGACGCTCTCGCGACCCAGCTCGCGCGCGCGTCGGCCCCGGCCGCTCGCCAAGCACCCGCGGCCGAGTCCCAGCCGGCAAGGGCCGGCGACGAGGCTTTGGGCGATGCGGCCGGGCTCGGCTCGGTGCGCTCCAGCATGGTGCGCGTCGACTTCGCCAAGCTCGATCATCTGCTCAACCTGGTCGGAGAGCTGATCGTGCACCGCACCAAGCTCAACGAGCTCGCGCGCGTCATCGCGGATACGCTGCCCGATAGGGGGCCGGAGCTGCTCGAGGCCGTCCATCAGGTGGCGAGCGCCTCGACGCAGCTGCAGGAGACGATCATGGACGTACGCATGCTGCCCGTGCGCCACGTCTTCGAGCGCTTTCCGCGGCTCGTCCGCGACCTCGCGCGCCAACAGGGCAAACGCGTCGAGTTCTTGCTGCAGGGCGAGGATACGCGTGTCGACAAGGCCGTGATCGACGAGCTGGGCGAGCCGCTCGTGCACCTGATCCGCAACGCCGTCGACCACGGCATCGAGACGCCGGAGCTGCGCAAGGCGCGGGGCAAGTCTCCGACCGGGACGCTCTTGCTCTCGGCAGCGCAGGAGTCGAACCAGGTCGTGATCACGCTCGTCGACGACGGGGCCGGAATCGACGCGGAGCTCGTGCGCAAGAAGGCGCTCGAGCGCGGCCTGCTGCAGCCGGGCGAGACTCTGAGCGACAGCGAGGCGATCCAGCTGATCTTCAGCGAGGGCTTTTCGACCGCGAAAGCCGTCACCGACGTGTCGGGACGCGGAGTCGGGCTCGATGTCGTAGTGCGCAGCATGGAGCGGCTCAACGCCCTGATCGAAGCGGAGACGATCCCGGGCGCCGGCACCAAGTTCACGCTGCAGCTGCCGCTCACGCTCGCCATCATCACCGTGCTGATGGTCGACGTGGGCGACGAGGTGTACGCGCTGCCTTCCGGCACGGTGGTCGAGAGTCTCCGCTACGCGAAGCGCGACCTCGTGCGCATGAACGGGCGCGACACGCTGCGGGTGCGGGACCGGATCGTGCCCTTCCTGCATCTTGCGGAGCTTTTCGGCCGGCAGGGGAGCGAGCGCGACTGGGCCTACGCGGTGATCGTCGGCCGCGGCGAGAAGCGGCTCGGGCTGAGCGTCGATCGCCTCCGCGGCCAGCAGGACGTGGTGATCAAGGCGCTCGACGCGGTCGTGTCGACCGCCGCGGTGGGCATCGCCGGCGCCACCATCCTCGGCGACGGCCGCGTGGTGCTGATCCTGGACGTGGCGTCGCTGTTCGAGACCCGGCGCGCGCGTGGCGGCAGCCGGCGCCGCGTGACGGCGGAGGCCTGACGCCGATGTACGAGCAGTACTGGGGCTTGCGCGAGAAGCCGTTCCGCAAGACGCCCGACCCGCGCTACTTGTTCCTGAACGAAGCCTATGAGGAGGCGCTCGAGCGTCTCGAGTTCGCGGTCGAGGAAATGGAGCTGGCACTGCTCACGGGCGAGGTCGGCTCGGGCAAGACCCTGCTGACGCGGGCGCTCGTCGACCGGGTCGGCGAGCGCTACGAGATCGGCATGATCCTGAACCCGCGGCTTTCGCCGCGGCAGTTCCTGCGCACGACGGCCGCTGAGCTCGGCGTGCGCGAGCCGCGCTTCCACACGAGCGACCTGCTCGACCAGATCCACGCGCGCCTGCTCGAGCTCGACGAGGCGAAACGCGCCGCGCTCATGATCGTCGACGAGGCGCACTTGATCCCGGGCAAGCCCACCTTCGAGGAAATCCGCCTGCTCACGAACTTCCAGCTCGACGATCGCAACCTGATCGCGATCGTGCTGGTGGGTCAGCCCGAGCTGCGCGAGCGGCTGCGCCACAGGGCCTATCGCGCGCTCACGCAGCGAATCGGCATGGCGTGCGAGCTCGTGCCGCTCGAGGCCGAGGACGCCCGCGCCTACTTCGCGCACCGGCTGTCCGTGGCCGGCGCGACGCGAGAGGTCTTCAGCGACGCCGCGATCGCACGCCTGCACGTGGCGGCCGCGGGCGTCCCGCGCGTGCTCAACCAGCTCGCGACGCAGGCGTTGCTCGAAGGCATGGCGCGCGGCGCCGCACAGGTGGACGAGCGGATCGTGGATACCGTGGCGGCCGAGCTGGACTTTGCCGTCCCCCGCGCGGCACGAGGGTAGCGAGCATGGGGCGAATGGCCGATGCGCGAAAGCGGGCACGGCGCGGCGCGTCGCCTGCGCCGGAGCCGGTCCAGGAGCCAGAAGCGGAGGCTCGCGCGGAGACGCTTGAGCCCGCCAGCGAGCCGGTATTCTCCGACGAGCCGATCGCCGCGGGCGAGGCAAAAGCGGCGGCCGCCGCGGCCGACACGACCCTGACGCTGCCGGCCTCGGGCCTGGCCGAGGACATCCTGGCGCGACTCGCGGGCGCGCCGCTCGCCGCGGGAGACCGAGTCGGTGACGCCGCCCGCGCCGAGGAGCCGCTGGCCGCGGGCCTCACCGAAGAGAGGCTCGGCCGCGAGCAGACGCTGTCGTTCTTCTCCGCTCCTGCGCAGCAGCAGCGCGCCGCGGTCGAAGCCAGCGAGCACCTGGCGACGTTCTACCTCGCGCGCGAGGAGTACGGAGTCGACGTGAAGCAGGTGCAGGAGATCAGGCGCGTCGCCGAGATCACCAGCGTTCCTCGCGCGCCCGAGTTCGTGCGCGGGGTGATCAACCTGCGCGGCCGTATCCTGCCCGTGCTCGACCTGCGGCGCCGGCTGGGCCTGGGCGAGGTAGTGGTGGACCGCGCCTCGCGCATCCTCGTGGTACGCCTCAAGGACAGGATGCTCGGCCTGCTGGTAGACGGCGCCTCGCAGGTGCTGAAGGTCCCCATCTCGCAGGTCGAACCCGCCCCGGAAGAAGTCGTGCAGAAGGGCGGCGACTACATCCGGGGCGTCGCCAAGCTCGCCGACCGGCTCATCATCCTCGTCGACCTCGAGCGGCTGCTCGCGCACGAGCTCACGGCCGCAGCCGCGGCCACGGGCGTGCGCGCCGCCGAGGCAGCGGACGAGGCCTCGCAGGAGTGACCAGGATGGCCATCAACACCAAGTCGATCCGTACCAAGATGCTGGGACTGTTCGCCGGGATCGCATTGGTGGTGGGCGGCGTCTCCGTCGTCTTCGACCTCTGGAAAGGCAAAGCGGCGATCCGCGACCAGATGGTCAAGCGCGGGCGCTACGTCGCGAGCAACCTCGCGTTCAACGCCAAGTACGGTGTGCTGACCGAAGACAAGCCGCTGCTCACGCAGTTCCTCGAGGGTGCTGTGGCGGCAGGCGGCACTGGGGAGGCCTCGGACGTTGTGGGCGCCATGATCCGCGACGCCAAGGGCAAGATCCTGTCCCAGACCGGCAAGGCGATCCGCGACCTGCCCGAGGCGCCGGCGGCGACGCTCGAGGAGCGAGACGCCTTCACGACCGACGACGAGCCGGTGCTGCTGTTCCGTGCCCCGGTCACGACATCCGGCGGCGGCACGGCGCTCGGCGAGGAGCTGGGGGCGGCGCCCGCCAGCGCCGAGTCGATGAAGGGCGGGGTCGAGGTCGCGATCAGCCAGAAGGCGCTGCGCGAGTTGGAGCGGGGTCGGCTCTTCCAGGCGCTCGTGGTCGCGCTCGTGCTCGTGGGCCTCGGTTCGGCCGTGGGCTGGGTGCTCGCCGGACGCTGGCTTGGGCCGCTGCAGGCCATGGCGCGCGCGTCGGAGCAGGTCGCGAAGGGCGACCTGCTCGTGAAGGTCGAAGCGGAGGGTGAGGACGAGGTCGGCACGCTCGGTCGCAGTCTCAACGAGATGGTGGCCAACCTGCGCCGGGTCGTCGACAACATCCAGGAGGCCTCGGTCCAGGTGGCCTCGTCGTCGGGCCAGATCTCCGCCAACGCGCGGCTGATCATGCAGGGCGCCTCCGGCCAGGCGCAGGCGGCCGAGGAGACCTCGACTTCGATGGAAGAGATGGCGGCTTCGATCCAGACCGTGGCGGGAAGCTCGCAGGGCCTCGCGAGCTACGTCGAGGAGACCTCGAGCTCGATCACCGAGATGGGCGCTTCGATCGAGGAGGTGGCGCGCTCGGGCGGCACGCTCGCCCAGACCGTGACCGAGGCCTCGGCGACGATCGAGGAGATGACCGTCTCGATCGACCAGATGGCGCGCGACCTCGAGAGCCTCGCCGGCACGGTCAACGCGACCACCAGCACCGTGGAGGAGATGGCGAGCTTCATCGCCTCGGTCGCGCAGAACGCCGAGTCGCTGGGCGACGCCGCCTCGCGCACCAGCACCACGGTGTCGGGCATGGCGGGTGCCGTCAACGACGTGGCCAAGATCGCTTCCGAGGCAGACCGCATCAGCGCGCGCGCTTCGGACGACGCCAAGACCGGCGGCGAGGCCGTGGCGCGAACCGTCGACGGCATGAAGGCGATCTCCGAGAACATGGAGAACACCGCCCGTGTGATCACGGGCCTCGGCAAGCGCTCGCAGGAAATCGGACGCATTCTCGAGGTGATCGAGGAGATCGCGGACCAGACCAACCTGCTCGCGCTCAACGCCGCGATCGAGGCGGCGCGCGCCGGGGACGCGGGTCGCGGCTTCGCAGTCGTTGCCGACGAGGTGCGCAAGCTGGCGGAGCGCTCGGTCGAGGCGGCCAAGGAGATCGGCGAGGTGGTGCGGCAGGTCCAGCAGGAGACGACCGACGCGGTTGAGGTGGCGCGCTCGGGCGCTGCCGAGGCGAAGCAGGGCATCGCCCTTGCCGACAAGGCGGGCGCGGCGCTGCGGAACATCATCGAGTCGGTGTCGCGCTCGAGCGCTCTGATGGAGAAGATTGCCGACGCCACCGGCAAGCAGTCGCAGGCATCCTCCGAGGTGCTCGAGACCGTGGCGCGCATGAACTCCGCCACGACGCACGTAACGCAGGCGGTGAAGGAGCAGGCCGAGGGCTCGAAGCAGATCCGCGCGGCGATGGAGAACATCAAGAAGGTCATGTCGCAGGCGGCCTACTCGACCCGCGAGCAGGCGGCCGGTGGACGCCAGGTGCGCCTCGCGGTCGAGAACATCAACCGCATCGCGTCGCAGGTGGGTCTCGCCACGCGCGAGCAGGCCGAGGGCAGCCGCCAGATCATCAACGCGGTCGAGCGCATGAACGACATGACGCAGCAGGTCTCGCACGCCACCGCCGAGCAGAAGAAGGGCGGCGAGCTGGTGGTCAAGGCGATGGAGAACATCTCCGAGATCGCCCGCGACAACCTGGCGACCGTGCAGGAGATGTCGAAAGCCACCGCCAACCTGGCCCAGCAGGCCGAGAGCCTGGCGCGGCTGGTGTCGGTATTCAAGGTGCAGTAATGCACTCCTCGGAGTTCTCGCCCATCTCGGAGTCGCTCCTTTCGGTGCTCCAGGCAGGCGAGCTCCGAGAGGTTCTGGCTCGTGGTGGCTCGTCCGGAAGGTCCCGTCCTGGTCGTCCCGGCGCGGTCCCTCGCAAGTCCGGTCCGTCCCAATCGGTCCAGGAGTTCCTGGCTTGGCTGTTGACCACTCCAGCAGGGCCCCGCGGAGACTCGTGAGGCTCTGCTCTTGAGCTTCGACGTCCAGGCCACCCTCGAAACCCTCCGCCACGGCGAAGAGCACGCCCGCAGGCGCGCGGTCGGGGACCTCGCCGCCTCGGGCCGGCGCGAGGCGATCGCCCCGCTCCTGGTCGCGGTGGGGGACGAGAGCTGGGCGGTGCGCCAGGCGGCGATCGAGGCGCTCGCCCGCGCGGCGGCGGGAGCGCTCCTGCCGGCGCTCGAAGCGGCGCTGCGCGACGGGGAGGACGCCTCCGCCCGCAACGCCGCGATGGAAATCTACGTTCGGCTGGGGGCACAGGCGAC
>Ga0114129_10013971_pt1 | contig 11441 bp, 5 predicted proteins | sample RhiMetdeltSRZDD1_FD_80071 | JGI IMG/M metagenome (GOLD analysis project Ga0114129, IMG submission 80071) | Populus rhizosphere microbial communities from Tennessee, USA - Rhizosphere MetaG P. deltoides SRZDD1 (version 2) (version 2) | ecosystem: Host-associated > Plants > Roots > Rhizosphere >... | reverse complement strand
GGCTCGCGCGTGCTGACCCGCGTAGTGAAGCGCGAAGCCAAGATCAAACCAGCCGCGGCCGCTGTTTGGCTCCTCCCGGAGGAAGGACTCAAAGTGTTTGATACCAGCCTCCCAGTCATCGCTGTTAAACTGCGAGAGCGACAGCGCTCGGCTGAGCCGCTCGATTCTCTTGAATCGCGAGTCCGCACGCAGGCTCGCAATGTCAGGATCGCTCTGGAGCTTGCCGGTATCGTCGAATCCTGCATTGATCGACTTTTCGAGCCATTCGAACGCGGGTTCACGATCGCCCTTGAGAGCGTACGTGCACGCAAGATTGTACATCGCGGAAGCGCCGCGATATCCAAGATGAGTGATCGCCTCGCCTAACGCGATCGTCGCGCGGTCGAAGTCGCGAAGCGATAGCAGTCTCGAGCCCACTTTGTACCATTGATCTCCGTCCTGAGACGACGCCCGGCGAAGCTGCTCGAAATTGATGATGGCTTCATCGAGCCTGTCGCGATCTTTGTTGGGCTTATCCTTGAGAGACTTGTTTTCAATCTTGAACGACGACGCCTTCTGAACCAGGTCCTTGAATCGAGGATCGGAACGCAGCGGATCGAGGTCCGAGTCATCCCTCAAATAGCTGGCCCCGTCGAATCCGCTAGCCAGCGCGCGCTCGAGCCAAAAGAGAGCATTGTCCTTGTCGTTCAGCAGCGCGTAGCCGCACGCCACGTTGTACATGCACGTAGCCTGGCGGTGTCCGAGGCCAATCGAACGACTGAAAGCTTCGATTGCCTCAATGTACCGGTTCGATTGATGCATCGAATAGCCGAGGCCGAACCAATACTCTCCATCGCGAGCCTCCTTGCTGCTCTCATCATCCCTGTTCTTAGCAACGGCCGCATCTTGAAGCGATTGCTGCTTAGGCTTGTCGAGCTTGCGAGCCGCCTTCCCGTCATCACGCGATTGCGATTGAATCGGTGACGATATCCCTAGCAGCAAAACCACCAGCGCTACTCGTTTGAAATTCCTTTTCATTGTTCCTTGCCTCCTTGGTGACTACTCAAATTCCTTGCTGACGATCAGGGACGACAGCCAACCGTTCTCGCTTGACGAATGCCGAACGAGAGACTCCCAATCCGCGCGGCCAGACTCTCAGTTCTTCTTCGGCGGCGGGCTTTGCCATAGCACGTTCACGATCATCCATTTGCCATTGTACTTGGCAAGATGGAAGTAATCGGTTCCCCACGCCGCCACCAGTTTTGCCGAAGCGGTCTGATCCTGCACGTCGAAGATCGTGATCTCTTTCGGCGCGTCCTTTGGAAGCTTGCCGCTCTTGTTCCAGGTCTTGGCGACTTCAACCAATTCGGCTTGAGACATCTTGCCGGTCGCGTAACCGTCTTTGCCTTTCTCGCGCCAGTAGCCGCGCTTCGACAGTTCGGGATGGACGCTGCGTTCGATTCGAGCAGGCTCGACCTGATAGACGCCTTCGACGTAATCGAGCACGGCTTCTCGCACCTTCTCTCGTTCGTCGTTTGATTGCGACAGTGCAATAGAGAAGCAAATGACGACCGCAATGGCCGCGGTTAACAGAACTCGCATTTTGATCTCGACCTCCTATGAGAGGGTTCGTAGTTCGGCCTTCAGGCGGAAGTTTTTGCGCACGGGACCTCCGCTACAAACTTCCGCCTGAAGGCCGAACTACGAACTCTTCATCGTTTCTTCATCCTGGAGCTACTCGTACCTGAGCGCGATCATCGGATCGACCTTCGCTGCTCGCCGCGCGGGTACAAAACAAGCCAACAGACCGACAACGGTAAGACCGAGGCCCACCACGGTGAAGGTGACCGGATCAGTTGCGCTCACCTCAAACAACAGGGTTGCCATAACGCGAGTCAACAACAACGCTCCGGCCAACCCGACGCCCAGGCCGATGACGGTCATCGTCAGCCCTTCGCGGACCACCATCGCTAGCACGTTCCGAGTCGTCGCGCCCAGCGCCACTCGCACGCCGATCTCCTGAGTTCTCTGCGTAACCGAGTATGCCATCACGCCGTAGATCCCAATTGCGGCCAGCGACAACGCGATCGCCGAGAATGCTCCAAGCAACAGCGAAAGGAATCGCGGTCTCACCAACGAATCGGCAACTACGTCGCTCATAGTTTGTAGTTGAAAAATCGGAACGCTTGGGTCCAGTTCGCTGACGGTCGAACGGATGCTCGACGCAATCGCCGCAGCAGAAGTTCCTTCCGAGCGCACGACGAAACTCATACGCGTGCTGACTCCCCCGAAGGGTGCGACGGTTTGTGGCAACAGAAAATACAGCTCGGTGCCCGCGGGCTTGTCCACACCGAGATTCTTGGTGTCTTCCACGATTCCCACTACGGTGAACCACAACGACGGACCCGGCAGTCCAGGAGCCACGCGGCGCCCAATGGGGCTTCCTTGCCAGAATCGGCGAGCCATCGCCTGGTTGATGACGAGGACCTTTTGGGCATTTTCGTTGCGATCGGAAGCCTCGAACGTGCGGCCTTCAATCGTGCGGATTCCCATCGTCTTGAAGTAGCCCTCGTTCACGATGTTCCAGTAATCGACGTTCTCGGCCGGTCCGTCGGGCGTTCCTTGATAGTCCTCGATGTCGGTATCGTTCGCGTTTATCGGGCGCAGCGGTGGGAGCCCCGACGCAAAGCACGCGGACTTAACGCCGGGCTGTTCGGCCAATCGCTCCTCGAGCTGAGTAGCGAACCGTAAGCGATCGGGGTTCTGATATCGCGAGAAGGGCAGTTGGAGATTGAACGCCGTGACCCCGCGCGGGTCGAAACCGACATCCACTTGGCGAAGCTTCCAGAACGCGCGAATCATCAAACCCGATCCGATCACAGGAATCACCGCAAGCGCGACCTCTGCAATGACCAGCGTCTTTCTCAGCTTGTGACTTCCGCCTCCACCCGAGGTCCTCTGTCCCGAGCCTCGCAGCGTTGTTGCAAGATCGCGATCGCGCATTTGCAGCAGCGGCGCCATCGCAAAGACAATGATCGAGAGAATCGAGACGCCGAGCGTGAACCCAAGCACGATCGGATCGATTCCTATCTCCGCCGTACGCGGGATGCTGTCGGGCGCCGCAGCCAGAACCAGACCCAGCCCGACTTTCGCAAGCAGAATGCCCGCGACTGCTCCCAGCACGACCAGGATCATGCCTTCGGCAAGAAACTGTCTGAGCAGTCTGCTTCGTCCGGCCCCAAGCGCGAGGCGTATGGAGAACTCGCGGCGTCTCGCTTCGGCTCGCGCCAACAGAAGATTCGCCACGTTCACGCAAGCGATCAGCAACACGAACCCAACCGCGCCCAATAGCATCAGAACCGCCGGCCGCGCTGCGCCTACAACGTCTTCGTGCAGCGGCACCATGAGAATGGGGTGTTTCTCAGGATCAGGCAGATGCATGGCTCGATTCTGACCCTTCCAACCGGCCATCAACGAGTCCATTTCCGATCGTGCCTGCTCGACGTTGGCGTCGGGCTTGAGTCTGCCGATAACATAGAGGCCGTGATTGCCACGGTTGCCGGGATTCGCCGGATTGAGTTGAAGGGGCTGCCACACGTCCGCTGGATCGTTGCTTCCGGGAGGAAAAACGAAACCGGGCGGCATCACTCCGGCAACAGTTGTCGGCTGGGAGTTGATTTGAATCTGTGTTCCGACGATGTCGGCTTGCTTACCGAAGGCGCGGCGCCACAATCCATTAGAGATCAGCGCGGTTTGAGGGCCACCGTTGCGATCTTCTTCGGGCGTGAAGTTGCGGCCAATCGCCGGCTGCACTCCCAGCGCGTCGATCAACCCGCGAGTTATGATTGCGGACGTGACTCTGATCGGCTGGTCGGTGCTTGTAGCGACGTTGCGTCCGGTGGTAGTCCAGGCCCCGATGCTTTCCCAGGAGTCGGCCTCGTTTTGAATGTCGAGGAACTCCGGCGGGGACATCCAGAACTTTTTCAGGTCCATGGTTGGGAACTCGGTGTAGACTCGCACCAGCTTGTCAGGCTGCCGGTACGGCAATGGGCGCAATAGCACTGCGTTGACGACGCTAAAGATCGCCGTGTTCGCGCCGATGCCGAGAGCCAGGGTGATAACGGCAACCGCGGCGAAGCCCGGTTTGTTCGCCAGCATTCGCAGTCCGTAACGCAAGTCTTGCAGCAAAGTTTGCATCATTCCCCCGAAGTCAGACACCACGTATCCAAGAGCGAGACGCTAACAGGCGGGCACACGAGCGCAGCTCTTCCTGATTGGCTTTGGGTGACTAACCAACTGGCGTGCCAGTGTGTCGTGCTCAAGGGCGTGAGTATCGGGTCGCCGATTCATTTGGCGGCCTTTGTAGTTAAGTCCAACTCTCACAAGGGTTCAGCCGGTTCGGGCAATGCCGTGTGATTGATTCGCAATTCCAAATTCGCAATTCGAAATCCCTTGGTGTCCGTCTACAGGAATGACTTTCCCAGAATCGCGCAGCCACTAACTCTGCGTGAATCGTCGCCTTGTAATCGATCTGGTACGAGTATTATTCTGCCCCAGGGAACAAAACGGCCCGAGCCTGCTTAGCGGTAATTTGATTTGAATGTCCGACAAACTTCAGTTTGTCGTAGGAGCGCATTAGGCCGACAAACTGAAGTTTGTCGGACATTCGACATCGCCGTCTGCGTTGGCCAAAACTTGATAGGGGTGGAGAACAGTGCGAGCGAGATTCTTAGCGCTAGAATCTGTGAGTCCCAACTCGGGCCGATGCCCGTGGAGAATCCAATATAAAGCAGATGATATCGGAGTAGCTGCTTTCTTCCGGCCGCCCAGCGCAATTGAGGGAACCCTTCGTCGTGAAGACCTGTCTCTAATTGCCCTTCCCATCTTGTGCGATCTCGCTGCGGAGGTGAGGCCGCTAGAGGTGAGTCTCGACGGTCTCGGTCTCAGGCCTGTGTCTCTCGAATTGTTTAACGACGCGTTGGCTGATCTGCTGGTCGAACAGGACGCCTACTGGAACCGACCCAATGTCACACCGCTGCCGCGGATCAGCGGGCAGTTCGCGAAACGCGCGCTAAGACGCGACGCCCTGTCGCCCAATCGCGTCGTCCTTGGATTCAGCGGCGGGAAGGATTCTATCGTATCGCTCTTTGCGCTCTTGAAGGCGGGATATGAGGTGATTCCGGTTTTGCTCAACGAAGGTGATCGCACCTGGCAGGATCTTAGGAAGTGGATCGTCAAACTGGAGAGGCTCGGGCTTCGGCCGATGGTGGCGTACCTGTCTTCGGGAAGACGAAAGCAATTACGAGAACGTTATGGCGACCGGTACTTCAGCAGCTATCAACTCGGGTGGCTGATGTCGATACTTGCGCTTTGTGCAGTCGGGAGCGGCTCAAAGGTAATTTGTCTTGGCATCGAGTCATCGGCAGACTTCAGCTTTACGACGGTCTCCGGAAGAACAGTCAATCATCAGCACCAAAAAACCACCAGACATCTTAAGCTCCTCGAACGGTTTTATCGGCACAGTCTGCATTCGGATCTCAGAATAGCCAGTCCGATCGCAGGCGCCACCGACGCGGAGGTGCTCAAAGTGCTATTGACTCGAGTGCCTCGAACATTCCGCGAGTTTTCATCGTGCGGATCCGCAACCTGGCGAAGCAAGCACTGCGGCGAGTGCGTGAAATGCGCTTTCGTCTATGCCCTGTTGTTCGCATCCGACAATGGAAGCCAACTGGCCGCACGACTCTTTCGCCGCGATCTGTTCGAAGACGTGGAGATCTACAGGCCGTGGCTGGACCAAAGATTCCGGATGCCCCCGGCGTGTGTCGGGGCGCGGGCTGAAGTCTGGGATGTGTTTGAAACACTACTCAGAAAAAAGGACGACAGGCCGGTCGTCAAGAAATGGAAGGACTCCAGGCTTCGTGAGGTTTACGCGGTTGATGGGGTTCGAAGAACCAGGGCCCGTGTTAAGAGGTCAGTTCTTCCGCTTTTATTACCTGTGTCGAAGGCCGCGGAACTTCTTCGAAACTGGATAAGCGAGTGATAGGCAAAGAGCACTGTGCCTCCAGACCGAGTTTGAATTGATCACCAATGTCATCCTACGCGGATTTCATCAGCGCAGCGAGAGTAGCTCTGAGAGCTGACTCCATTTCCGTGATCTACATTTGCCGCTGGCGTATTCTGAGATCGCGACGCCGATGCTATAATGGCGTTGAGTTCCTGGGGCTCGCACAAAAGGAGTCACATGAGCACAACGCTTAATCCTGAAATCTCGGCCCTGCGGGACAAGGTTGAAGAGCACGGCAAGGAGCTCGCCGAAATGCGCGGCAGCCTTCACCAACTTGATAAAATCATCGGCGCAACAGTTCGTCAGTCCATCTGGCAACTGATTGCTCTGCTCGTCACCCTCTTTATCGCTATCGCTGGTGGACTGGCGTACCAAACCAGCGCGATCGACAAGCGCATCGAGCAAATGGAAAAGAGGATCGAGCAATCTGAGAAGAATATGACCTCGCGCTTCGACGATCTCGATAGGAATATGACCACGCGCTTCGAGGATTTCGAGAAGAATATGACCTCGCGCTTCGAGGATCTCAAGCAGGAAGTTCGCGCCCAACGGAAATGACGAGGATAGAAGGCGGAGAGGATCGCGATCCTTATTCTATATTCTATTATCCATCTTCGATCCTCAATCTTCGATCCTCAATCTTCGATCCTCTATCTTCGATCCTCAATCTTCATTCATACCTCAGCGCGACCATCGGGTCGACTTTCGTCGCGCGACGCGCGGGCACCAAACAGGCTCCCAGGGCCACTCCTGCCAGCAACACCGGAATCGCCACAAACGTCAAAGGGTCTGTTGGACTCACTCCGAACAACAGACCGGACATCAGGCGGGTCAACGCAAACGCGCCGGCCAACCCAAGCGTCATACCAATCAGCACCAGCGTCATTCCATGCCCGACTACCAGGTTGACCACGTGTCTTGGTTCCGCGCCGAGCGCCATTCGAATCCCAATTTCGTGCGTTCGCTGCGAGACCGAGTACGCCATTACACTGTAAATCCCCACTGCCGCCAGCAACAAAGCGACGACGCCAAACAGCGTCAGCAACATAGCTTGAAAACGCGGTTGCGCGACCACGTCGGCCAGCATCGCATCCATCGTTTTGATATTGGGCGCAGGAATATTCCTGTTCACCGCGTTGATCTCACTGCGAATCGCGCCGGCGGCGCTGACCGCAGGCAGGGTCGTGCGTATGAGAAGTTCGGGCGTTTGCATTGGGTATTGCCAGTACGGCACATAAACTTCCGGCACGGTCTGGGCGCCCAGGTTGAGCTTCCTGGTATCGGCAGCCACACCAACGATCTCACTCCACGGCGAAGCAGCAGCGCGATTCGGACCGGCGGGCTGGCCCGGTGTGCGTCCTTCCATTGCGAGGCGTTTGCCGACGGGATTCTCATCGGGAAAATAACGTTTTGCAATAGTCTCATTGATGATTGCAACCGAGGGAGCCTCAAACACATCGCGTTCGGTAAACGTCCGGCCTTTCAAGAACGGAATGCCCATCGCGCGAAAGTAGTCGGGTGTGACGCCCTGGAAATTTGCTCGCGGGGTTTCATTGGGCTGACCATACTCGAGCACAATGCCCTGGCGAGGCGGCTCCGCACTCCGAGACAACGAACTGACCGCAGCGACGGATTGCACGCCGGGTAGCGCTCGTAACCGTTCCAGTAAGGCCTGCAACGTGACTTGAGGGCGCGTCGTCGTCGGTTGGATCCAAGTCGTATAGCCGGAAATTGAAAAATCCAATTTCGCTACGAGCAAATGATCTGTTTGAAAGCCTCGATTGAGACTGACCAGACCTGCAAAACTGTTGAGCATTAGACCGGCGGCGATCAAAAGCAGCAGAGACAACGCGACCTCGGCAATCACCAACCCGCTGCGCAGCCGATTGCGCCGCAATCCTGCCGTCCCCGTTGTGCTGCCTTCTTTGAGCGCTTCGTTCAAATTGTGTTTCGTTGCTTCCAGCGCAGGCGCAAGCCCACACAGCACGCTGGTCACCAGCGAAACGAACAATGTGAAACCCAGAGCCCAACGATCCAGTCTCACATCCTGCAAACGCGGAAGCTGCTCGGCGCTGATAGTCTTCAAAGCAGCAATCCCGGAAATCGCCAACAGTAAACCAAGCATGCCGCCAGCCAACGCCAGCAAAGCACTTTCCGTGAGGAGTTGTCGCACCACTTGCCAGCGGCTTGCGCCAAGCGCCAAACGAATGACGATTTCTCGTTGGCGCGCCGACGCACGCGCCAAAGTAAGGTTTGCGACGTTGGCGCACGCAATCAATAACACCGCCGCGATCACGCCCCACAGAATCCACAGCGCCGTTTGCAGTTTTCGCCCAACGGTTTGTTCCAGCAAGGGAACAACCGCCACCTGCGATCCGAGATTGAGATTCGGGAACTGTGCTTCAATCCGCGCCTGGATGGCGTCCATTTCGGCTTGCGCCTGCTCGAGCTTGACGCCGGCGTTGAGCCGCGCCAATGCTGACAGCCAATGCCCGCCCCGGCGATCTCGCGGAATGCCGTTCCAGCCTGCCGGCAGCCAGATTTCTGACTTCCCTGGAAATTGAAAGCCGGACGGCATCACGCCTACGACGGTGTACTCGCGCCTGCCGTACGTATCCAACGTGACCGTTTGCCCCAACACCTCCGCCGATCCGCCAAACCGGCGTTGCCAGAAATCGTAGCTGATGACGGCCACTCGATTGCTCTCTTTCTGGTCCTCTTCCTGTAAGAAGGCGCGGCCTTCGAGCGGCTGCACGCCGAGCGCGGGAAATAGATTGGCGGAAACGTACGAAGCGCGAATCTTTTCGCTGCCGTCGGCCCGGACAAGATTGAATTCGGTGTCGCCTGTCCAGAACGCCAAATGCTCAAAGATGCGTTGTTGCGACTGCCAATCATCGAAGTTCGGCGGCGTGACAAATTCCTGCTCCATTCCTTTTTGCGGATTGCGTTCCCACAGCATCACCAGACGATCAGGGTCGGGATATGGCAGCGGTTTTAGTAATACTCCGTTGACAACGCTGAAAATCGCGGTGTTCGCGCCGATGCCCACGGCTAGCGTGAAGATGGCGATTAGAGTGAAGGCGGGGTTCTTCGCCAACATTCGGCCGGCGTAGCGCAAGTCCAACCAAAGTGTTTGCAACGTGATTAGCTCCGAAGATTGAAGATCAGCGATCCTCAATCTTCGATGCTCCATCCTCCATTGTCAACGCAGGTTACTCCAAATCATTCATACCTGAGCGCAACCATTGGGTCCACTTTGATCGCCCGACGCGCGGGCACCAAACAGGCTCCCAGAGCCACTCCTGCCAGCAACACCGGAATCCCAACAAACGTCAATGGGTCGGTCGTGCTGATGCCGAATACCAGCCCGGACATCAGCCGGGTCAGCGCGAACGCTCCTGCAAGGCCAGTCCCTACTCCGATCAACGCCAGCAGCATACCCTGGCCAACTACCAGCCTGAGCACGTTGCCGGCATTCGCGCCCAGCGCCATCCTAATCCCAATCTCGTGTGTTCGCTGAGTGACTGCGTAACTCATCACTCCATACAGCCCGACTGTCGCCAAGACGAGCGCCGCCGCAGCGAAGACTCCAAGAAGCAGCATCGAGAACTGCTGCTGCGCGACTGATCCGGAGACAATCTGATTGAGGGTCCTTATTCGCGAGAGCGGCTGTTCCCTATCGATCGAGAGCACCTGGCTGCGAATCGCTCCAGTAAGCGCTGTGGGATTACCCTCGGAACGCACAACGAGTGATACGCCCGAGAAAGGCATTTGCAAAAACGGTTCGTAGGTTTGCAAAGGGGTCGGTTGAGCCGGGCCGTACTGCTTCACGTCGCCGACGATTCCTACTATCTCACGGAACTTCTCCGGCCCTTGAGTAACATTTATTCGCTTGCCAATAGGGTCTTCATCAAGAAAGTAAGTCTTGGCCATCGTTTCGTTGATCACCACCACCGGAGGCGCAGTGCCGTTGTCCTGCTCGGTGAACAGGCGTCCTCGCAGCAAGGGGATTCCCATCGCTTTGAAGTAGTCGGGCGTGACCGCATAGTAATTCGTGCTCTTATCTTCGCCGGGCGGCGCCGGGGGGCGGCCCTGTATGTTGAAGCCCAGCAGGTAGTCACTCTGGATCGGAAGCGATTGCGACACGCCAACCGCGACGACGCCCGGCAGCGCCGCAACCTTTTCGATGAGCTGAGTGAAGAAGGCTAAATGGTTATCGCTGTTCGGATACTTCCTACCGGGCAACGAGATGTTTACGGCCATCGCGTTGTTCGCGTTGAATCCCGGATGAACCTGCTGCAGCCGAATAAAGCTCCGAATCAGCAGCCCTGCGCCGACAAGCAATACAAGCGCGAGCGCGACTTCGGTAATCACCAGCGAGCTTCGAACGCGATGATGCCCGCCGGTCGTGCCGCGCCCGCCCTCCTTTAGAGTCTCGTTCAAGTTTGGTCTTGATGCTTGAAGCGCGGGGGCGAGTCCAAAGATGATGCCTGTTATCAATGTAACGAGGAGCGTGAAGCCCAGCACCCGGCCGTCCAGCGCGACGTCTTTCACCCGCGGCAAGTCTTCAGGCGCCAGTGCCAGCAGCGATTTCACTCCCCAGGCGGCGAGAAGCAGACCCGCGCCTCCACCTACCACCGCGAGCAGAACGCTTTCGGTCAGCAGTTGACGGACGACCCGCCAGCGGCTTGCGCCAAGCGCGGTGCGAATCGCGATCTCTTTCTGTCGCGCGGTCGCACGAGCCAACAGCAAGTTCGCGACGTTTGCGCACGCGATGAGAAGCACTAGCCCGACGGCGGCGAGCAAAACAAGCAGCGCGGGTTTAACATCGCGGACATCGTAGTCTTGCATCGGAATGATGTTCACGCTCCAGCCGGCATTTGACCCGGGATACTGCTCCGCAATCCGCGCGGCGATAGCACTCATTTCGGTACGCGCTTCCGCCAACGAAACGCCGGGCTTCAATCGCCCGATGACTGAGACGTAATGAGAGCCGTGTTGTTGCGCCTGTCTGACAGTAAAGGCAATTGGCGTCCACAGGTCTGTGTCCCGGTCGGGAAACTGAAAGCTTGGCGGCATGATTCCGATGACTGTGTAGCTGGTCGCGCTCAGCGTTATCGATTGACCGATGATGTTCGGATCAGACGCGAATCGCCGCTTCCACAAGTTGCTGCTGAGCACGACAACGCTTTCGTGTCCCGGTTGATCCTCTTCGTCGGTGAACGTGCGGCCCTGAACAGCTCCGGCGCCCAGCATTTCAAACAGGCCCGCGGAAAGGCGAGCGCCGCGAAGGCGTTCAGGCTCGGCGTCGCCGGCGACCAGATTAAAGGCTGAGCCTTGAACCGCGGTGAGCTTCTCAAAAGAGTCGCTCTGTTTCTGCCAGTCGAGGAAGTTCCCG
>Ga0114129_10013970_pt1 | contig 11441 bp, 15 predicted proteins | sample RhiMetdeltSRZDD1_FD_80071 | JGI IMG/M metagenome (GOLD analysis project Ga0114129, IMG submission 80071) | Populus rhizosphere microbial communities from Tennessee, USA - Rhizosphere MetaG P. deltoides SRZDD1 (version 2) (version 2) | ecosystem: Host-associated > Plants > Roots > Rhizosphere >... | reverse complement strand
GACCGGAAGGTCGAGCGTTGCGTGAAGGTCGGACGCGACCACGTTCGCGAGCGCGGCTTCGGTCCCTTTGAGCCTCACGCCGACGTCTCCGAGCTGTCCCTCCAGCACGTACCCGGGCGGGACCGCGGCCGGCCGCTCGACCGCGACTCGACCGGCGTAATCCCGCACGACCTCGGTCGGCGGAGCGCTCACGAATGTGACGATCCAGAAGATCAGTGCGATGAGGACCGCGGTGAGCTTCAGCGGAAAGTCGGCAGTCGCGATGCGCCGGAGGTCGACGCGCCGGCGCAGCAGCGGCCGGGCCGGCGCAGGAACTCGCGCCACGGTTAGCTAGGAGGCCTTGCTGCGGAAGGGAAGGGGCTGCACGCGACTCCGGAGAAGGGACGAGAGGACCCGTCGCAGCCGCTCCTCGTCCAGCGCGCCGATGATGCGCCCGCCGGCGGCGATCGAGATCGCCTGCGTCTCCTCCGACACGACCACCACGATCGCGTCGGTCTGCGCACTGATCGATAGCGCCGCACGGTGCCGCATGCCGTAGCGGTGGGCCCCGCGGTCGGTGTTCTCTTCGAGGGGGAGAAGGCAGGCGGCCGCGAGGATCTGACCGCCGCGGACGATCACCGCGCCGTCGTGCAGCGGCGAACGCGTCATGAAGATCGAAGCGAGGAGCTCCGCGGTGAGCTTGCCGTTCACCGGAACGCCGGTCTCGCTGTAGTCCTGGAGGCCCGTCGTCCGTTCGAGAACGATGAGCGCGCCGTGCTTCGCCTCGCTGATGAGAAGCGCGGCTCGAACCACCTCGTCGACGATTCCCTCGAGTTCCTCCTCGCTCCCCGGCGCGAGTAGCCGGTTGAGCGGGCCGAGCTGGCCGATCTGGCCAAGGGCGCGTCGCAGCTCAGGCTGGAAGACCACCACGAGCGCGACAAGGGCCACGGCGAAGAGGGCCTGCAGAAGGAGAGTGGTCAGGGTCAGGTGTAGCGACGTCGCGACGAAGTAGATGAGCACGAGGACCATGACGCCAATGAGAAGCTGGACCGCCCTCGTCCCGCGAATGAGGAGCAGCACGTAGTAGACGAAGACCGCGACGATGAGGACGTCGAGGACATTGTTCCAGCCGAATGGCTGGCCCCGTGTGAGCAGGTTCACAAGATCGCTGACCCACTTCTGGATGGCGTCCATCACTCAGTCAGCGCCAGGGCCTCGACCTCCGCGGCAAGGTCGTTGCGCCCGTCCAGGAGCAGCGCATGGGCGAGCAGTTGGCACTTCGTCTTCGCGACCTCCCGCTTGCCGAGGGTTCGGACGACATCAACGAGCAGGCGCTGCGCGTCGTGATTTGCGATCCCCGCCGCGATCAGCTGAAGGAGCAGGTCCGAGGCGGCGTCGAGGTCGCCCTCTTTGATGTAGTACCGCGCGGCCTCGAGGGCCATGCTGGCCGCTCGGGGATCCCGTGTCGCGAGATAACGTGCCGCCGCCGATTCGACCGCGACGGGATCGACGTCGACCCGCGGCTCTCCGTTCTCCGGCGCCGCCATCCACGTGTCTCGAACGGGCTCGAGCGGAGCTGCGGCCGCGTCCTCAACGATGGTCTCGTCGACGGTCGTCTCCTCCGCGGCCGACTCCGGGACAGCGGTCTCCGCGGCTTCGGGCTCCTCGACGATCTCCTGTTGCGTCTCCGGCTCGTCCGCCATCTGATGGTCTGTGGTCCAACTGGGGATCGACGACGTCGGGATCGTCGCCGATGCCCAAGGATCGTTCTCGAGGGTTATCTCGCGCACCTGCCGTTCGGAGGTCGTGCTGCGCGACGGCGCTACCGGCGGCGGGACCGCCCATGGGTCCTCCGCTGGCACGGTGCTCTGCGGCGCGGGCGGTGGCGTGAATGTTGGCGCGGGCTCCGCGGGCGGAGCCACCAACTGCTCGAATGCCTGCGGCCGCGGCGCGGTGTCGCCTTCGCGTTCGGAGAACCGCACCGTCTTTTCGGCCGGCTCTTCGGCCTCGGCGGGCTCCTCGCGTTTCGATGGCGGGCTTTCCGCGATCGCGTCGAGCGCCGAGACGCCCTTGACGCCGCGAAGCTGGCCCTTCGCCCACGCGACCTCGTTCTTTGCGCGTTGAATCTCTCCGCTCTCGCGAAGGTCGCGGATGAAGCGCGCGTACTCCTCCACCGACGCGTCGGTGTCGCCCGTGAGCGCGAGCGCGGCGGCGAGACGCCGGTGCGTCGCAAGGTCCGGCGGATCGAGGGCCACAGCCTGTCGGAGAAGGCCGATGGCCCCGGAGCGTTCCCCTGATTTGGTGAGCGCTGCCGCGCCCTCGCGGAGGATGCGAAGCGCTCCCGCGCGATCCTCTTGCTCGAAATGGACCTTCGCAAGGCCGCGGTAGCCGCCCTCGGCGCCCGGGAACTTGTCGACCAGGTACCTGAAGCTCTGCTCGGCCTGGCGCAAGCGGCCCTGCTCGAGGCTCTTGAGACCTTCTTTGAGCGCGACCTGGTAATTGAAGTCCTTCGAAGCCATCGCCTTAGTTTGCGCTCCGGGCGCGCCTCCGGGCTAGCGTTTCGTGAACTGAGGCGCCTTCCGAGCGCGCTTGAGACCGGGCTTCTTCCGCTCCTTGGCGCGCGGGTCGCGCGTCAAGAGACCGGCCTTGCGCAGCAGCGGGAGGTGCTCCCGGTCCACCTGGAGAAGCGCGCGCGAGATGCCGTGCGCGATCGCGCCGATCTGGCCGCTCACGCCGCCGCCTTCCACCTTGATCATCGCGTTGAACCGGCGTGCGGTGCTCGTGACGGTGAACGGCAAGAGGGCCTGGTCGGTCGCGCCGTCGCGAGCGAAGTAGTCGTCGAGCGGCTTCCCGTTCACCACGACCGCGCCCTCACCGGGCACGAGCCTGACCCGAGCGATCGACGTCTTGCGACGCCCGGTGCCCTGGAAATACGGCAACGCCTTCATGATTCGGACTCCTTACGCATCGGCTCGGGTTTTTGCGCTGCGTGCGGATGCTCGGCACCGGCGTACACGTGGAGCTTGCGTGACATTTGCTCGCCGAGCCGGTTCTGCGGAAGCATTCCGCGCACCGCCCGGCGGACGACTTCCTCGGGTCGGCGTGCGAGCAGCTGCTCGAGCGTCTCCGAGCGGAGACCTCCGGGGTAGCCCGAATGCCGGACGTACTTCTTCGCCTGCAGCTTGTTGCCGGTGACGCGCACCTTCGCCGCGTTCACGACGATGACCGGATCGCCCGTGTCGAGGTGCGGAGAGAACATCGTCTTGTGCTTCCCGCGGAGGATCGCGGCCACTTCCGTCGCGAGGCGGCCCAAAGTCGCGCCGTCCGCGTCGACGACGCGCCAGCTGCGCGTTATTTCACTCTGCTTCGTTGCGTATGTCTTCATTTCTATTCATCCGCCTCGTCAAGCTCTCGTCGTTCTCGTGCCTCGCCGTATTCAACGGCGATGAGGCACAAGCCGTTCGCCGGTGCGCTCGGACCCGCCATCGCCCGGTCGTTCGCCGCGACGATCTTCTCGAAGGTCAGCGGGTCGATCTTCCCACGTCCCACCCAGAGAAGCGTCCCGACGATCGCCCGGACCATTCCACGAAGGAACGCGTCCGCCGTGATCTCGAAACGCAGCCGCGGCCCGTCCCCGCACCATGTCGCGCTGCGTACCGACCGAACCCCGCCCGGTCCCGCCGCGAATGAGGAGAAGTCTTTGCGGCCGACGACGTGGGCGCTCGCGTCCCGCATGGCCGCGAGGTCGAGTGGCCCGGCGAGGTGGAGCTCGCGGTGCCGCTCGAGCGGATCGCGCTCTCTGGAGTGCCGGATCCGATATTCATATGTCCGCCCCGTCGCCGAGAACCTGGCGTGGAAGTCATCCGCCGCCGGCTCGAGCGCCGAGACCGCGATGTCCTCCGGCAGAAGGGCGTTGACCCCCCGGCCGATCGTCGCTCCGTCCAGCCCGCTCGCCGTCCGGAAGTCGATCACCTGTCCGCTCGCGTGCACCCCGGCGTCGGTCCGTCCCGCTCCGGTGACCCTCACCGCCTCGTCGCACACCTTTGAGATGGCACGCTCGAGCTCATCCTGGATCGTGCGTGCATTCGGCTGCACCTGGAACCCTGCGTAGCCCGTGCCGTCGTACGCCACGCGCGCCTTCCAGTGCGGCGTTTAGGTCGCTGCTCCCTTCGCCGTCTTCTTTTTCCTGGTCGCGGTCGTGCTCGCCGCGGCCTTGGCGTTCGTTTCAGCCTTGGACTCGGCCTTAGCCGCCGGGCGCCTGCGCGGCAGCGCGAGCCTCCGCCGCGGCTTCGGCTCCTCGGCCGCATCGGCCTTCTCGGCCGTCGGCTTGTCGGCCGCCGGCACGAGCTCGAGCAGCATCTGCGGCGCCGAATCGCCGACGCGGCGACCGAGATGCGTGATACGGACGTATCCCGATCCGCGATCCGGCCACCGGACGGCGAGATCGCTGAACACCTTCTCGACGATCACCGGCTCGGGAAGCCACGCGAGCGCGCGACGGCGAGCGCCGAGCGACCCGTCCTTGCCGAGATTGATCATCCGGTCCACGAAGAGACGGATCTCCTTGGCTTTCGCCTCGGTCGTCTTAACGCGCTCGTAGCGAAGCACCGAGAGAGTGAGGTTGCGGAGCATTCCGCGCCTGGCACCGGTGCGTCGTCCGAACTTTCGCTCGTGGACCTTATGAGGCACTAGCCCTGCTCACCGTCATCGCCGCCGTTCGGGTTCGGCTCGTTCGTCTCGTTGGTCTCGCTCTCGTCTTCGGCGAGAGGCTCTTCGATCCCGATCGCCGACTCGTCACGGACCGGCGCCTCGATGAGACCACGCGCCGCAAGGCGCTCCTTGATCTCGTCCAGCGACTTCTTGCCGAAGTTGCGCATTCGGAGCAATTCGTCGTCGGGAGTCTGAAGGAGCTGGCCGACCTTGGTGATGCCGTGACGCTTGAGCGAGTTGAACGCGCGCTGCGGCAGGTCAAGGTCCTCGATGGGCATGTCCGCGATGGCGGCCGGCAGGGCGGACCCATTCGTCCGCTCCGGCTGCGCGAGCGCGGTCTGCGACCGCGTGAGCCCGGCGAAAAGTGAGAACTGCTGCACCAGGATCTGCGAACCCTGTGCGACCGCGTCGTCAGGGGTCGTCGTGCCGTCGGTCCAGACCTCGAGGATGAGGCGGTCGTAGTTCGTGACCTGGCCGACGCGCGTGCTCTCGACGCCGAAGTTGACCTTCTTGACGGGACTGTAAAGGGCGTCGATCGGGATCACACCGATCGGCAGGCCCTCGCGGCGGTCGGCGGAGTGGAATCCGCGTCCGGTCTCGACCGTCAGCTCGAGCCACAGGGATGAGTCGGGCTCGAGGGTCGCGATCTTGGCCTCGGGATTGACGATCTCGATTTCGCTCGTGGTCATGATGTCCGCGGCGGTCGCCTCGCCGGGACCGGCCTTCTCCAGCGTGAGCGTGACCGGCTCGCTCGCGAACGAGCGGAGGCGGATCTGCTTCAGGTTGAGGACGAGTTGGACGACGTCCTCCTTCACACCGGGGATCGTGGAAAACTCGTGGGCGACGCCGCGCACGCGCGCGGCCGTGATCGCGGCGCCGGGCAGCGAGCTCAAAAGCACGCGTCGCAGCGAATTTCCAAGGGTCGTGCCGTATCCGGGCGGGAGCGGCTCGCACGCGAATTTGGCGTAGCGCTCGTCGCCTTCGATTCGCTCGATCTTGGGATACTCAAGCTCTACTAGGGTCATAGCTTCGGTTCCTTCCTGCGGGGCTAGCGCGAGTAATGCTCGACGATGAGCTGGGTGTTGACCTGCGCTTCGATCTGATCGCGGCTCGGCGCCGCGAGGACCTTGGCGGTGTAGGCATCGGGATCGACCTCGAGCCAACCCGGGCGGGTCTGCGTCTTTGCCCAGGCCGTCATCTCTTTGAAGTAATTGGAGCCGCGGCTCTTCTCGGTCACGGCGATCGCATCGCCTGCCTTCACCGTGTAGCTCGGGGTCTTCGTCTCGCGGCCGTTCACGGTGATATGGCCGTGTGCCACAAGCTGCCGCGCCTGCGACCGCGACTTCGCAAAGCCGGATCGGTAGACCGTGTTGTCGAGACGGGTCTCGAGGTTGATGAGAAGCGTCTCACCCGTGGCGCCCGTCACCTCGGCGGCGCGGTCGAACGTGTTCTTCATCTGGCGCTCGAGCACGCCGTACATCCGCCGCGCCTTCTGCTTCTCGCGAAGCTGGAGCGCGAAGTCGCTCACCTTGCGGCGGCGCTGCTGGTGCATCCCTGGCGGCGACGAGCGCTTCTCGAACGTGCACTTGGTGAAGCACTTCTCTCCCTTGAGGAAGAGCTTCATGCTTTCGCGTCGGCAGATCCGGCAGACCGGACCGGTGTATCGCGCCATTAGACGCGCCTCCGCTTCGGTGGCCGGCAGCCGTTGTGGGGGATCGGCGTGACGTCGGTGATCGCGGTCACCTCGAGGCCGGTCGCCTCGAGCGCGCGGATCGCCGCCTCACGTCCCGCACCCGGCCCGCGAACGAACACTTCGACGACCTTCAGGCCGAGGTCGAGGGCCTTGCGCGCGGCGGTCTCCGCCGCGACCTGGGCCGCGTAGGGCGTGCTCTTTCGCGAGCCTTTCCAGCCGGCGGCTCCGGCCGACGACCACGCGATCACGTTTCCCGCGGGGTCGGTGAGCGACACGATCGTGTTGTTGAACGAGGCCTTCACGTGCGCGGCCCCGCGTGGGACGACTCGCTTCTCGCGCCGACGGCGTGGTTTCGCCTCGGCCGCGGCGGCTTCCGTCTCCGGCTTTTCCGCCTTGTCCGCGCCCTTCTCGGGTCGCTCCTGCTTTTCTTGCTTTCGCTCTTGCGCCATTAGGTCTTAGACACCGCCTTCTTTCTTCCGGCTACCGTCTTGCGCGTTCCGCGGCGCGTTCGCGCGTTGGTGCGCGTGCGCTGGCCGCGAACCGGCAGATTGCGCCGGTGTCGAAGACCGCGGTAGCTGCCGATCTCCTGCAGGCGCTTGATATTGAGCGCGATCTCGCGGCGGAGGTCCCCCTCCACCGTGAAGCCGCGGTCGATGATCTCGCGGATCTTCGCGATTTGAGGCTCGGTCAGGTCGCGCACCCGCGTGGCGCCCTCGATCCGCGCCTGCTCGAGCACTTCTTTGGCGGTCGTCTCACCGATGCCGAAGATGTAGCGCAGGGACACGTCTACGCGTTTTTCGCGCGGGATATCGACGCCAGCGATTCGAGCCATTAGCCGCTAGCCCTGCCTTTGCTTGTGCTTCGGCTCGGAGCAGATCACGAGGATCTGCCGCTCGCGCCGGATGATCTTGCATTTATCGCAACGCTTTTTGACTGACGCGCGGACCTTCACTAGTACCTCACTCGCCTGGTAATTCGTCCTCGTTTTAGGTCGTATGGCGACAACTCCACGAGGACCTTGTCGCCAGGCACGACCCGGATGAAGTTCATCCGCATCTTGCCGCTGATGTGTGCCAAGACCGCATGCCCGTTCTGGAGCTCGACCTTGAACATCGCATTCGGAAGGGCTTCTGCGACCGTCCCTTCCACCTCGATGACTTCTTTGTTGCTCGGTTTACTCGCCATCTTCTCCAGACACAGGTTGACCCGCGGCAACGACCCACGGGAGGTAACAGTGTACCAAGAGCGGGCAGTTCCTTTCAATCATCGTCGTCAGGCCGCCACGGAGACGTCCTCGCCGGCCCGCGTGAGCACGAGGGGCCCGGCGGCCGTGCACGCGAGGGTGTGCTCGAAGTGCGCCGAAAGGCTCCGGTCTGCGGTCACGACGGTCCAGTGGTCGCCGAGCGTCCGAGTCTCCGGGCCGCCGATGTTGACCATGGGCTCGATCGCGATGCAAAGGCCCTCGCTGATCGGGGGATTGGGCTGGCCCTTGGCCGGTCGGTAGTTCGGGACCTGAGGCTCCTCGTGCATCGCACGACCGATCCCGTGCCCCACGTAGTTGTGGACGACGCTGAAGCCCTGGGCCCGGACGTACTCCTCGATGGCGGCGCCGATGTCGCCGATGCGCCCTCCCACCTTGGCCGACGCGATGCCGATCCGGAGCGCCTCCTCGGTCACCTCGATCAGGCGCGCCGCATCCGCCGAGACCTTCCCGACGGGGATCGTGATCGCCGCGTCGGCGTGCCACCCGTCGACGATCGCGCCAGCGTCGATCCCGACGATGTCGCCCTCGCGAAGCTTGCGCTTGGGCGAGGGGATGCCATGGACGATCTCGCTGTTGACGGACGTACAGATGGTCGCGGGATACGGCGGGGTGCTGTAGCCGAGGAACGAGCTCTCGGCACCGGCTTTGCGAAGGATCTCGGCGGCGACCCGATCAAGCTCCGCCGTCGTGACGCCCGGATGGACCGACCCGCGACACGCGTCGAGCATCGCCGCGACCACGCGACCTGCCTCGCGCATCTTCGCCATCTGCGCCGGCGTCTTCAGTGTGATCATTCGGCGGCCTCGCGGAGCCGCGCCGTGACTTCCGTCACACTCCCGACCCCGTTCACGCGCCGCACAAGACCGCGGTCCTCGTAATAGGCGATCACGGGACGGGTTTGCTCGGCGTACACCTCGAGGCGGTTCGCGATGATCTCAGGGGTGTCGTCCGCTCGACGCTCCGCGGTCGCGCGGCCGTTCAAGCGCGCCACGAGCTCTTCCCGAGGCGCATCGAGCAGGAGCACCGCGCCGACCTGGCGGCCCATCTCCTGTGCGAGCCGGTCGAGCGCCTCGGCTTGCGCGACCGTGCGCGGGAATCCGTCGAACAGAACACGCGTGGATGGCGAGACGTCCTCGAGCTTCGCGCGCACCATGCGGACCGTGACGTCGTCGGGAACGTATTCACCGCGCTCGAGATAACCCTTCACACGCCGTCCGAGGTCGGTTCCCCGGCGAATGTGGTCGCGGAAGACCTCGCCGGTCGAAAGCTGGACCCACCCGTTCTCCTGGGCGAGCGCCTTCGCCTGCGTGCCCTTCCCCACTCCGGGTGGACCCATGATGATGAGGTCCCCACCGGTGCCGCGGATGCTCGAGGTGTCGGCTTCAGACACGCTCTGTGCCACTAACGGATGAATCCCTCATAGCTTCGCTGCAGCAGCTGCGCCTCAAGCTGCTTCATCGTTTCGACGACCACGCCGACGACGATCAGGATGCTCGTGCCACCGAGTCGCAGCGTCTGCACCGACGTGATGTCGCCGATGAGGGTCGGCATGACCGCAACAAACCCGAGGAAGAGCGCCCCGGCGATGGTGATACGCGTCACCACACGCGAGAGGAACTCGGCGGTCGGGCGTCCAGGCCGGATGCCGGGTATGAAGCCGCCGTACCGCTTGATGTTGTCGGCAACGTCGTTCGGCACGAACGTGAACGCGGTGTAGAAGAACGTGAACGCCACGACGAGGATGAAGTACGAGATGTTGTAGAAGATCGGGTTCTGGAAGGCGGCGACGATCGCGGTGGACACGTTTCGCAGCCACTCGGTGTCGCTCGTCGTGAAGTACTGCGCGATCTGGCTGGGCAGCAGCAGGATCGAGATCGCGAAGATGATCGGGATCACGCCGGCGCTGTTCACGCGAAGTGGGATGAAGGTGCTGCCGCCGGAATACATCCGCGTGCCGCGGACGCGCTTGGCGTACTGCACCGGGATCCGCCTCTGGCCTTCCTGGATGAAGATGATCGCGGCGATCACGAGGACGGCGATCACCGCGATCGAGCCCAGCGCGAGTGCGTTCTGTTGGACCTGCAGGGTCTGCTCGACCGTGTTCGGGAGCCGGCCCACGATGCCCGCAAAGATGATGAAGCTGATGCCGTTGCCGATCCCGCGCTCGCTGATCAGCTCGCCGAGCCACATCAGGATGATGGTTCCGGCGGTGAGCGACGCGAGGATCGACAGCGTCGGCGCCAGGTCGCTCGGCCCGAAGGCGTTCAGCACGCCCTGACGCTGCATGAAGACCGCGACGCCGATGCCCTGAAGGAGCGCGAGCGGAACGGTCAGGACGCGGGTGTACTGGTTGATCTTGTTGCGGCCGTACTCGCCTTCCTTGGAGAGGCGCTCGAGGGCCGGGATGGTCTGGTTGAGCAGCGTCATGATGATCGACGCGTTGATGTAGGGGTTCACGCCGAGGGCGACGATCGAGAATCGTGCGAGGCCACCGCCCGAGAAGAGATCGAGCAGGTTGATCAGCTGGTTGTTCTGGAGCAGCGTGTTCAGCTGGTCCTGGTTCACGCCCGGCAGCGGAACGTGCGCGAGGAACCGGAAGACGAGGATCATCCCGAGCGTGAAGAGGATCTTGTTCCGGAGGTCCGGTGTGCGGAGCGCGTCGATGAGCGCCTGGAACATGCCCATACGCGCTAGTCGCCGGGGCCCCGCGCCCCGTCAGGGGCCCCTGCCCCTGGGGCGATGATGACGATGGAGCCGCCGGCGGACTCGATCTTCTGGCGCGCCGTCGCGGACACCGCATGCGCGTGGATCTCGAGCTTCGTGTCGATGACGCCGTCGCCCAGCACCTTGATGCGGGCGTCCTTGTCGATGAGCCCCTTCGCCGCGAGCGTGTCAGGTGAGACCTTCCCCTCGGCCGCGTAGTCACCGAGGCGTCCGACGTTCACGGCGACGAACGTCTTCCGGAAGCGGTTCTTGAAGCCGCGGAGCTTCGGAACGCGCATGTGCAGCGGCGTCTGCCCGCCTTCGAACCAGCCCGGAATTCCGGGACCGTTGCGTGCGAGCTGGCCTTTCGTGCCGCGGCCGGCGGTCTTCCCTTGGCCCTGCGACGTGCCGCGACCGAGCCGCCGGGGTAGCTTGCGCGAGCCGCGGGGCTTCGCGACCTCGTGCTGGCGCATCAGCTCGCCCCCTTCTCGTCGCTGACATGGATGAGGTGAGCGACGCGGCGGAGCATTCCGCGAAGCGACGGCGAGTCGTCGTGCGTTACGACGTGACCGGGACGCCGGAGGCCGAGCGCCGCAAGGGTCTGCTTTGCGCCCTTCTTCTCGCCGATCGCGCTCTTGTGCTGGCGAATCTCGAGACGCGTCACGAGGCCGCCTCAGCGGGCTGACGCGCCTCGCGCGGCGGCAGGCCACGCGTCTGTCGGACGGTGTCCGCCGAACGCAGCATCGAGAGGGCCTTGATCGTCGCCCGGACGACGTTCACCGGGTTCGTGCTGCCCAGCGACTTCGAGAGGATGTCGCTGATCCCGGCAGACTCGACGACCGCCCGGACCGAGCCGCCCGCGATGACGCCCGTGCCCTTCGACGCCGGCCGCAGGACCACCCGCGCCGCGCCGAAGTCGGCGACGACCTGATGCGGGATGGTGCGATCGACGAGCGGCACGAGCATCACGTGCTTCTTCGCGTCCTCGCGCCCCTTGTTGATGGCACCCGGAACCTCGTCGGCCTTGCCCAGGCCGGCGCCGACGTGGCCGCGTCCGTCGCCGACTACGACGATCGCGGAGAAGGAGAAGCG
>Ga0114129_10013969_pt1 | contig 11443 bp, 5 predicted proteins | sample RhiMetdeltSRZDD1_FD_80071 | JGI IMG/M metagenome (GOLD analysis project Ga0114129, IMG submission 80071) | Populus rhizosphere microbial communities from Tennessee, USA - Rhizosphere MetaG P. deltoides SRZDD1 (version 2) (version 2) | ecosystem: Host-associated > Plants > Roots > Rhizosphere >... | reverse complement strand
TGAGATGAAGTACGGAAAATACATGTCCCGACTGGCGCCGGCTTTGCAGGAACACACGGTCCAGCCGGTCAAGGAACAGAGCCCGATTGGGAAGCCCCGTCAGGGAGTCATGGAATGTCTCCAGAAACAACCGCTGCTCGGCTTGGCGTTTCTCCTCGATCAGCCGCTTTCGTTCCAACGCCTGCGTGACCGCATGCCCGAGGCGCGCAAGCCGGTCTTTCAACAGGTAATCCGAGGCGCCGGCCTTCATACACTCCACCGCCATGTCTTCGCCCATGCAGCCCGATACGATGATGAACGGAAGGTCGAGCCCCCGCTCCTTCATCATCTTCAGAGCGTCCTGAGCCGTGAACTGCGGCATGGAGTAGTCGGACAGAATGAAATCCGGAGGCTGATTTAATTCACGAAGGTAGGCGTCTTTCGAATCGACAAGTCGGTAGGTCGGATCAAAGCCGGCCTCGCGAAGCGTTTCAATCATCAACTCCGCATCCTTTGGCGAATCTTCGAGCACAAGAAGATTCAGGCTCGTCGGCATGGCCTTTCCTCACTTGAACGCGCATCGCTCTCCCCTTCAGAGTCCGGAGAAAGCAGACCTCTGGCGCATAGTCTGTTCGCAGTATAGATTGAGACCTGCCGCGGGCCAACGAAATGTTCTGAATTCCAATACCTTAAGCAACAACCCTAGTAGGATTTACGATGACAAATGTTTCGCAGGATTCCGAACGGTAAAAACGATCAGCGAAGTAGTTGTCACTGTCACGACGAGATGACTACATTCGCTCTTCGTCAAGTTCGATCACTTCAGCCCAGGTAGAGACTGGAGGGAGGAACGCAACCGGTACACCGCGCTTGGCGGCGATGTCGTGGAGACGTCCCTGAAACCGCTGGCGGGCAGCGTCGTCTTTCGGACGAGAAGACAGCAAGATACGGTTCCACTGTTCCACCTCTTCCGACGTTCGTGCGCTGCCATGCGCAACAACCCAGGTAAGGAATTCCTCGTCTGTCCCGCCGGCCAGGACGCGCTGCTCAAAGGCCTTCGCGTCGATGCCCAGAAAGTCAATGAGATGTTTATCAAAGCCGGTCGTGATGTAGTTGTAATCCTGAATCAGGCCAGCGTTGCGCATCTTAATCTTGTCGATGAATCGCCCGAGGTGCGCAATGCCGCCGAGCAGGAATTTGGGACTACGAGGATAAGCTGACTGGGTCATAACTGGGCAGCCCAAAATACACACAGGCGAGCGAAAAGTACAGGGGCTCAGCCGAGCGGGATCAGCGTTTGGCTGCCCCTCACATTGATTGGTCACCCAGGGGTCATACCAGTATTCCTTTCAACCCCTCCATAAATAGGAATTGATGAGTTGAGGCCTTTATGAAAAAGGCGCCCCGGCGTAGTCGTTCTCCTCATTCCTCCTCTGTCATTCGTGAACGAGGATTGGTTCCGATATCCTGTCCTGATTGTTCCGGGGTGTTACGGCAAGAGGACGAAGGTGCGCACGAGTACAGTCTGTACCTCTGTCAGTGAGCCAACATGGTAGCAGAGAGCAGATCATGCAGCACGGTCTCTTGATCGTGCTTGTCTGAGTTGTCTCAAGGTTTGGAGGTCCGCAGCTTCGACTTCGAGGATATGAAGGTTGGCTCTTAGCTTGTGGAGATCCAGGGGTGACAGATCGTGGCCTTCACGGCGCAGAAGGTCAAACAAGTCCTTGCCGTGATCAAGAAAATCATCAACAGCACGCGACAAATCCATAGGACAAAACCTACAACTATCCAGACAAGTCAGGTAACTGGACTATTCCCCTGCCGACTGTCCCAACTAGAGTCGAATTGTTCGCCAGAGGAAGGATCCTGCGACCGCCGTTTAGGGATTATCCTAATACCAAGGCGACCATCCTAGCCACCAAGAAACCACACATCAGGATGTTCCTTGCTACCCAAACAGGAGAGACCAGGCCCATCTAGCCCCATGTCAAGCGATGAGCCTTGACACGCGAAGCCTGGATCAAGATGACCGAGGAGAAGGAGGTTTACTGACAAGTCAGGCTAGGAGATGGATTTCTTGGCTGAGCGGTTGACTTGCAGATACTTCTCAATGCCCGCGGCCATCTTTCGCCCTTCGGCAATGGCCCACACGATGAGCGAGGCGCCGCGTTTGGTATCGCCGCCGGCAAAGACGCCGTCGAGGTTGGTCATGAAGTTCTCGTCCACAGAGACGCCGCCACGGGCATCGTACTTCACGCCGAGACTGTCGAGCAGACCGTTCTTGACCGGTCCGGTGAATCCCATGGCCAGCAGGACCAAATCGACGTCCATTTCAAAGTCGGTGTTGGACATTGGCGTGAACTTGCCGCCTTCGAATTGCACGCGGTGCGCGTGCAGTTTGGTGACGTGGCCATTGTGTCCGGTGAACTTCGTCGTCGACACACTCCATTGCCGGTCGCAGCCTTCTTCATGGGCATGCGACGTCCGTAGCTGCATCGGCCAGAGGGGCCAAGGGGTCGACTCCGCGCGCGCTGGGGGCGGTTCCGGTAACAACTCAAATTGATGGACCTCGACACAGCCTTGACGATGTGTCGTGCCCAAACAGTCTGAACCGGTATCCCCGCCGCCGATGATGACGACCCGCTTGCCTTTGGCAGTAATGGGTTCGTCCATGACAGGAATGCCGGCCGTTCGCTTATTTTGTTGCGTGAGATAGTCCATGGCTAGATGCACACCTCTGAGTTCTCGCCCGGGAATCGGCAGCTCCCGCGGCTGCTCCGCTCCCATCGTGAGACCCACCGCATCGAACTGTGCACGGAGTTGCTCGCCCGTGATATCCTTGCCGATCGTCACACCGGTCTTGAACTCAACGCCTTCGGCCTTCAGCTGTTCCAGCCGGCGATCGATCACCCATTTTTCCATCTTAAAATCTGGAATGCCGTATCGAAGGAGGCCGCCGATACGGTCGGCCTTTTCAAATAGTGTGACCGTGTGGCCTGCCCGTGCGAGCTGTTGTGCCGCCGCCAGCCCGGCCGGACCTGAGCCGACGATCGCCACCGTCTTCCCCGTCTTGGCAACCGGCATAACGGGGAACACGAGCCCTTCGTTGAATCCACGATCTATGATGTTCCATTCGATGACGCGGATCGAAACCGGATCTTCATTGATTCCGAGGACGCAGGCGCCTTCGCAGGGAGCCGGACAGAGGCGGCCCGTGAACTCGGGGAAGTTATTGGTGGTATGCAACGCCTTGAGCGCGTCCTGCCACCGTCCGCGATAGACAAGATCGTTCCACTCGGGAATCAGATTGACGACAGGACAGCCGGTATTCCCCTGACAAAACGGCACACCGCAATCCATGCAACGCGCGCCCTGGATTTTGAGCTTGTCTTCCGAGATCGGCTCGTACATCTCCTTCCAATCAAGCACGCGCAGCTCGACTGGCTTCCGCTTCGGACCCTCACGGGCATATTTCATGAAACCTTTAGGATCCCCCATCAGCGTACCGCGCTCGCTTTCCGTCTCCGTTCTTCGAGGACGCGTTTATAGTCGACCGGCATGATCTTCACGAACTTGGGTAACGTAGCCTTGAATGTATCGAGTACCTGTTTGGCCTTGCGACTGCCGGTATACATGAAATGTTTCGTAATCAGATCGTGGAGCAGTTGCTTGTCTTCTTTCTTCGCAACCGGCTCCAATTCCACCATGCCGGTGTTGCATCGGCTCTGGAATTTTCCGGCATCGTCCAGGACAAAGGCGATCCCGCCGGACATACCAGCCGCAAAATTGCGGCCGGTTCGGCCCAGCACCACCACAACTCCACCGGTCATATATTCACATCCGTGGTCGCCGGTGCCTTCGACGACCGCATGGGCACCGCTGTTACGCACGGCAAACCGCTCACCCGCCATACCATAGAAGTAGGCTTCGCCTTGCGTAGCGCCATAGAGCGAGGTGTTGCCGATGAGAATCGTGTCCTCAGGAGTGAACAGCACGTTCTTCGGCGGAAACACGATGATCTTGCCGCCGGACAATCCCTTGCCGAGGTAGTCGTTCGATTCCCCCTCCAAGGTCAGCGTGACGCCTCTGGCCAAAAATGCGCCGAACGATTGCCCGGCTGAGCCGGTGAACTTGATCGAGATGGTGTCTTCCGGCAACCCCTCCAACCCGTATTTCTTCGCGATTTTGCTGGAGAGGACCGTACCGGTCGTGCGGTTGGTATTCTTGATCGGCAAATCGAGCTTGACCTTCTCGCCTTTCTCGATGGCGGGCTTGCACAGTTCAACCAACTTGTTGTCGAGAATATCGGCCAGGCCATGATCCTGTTTCTGCACACAATAGCGTGGAACTTCCGCCGGGACGTCAGGCATCGTCAGCAGCGGCGTGAGGTCGAGCCCCTTGGCTTTCCAGTGATCAACCGCTTTCAGGATTTTTAGCTTGTCGACACGCCCCACCATTTCATTGATCGTCCGGAAGCCCAGTCTTGCCATAAGCTGTCGCGCTTCCTCCGCGACGAAGAACAGATAATTCACGATGTGTTCCGGTTTGCCATTGAACTTCTTGCGCAACTCAGGATCCTGCGTGGCGATCCCGACCGGGCAGGTGTTCAGGTGGCATTTCCGCATCATGATGCAGCCTTCGACGATCAGCGGCGCCGTGGCAAACCCATACTCTTCCGCACCGAGAAGCGTCGCGATGACGACATCGCGTCCGGTTTTCATCTGCCCGTCGGTTTCCACCCGAATGCGACCGCGCAGATCATTGAGCACCAATGTCTGATGCGTTTCGGCCAAACCCAGTTCCCAGGGAATACCGCCGTACTTGATCGAAGAGAGCGGCGACGCACCGGTTCCGCCCGAATCGCCACTGATCAAGACCTTGTCCGCATGCGCCTTCGAGACGCCGGCTGCGACGGTACCAACCCCGACCTCCGCCACCAGTTTCACAGACACCGCGGCATCGGGATTGGAGTTCTTGAGATCGAAGATCAACTGGGCCAAGTCCTCGATCGAATAGATGTCATGGTGCGGCGGCGGCGAAATCAGCTGCACGCCCGGGGTGGCATACCGAAACTTGGCGATATTCTCGTCGACTTTGTGGCCCGGCAACTGGCCGCCTTCGCCCGGCTTGGCGCCCTGCGCCATCTTGATCTGCAACTCCCGCGCGTTGACGAGATAGTGGGTCGTGACACCGAACCGCGCCGAGGCGACCTGCTTAATGTAACTGTTCTTCGAATCTCCGTTCGGAAGCGGCTTGAACCGCTCCGGATCTTCGCCACCTTCGCCGGTATTGCTCTTCCCGCCAAGACGGTTCATCGCGATCGCCAATGTCTCATGCGCTTCTTTGCTGATGGACCCGAACGACATCGCGCCGGTGTTGAAACGTTTGACGATTCCGCTCGCCGGCTCGACTTCTTCGATGGGAATCGGAGCCTGCGCAAATTTGAAATCCAAGAGGCCGCGCAGGTTCGACCGGCGCTTGCTCTCGTCGTTCACCAGTTGGGCGAATTCGGCATAGGTTTTCGGGTCGTTCGACTGACTGGCGTGCTGCAACTTATAAATGGTGTCCGGGTTCCAGTTATGGTGTTCACTCTGGATGCGGTAATGAATTTCGCCGCCGAAATCGAGCTGTCGGATGGCAACCGGCTCATAGGCCACACGGTGGCGCCGCAGCGTTTCTTCGCCGATCTCACGAATTCCGACACCTTCGATGCGGGAGGGCGTGCCGGTGAAGTAGCGGTCGATGATTTCGTGGTTCAATCCGATGGCCTCGAAAATCTGCGCGCCGCAATACGACTGTACCGTCGAAATGCCCATCTTCGAGAAGATCTTGAGCAGCCCCTTATTGATCGCCTTGATGAACTTGCCTTCGGCCGTCTGCGCATCCAGCCCTTCCGGCAGATAGTTGTCTCGTTCCATGTCAACGAGCGATTCGAAGACCAGATAGGGATTGATCGTTCCGGCACCATAACCGATCAAACAGGCGAACTGGTGCACGTCACGCGGCTCACCGGTCTCGAGGATCAACCCGACTTCGGTCCTCGTGCATTCGCGGACCAGATGATGGTGGATCGCGGAAATTCCGAGCAGGCTCGGCATCGGCGCCCACTCTTCGTCCACGCCGCGATCGCTGAGGATTAAGAACTTGAAGCCATCTTTAATTGCCTGTGAGGCCTCCCTGCACATGGCGTCGACTGCGGCGCCGAGCCCGTCCGGTCCTTCAGCCACGCGGAAGAGCATGCGCAGCGTCTTGCTTCTGAAGTTGGGATCCGAGATGCCGCGAATTTTCTGCAGATCGGCATTCGTAAGAATCGGCTGCTGCACCTTGATGCGGCGGCAGGATTCAGGAGACTCGTCCATGAGGTTGGGCTTCGGGCCGATGTTGGTCACCAGCGACATGACGAGCTGCTCACGAATCGGATCGATTGGCGGATTCGTGACCTGTGCGAAGAGCTGTTTGAAATACTTGAAGAGCAGCTGCGGGCGATCCGACAGGACCGCAAGCGGTGTGTCGGTCCCCATCGAAGAGACGGCCTCTTCGCCGGTCACAATCATCGGCGTGATGACCATCTTGAGTTCTTCGACGGTGTACCCGAAGGCCTGTTGCCGCTGACGGATGGTCGGATGATCGGGCTGCGGGACATTCAAGGGCTCAGGCAACTCATCGAGAGAGACGCCGTACTGCGTGACCCAGCTGCGATAGGGTTTGCGGCCCACGATATCGGCTTTGATTTCTTCATCGTCGATGATGCGGCCCTGTACCGTATCGACGAGAAACATGCGACCCGGTTGTAACCGGCCCTTCATCCGAATGTCCTTGGCATCGGCGGGCAAGACTCCAGCTTCGGAGGCCAACACCACTGTGCCGTCCGTCGTCACTTGGTAGCGACATGGGCGGAGGCCGTTGCGGTCCAACGTCGCACCGATCATTTTGCCGTCGGTGAAACAGACGGCAGCCGGACCGTCCCAGGGCTCCATCATGGCGGCGTGGTACTGATAGAACCCCCGACGATCCAGATCCATTTGCGGATTCGCAACCCAGGGTTCCGGAATCAGCATCATCATCGCGTGCGGCAATGACCGGCCGCCCAGCAGCAGGAACTCGAGAGCATTGTCGAGGCAGGCGGAATCGCTCTGCTGCTCGTAAACGATCGGGAAGAGTTTTTCCATGTCCTTCCCGAACGATTCCGAATGGAGACGCCCTTGGCGGGCCTTCATCCAGTTCACGTTCCCCTTCAATGTATTGATTTCGCCGTTGTGACAAATGTAGCGATAAGGGTGCGCGAGTGGCCATGTGGGGAAGGTATTCGTGCTGAAGCGCGAATGCACGAGTGCCAAAGCGCTCACCATGCTGACGTCTTCGAGGTCTCGATAGTAGGCCGCCATTTGATGGGGCAGCAGCAAGCCTTTGTAGACAATCGTGTTCGCCGAGAGGCTCGGGATGTAAAAATGCTCACGACCTTGAATGGCTGTCGCCCGAATGGCTTTTTCCACCAACTTGCGGATGACGTAGAGCTTCCGTTCAAACTGCGCTTCGTTCAACACGTCGCGGGCGATAAACACCTGCCTCATAAATGGCTCGGTCTTGCGCGCTTGCACACCAATCGCATCGCTCTTGACCGGCACGTCGCGCCAGCCCAGCAACCGTGCGCCTTCCTGGTCGATAATTTTGGCGAAGAGTTTTTCGCACTGCTGGCGAGCTGCCTGGTCCGGCGGCAGGAAGACCTGTCCGACACCGTACTCACCGGCGCCAGGAAGCGCCACACCGACATCGCCTGCCGCACGCCTCAAAAATTCGTGTGGCACCTGCAGCAGAATGCCTGCACCGTCACCGGTACAGGGATCGCAACCTTGCGCACCTCGGTGGGCGAGATTCTGGAGGACTTGGAGCCCTTGACGGACAATGTCGTGGGATTTCTGGCCCTTGATGTTGACGACGAAGCCGATCCCGCAAGAGTCTTTTTCTTGTTGAGGGTCGTAGAGTCCTTGCTTCCGTGGAAGCCCTGGAAGTTCCATCATGCGTATCTCGTGAAAAAGGCAGGTCTTTCCTGCTGGACAGGCCCTACTGAGAGGAATCAGGGACGCGGAAATCCCGTGACTCTTGAGGCAATATCCCTGGTTAAATGTGTGGCTCAGATTAATGGAAGGGTTATTCTTCTGTCAAGCCGAGGAGAACGCCATTTTCCCCCGTGATTGCCTTGACTTTGTTTCCTTCGCTGCCCTACCATCCGCCGCATGCCACACGGCCCTGTCACTTCTGTGATCCACACAATGGCGGACGTGTGGGACGCCTACCGCGCCGAGCTGGATGGCGTCGAAGACCGGGTCCATAAGAACCTGAATTCCAGCGTCACCCTCGTCAACACCGTCGCAGCACATATCCTCAACAGTGGCGGCAAACGTATCAGGCCTCTGCTGTTGCTCCTCAGTGCCAGGCTCTGCGGTTATGCCGGTCGCGAACACCATCAGCTCGGGAGCCTTGTGGAGTTCATCCATACCGCCACGCTCTTGCATGATGATGTCGTCGATGATGCCGATATCCGTCGGGGCCGTCAAACCGCTCGAAAAGTTTGGGGAAATCAGATTAGCATCCTCGTCGGCGACTATCTATACTCCAAAGCGATGTGTCAGGTCGTGGAATTCCGCAGCCAGGGGATCAATGAAGTGCTCGCCGAAGCCTGCAACAAAATGGCGGAAGGTGAGGTGCTTCAACTCCACTATAACGGGAATCCGGATATGCCGGAAGCCGACTACATCAAGATTGTTGAACATAAGACGGCCGGTCTGATCGCCGCCTGCTGCCGCATGGGCGCCATCCTGGCCGAAGCCTCCGAGGTGCAGCAGGAAGCGCTGTTCCGATTCGGCCAATATCTCGGGATCGCCTTCCAGGTGACCGACGATACCTTAGATTACACGGCGAACGGAGCATCATTGGGGAAAACGCTCGGACAGGATCTTCGACAAGGGAAAGCCACACTGCCGCTCCTTCATCTGCTGAACCACTGCTCCGACACAGATCGGCAGATGATCAAGGACCGGATGGAAACGCGCACGCTGACGGACGGCGATCTCAAGCGGTTGATTGATTTGATGGAAGAGTATGGCTCGATCGCCTACGCACTCAACCGTGCGCAAACCTATATCGATGCAGCCAAGCACGATCTGGATTTGTTCGAGGACAGTACGGCTAAACGAGCCCTCTCGGTGGCCGCCGATTACATGGTGACCCGCGACCGGTAGCCGCTCTCGCGTGGTCCTGCGCCAATCCGGCGGGGACGGGCAACACGCAAGTTCAGCGGCCCAGCCTTTTCAATCTGGTTCTAGACTCTTACCCGCTTAACGTAGGGAGACACATGGCACACATCATTCCGTTTCGAGGAACATTGTACGACGTTAATTCCGTTGGCTCCGTACGCGAGGTCGTGGCTCCGCCGTACGACATCATCGATGCTGCGGGCCAAAAGGCCTTGCATGATCGCCACCCCCACAACATCATCCGTCTCGAACTGGGGATGGATCAGCCCGGAGACAACGAGACCAACAACCGCTATACACGTGCTGCAAGGACATTACAGGATTGGATCGCCAGCGGCGCGATGAAGCGTGATGCTCAGCCCGCAATTTATTACCACACGATCGACTATACGCCGCCATCCTCCGATGCCCAGGCGCCCCAGAAAACACTCCGAGGATTTCTGGTCACAACGAAATTGGAGCCGCTCGACTCGGGACACATCTATCCGCACGAGAACACCAGGTCCGCCGCAAAAACCGACCGACTGAATCTTCTCAAATCCTGCAAAGCCAATTTAAGCCCCATCTGGCTTCTCTATTCAGATCCACACAATGCCATTCTGGGGCTGCTCGAGAAGGCAGTGAAGGACAAACCGGCCCAAATCGATTTTCAAGATGACAGCGGTTGCCGGCAGCGGCTGTGGACGATCAGCGATCCGGCCGTGCTGCAACAGATTGTGAACCAGATGCAGAGCAAGCCCCTCTTCATTGCCGACGGCCACCACCGCTACGAGACCGCCTTGAACTATCAGCGTGAGAGACGACAACAGGCCGGCTCCCCCGCGGGACTTCAACCCTATGACGGAGTCCTCATGCTGCTCTCTCCCCTTGAAGATCCGGGCTTAACCGTCCTGCCGACACATCGCGTCACCACGACGCCCCTGCCGCCGTACGAAAAGATCAAAGCGCTGCTTGGAGATACGTTCGATTTCAAGGAATTTTCCTTCACCACCGGGACGAAGCCAGCGGTGCGGGCTCAATTCATCGACGCCTTGCGCACGAATGGACGGACGACCCCGACGTTCGGCCTTGCCCTGAAGGGAAGAGATCAGTACGTGACACTTTCCCTCAAACCGACGCACCGTCCTGATGCAAAAGCCTCCCCGCGTGCCAGGCTCGACGTCTCACTCCTTCAGCAACTCGTCGTCTCCGCTCTCTGTCCGACACAGCAGGAGCAGGAAGCGATTCTCTATACGAAGGACGATCACGAAGCGCTCGATTGGGCCGCCGAAGGGACCGGAACCGGCGCCTTACTCCTGAACGCGACGAAAGTGAGCGAAGCGCAGGCCGTGGCGACAGCGGGCGAACGCATGCCGCACAAATCGACATACTTCTATCCGAAGCCGCTCACCGGGCTGGTCATCCACGTCATGGAAGAATGAGGGAAAGACGTGGCAAGCTACTCATCTTGCTGAAAGGGAGGAGGAGCCGTGAAAGCTAAAATTCTCATCGTCGATGATGATCCGGACATTGCGACGATGCTGGAAGACCGCCTTCAAGCCTCCGATTACGGAACGATCGTCGCCGGCGACGGCGTGCAAGCACTCGAAAAGGTAGAGCAGGAAGCGCCTCATCTGATGCTGCTCGACCTGGATATGCCGAGGCTCAGCGGTCTCGATGTGCTGAAACGGCTTCCCACGGTCAAGCAGGCCGAAGACATTCCCGTCATCGTGATGACCGCTCACGGCTCGATCGAGGCCGCCGTCGAAGCGATGAAAAGCGGCGCCTACGACTTTCTCACCAAACCGCTGGACAAAGATCATCTCTTGCTGGTCATCAGCAAGGCGCTGGAGCGCGACTCACTGAAGCGACAAGTCGCCTGCCTCAAATCGGAAGTCGACAGCCGCTATGCCTCGATCATCGGCACGAGCGCAAAGATTCGCACCGTCTTGGAAGCCGCGCAACGAGCCGCGAAGTCCGATGCCGGCGTCCTCCTGCTCGGCGAAAGCGGCACAGGAAAGGAATTGTTGGCCCGTTCCATCCACCAATGGAGTCCCCGTCATGCCATGCCGCTCGTGGTCATCAACTGTGTGGCCTTGACCGAGACCTTGTTGGAAAACGAGTTGTTCGGCCATGAGCGCGGCGCCTTTACCGGCGCGGACCGTTTACAGAAGGGCAAATTGGAAATGGCGGAGGGCGGCACGGTCTTTTTGGATGAGATCGGCGACATG
>Ga0114129_10013968_pt1 | contig 11443 bp, 9 predicted proteins | sample RhiMetdeltSRZDD1_FD_80071 | JGI IMG/M metagenome (GOLD analysis project Ga0114129, IMG submission 80071) | Populus rhizosphere microbial communities from Tennessee, USA - Rhizosphere MetaG P. deltoides SRZDD1 (version 2) (version 2) | ecosystem: Host-associated > Plants > Roots > Rhizosphere >... | reverse complement strand
TCGGTGCGAGATCTCTCACGTGTGTCGGTGCGAATGCGCGATGGGATTGGTGCGGCTCTCGTAAGTGCCACGGTTATTGTGACCGCGTGTTCAGAGTCTCCAGAAGCGATGTCCCGAAACGCATCGAAACAAGACGCCGCTATCGCACCAGGCCGCGACAGCACCATCGCACCAACGGGCGACAGCTCGATCGCACCGACAAGAGACAAGCTCGCACCGACAAGTAGCGCCATCGCACCGACTACCGATAGCTCGAGCTCACCGGCGGGCGAAGCTCAACTCGCACCAAAGCCGGCATTCGACAGCATGCGGGCATGGGAACACCTGCGACGTCAGGTGGGATTCGGTCCTCGACCGTCCGGGACGCCTGCGATCGTCGATACTCGACGCTACATCATCGAGCAGCTGAAGGCCTCGGGCACCGAGGCGCGGGAGCAGATGTTCATCGGCATGACGCCACTCGGCGAGGTGTCGATGTCGAACGTGATCGCGACGATTCCAGGCCGCCGGAAAGAACGCGTGGCGCTTGCGAGTCATTACGACACCAAGCTCTATCGCGACATCCGATTCGTCGGGGCCAATGATGGGGCGTCATCCACGGCGGTCCTGCTCGAATTGGCTCGCGTGCTCAAGCCGCGCCAGAACGAGTTCACGATCGAGCTCCTCTTTCTCGATGGTGAAGAAGCCCGGATGCCGGAATGGCGCGGGCAGGACAACACATACGGCAGTCGCCACTACGTCGAGGCCTCGCAAAAGGCAGGCACGCTCAGCAGCCTCAAGGCGTTGGTCCTGCTCGACATGATCGGCGATCGCAACTTGACGATCCGCCGCGATGCGAACTCCACCCCCTGGCTCGTCGACATCGTCTGGGGGGCAGCCGCCAAGCTCGGCCACGGCGGCACATTCTCAAACGAGCTGACGACCATCGAGGACGATCACATCCCGTTCCTTCGGGCTGGGGTGCCCTCCGTGGACATCATCGATCTGGAAAACCCGACCTGGCACACGGCGCAGGATACGCTCGAGTTTGTCAGCGCTCGCAGCCTCCAGACAGTAGGTGACGTGGTCCTCGCCGCGATTCCTGACATCGAGAGACGGCTCGCTGCAGGAAAACCGTAACGGCCCTCGCCCCTGGCCCCTTCCCCCTTCAGGTGTATCCTCTCCCCTATGAGCGTTCTGACATTGCGTGTGAACGGGCGCGCGCGGAGCATCGATGTCGATCCCGCCACGCCTCTGCTGTATGTGCTCAGCGATGACCTCGCGCTACGCGGGCCGAAGTTCGGCTGTGGCCTTGGCCAATGCGGGGCGTGCACGGTCATCGCCAACGGCGAGGCAATCAGATCCTGCGTGACGCCGGTGAGCTCGGTCACGAGCGCCGAGATTACGACGCTCGAGGGACTGGGCACCGCCGAGCGGCCGCATGCGATTCAGCAGGCCTTCATCGACGAGCAAGCCGCGCAATGCGGCTTCTGCTTGAGCGGTGTGATCCTGACGGCGAAAGCCTTCCTCGATAAGAACCCACGGGCGACCGACGACCAGATTCAGCAGGCGCTCTCAGGCGTCCTCTGTCGGTGTTTTGGCAACGTCAGGATGTTCAACGCCATCAGGCGCTACGCGAAAGGAGTGACGGCATGACACGCGCGCTCACTTCCGACGCACGACGCGCCTTGCACGACGCCGGCTTCTCGCGTCGCACGTTCCTGAAAGGATCGGGCGCGCTTATCGTCACCTTTGGCGTCGTGGGCGTCGCCGACCGCGTATCCGGCGTGTTCGCACAAGGCTTCAACGGGACCGGGAGCACGCGGCTCGATTCATGGATCGCGATCGCGACCGACGGTACGGTGACCGCATATACCGGCAAGTGCGATTTCGGCCAGGGACTCTACACGGCACAGATGCAGCTCGTCGCCGAAGAGTTGTGCGTGCCCTTGTCCCGTGTGCGCCTCATTCAGTGCGATACGTCGATGACGCCCGATCAAGGGACGACGTCGGGCCAGCAGTCGCATCCGACGAATTTCAATCACACGAACCTGGCCCTTGCGGCGGCGACGGCGCGCGAAACCCTCATCAAGCTCGCGTCCGCACGTCTCGGCACGGCACCTGCGGATCTGGTGGCGAAAGACGGCACGGTCAGCGTGCGAGCCACCCCGTCCCGGAACGTCGATTACGGAAGCCTCGTTGGCGGCAAGACATTCGAGGTCCAGCTCGATCCCCAGGCCAAGCGCAGGCATCCTCGCGAGTGGACGGTGCTCGGCACGGCGGTCCCCCGCGTGGACATGCGTGCCTTGGCGATGGGGACATTCGAGTTCGTGCACAACGTCACAGTACCCGGCATGCTGCACGGTCGCGTGGTGCGGCCACCCTCGCCTGGCGCCGCCGTGATGGGCGTCGACGAGGCGTCCGTGCGCGACGTGCCGGGCCTCGTGAAGGTTGTCGTGAAAGGCAACTTCGTCGGCGTGGTTGCCGAGAAGCCGTGGCACGCCACTCAGGCGGCAGCACGCCTGAAAGTCAATTGGTCGACAGGTGCACCACTCCCACCACAGCGTGACATCTATCAGCAGATTCGAAAGGAGCCCTCGGCCGACACGCTGCTCGTCGACTCGGGCGACGTCGACGCCACGCTCAAGTCTGCCGCGACCGTCGTCCGAGCGACGTATCAGCATCCGTATCAGATGCACGGATCGATCGGCAGCTCGTGCGCGGTTGCGGACGTGCAGGCCGACAAGGCGACGCTGTGGTCGGCGACGCAATCCGCGTATCCGACGCGCAATACGACGGCGGCGATTCTCGGCATGAAGCCGGACACCGTGCGCGTGATCTACACGCGCGGCGCGGGCTGCTACGGAATCAACGGTGCAGACACGGTGAGCTACGACGCCGCGATCCTCTCACAAGCCGTCGGCAAGCCCGTTCGTGTGCAGCTCTCTCGCAAGGACGAGATGGCGTGGGAGAACTACGGCAACCTCTTCACGATCGATCAGCGTGTCGGGCTCGATAGCAGCGGAATGATCGTCGCGTGGGACTACGAAGCCTGGTCGGCCGCCAAGGGTGGGCGGCCTGGATACAACACGCCCGGCAACGTCGTCACAGGCACGTTGCTCGGCCTCAACCCCGCGCCGTTCAACCCGCGCACGCCCGCGCCGCCTCCCACGATGCCGCTGAATAACGGATCGAATACGGCCCCCTCGTACATCGCCGGGCGAGTACGCGACTCTCAGAACGGAGCCGGCGTCGTCCGTAGTGAGCGCGTGCTGTCTCACCGCGTGAGATCGCCGTTCTTCACGGGTCCGCTGCGCGCGCCCGAACGATTGCAGAACACGTTCGCGCACGAGTGCTTCATGGACGAAGTGGCGGTGCACGTGAAAGCCGACCCGGTTGCCTATCGACTGCGCCATCTGAATCACGCGCGACTCAGCGAGGCCATCCGAACTGCCGCCAAGACGGCGAACTGGCAGGCACGACCGTCACCGCGGCCAGGCATTCGCAACACAGGCGTGGCCAGCGGTCGCGGCATCGCCTGCGTGTGCTACGAAGGCGACAACGGGTACGTCGCGATGGTGGCGGAGGTCGACGTCAATCAGGACACCGGTCAGCTACGCGTGACTCGACTGGTCGTGGCTCAGGATTCCGGGCCGATCTCGAACCCCGATGGCATGCGCAACCAGATCGAAGGTGGCGCACTGCAGGGGATGAGCCGGGCGCTCGGCGAGGCCGTGACGTGGGACGACGAGAAAGTCACCTCGATCGATTGGCGCACGTACCGATCGCTGCCGGTGGGGTTTGCCGTGCCGAAGATCGAAACGGTGCTCATCAATCAGACCGATGAGGAAGCGTGTGGATCGGGCGAAACATCGATCACCGTGGTCTCGGCGGCGATCGGTAACGCGATCTTCGACGCGACAGGTGCACGTATTCGCGAAGTCCCATTCACACCCGAGCGGGTGAAAGCCGCGTTGGCTGCGCGTACGTAGGGGCCGGCTTTAGCCGGCCCTCGGTCGCGTCATGTCGGGCCCGTGGGGATCTCGTAGCGAGCGACGTAATACGGGCCGACCTGCCGGAAGCTGTGAAACGTGAACCCGAATGCCTCATAGAGCGCACGTAGCTTCGGGCGCGACTCGTCGCAATCCAGTCGCAGCGTGCTCCTGCCGAGCGCTCGCGCATGATCGACGGCCCACTGCAGCAGCGCCGTTGACACGCCGTGTCCCTTGAACGGTCGTCGCACCACGAGTCGATGCACGAACGCTGACCCGTCGTGCGGCAGATCGGGCCAGAAGAGCGTATCTTCGAGCTGAAATCGGATCGCGCCTGCGGGCACATCGCCGATCGACGCGATGAAGAACTGTCCGGCGCCAACCTCGCGGACGATGCGATCTGGCGTCAACTCGCCTTCTTCCCACATCACCTCGCCAAGCGCATCCACCCACTCGGCCGCTTCGACGAGCATCGCTTCGATGAGAGGAGCATCCGATGGCTGCGCCTGTCGGATACGGATCATCAACGTGCAGGAACTGGAAAAGTGGAAGAGCGGAACTTACTTTTCCACTTCTTCCACTTTTTCACTTTTCCACTTCGAGATCTCTCGCAGCACCTCGGCCTCAGTCAAGACTGTCGCTGACGCCTTGGCTCGGCGGAAGATGCGGTCGATCAGCTCCTCGTCCGCGGTGAAGCCCCGGCTCTCGAGCCAGTACACCACGTTCGATTTCCCGGACATCGGCCCAACCTCGATCTGCTGCGCTCGCCCGACCAGGCGCGCCGGCACGCCCGAATATACGGTATCCGCCAAGTCCGCATCGTTCTTGTTGAACGCCTTGACGACCGCCGCTGCGTGGACGCCAGTCGCCGTGCGAAACGCGTCACGACCGAACACCGGATAGTTGTCGGGAATCGGCTCGCCCGTCGCGTCCGAGACCACGCGCACGAGATCGTTCAAGTGCGTGAGGTCGCGATCGATCCATCCCATGAGGACGAGATTCACCATCAGCAAGTCGATGGGCGTATTGCCGACGCGCTCGCCAAGACCGAGCACGGTACCGTGCACACGTGAGGCGCCCGCCTCGAGCGCGGCGAGACTGTTGATCGTGCCCATGTCCCGGTCGCGATGCCCGTGCCAGTCGATGCCGACGTCGACCCCACTCTCCTCGACGAACCGTTTGGCAAAGCGCACGACGGCCCGCGCGCCGGCTGGCGTCGCATGCCCGACGGTGTCCGCGATGCACAATCGCCAGGCGCCGGCGTTGATCGCGGTCTCGAACAATCGTCGCAGGGTATCCGGGTCGGAGCGCGTGGTGTCTTCGGTGACGTACATCACCTTCAGCCCCTGCCGCACGCCAAAGCCGACAGCCTCTTCGGTGCACCGCTGCAGATAGTCGACCGTCCAGTCTTCGGCGTAGAGGCGGATGGGGCTCGAGCCGATGAAGCAGCCGACCTCGATCGGGACGCCGGTCCGCTGGACGATGTCGGCGATCGGCTGGATGTCGGCAACCAGCGTACGAGCCGCGCAGTTCGCTCGTACTTTGAGGCGGCAGTCGACGATCTCGTTCGCGAGACGCTCGACATCCCGGACGACGTGAGGCCCTGCCCCCGGCAATCCCAAATCGGCGGTGTCGATGCCGATGCGGTCGAGCAAATGCAGAATGCGCAGCTTCTGATCGATAGTCGGCGCCCGAACCGACGGCGACTGCAGGCCATCGCGAAGCGTCTCGTCAATCAGCTGAACGACGGGCGGTTTCGGCGGCGGCGACTCGAGGTTCCAGTCGAAGATCAAGTCATCCACGACGGGACCTCCTGAGCGCGATGGCGGCGCCGAACCCGAGCGCCGAGACCAGGCCGCTCCATTCCAGCCCCCGGCGGACCGAGGTGCGGATGGCTGGCCGCATGATTTCGTCAACCGTCACGCGAGGACCGCGTCCGGCGAGCGCGGCCGTTTGTGCGCTGACATACCGTCCGACGCCAGAGGCGGTCTCTCGATCCTGGACTATGCAGAACACGACCAACGCGGCGAGCGCAACCCATCCAGCGAAGCGAATGCCCACACGTGAATGTGTTCGCCGCTCTGCGAGCGGGTTGCGACCCTGAGCGGGGTCGACCGATCCCCGAGGCCCGAGTGGTTCAAAGGCCACGCATTCATTATAGGGTTCAGCAAGAACCATGCGACGGCGAGGATGATCAGGACCACGACGACGACGATCGGCCATCGCGATCGACGACGATGCGCGAAGATGGACCCTTCCGACGGCGGCGTGATGCGCGGGTCTGTCGTTGCGCGCCCGCAGCGGTAGCAGATGAGGGCGTTGTCGGCAATCTCTGTCTTGCAGTACTTGCAGGTCATGGGATCAAGAAGGCCTCAGGGCTCAGGCCTCAGGCCTCAGTAGGCCTCAGGGAGGAGAGCGATAGCGTCCCGACTAGAGTACAGTACTGCCTGATTCCTGAGACAGCCCTGAGCCCTGAGGCCTGGGGCCTGAGGCCTTCGTGATCCCGCTTCGCGACGTCATCCCTTCTCGCACCACGCCATACGTCACGATCTCCATCGTCGTCATCAACTCGCTCGTCTTCCTGTACCAACTCTCGCTCGGCGACTCCGTCAACGAGTTCGTGTTCACCTACGGCCTGGTGCCGGCCTACTTCTCGTGGGTCTCGGTGTTCACGTCGATGTTCGTCCATGGCGGGTTCCTGCACGTCGCAGGCAACATGCTGTATCTGTGGATCTTCGGCGACAACGTCGAGGATCGCATGGGCCACGGGCGATTCCTGGCGTTTTACCTGCTCTGTGGGGTCGCTGCCGCGTTGGTGCAGGCGATCACGATCCCCAACTCTCCCGTGCCGATGGTCGGCGCCAGCGGCGCCATCGCGGGCGTGATGGGGGCGTACTTCATCTTGTACCCACACTCACGAATCGTGACCTTGATAACGCTCCTCTTCTTCTGGCAGATCATCGAGGTGCCCGCCATCTTCTTCCTCGGCATCTGGTTCCTGATGCAGTTTCTGAGCGGCATCGGCTCGATCGCGACGGCCACGGGCGGCCATCCCGCCGGCGGTATCGCGTTCTGGGCTCACGTCGCCGGCTTCGCCGCGGGAGTCATCGGCGTCTATGTGTTCAGACAGCCCGAGCGTCAGCGTGTGGAGTGGTGGAACGATGTGAGATGAGGAACGTGTAATTCAAAATGCAAAATGCAAAATGCAAAATGCAAAATGAGGAATGCAAAATGAGGAATGCAAAATACAGACACTGTCTGCTTTTTGAATTTTGCATTTTGCATTTTGAATTACACGATCTCTACTTCGGGCTCGCCTCGAGAATCTTCAGCAGCAGATCCTGAGCGCGCACGAACGACGGCGCGATCTCGAGCGCCGACAACGTCTGTCCCTTGGCTTCGGTAATTTGCCCAGCCGCCAAGTGGGCTTCGGCGAGTTCGATGTGCGCCTCCGCCTTGTCCGGAGGATTCGCCCCCAGCACGCTGCGGAACGATCGCACGGCCGTCGCGATGTCCTTGTGCTTGAGTGCGAGCCGGCCCAGCGTCGCTTCCGCCTCGCGGTCGAACGGGTCGATCGCCACGAGCCGACGATACGCATCTTCCGCCCTCGCATCGTCACCGATCGGGCCGACCAGCTCAGCGAGCTTACGGGCCGATTCCACATCTGAATGGTCGACACGCAAGACGGCCTCGAGCGCGCGTATCGCGCGCGGCTTGTCGCCCCGCTCGAGCGCGATGGCGGCAATGATCACGTTGGGATTGTTGGCGCCATTCGCGCTCGGAATGAGCTGCGACGCTCGTTCGAGCGCGGCGATGGCGCCTGCAGTGTCCTTGCTCTCGCGCAGCGCCTGCGCCAGCCGCATCTGGACGGCGAAGCTATCGGGATTGGTCGAGGCAAGCGCTTTGAGATCCTCGAGCGACGGCTTCTCCTTCATCTCCGGCGGCGTCTTCAGCGCGCGGCGGATGCTGGCGTACTGCTTGTCAAGGCGTGCATCGAAGGCCGTCTGAATCTGGTCGAGACTGGCACCGAGCGCCTCCTTCACGGCATCGTCGGTCTCGAGGCCTTCGCCGTACGCACGCAGCAGCGCGTGCAGCTTCGCCTCGCCATAGGTGTCGACGATGTGCTCGACGACCAGCGAGGCCTCGTAGTACGCGAGCGAGATCAGCTTGGGATCGCTGAAGCCTTCGTTGAGCACGTCGAGCTTCATGACCTTCTTTTCGTCGAGCGCGTGCGCGAACGTCATTTCCATCTCGCGGCCCCACTCTGGGCGCCCACGCTTTTCTTCCCATACCGAGATCCCTTCGGTGAGCCAGCGGGGCACGCGGTTCTTCGACATCTGCAGCGTCATCACGTGCGCGAGCTCATGCCAGAGCGTCGCGCCCCAGTTGAAGTCGCCCGGCGGTCTCGCGCGCGGCGAGTCGAGCGTCACCACACGACCGAAACACGCGCCAAGCGCGCCGATCATGCCGGGCAACCCGACATTGCGCACGGCAAAGTCATCGTGCTTCGGAAACATTTCGATGAGGATGGGGCCGGTCGGCGTGAATTGATACTGCTTCGCGAACGTCGCCAGCGCCTCCTTGGCGAGCGGAATGACGTGCTCGCGCATGACGCCGACTTCCTTCGGATCGAAGCGGAAGACGAGATCGCCGTCGGTGACGGTCTGAAACGTGTCGAGCGTATCGAGGAGAGTGAGCAGGTTGTACGTGATCTGATCGAAGTCGTCGTCTTTGAAGGCGCGCTCGAGCGCTTTCCGAGCGCCGGGCTCGTCGCCAGTGCGTAACAGATGCCGGCCGAGGTCCGCGTACGCTTGTGTGTTCGCATCGTCGGTTGCCAGCGCGCGACGAACGAACGTCACCGCCTCGTCGAACCGGTAGTTGCGCGCCAGGTGGTCGCCCGCGACTCGATAGACCTCACCGTAGAGCGGGTTGATCTTCAGCACCGCCTGCGCCTCAGTCTCGAACGCGGCCGTCTTTCCCTCGAGCAGGTTGATGGCGGCTTCGAGCGAACGCGCTTCGAGGCTGTTCGGATTCACCTTGAGGGCGCTCTGAATCTGCGACCGAGCGCCATCGCGCTTGCGATCGTCGAGCGACATTTCAGCGCCGAGCAGCAGCGCTGGCACTGACGTGGGGTTCGTCTTGAGGGCACGCTCAATCGCCTGATGTGCCGCGGGCGGATTCTCCTCGAGCGCCACACGCGCCACGCCGAGAATCGCGGGCACATGCGTGTCGTCCACACGAAGGGCATCCTGGAACGACTTCATCGCTTCCTTGCGGTCGTACTTCTCCAGGAACAACTCACCCCACGCCGTGTTGACGGCAACATCGTCGGGCGCCAGTCGGTTCGCAGTGCGGAAGAAGCCGTTGGCGTCCTGGAATGCACCGAGCGCGCGCGCCGCGAGACCCAGCCGGAGGTTGTCCGCGGCCGCCTGCGCGTCCACGCGAGCGATGACCTGTCGAAGAATGCGGACGCCTTCATTCCGGCGTCCGAGCTGCAGGTGAAGCCGTCCAAGCTCGAGTGCTGCATCGCTGCCCGGCTGCGCCGTCGCAACCGGCGACAGGAGCTTCTCGGCCTCGGCGTAGCGGCCGCGTGCGATGTCGGCTCGAGCTCGGATGGCGATCGACTTCGCGTCGGTGGCACCGCGAAGCAGGCGCTCGACCTCATCGTACTGGCCGGCATTGAGCGCGCGCGACGCCGGATCGGGGGGCGCCGCGGCTGGCGCGGGAGGTTTGCTCTGCGCGGACGGCAACGCGCCGGCGATCAGAATCAGCGCGCACACCGCACACGCGCGCCAGACGGTCAGCAGCGGTGGATGTGTTGCGCGATTCGGCTCGGTCATGAGCGTAGTATACCCATTGCCCGCTCCTCGGCCCCGATTCGGCGGAGCAGAAGCCAGCCAAAGAACACGACTCCGACAGGACCCGTCACACGGGCTCCAGTAATCAGCGCCATCGCGATCAGCTCGCCCACGACACCGACGTAGTTTGGATGGCGCATGAGGCGATACGGTCCGCTCGTCACGAGCGGCTGAGTCGGAAGCACGAGCACGCGGTACGTCCAGCGCGTACCGAGCGACGCAATCGCCCAGAACTTCAGCGCCTTCGCGAGCACCAACAACGCGACGCCAATCAGCGTCACCGGGCCAGCGTCGACGCCTACGACTGCTCCCTCGATCGCCATCGCGATGAAAACACCTGGATATGCCCACTTCATCGTACGGAAGACAGGATCGTCGGCCTCGACGGCACCATATCGAAGAAGCACGCGCTCGTTTGATCTCGAGAGCCACAGCTCTCCGAGCATCATCACGAGGACCGCGCCGAGGGCTGTTAACGGAACGAGCATGGTCAATTCAGAATTCAGAATTCAAAATGTAGACAGTGTCCGAATTCTGCAGTCTGAATTACAGGACTCAGTGTAGGGCGGGTCCTGCCCTTTGAGACCCCGCCGTCTACGGTCTATTAACCAGATTGATGTCTCCCGCCACACCGATCAGATACTCGACAGGCATCGACCAGCGTCTCGACAGTCGTGCCGCGAGATCGAGCGCGCGCGGCGAGCCGACGATGAAGCGCAGCGCACGATTGACCCGCCATTTCGTGGCGAACTCTTTGACACGCCATGCGGCGAGGCGCTGAAAGGCCGGTTGCCCAGACGCCAACTCCTCGAGCGCGGCCTGCGCCGCAAGCTCACCGCCTCTCAGCGCGAAGCGCAGGCCATCGCCGGTCATCGGATCGACGAACCCAGCCGCATCCCCGGCGAGCAACAACCCGGGATACCCAGCCGCGCGACCGTCCACGGCCAGCGGTCCCAGCACTGTGACCGGCGATACCTGTGTGGCGTCCGCGAACCGCTCGCGAAGTTCGTGATCGTGGGTCAATGCGCGTCGCACGAACAACTGCTGGTCTTCTCGCGTCGCGTGAAACCCCGATCGCTCGTTTCTCACCACCGACACGTTGGTGATCCCACCCGGCAGCGGCGCCACGCCAATGTATCCGCTCGGGCGAATATGCATTTCGCCGCGTGCGCTCGTGCGCGCGACGCCCGTGAAATAGGCGCCGAACGCCCATCGACGCGTGCTTCGCGCGTAGCCTGACAGCCCGAGGTGCGTCGCGAGCCTGGAGCCGCGGCCGTCGGCGGCGATGACGACACGCGATCGAAGCGAGCAATCCCGGTGACGAGAGGCGAGACGCACGCCGACCACTCCCCCGTCGGCGGCGAGCAGCGGCCCACCCACGGTGACTGCTGAGTCAAAGGCAACGCCGGCGGAGATCGCTGCGTCCAGAAGGATCTGATCGAGATGGCGTCGCGTCAGGGAGACGCCGCGCAGCCCTTCGGGATAGTCGGCCGTCACAGACGCGCCTGGGCCCGTGACGGTCATTCCGGGGATTGGGAGTGACGCCGCACGGACGGCCGCGCCGGCACCGAGCCGGTCCAGGATCGACAATGATCCCGGGTTCACCGTGTCACC
>Ga0114129_10013966_pt1 | contig 11444 bp, 12 predicted proteins | sample RhiMetdeltSRZDD1_FD_80071 | JGI IMG/M metagenome (GOLD analysis project Ga0114129, IMG submission 80071) | Populus rhizosphere microbial communities from Tennessee, USA - Rhizosphere MetaG P. deltoides SRZDD1 (version 2) (version 2) | ecosystem: Host-associated > Plants > Roots > Rhizosphere >... | reverse complement strand
GCGGCGCGCCGGCCGGCGCGCGCAACCGCCCCGAGCGCGGCCGCGACCTCGAGACCGAGGTGCACATCTCCTTCAGCCAGGCCGTCGAGGGCGCGCAGGTGCCCGTGACGGTGCCGCTCGCGGCGCCGTGCCCGACGTGCCGCGGAACGGGCGCGAAGCCGGGGACGACCCCGACGGTCTGCTCCGCGTGCCAGGGTCGCGGGGTCGAGGCCGAGTCGCAGGGCCTCTTCTCGATCTCGCAGCCGTGCCACGTGTGCGGCGGCACCGGGACTGAGATCAAGGACCCGTGCACGACCTGCAATGGCACCGGCCAGACCCGTCAGGTCAAGCGCTACAAGGTCAACATTCCCGCGGGAGTGCGCGACGGCAGCCGTGTCCGGCTCGCCGGCAAGGGCGAGGCGGGACGACGCGGCGGCCCGACCGGCGACCTGTACGTGATCACGCGCGTCGCCGAGAGCCCGATCTTCAAGCGCAAGGGCGACCACCTCGAGGTGGACGTCCCGATAACGATCGTCGAGGCGATCAAGGGAGCGACCGTCGAGGTGCCGACGCTCTCCGGTTCCAAGCGGATCCGCGTGCCGGCCGGGACACAGCACGGCACGGTTCAGCGCCTGCGCGGCGAGGGTCCGCCGCGCCTGGGCGGCAAGGGCCGCGGCGACATCCACTACCGGCTGGTCGTCGAGGTCCCGCGCAAGCTTTCGAAGGAGCAGAGCGAGGTCGTCGACGAGCTGGAGCAGGTCATGAACGGCAACCCGCGGGAGCGGCTCTTCACCGAGGGGACGAGCTGATGGCGAGCCACGACGAAACTCGCCCCGTGTACATGATCTCCGTCGCGGCGGAGCTCGCCGGGATGCATCCGCAGACGCTGCGCATCTACGAGCAGCGCGGCCTGATCGAGCCAAACCGCTCGCCCAAGGGCACGCGGCTCTACTCGCAGGAGGACGTCGAGCGGCTGCGCCGGATCCAGGAGCTCACCAGCCAGCTTGGCATGAACCTCGCGGGCGTCGAGCGCGTCTTCGAGCTCGAGAGCGAGCTCGACCAGATGCGGCGGCGGATGGACCGGATGGAACGTCGCGCCGAGCAGATGCGCAAGGACTTCGAGGCCGAGGTCGCGCGCGTGCGCCGCAGCTTCCGCTACGACATCGTGCCGTACGAGCCGCCCGAGCAGGCGCTGATGCCGCGCCAGCGAGACGGTGTTCGCATCCGCGTCCGGAGGCCGGAGGCGTAGGGCGATGCAGGCCGACCGCTTCACGATCAAGTCCCAGGAGGCGCTCGCCGCCGCGCAGAAGCTCGCCGCCGCGAAGCGCAACCCGCAGGTGGACCCGCTCCACCTGCTCGTCAGCCTGCTCGAGCAGGAGGGCGGCATCGTGGTGCCTGTGCTCCGGCGCGCGAACGCGGACCCGGAGGTCGCGCGCCGCCGCGCGAACGAGCAGCTCGACGCACTGCCCACCGTCACCGGCGACGCCACGCAGGCGCCGGCGCTCGACCAGCGCATGGTCGAGACGCTCGGCAGGGCCGACGAGGAGGCGCGCGGGTTCGGCGACGAGTACGTCTCGACCGAGCACCTGCTGCTCGCGCTGGCGAGTGATCCGCAGATCGACGTCGGCGCCTCGCGCGACGTGCTCGCCGACGCGGTCCAGAGCGTGCGCGGGCCGCACCGTGTGACCGACCAGAACCCGGAGGACAAGTACCAGGCGCTCGAGAAGTTCGGCCGCGACCTCACCGAGGCGGCGGAGCAGGGCAAGCTCGACCCGGTCATCGGCCGCGACGACGAGATCCGCCGTGTCATCCAGGTGCTCTCCCGGCGCACCAAGAACAACCCGGTGCTGATCGGGGAGCCGGGCACGGGCAAGACGGCCATCGTCGAGGGCCTCGCGCAGCGGATCGTCTCGGGCGACGTGCCGGAGTCGCTGCGCGACCGGCGCGTGATCGCGCTCGACATCGGAGCCCTGATCGCCGGCGCCAAGTACCGCGGGGAGTTCGAGGATCGCCTCAAGGCGGTCCTGAAGGAGGTCGGCGAGGCAGGCGGCACGATCATCCTGTTCCTCGACGAGCTGCACACGATCGTCGGTGCCGGCGCGGCTGAGGGCGCAGTCGATGCGGCGAACCTGCTGAAGCCGATGCTCGCGCGCGGTGAGCTGCGCGCGGTCGGCGCCACCACCCTCGACGAGTACCGCAAGCACATCGAGAAGGACGCTGCGCTCGAGCGGCGCTTCCAGCCGGTGATGGTGGAAGAGCCCACCGTCGAGGACACCATTGCGATCCTGCGCGGGCTCAAGGAGCGCTACGAGAGCCATCACCACGTCCGCATCCAGGACACCGCCCTTGTCGCGGCCGCGATGCTCTCGCACCGCTATATCGCCGACCGCTTCCTGCCCGACAAGGCGATCGACCTGATCGACGAGGCGGCGTCGCGGGTGCGCATGGAGATCGACTCGGTGCCCACGGAGATCGACGAGGTGCAGCGGCGGATCATGCAGCTCGAGATCGAGGAGAAGGCGCTGGCGAAGGAGAAGGACGACGCCTCCAAGGCGCGTCGCGAGGCGATCGAGCGGGAGCTCGCCGAGCTGCGCGAGCAGGCCGCGGGGATGACCGCGGAGTGGCAGAGCGAGAAGGGCGCACTCGACGCGATCGGCGACGTCAAGAAGCGGCTCGACGCCGCACATCGCGACGTCGAGCGTGCAGAGCGCGAGGCCGACCTGGAGACGGCGGCGAAGCTCCGCTACGGCGACATCCCCGAGCTCGAGGCGGCGCTCGCTGCGGCTGAGTCACAGGCGACGGGTGACCGCCGCTTCTTCAAGGAAGAGGTGGACGAGGAGGACGTGGCCGAGGTCGTCGCCAAGTGGACCGGCATCCCGGTCTCGAAGCTGATGGAGGGCGAGGTCGAGAAGCTCGTCCACATGGAGGAGCGCCTCCACGAGCGCGTCGTCGGCCAGGACGAGGCCGTCGAGGCGGTCTCCAATGCTCTCCGCCGCTCGCGCGCCGGGCTTCAGGACCCGAACCGCCCGATCGGCACGTTCCTGTTCACCGGCCCGACCGGGGTCGGCAAGACCGAGCTCGCGCGCGCGCTCGCCGAGTTCATGTTCGACTCGGAGCAGGCGATGGTGCGGATCGACATGTCGGAGTACATGGAAAAGCACTCCGTCGCGCGCCTCGTCGGCGCCCCGCCCGGCTACGTCGGGTACGAGGAGGGCGGCCAGCTCACCGAGGCAGTGCGCCGGCGGCCGTATTCGGTGGTGCTCCTCGACGAGATCGAGAAGGCGGCCCCCGAGGTCTTCAACGTGCTCCTTCAGCTGATGGACGACGGGCGCCTCACCGACGGCCAGGGGCGCACGGTCGACTTCAAGAACACCGTGCTGATCATGACCTCGAATGTCCCGGGCGGGATGGAGGGGGTCGAGGCCACCTTCAAGCCCGAGTTCATCAACCGGCTCGACGAGATCGTCCAGTTCCGCCAGCTCACGCGCGAGGAGATCGGCGCAATCGTGGAGATGCAGACACGGCGCCTTGCCGAGCGCCTGCGCGAGAAGGGTGTCGAGATCGAGCTGACCGAGGACGCGGCCACCCTGATCGGCAACCTCGGCTACGACCCCACCTACGGCGCCCGTCCGCTCAAGCGCGTGATCCAGAAGCAGCTGGTCGACAAGCTTGCGCTGAAGCTGCTCGAGGGCGAGTTCGCCGACGGCGACACCATCCGTGTCGACGCCTCCGACGGCGAGCTGGTGTTCTCGAAGTCCAGCGCCCCTGCCGCGGCCGCGGCGGCGTAGCGGTCAGCCTCGGTAGACGCGCACCGGGATCACGCGCTTGCGCTCGCGGTCCTTGTCGAACCGCCGGTGCGTGTCGAACTGCAGCCGCCAGAGGCCGAACGCCGGGTTGTCGAAGGGCATCACGCGGCGCTTCTCTGTCTTGAGCCGCCCGCAGGGACCGTGCAGCCGGCCGATGCGGACCGTCTTCTTGAGCACGCCGTTCGGGTTGCGGTAGTGGATGTAGGCGCGGCCGTGGCCGAAGCCGAACAGGCTCAGCACCGCCTCCCAGGTCCTCACGTTCGACGAGCGCCTGGGATCGGCGGTGACGCGCCGTTTCCGCGTGACCCAGATCGTGACGCTCGCCGACGTGCCCGCGGCATCCGTCGCGCGCAGGACGACCTTGCGCTCGGTGTTCGTGTGGCGCGGGTCGTAGTTGACCAGGAAGTTGCCCGCCGAGTCGCTCGCGGTACTCGAGTTGATCCGTTGCCCGTTCGCTCTGAAGACGATCTGGCTGTCAGGCGCGAAGCCGCTGCCGCTCAGCCGCGCGAGGCTGTTGTTGAAGTAACAGGACTTGCCGGCGTCGAGCGTCGCCGCGGCCGATACGGCGGGAGTGGCCAGCAGCAGACCCACGCCGACCGAGAGAGAAACGAGCCGAGGCAAGGGCCCGAGAGTAGCGCGGCGGGCGGCCTGGGTGGTAAACCTCGCCTCCCGCCTCGGAATCGGAATTGGAGGTTCTTCCTTGCCGACGTACGTAATGCTCAGCACGCTCACGCCCGAGGGTGTGCAGACGGTCAAGAACAACCCGTCGCGAATCCGCGAGGTGAACCACGAGGTCGAGCAGCTGGGCGCGAAGGTCGTCGCACAGTGGGCGGTCCTCGGCCGCTTCGACTTCGTCAACATCGTCGAGGTGCCTGACGACGCGACGATGGCGCGGGTCTCGCTCGAGCTCGGCTCGCGCGGCACCGCCCGGTACGAGTCCCTGACGGCCATTCCGGTCGAGGAGTTCATCGCGCAGCTTTGAGCGCCCCGCGCAAGGTCCTCGTCGTCGGCGGCGGCGGTCGCGAGCATGCGATCGTGCGCGCGCTCCTGCGCAGCCCGCAGAACCCCGAGGTGATCGCCGCCCCCGGCAACGCGGGCATCGCCAGCGACCGGATCAGATGCGTGGACGTGTCGGCGGAGGACGTGGACGGGATCGTTCGCATTGCCGCGGACGAGGCCTGCGATCTCGTGGTGGTCGGGCCGGAGGCTCCCCTTGTGCGTGGCGTGATCGACGCTCTCGCCGAGGAGGGGATCACCGGGTTCGGCCCCACCGCCGCCGCCGCGCGCCTGGAGGGCTCGAAGGCGTTCTGCAAGGAACTGATGAAGGCCTTGGGAGTTCCAACGGCGACACACGTGGTTTTCAAGACACGCCTGGAGGCCGAGGCGTACCTCGTAAACGCCAGCTATCCCGTCGTGCTGAAGGCTGACGTGCTCGCCGCGGGCAAGGGCGTGATCATCTGTGAGGGTGAGGACGACGCGGGTCTGGCGCTCAAGACGTTCTTCGACGACCGCCGCTTCGGGGCGACCGAGGTGGTGCTCGAGGAGTACCTCGTGGGCGAGGAGCTGTCGCTCCTGGCGCTGTGCGACGGCGAGCGGGCGATCCCGCTCGCGCCCGCGCAGGACTACAAGCGGATTGGCGATGGGGACGAGGGGCCGAACACCGGCGGGATGGGCAGCTACTCGCCGGTGCCCGGATTCGACAACGGCCACGCGAATGCGCTCGCGCGCCTCGTCCATCAGCCGATCGTCGACGAGATGCGCCGGCGCGGGACGCCCTACCACGGCGTCCTCTACGCCGGCCTGATGATCACCGAGGCCGGGCCCAAGGTGCTCGAGTTCAACTGCCGCTTCGGCGACCCGGAGACGCAGGCGGTGCTTCCGCGGCTGCGCTCGGACCTGCTCGACCTGCTCGACCGGTCGACCCGTCTCGGCGGCCTCGAGGGCGTGGAGCCGGAGTGGTCGCCGGACTGGGCGGTCACGGTCGTGCTCGCGTCGCGGGGCTACCCGGAGTCGTCGTCGAAGGGCGACGAGATCGCCGGGCTGCGGTCGATCGACAGCCTCGACACGGAGATCTTCCACGCGGGGACCGCCGAGTCAGGCGGCGAGTTCGTGACGGCCGGCGGCCGCGTGCTGAACGTGACCGGCATCGGCTCGTCGCCGGCCGAGGCCCGCGAGCGCGCCTACGATGCCGCCGAGAAGATCCAGTTCGACGGCAAGCAGATGCGGCGCGACATCGCAGCGCGCGCCGTGGAGAGGGTGGGTGTGTGAGCGAACAGCGAGAGACGGTGGCGCCTGAGACGGAGGTCGAGTCGGAGTTCGACGACCTCGACGTCTCCGAGGGCCCGCTCGTCGGAATCATCATGGGCTCGAAGAGCGACTGGGAGGTCATGGAGAAGGCCGCCAAGGAGCTCGAGGAGCGGGGGATCGAGCACGAGATGAAGGTGGCGAGCGCGCATCGCGACCCGGAGGTCGTCGCCGACTACGCGAAGAACGCGCACCGGCGCGGCCTGAAGGTGATCATCGCCGGCGCCGGCCTCGCCGCCGCCCTGCCGGGCGTTGTCGCTGCGCACACCACCCTGCCGGTCGTCGGCGTGCCCCTCACGAGCTCCGCCTCCGTCGCGGGCGGGCTCGACGCGATGCTCGCGATCGCGCAGATGCCTCCCGGCGTGCCCGTCGCGTGCGTCGCGGTCAACGGCGCGCGCAATGCCGCCATCTTGGCCGCTCGTATCATCGACGTGTGATTCAGAGGTACACGCGCCCCGAGATGGGCGCGGTGTGGTCGGAGCAGCGCAAGCTCGACAACTGGCTGGAGGTCGAGCTGGCAGTCGTGGACGCCCTCGCCGGCATCCAGCCGGGAATCGACCCGGCCGGCATTCGCGAGCGCGCCTCCTTCACCGTCGAGGCGGTGAAGGAGCGGGAGAAGGTGACCGACCACGACGTGGCGGCGTTCGTAGACGTCGTCGCTGCCTCGGTGGGAGAGGACGGGCGATGGATCCACTACGGGCTGACCTCATCCGACGTCCTCGACACCGCGCTCGGCCTCCAGCTGAAGCAGGCCGGCGTCATCCTCACGAGCGGCGCCCAGGCCTACCGCGACGCGCTCGTGCGCCGCGCGCGCGAGCACGTGGACACCCTCTGCGTCGGGCGGACCCACGGCATTCAGGCCGAGCCGACCACGTTCGGCGTGAAGCTGGCCGGCTTCGCGTTCGAAGCCGAGCGCAACCTGCGCCGGCTCCAGGGCGCGATCAAGCAGGCCTCGGTGGGCGCTCTTTCGGGTGCGGTTGGGACATACGCCGCGAACGGCCCGGAGATCGAGGAGGCGGTCCTCGCCAGGCTTGGCCTCGCGCGCGAGGACGTGTCGACCCAGGTGGTCGCGCGTGACCGCCACGCGCAGTTCCTGAACGCGATCGCGCTCGCGGGCGCGGGCCTCGAGCGGTTCGCCACGGAGATCCGCCACCTCCAGCGCACCGAGGTGCGCGAGGCGGAGGAGCCGTTCCGCGCCGGTCAGAAGGGCTCATCGGCGATGCCGCACAAGCGCAACCCGATCGTGTCCGAGCGCATCTGCGGGATCGCCCGGCTGCTGCGCGGCTATGCGCAGGTCGGGCTGGAGAACGTGGCGCTGTGGCACGAGCGCGACATCTCGCACTCCTCGGCGGAGCGGGTCGCCCTTCCCGACGCGTGCATCCTGCTCGACTACGCGCAGCACCTGGCGATACGGGTCGTCGACGGCATGACGGTGCACACCGATCGCATGCGCGCGAACCTCGAGGCCACGAGCGGCGCGCTGTTCTCGCAGCGGGCGCTGCTCGCGTTGGTGGAGAGCGGCCTGTCGCGCGACGACGCGTACCGGATCGTGCAGGAGAACGCGCAGCGCGCGTGGGACACGGGCACGCCGTTCCGCCAGCTGCTCGACGAGGCGCATCCCGGCCTCGACCTCGATGCGATCTTCGACCCCGCCGCCTTCACCAAGCATGCGGCGGCGATAGTCGGCCGCCTAGATGATCTCGCGGAGCTCCCGGCTCTCGACGTCGAAGACGTAGCCGCTGATCCGGCCCCCACTCGCGGCTGACTCGCGCAGCTTCGCGACGGCCTCCCTGACGCGGTCCTCCTCGCCCGGGCCGAGGCCGCAGTCGGTGTGGCCGATCACGACGACGTCCTCGGTCCCGGTCTTGCGCGAGGTCTCGAGCGAGCGCAGGACGTCGTCGGTGACGATGCCGCCCGCGTTCCGAATGACGTGCGCGTCGCCGACCTCGGCTCCCATCAGTGGCAGGGGGTCGAGGCGGGCATCCATACAGGCGACGATCGCGAGCTTCTTGTTCGGTGTGGGTGGCATAGAGTCCTTAGCGTGGAGGAGGTCACCTCAGGACTGGAGTTCCCGGAGGGACCGGTGGCGATGAACGACGGCAGCGTAATCGTCACGGAGATCCAGGGCGGCCGGATCACGCGGGTCGCGCCGGATGGCACGAAGGACGTGGTCGCGGAATGCGGCGGCGGCCCGAACGGCGCGGCGGTCGGGCCCGACGGCAAGCTCTACGTCGCGAACAACGGCGGCGTGTTCACCTATGTGGACATGGGCGGGATCAACTTCCCGCACCAGCCCCCGCCGGAGAGCTGGAAGGGCGGACGGATCGAGCGAATCGACATCGAGACCGGCGCGGTCGACGTCCTCTACGAGGAATGCGACGGCCATCCGCTGCGCGCCCCGAACGACCTCGTCTTCGACGCGCACGGCGGGTTCTGGTTCACGGACCACGGCGCCCTGCTCGAGCGGACCGCGGACCGCACGGGCATCTACTACGCGCAGCCCGACGGCTCCTCCATAACCGAGGCGATCTTCCCGATGAGCGCGCCGAACGGCATCGGGCTGTCGCCGGACGGGTCGCGCCTGTACGTCGCCGAGACGTACCAGAACACGGTCTGGTGGTGGAAGGTCACAGCGCCTGGCGAGGTCGAGGAGGTGCCGGGTGTCTTCCCGCATGGCGGCACGCTGCTCTACTCGCCGGGAGGACTCCAGGGCTTCGACTCGCTCGCCGTCGACGGTGAGGGCCACGTGTGCGTCGCGACCCTCGTGAACGGCGGAATCAGCGTCGTCGACGGGGATAGCGGCGAGCTCGCCGCCTTCGTCCAGACCGAGGGCGAGATCCTCACGACGAACATCTGCTTCGGCGGCGACGACCTGAAGACGGCCTACATCACCCTGTCCGGGACGGGCCGGCTGGCGTCGATGGAGTGGGACTGGCCGGGCCTGGCCCTCGCGCACTCCGCATAGCGCGGATTTCAGCCGCCGCAACGACGGCTTCGATTGCTACCTTCGATTACATGAGCGAAGCCGCCACGCTCGACTCCCTCCCGCTGCTCGCGAGCGGCAAGGTCCGCGAGATGTACGACATGGGCGACCGGATCCTGATGGTCGCCTCCGACCGCATCTCGACGTACGACGTCGTGCACCCCACGCCCATCCCGGGCAAGGGCCAGGTCCTCACGGGTATCTCGGTCTTCTGGTTCGAGCGGACCGGCCAGATCTGCCGGAATCACGTGGTCTCCTACACCGACGTGCCGGAAGAGGCCAAGGGCCGCGCCCTGCTCGTCGACAAGCTCGAGATGTTCCCCGTGGAGTGCGTTGCCCGCGGGTACCTCACCGGCTCCGGCTGGAAGGACTACCTCGCGACCGGCTCTGTCTGCGGGATCGAGCTGCCGTCCGGCCTGCAGGAGTCGCAGCAGCTGCCCGAGCCGATCTTCACGCCGGCCACCAAGGCCGACGTGGGCGACCACGACGAGAACGTCGACTTCGACCGCGCGGCCGAGATCCTCGGCGACCGGCCGCTGCTGGAGGAGTTGCGCCGCCTCACGCTCGAGCTCTACTCGTTCGCCGCCGAGCACGCGCGCGAGCGCGGGATCATCCTCGCCGACACCAAGTTCGAGTTCGGCCGTGCCTCCGACGGCGCGATCGTGCTCGGCGACGAGGTGCTGACGCCGGACTCGTCGCGGTTCTGGCCGGCGGACAGCTACGAGGTCGGCCGCGGCCAGCCGTCGTTCGACAAGCAGTACGTCCGCGACTGGGCGTCAGGCTCCGGCTGGGACAAGACGCCGCCCGCGCCGGCGCTCCCCGACGAGGTCGTCGAGGGCACGCGCCAGCGCTACGAGGACGCCTACGAGCGCATCACAGGGGAGCCCTTCTCCGCCTGGCTCGAGAAGAGCGGGGCCGGTTGAGGGCGAGGGTCCTCATCCGGCCGAAGGAGGGGATTCTCGATCCACAGGGCCAGACAGTCGAACGCGCGCTGCCCGCGCTCGGGTTCGACGGTGTCAGCGACGTCCGCATAGGAAGGCTGGTCGAGCTGGACGTGCCCGACATCGCCGAGGTCGAGGCGATGTGCGAGAAGCTGCTGGCCAATCCGCTCGTCGAGGACTACGAGGTCGTTTCGGTCGAGTGACGCGTTTCGGCGTCATCCGGTTTCCCGGATCCTGTGACGAAGTCGATGCGCTCCAGGCCTGTGAGCGCTACGGCGACGCCGAGCTGCTCTGGCATCGGGAGCGTGGCCTGAGGGACATCGACGCCGTGGTCGTCCCCGGCGGGTTCTCGTACGGCGACTACCTGCGGCCCGGGGCGATCGCACGCTTCTCGCCGATCATGGAGGCCGTCGCCGACTTCGCGCGCGACGGCGGCCGCGTGCTCGGCATCTGCAACGGCTTTCAGGTGCTGTGCGAGGCCGGGCTCCTGCCGGGCGCGCTGCTCGGCAACGACCATCTCCGCTTCCGCTGCCGCCAGGTCGAGGTCGTCGTCGAGAACGTCGACACCGCCTTCACGCGCGCGTGCGCGCGCGAGGAGCGGCTGTCGATCCCGGGGAAGCACACGACCGGCCGCTACTTCGCACCGCCGGCCATGCTCGAGGAGCTGGAGGCGAACGGGCAGGTGGTGTTCCGGTACGCGCCGGGCCACAACCCGAACGGCTCGCTGAACGACATCGCTGGCATCGCCAACGAGGCCGGCAACGTGGTCGGCCTGATGCCGCACCCCGAGCACGCCGTCAATCCGCTCTGCTCGTCGGCGGACGGGGGCAAGCTGTTCGCGTCCGCCGCGCTGGAGCCCCTTCCCGCGTGAATCCGGTGGCGTCGCAGACACCGCATCGCGCGCTCGGCCTGACCGACGCCGAATACGATCTCATCTGCGAGAAGCTCGGCCGCGAGCCGAACCCGCTCGAGCTGGCGGTCTTCTCGCTGATGTGGTCCGAGCACTGCGGCTACAAGCACTCGCGCAAGCTGCTCAAGCTGCTCCCCACCGAGGGCCCGCACGTCGTGATGGGCCCCGGTGAGAACGCCGGGGCGGTCGACGTGGGCGATGGGCTTGCGATCGCCTTCAAGGTCGAGTCGCACAACCATCCGAGCGCGGTCGAGCCGTTCCAGGGCGCCGCGACGGGCGTCGGCGGGATCCTGCGCGACGTGTTCGCGATCGGCGCGCGCCCGATCGCGATTCTCGACTCGCTCCGCTTCGGCGAGCTCGACACCGCGCGCTCGCGCTACCTGCTGGACCACGCCGTTGCGGGCATCGGCCACTACGGCAACTCGATCGGCGTCGCGACGGTCGGGGGCGAGATCTACTTCGAGGGCCCCTACGAGCAGAACTGCCTCGTGAACGCGATGTGCCTGGGGCTCGCGCCCAAG
>Ga0114129_10013965_pt1 | contig 11444 bp, 6 predicted proteins | sample RhiMetdeltSRZDD1_FD_80071 | JGI IMG/M metagenome (GOLD analysis project Ga0114129, IMG submission 80071) | Populus rhizosphere microbial communities from Tennessee, USA - Rhizosphere MetaG P. deltoides SRZDD1 (version 2) (version 2) | ecosystem: Host-associated > Plants > Roots > Rhizosphere >... | reverse complement strand
CGTTGAACGTTACGGAGTTCGCGTCGCGCGCGTCGTCGCACTGATCTGCAAATCGTATCCATTCGGCGTTGTCGTGTGATAGCTCCTGTACGACGCCGTGTGGATGTCGCCGCGGCCGCCGGTATCGACGCGGGCGTTCAGTCCGCGCTTCTCGAGCTCCGCCTGCACTTGATCGGGATCGAACGGCGTGATGCCGAAGGCGATGTGACCCATCGCGGCGCGGCGTCCGGGTGGCGGCGTCCCCGCGCCGCCGCGGCCGCCGAAGCCGCGACGGATGATGATGTCGCCGACGTCGCCAATCTCGCATTGATTCTGGCTGCCTTCGTCGGTTCCAGGTTTCCAGCCGAGCAGCGCGGTGTAGAACGCCACGGTCTCCTTGTAGTTCGACACCTCGAACGAGATGTGATCGAGCCAGACGGTCTTCCAGTTCGTCGCTTCGAACGGCGCCGCCGCCGACGTCTTGCCGTTCGCCGCGCCCTGACGACGATTGCGCCGGTTGCCGTTGCTGATCTGGAGATCGAAGCCGTCCGGATCCTTCAGGTGAAAGCTCTGAAAGTCGTGATCGTGGTTGTCGGCGACCGGCGTGAGCCCGCGCTTCCGCAGCTCCGCTTCCACCTTCTTCGCGTCCCACGGCTCGATCCCCCAGCAGAAACTGTCGAAAACCGCGTTGCGCGGAGCGCGCGGGCCGCCGCGCCCGCCGCCGGGAGCGCCGGCACGGCCGCCTGCGGGTGCGTCATTCGCCGCGGCCGGCGGCGCCTTATATCCGCCGCGCAGCACGAGGCCGCCCCAGTCGCCGATGTCGAGCACCGCCTGCTTGCCATCGTCGCTCCTGATCTTCCAGTTCATGAGCGCGGCGTAGAACGCGGCTTCCTTCGGGTAATCCACGACCTGACAGGTGAAATGATCGAGGAGGACCGTCTTCCACCCGGTCGGCTCGAACGGAAGCTTCGCCGGCGTCGGATCGCACTCGGGCGTGCCGGCGCGCGCGCCGCCGCACTGGCCCTGCGCGAACGCGGAGGCCGGGCGAATCGCGAGCCCGATGCCGAGCGCCTCGAGCAATTGCCGGCGCGACAGATTCCCACGATCGAACGCACGGAACAGCCTCTCGAGGTCGGCAGTCATCAATGCTCCATTTCACATTTCAGATTTCAGACTTCAGATTTCAGACTTCATTTTCAAACTTCAGACTTCAGACTTCACAGACTTCAAACTTCGGCCGACCGAGAGTATGCGATCGGGCGTCATAAGCTCGCAAGCGTTGCGGTAATCTCTTAAGGAGCCGCTCGTACAATCTGTTACAAGATCTGCGCTACGCCGCGCGCAAGCTTCTCGGCGCGCCGGCGTTCACGCTCGCGGCCGTCGCGACGCTGGCGATCGGCATTGGCGCGACGACGGCGATCTTCAGCACGGTCAACGCGACGCTCCTCCGGCCGCTTCCGTATCCGCAATCGGAGAATCTGATCGCACTGCGCACGCGATTCGTCGACGGGCGCGTCACGACCGGACTCATGGCGGCCGTCGAGATCACCCGCCTGAACGAGGCGGGCGGATCGATCGAGCGGGCGGTGGGTATGTCGTCCGCGCCCCTGGACACGACACTGCTGCGCGAGAACGCACCGCCGGTGCATGCGGACGTGCATTTCGTCGGCGAGGGCTTCTTCGACCTGTTCGGTCTGCCGATGACGCTCGGCTCCGCGTTCACGCACGACCAGCACATGCCGGTGAACGGTCCGAATCTTCTTCAGGGTCAGGGTCCTCCGCCGGTCATCGTGCTGTCGCACCACGTGTGGACCGATCTGTTCGGCAGCGATCCGGCAATAGTCGGCAAGACGATTCGGTTTGCCGAGATCAGCGCGACCGCGGTCGGCGTCGCGGCGCGCGATCTCGACGTCCCGCGAGGCACCGATTTCTGGGCCAACGCGCGATTCAACCCGCAGGACGTCGGCCACGGCCTCGCGGCCGTCGTGCGCGTGAAGCCGGGCACGAGGCTCGAACGTCTGCGGAGCGAGATGGCGGTCGTGATGGTGGGGCTCGCGCGCGACTTTCCGCTGGCCGACGCGGGGCGCGAGTTCCTCGCGCAGCCGCTGGTCGATTCGATCGTCGGCGATCTCGGGCCGACGCTGCTCATCGTGTTCGCGTCGACGACGCTGCTCCTGCTGCTGGCGTGCGTCAACGTCACGAACCTGCTGCTGGGCCGCGGCGCGGCGCGCGCGCGTGAGATCGCGGTGCGCTCGGCGCTCGGCGCGAGCCGTGGGCGCATCGTCCGTCAGGTGCTGACCGAATCGTTCCTCGTCACGTGTCTCGGCGCGGCGGCCGGCGTCGCGTTCGCCTTCGCCGGCGTGCGGGCGCTGCAGGCGCTCGGCGCGTCGACGCTGCCGCGGCTCCAGTCGGTCCCCTTCGATGGACGCGTGCTCGCGTTTGCGGGCCTGGTACTGGTGGTGAGCGCCGGGATGCTCGGTGTCGCGCCGGCGATCCGTCTGGCGGCGACAGATCTGAAGACGCTCATGAACGAGAGCGGACGATCGACGGTTGGCGGGCGCGGCACGGCGCGCATGATGGGCGTCATGACGGTCGCCGAGGTCGCGCTCGCGCTGATGCTCGTCGCCGGCGCCGCGTGGCTCGTTCAGAGCTTCTCACGCCTGCGGCACACCGATCCCGGCTTCGTCACGACCGGGCGGCTGATGGTCGACGTGCGGCCGAACCCGCAGGCCGTGCGCGGAGCGGATCAGACGCTCGCGTGGACGAGAAACCTGTTCGATCGTCTGCGCGCCATTCCGGGCGTGACCGGCGTCGGATCGACCCTGTCGTTTCCGTTGCGCGCACAGCTCGACGGATCCGTGCTGTTGCAATTCCAGGGCGAGGCATTCGATCCGGCGCGACCCCTGGGGGCGCGTATGCGCCTCGTCTCGCCGGGGTTCTTCGGGGCGATGGGGGTGCCGATCGTCGACGGCCGCGACTTCACCGTCGACGATCGCCGAAGCGCCGGGCCGGTCGCGATCGTCAACCGCGAGTTCGCGAAACGGTATCTCCGAGGCAAGGAAGCGCTCCGGACGGCCTTCGCATTCGGCTATCCGAACATCGACGCGAGCACCATGCGTTCCATCGTCGGCGTCGTCGGCGACATCAGATACCGATCGATCGCCGAGGAGGCGGAGCCGAGCTTCTACGTCCCGCAGGGGCAGTTTCCGTTTCCGCGGCAGACCGTCGTGATCGCGACGACGCTCGCGGAGCCGTCGGCGATGGTGCCCTCGATTCGCAAGGAGATCGCGAGCGTCGATCCCCGGCTGGCGTTCGAGGTCGGTACCGTCTCGCACGTCGTCGCCTCGACGTTGACGCGCCAGCAGCTCGGGATGATGTTGATGCTGATCTTCGGCGCGACCGCGCTGGTGCTCGCCGCGGTCGGCATCTACGGCGTGATCGCGTACGCCTCGGCGCAGCGTCTCGGCGAAATCGCGACGCGCCTCGCGCTCGGCGCGACGCCATCGGAAGTGTTCTGGCTGATGATGCGCCGCGGCCAGGGCCTGACCGCGGTCGGGGTCATCATCGGCGTCGCCGCGGCTTACGCCGGAGCGCGGACGGCCGCGAGCCTCTTGTATGGTGTCCGCGCGTCCGATCCGCTCGTGCTGATCGTCTCGGCCTCGGTCGTCGTGTTCATCACGCTGATCGCGACGGCGATCCCCGCCCGCCGCGCATCGTGCACGGATCCGATTCTCGCGCTTCGCGGCGATTAATCGCTACGTCGGCGACCGAAGCCGCGTTTCCGCGCGACCGTGTCCTTCCGTCGCCGCGGAGAAGAACGCCTCCCAGGCCGCTCGGATTCGATCGATCTTCTGCACCTGATCGGCGCCGGCCGTCGAACCCTGGCTCACGAGATAGATGAACGCCTGGCGGTGCACCTTCGGCGACTCGGTCGCCGACGGACGGCGGTCTCCCTCGACGTCGATGACATCCTGGATCAACACGTCGCGCCTCGTGCCGTCGAATGTGACGCCCACGCGCGGGTCGGAGTCACGTTCCTGCGATGGAATCACGTTGACGGGGTTCTCGACCCAGAAGAACGGCGGCACGTCGCGATCGCTGACGAGCCCCATCAGGTACTGATCGAGCCGGCTGTAGCGCTGCACCGCGGCGACGGTGCGAAACCTGCCCCCGCCGAGCGGCTCGATGTCGTTGCCTTCCATGACCGACGCGTCGGTGTCGAAGAAGAAGCTCCAGTGCGCGAGGTCGCGTCCCAGCAGCGCGTCCGAGCGCACCCGGTTGTGATCGCGAAAGCGCACGAACGCCAGCCACCGGTGTCCGCTCTCCTGGCCGAGCAGGCTCAGCGTCGAGTCCTCGCCCTTGAACCTCGTCGCGGGATCGTCCGGATACTTCGACAACCGGTCCATGACGACGACGCTTTCCAGACGCGCCGCGCTGCCGAACTCCCGGACGTGGTTGAACAGGTTGACGCCGATCCCGCGTACGTCGTTCGCGACGGTCACTTCGTAGGCAAAGGCCGTCGGCCGGGCGATGCGCGTGTCCGACCAGATGACGAGCTGATCGTACGCGTCCGCGTGCGTGCCGTAAAAGCGCAGGCCCAGCGCGACGACGTCGAGCTCGAGGGTATTCGAGAAGCGCTCGCCGACGGCCTGCGACGGTCCGCCACCCCCGGCGGACGCGCTCAGATCGACCGGCGCGAAGTCCGCCGTGCGGCCGGGCGAGAGCCCCACCACCGCCTGCGGCAGCGTCGTTTCCTCGTCGTAGGCCATCTCGACGGCGCCGTCCGGCAGCAGGGTGACCTGGACGGTTGCGATCGCGGACGACTCGAACCCCGGGACGGCGCACCACGTGACGGTGAACGCATCGGAGGCCGAACGGACGAAGACCGTGCCGCCCGCCGATGGATCGAGATCGGCGAGAAACGGCGCGACGCGTGGCGGTCCGCTAATCAGCCGGCCGATGTCGCGGTCGGTGCTCGCGCGATCGCCTTCGCCGAACGTGATGTTCCCGTCGGAGTTGACGAACGCCTGCGTGCTGCGGGCGGCGAACAGCGGAAACTCGAACGTCAACGCGACCGCGCGACTGTCGTCGTCGCCGAGCACGATGCGATCGCCGAGCGCCGATCGAAACGTGGCGTCGATGCGCGAGACGTCGTAGCCGCCCGAGCCGTTTTTCGTGAACCTCAGGCCCGCGCCGCGAAGATCGAACGGATTCGGCTGCTGAATGACGTCGCCCCGATCCTGGATGACGGCGACATCGCCGACGTCTTCGCTCGCGATGGTCGTGGCCAGCGGTCGAATCAGGCCCCGCCGCGCCGCGGCTCGATGGGTCCACAGCGCATCGAGGACGTTCCGGCCGGGATCGCGCGGCCGGTTCGCGCTCGACTTCGACAGACGATGAATCGCGCTCGATGGAGTCGCGCGTTGCTCGCGCACGCTCGCGTCTTCGAGCGCGGCGGTGGTGCACGGATTCCGGGCCGAAGCGGCCGGCGCCGCCACGACCGGCGGCTGCGGCGTGCCGGCGGCGCGACCAGCCACGACCGCGAGGGCCGCGGCCAGCACGGAGGCCGCGAGTGTCCGTCTGATCATCGGCAAAAAGCAGGCTATCACGTGACGAGCAGGGAGCGCCGCGACGGATTGTGGTGTCTAAGGCGACACCCGGAGGACCCTACAGCTGGCAATGGCGCCACTCCTCGAAGTCGAAAACGTGAAAAAGCATTACCGGATGGGCGAGTCGATCGTCCGGGCGCTCGACGGCGTGTCGCTGACCGTGCAACAGGGGGAGTTCGTCGGCCTGCTCGGCACGTCCGGATCGGGCAAGTCGACGCTGCTCAATCTGATTGCCGGTCTGGACCGCGCGACCGAGGGCAGCCTGCGCGTGTTCGGCGACGACCTCGCGCGGATGTCGAGCGCGGCGCTCAGCGTCCACCGCCGCCGCAACGTCGGCATGATCTTTCAGTCCTTCAACCTGATTTCCACGATGACCGCGACCGACAACGTCGCGTTGTCGATGATGTTCGCGGGCGTGCCGCGCGGCGATCGCGACCGGCAGGCGCAGGAGCTCCTGGGCTCGGTTGGACTCGCCGATCGGGTCGGGCACCGGCCGACGGAGCTCTCCGGCGGCGAGCAGCAGCGCGTCGCGATCGCAAGGGCCCTCGCCAACGCGCCGCACCTGCTCCTCGCGGACGAGCCGACGGGCAACCTCGATAGCCGGACGGCGGCGGAAATCATGGACCTCCTGCACACGCTGAACCAGCGCGACGGCAGGACGGTGATCCTCGTCACGCACGACCCCTCGCTCGCGGGGAAGCACGCGCACCGGACGCTCACGCTCTCGGACGGCGTGTTCGTACGAGGGCCGGAGTCATGACGTTCCGCGACGCGATCGACCTCGCGCTGCGGAATCTTCGTCAGGCGAAGCTGCGCACGGCGCTGACCGTGCTCGGCGTCTCCATCGGCATCGCGTCGCTCGCGGGGATGGTGTCGCTCGGCCTGGGACTGCAGGAGCAGTTCGTCGGCCGCTTCACCAAGTCCGCGATGTTCGACACGATCACCGTCCTGTCGCCGGCCGATCGCCCGGGCGTGATGGCCGGCGGCCTGCGCGGCCGCGGCCCCGGGCGCGGCGGCGCGAGAACGCCCGAGAAGCCGCGCCCGCCGCTGGACGACGCCGCCCTGCGGGCGTTTGCCGCGCTCGCGCAGGTGAAAGAGGTGTACCCGAACGTGCGGACGGTCGTGGAATTGAAGTACGGCCAGTTCGCGGAGCCGTTCGTCGTGAGCGGCGTCGCCATGTCTGCGCGAAACGAGGCCGCCTTTCAGACGTTCGCGCATGGTGGCTTCTTCACGAACGAAACCGACAACGCCTGCCTGCTCACGCTCGATGCGGCAAAGCGGGTGACCGATCGCGATCCGAAGGAGCTGGTCGGACGCCAGATCACGCTCACCTGGGCCGCCACGGTTCCGGGCGCCGACGGTGAGCCGCCTTCCGACTCGTCGCTGCAGGTTCGTCAGGTCGACGCGCCGTACACCGTCGTCGGCATCGTGGAGCGCGAGCCCGGACCGCCGACGCCCGTCTCGAACTACTCCGGCGTGATGATCCCGCTCGCGAAGGCGCGGACGATGAATGCCATCGACGTGGGGAGCCTGCAGGCGCTGCGCGCGCCGGCGCAAAAGCAGTACGCGTCGGCCACCGTCAAGGTGACCCGCGCGCAGTTCACGCAGGACGTCGAGAACCGCATCCGGGACATGGGCTTCAACGCCGTGTCGCTCAACGACGCGCTCACGGGAGCCAAGCGCGCGTTCATCATCCTCGACATCGTGCTCAGCCTGATTGGATCGATCGCGCTGGCGGTCTCGTCGCTCGGCATCGTCAACACGATGGTGATGTCGATCCTCGAGCGCACGCGCGAGATCGGGATCATGAAAGCGATCGGCGGCAGCGACGGCGACATCCGGCGGATCTTTCTCGTCGAAGCGTCGGTCATCGGCGGGATGGGCGGCGTGGCCGGCGTCGTGCTCGGGTGGGTCGTCGGCCGCGTCATCAACTTCGGCGCCAACCTGTACATTCAGAGCCAGGGCGGACCGACCGGCAATCTCTTCTCGCTGCCGATCTGGCTCGTCGCCGGCGCGATCGGTTTTGCGTTCGTCGTCAGCCTGATGGCGGGCAGCTATCCGGCCGCGCGCGCGGCGCGGCTCGATCCGATCCAGGCGCTGCGGCACGACTAAGATCGGTTTCACGGAGTTCGAACCTCGGGTCGTGTCAACGACTCACCGCCGGCGGAATGCGTCCAATACGCCATAGAACGCTGGCTTGGGCGCGTATTGCTCGTCGAAGAGCAGCGGGTTGTCGGCCCCGAACTGCATCGTGATCCATGTGTGCGCGTCCGTGAAGCCCCAGAACGTGACGGCGTGGCAGCGTGGCTCGGCGACGCACACCGCGACAATCGAACGGTAGACGGACCTCTGCACATCGAGCCGAGTCGCAGGGGAACCCGGCAGGTCGCGCACCCGAACGTCCATCTCACTGATGTTGACGAGGAGCCCCAGAGCCGCGAACCGCCGCATGTTCGCGGCGAGGCTCGCGTCGGACGGTGGATTGCTCGCGCTGATGTGCATTTGGAAGCCGACACCGTCGACAGGAACGCCTTGGGCCAGCAGCCCGCTCACCAGATCGTAGATGCGGTTCGATTTCGCATTGAGGCCTTCACCGCCGTAGTCGTTGTAGAACAGCAGCGCCTGCGGATCGGCCTCGCGCGCGAGCCGAAACGCGTCGGCGATGTACCCGTCGCCGAGCTTCTGCCTGAAAACCGTGTCGCGCAGCCCGGACCCACCGTCCGCAACCGCTTCGTTGACGACATCCCAGGCGAGCACACGGCCGCGAAAGTGACCGGCGACGCTGCGGATGTGATTTTCGAATGCGACGCGCAGGTCCGCGGCGGGCAGCGCCGGCACCCACGCCGGCACCGATCCGTGCCAGATGAGCGCGTGGCCCTTGATCTGCATGCCGCGCGACGCCGCATAGCCGGAGATGGCATCGCCGCCGGAGAAATCTTCGACGCCCGGTCGCTGTCCGATGGTCCCCCACTTCATCTCGTACTCGGCGGTCACGTAGTTGAACTGACGGCCGAGAACGGCGCTGTATCGCGCGTCGCCGAGCAGCGCGGATTGCACGGCGGCGCCGACGAGGCGGCCTGACACGGATGCCGCCTCCTTCAGCGCCTCCACGTCCGTGCCTGGCGGCATGACGACTGGCGTCGGTGATGACGGAGCGGGCTTGCCGCCGCAGGCAATAAGTCCGAGCACAAAGAGGAGGACGCTGTGGGTGTGTCGCATCCGGTGACGAACGACGGTTACAGTCTGCAGTCGGCTGCCAGCAGTCGTGGCTTCGTCAGTCAGTCGCCAGTCGACAGTCACAGTCAGCGGGCCTGAGACCGACGACGGTTGACTGGCTCGATATATCCACGACTGTCGACAGACGACTGCGGACTGACGTTCTACGACCCGGTCAGAACTTGTAACGCGCGCTCAGCCTGAAGATCCGCGGCGCCGGGATCGGATTCGCCGACGCGGCATCGATGCCGCCGGTCGCCAGCGGCTTGAGATAGTTCGGTCCGTTGATGTTGATGTGCCGCAGCACGACGCTCGTGTTCGTCAGGTTGAACACGTCGAACATGCCTTCGAACGACTGCTTCCCGCGCGCAAACGTTTTCGACAGCCGCAGGTCGACGAGCCGCACCCAATCGTAACGGCCGGCCTGGCCCTCGACGACGATGTCGGTGAGCTGATTCAGGGTGTTCGGCACCTGCACGATGCGCGGGAAGTACTCGCCCTGCTGGGCGGTGAAGGTCGAGGCCACGAGAACCTTCCACGGCAGCTCATACGTGCCGCTCAGGCGGGCGCCCTGGTACACCTGCGGCAGCGTCGGCCCGAAGATCGTGCTCAACACGCCGTCGGTCGACTGCGGATATCGCGCCTCGTTCGGATTGCGCGGGTCGATGTTCCGCACTTCCCGCCGATCGATCGAGTAGGACGCCAGCATCGACCAGCCCGATGAATACCGCTTGCTCGCCGTGGACTCGAACGCCCAATACCGGTCGGCGCCCTCGCCAGGCGCCACGTTCGTGGTCAGCCGGATGACTTGTCCGAACGTCGGATAGCTGCGCGGCACCGACCACACCTCCACGACGCCGTCGTCCGCGGTGCCGACGATATTGTCGCGGCCCGGATCGATCCCCGTGCGGCGATCGGTGAACGCCTCGAACGGCTGTGCCAGGTCCAGCTCCTTGCTGCCGCCCCAGTCACGCTTGTGGACGACGTTGAGACGAAGGATCAGATCGCGATTCAGGCCGAGATCGACGCCGCCCGTGTACTCGTCCATCCCTTCCGCCTTCAGGTTCGGATCGAGACGCCGATCGCCGCGACCGCCGCCGACCGACTGCAGGTCGGCCGGATTCGGCACGTACGGAACGACGCCGTTCCATCGATACGTCGTTGTCCGTGCCGCGGCGGGATTCACGTCCGACGCGACCGGACCGCTCGCCGCGCTGATGCCGGATCCCGACGCCGCGTAACGGCCGTAGCTCGCCTTGAGCGCGACGCGACCGCCGCCGGTCACGTCGTAGATCACCGAGAACCGCGGCGACCAGGCGTTGTAGGTCGGAAAATCGTGGTTCTCCGGATAGAGGTTCTTGACCGCGAACGGCCCGGTGCCTGGATTGCCCTGCCGGGGCAGCCACGACGCGTAGCGATCGAATCGCACGCCCGCGTTGAGGGTGAGCTGGCGCGTGGCGGTCATCATGTCGTTGACGAACCACGAATCGAAGTTCACGCCGCTGTTCGTATCGTTCGGATAATCGAGCACCTGCACCGAATCGGGCCGGGTGAACGGGTCCGTGTCGCCGGCGGCGCTGCGATAGCGATAGATCTGCTGATTCGGATAGCCGTACGTCTCGACGTGGTTGGTGCCTCGGTAGCCGAGGAATCCCGACTTGATCTCGTGCGACATCTCCCTGATGGTCGTGAACCACGCGTAGGTCCCGTTGTATCCCCACCGCACCGGCTCGCGCCGCAACTGGAGAAACGCGCCCCTCGTCGCCGTCGTCGTCAGATCGATCCGGCGGATGTCGCGCGTCCACGCGTAGTCGGGCCACCAGTAGCCGGACCGATTGAATCCAGCGTCGAACGTCATGTTGTTGCGGAGGATGCGCGTGTACTTCGCCGCCGGTCCAATCGCCGTCCACGCGATCTGGTTCTGCGACGCCTCGAGCGGCACGAAGCGGCTCGCATTTCGATACGGCTGCCATTTCCGGTTGAACTGCTGCGTCAGCTCGAACTTGTTGTTCGACGATATCTGGTACGTGAGCTTGAGCGTCGGATTGTCGAGGCGGGTGAAGTACTCGACCTGCTCGCCGCTCTTCTCGGAGATGAAGCCGGGAATGAACAATCCGGAGTAGTTGTACCCGTACGCCGCGTAAAACCAGAGCTTGTCACGAAGAATCGGGCCGCCCAGATCGAGGCTGACATCGTTATACCGTGTGAACTTGTTGTTGCCCGGATCGAAGCCTTGCGCGCGCAGCTGCGGCGTCACGTTGCTGCCCTGGAACGCACCGTCCTGCCACGCGCCCAGATACATGCCGCTGAATCTGTTGCCGCCCGACTTGATCACGAAGCTGAGCGTGACGCCGGGGCTTTGCGCTTCGGCGCCCTTGGCCGCGGCCGAGACCTGAATCTGCTCGTACGTGTTGTAGTCGCCGAAGAACTGGTCCCAGACGACGCCGTCGAACTTGATCAGCTCCTGGCCGCTGCGGCCGTAATTGCGGGCGCCGGTCGTCGTCGATCCGCCGACCGTATTCCCGCCGACGTCGAACTGCGTCGGCGACAAACCGGGCACCAGCCGCGCGAGTCCGCGAATCCCGCGCCCGTACGGCAGATCCTCCATCTGCTTTTCGCTCCAATTCACGCCGACCGTCG
>Ga0114129_10013963_pt1 | contig 11445 bp, 8 predicted proteins | sample RhiMetdeltSRZDD1_FD_80071 | JGI IMG/M metagenome (GOLD analysis project Ga0114129, IMG submission 80071) | Populus rhizosphere microbial communities from Tennessee, USA - Rhizosphere MetaG P. deltoides SRZDD1 (version 2) (version 2) | ecosystem: Host-associated > Plants > Roots > Rhizosphere >... | reverse complement strand
TCAGGGAAAGTGCCGCGCAGACTCCCGCCAAGGCGGCAACCCGCAAGCGGCGGCACCAATCTGACAACGTGATCGTCATAATTCGCCGTACGGCACCGCGGAGTCTAACACACAACTTGAGCGACCAGCAAGAATCCGACCGTAAAGCCGCCGGTATCTTAGTCCGCGTGTTTTTGAATGCAGTTCGCTTGAACAAGTTGATCCCGGATATCGTAACCTTTTCGCAAGTCACGCAGTCTGTGATTTCCGCGATGCGAACTGTTGTTTTCGTAATTACCGTCGTTGTCGCCGCAAGTTTGAGTGCTCACGCCGAGAACCATCAGGAGTTTCGGGTTCGGCGCACTTCGCAACCGCCAAAGATTGATGGCATTCTCGACGATGAAGTTTGGCGCCAAGCCCCATTAGAACTCGGCGACTGGATTGCCTACAATCCGTTACGTGGTGGGAAGTCAGAGCAGCGGACCGACGTTCAAATCACTTACGATGACCGGTATATCTATTTCGGTATTCACTGCTTCGATACCGAGCCTTCGAAGATTCGCACCACCATCAGCCGCCGTGACACTGCATTCAATGACGATTGGTTTGCCCTGAGTCTCGATTCGGCGGGTACCGGCCAAACCGCTTATCACCTTTTCGTTAATCCTAGTGGCATCCAGATGGACGCATTGAACACATCCGCTTCCGGCGAGCAGTTCGAGGCAGATTTCCTGTGGGATAGTGCGGCGAAGATTGTGGAGAACGGATACACGGTAGAGATCCGGCTTCCATTGCAGTCAATCAGATTTTCGGGCGGAGACCATGTGCGGATGGGCGTTCTGTTTTTTCGGAAGATTAGCCGGACAGGCGTGTCCTATTCCTGGCCCGAGATCCTGCCGGGCCAGTGGGTGTTCGAAAGCCATGCGCATCTGATTTTCGAAAACCTCAAACAACCACGATTGATCGAGCTGCTCCCCAGCGTCACCTACGCTCTCAACCAGACGCAAGCCGCGCCTGATGCGTGGAATCACCTTGTCAACAAACCCTCGGCGGGCCTGAGTGCGAAGTACGGAATCACTTCGAATGTCACTCTGGATGCCACGATTAACCCCGATTTCAGTCAGGTGGAAAGCGATGCATTCCAGGTTCAGGTAAATCAGCGATTTCCGATCTTCTACTCTGAGAAACGACCCTTCTTCATGGAAGGGATGGGATTGTTTAATGTCGCGGGCACCGGAGGCGACGGCAACATGAGGACCAGCGTCCATACTCGGCACATCATCAATCCGCTTTGGGGCAGTAAATTGACGGGAACCGAAGGCAAGTTCACATTTGGATTGCTCAATGCTTCCGATAAGAGCCCGGAGGATATCGGCAATCGCGGGGACCTCATCCTTGGACAAAACAAACTCTTCACGATCGCTCGGGCAACGTATTCCCTGGGCGGATCCAACTATGTCGGCCTCATTCTCACCGACACGGAACATGCGGGACGCCATAACCGCGTCGAAGGAGGCGATATATCCATTAAGTTCTCGCCGCCCCAGCAGTTCACCGCAACGATTTTATCGTCGCAGACCGGTATCTCTTCGAGCGATGGGACCCATGGCGTAGGTTCGCAAGTTTCATACAGCTATAACACACGCAGATTTGGATGGGCGAATCAGATCGAACACTACGGCCGCGATTTTCAAATGGACACCGCGTTCTATAACCGCACGGCTTTCACTTCGGGTTGGTCCTACGGAGAAATCAATTTTTACCCCAAGGAAGGCAGCTGGCTGAAACGGGTGCATCCATATTATTGGACCAAGCGCGGACATGATCAGACGCAAAACGGGAAGGAAGATTTTCTGAATACTGGCATTCGATTTCACTTCACGCGTCAAGGTTACCTGCAGGTGGCGAGCATGCGGGGACATGAAGCTTGGGTGGGCCACCGATTCGAGACTGGAGCGGTTCTCAACTTTAATGGTTCGATTCAGATGTTCCGGTGGTTGAGCATTAACGGAAACTTCAACAAGTCCCGCGATATTTACTATGACCTCGTGAATCCTTTTCAGGGAAGGTCCAGGTCAGGCTCTTTCGGATTCTCTTTTCAACCCAACCAACATTTTCAGCAGAACGTCGACTACAACACGGTTCGATTCAACCGAACATCCGACGGCCAACATATATACACGGTAAATATCGTCAACACGCAGACCACGTATCAAGTCGATAAACACTTCCGCTTGCGGCTGCTGGAACAATTCGACAGCTCGCAACACCGCCTGCTGACGGACTTCCTTGCGATGTATGAAGTCGTACCCGGAACGGTTTTTCACGCCGGCTATGGCTCGCTCTACGAGAAGGACCCCGCACCGCCTGGCGTTGTCCCGCACTATATGACCATCCGCCGCGGACTATTCTTTAAGGCCTCCTACCTGCATCGGTTCTAATCTTGAATTAATTTTGTGACTCTTGTGCTTCTTTGTGGCTAATCTTCCCTACTTCGGCAGCGTGCCTTTTCCATCCAGAACAAAGGTCAACAGCTTCGGTGGAACGGTCGGGCCGGCCGGCGCATTGCCCGGCACGGCTCCGGGGGCCGGCGGCGGCGTGTTCGGCAGTGGAGGCAGTACGATTCCCTGGCCGCCAAGGAAAGCGACGTATTGTTTTCCATCGAGCATATAAGTGATGGGCGGGCCCATGCCTCCGCGCAATCCGGTTTGAATGTCGAATAGCTTTTCACCCTTGTCCGCGCTGTAAGCGACGAAGCGACCGTCCGGGATCACCTGGAACACGAGATTCCCTGCCGTGGTGACCGTCCCGCCTCCTACGGCTCCACCACCTGTACTACGCCAACGTTCCTTTTGAGCAACAGGATCCCACGCGACAAGCGCAAAGTGTTGTCCTTCGGGTGGCACCGGTCCGATCGAGGGAGGAGAAGGACGCACCTGGCCAAAGCCGGTGCGGAGGATTCCAACATTTCGCTCTCCAGGTTTGTAGACAAAATCTTTTTCAACCTCGAAGGTGCGGCTGCCATCGGTCGTCGTGGGAATGTAAACCAAACCCGTTGACGGATTGAAAGACATGGGTGACCAGTTATGCGCTCCATTCGGAGACGGCGATATCGTCACGGTTTCTTTGTTGAAATCGTAATGCGCTTCCGGATTCACAATAGGCCGGCCTGTTTCCTGATCGATGCCTTTGGCCCATGTGACTTGCGCAAAAGGTTGCGCTGAAATGAAAGCTCCCGTGACGCGATCGAGCACGTAATAAAAACCATCCTTGTTCGCCTGCATGAGAGTCTTTCGCTGCCTGCCATTGATCGTCAGGTCCGCGAGTATGAATCCCTGAACGCTGTCATAATCCCAGGAATCTCCGGGAATCGGCTGGTAATACCATTTCAACTCGCCCGTGTCGGGCTTGACGGCAAGGATCGAAGCCACAAACAAGTTGTCTTTGCCTTTGGACTGCCGCAACTCTTCCGGCCATGGACCACCGTTGCCGGTTCCGACGTAAATGAGATCCGCGTCGGGATCGTACGCCATGCCGTCCCAAACCGTTCCACCGCCGCCGAGTTTCCACCACTGTCCGGACCATGTTTCTGCCGCCTTTTTCAGCGCAGGATTCTCGAACGGTTTCGAAGGATCGCCGGGAATCGTGTAGAACCGCCATGCGAGTTGCCCGGTGTTCGCATCGTACGCTGCGAAAAATCCACGAACAGGATACTCAGAACCGCTCACCCCGATGATGACTTTGCCCTTTGCGATGCGCGGCGCCATCGTGACCGTGTAGCTGTCTTGAGGATACGCGACGCGTGCTTCCCATACCGGCTTACCCGTTTCGGCATCCAGAGCTTCGAGTCTGCCGTCGATCACAGGCGTGATGATCTTCCCCTGATAGATAGCAATGCCGCGATTCACAACGCCGCAACAAATCTTCGGCCGCACCGCGCTCTGATTAACTTCCGGATCCCATCGCCATCGTTCCTTCCCTGTGCGGGCGTCGACGGCGAAGACGACGCTCCAGTTCGTGATTCCATACAACCCGCCATTCCAGAAAAGCGGGGTTGCTTCCTGATTGCCGCCTCCCTGACCGACGTCATACGACCAGGCCAGACCGAGCCGGCTTACATTGCTGGCATCAATCTGTTTCAGCGGGCTGAAGCGAGTCTCGCCCGGAGTGAGACCGTAGGTTAGCCATTCCTCGCCCGTTTTGCCGGCATTCTTCAGCGCTACATCATCGATCCGCCGCGTTTGCTGGCCCGCGGCAATCCACGTAGCGAACAGCAGCCCGGTGAGAGACAGAAACAGGACGATCAGCTTTCGAGCGCGCATCGTTTACCTCTCTGTATTGAATTGAGACCTGTCGCGCAATTATAAGGGTCACCGCTTGTCGGAAACAAACGGACGAGCCGGACTTACCCAGCGCGCATGGCCGGAGGAGAAAGCAGAGCAATGAAACACCGGACTCGCCCTGTAACGATTTGTTAAAAATTCCGTCTGACCGCCTGTTGTTTAAGTTTTCTCATAGAATGTTACGAGGCCGAGGATATCAAGCATGAAGAGGCTGCTCATTGCGGTGTTTCCGCTGTTTTATGCAGCGTTCGTTGCTTGTCTGCCCGCTGTGCACACCTCCGTCTGGGCTCACGACATTGTAGCCGGCGCAGCATCACACAGTCCGATCGCGAGAGCATATTCGCCGCATTCTTCTCAAACGAGATCTGTCGAGCATCCCTTTGTCATGTCTCACGTTGGTACGGAATCCCCTTTGATTGTTGCGGAGCCGTACACAGGCACACCATCGCTTGAGCAGTTTGCCGGTTACACGTCACAGTGCATCCAGTGGCGCGCGCCACCAGTCCTCACATAATTCCACCAGCGATTCGTTAACTTCAATTTTTCTCCGTATGCCAAAGGAGTATTTGCATGAGTCTGAAATCCATTCAGAAATTCGTTATCGTTATTTTATTGTTGGTAAGCGTCCCTGCTTTCGGCGCTGGCCCCGACTGGGTATCCAAGTTTTTGAGCCGCTATCGTCCGACATCGAATCCACTCGTTTTGCGCCAAGTGTCGGGCGCGGACCCTGCGCTGCTTCAGAATGGCACCGCTCAGGTCACGCTTGCCGATGTTGTTCGATTGATGTTGGCGAGCAATCTCAATATCAGCGTGGACCGGCTGCCACCGCAGATCTCGCAGTTCTTGATCGACACTTATTTTCGTCCGTTCGATCCGACGATCCATATCAGCGCGAACGGGCAACGCAGCACAACTCAGAGCACTTCGCAGCTCAACGGCGCGACATCTCTTGTTCAGCTGACGCAAAACTACGACGTCGGGATTGGACAAACGCTCATGACGGGCACCAGCTACGGCATCGACCTGATCATGAACCGCAGCTCTACGAATAATGCTTTTGCGGTATACAACCCGAGTTGGGTCGGCCAGGTTCGGTATTCCGTGACACAGCACCTGTTACAGAATTGGGGACGGCTCCCGAGCGATCACCTGATCCGCGTGGCGCAAAATAATCAAAAGATCTCCAGCAGCCAATTCGAGCAGCAGCTGATGGATCTTGTGACGCTAGCTCAGAACGCTTATTGGGACTACGTGTTTTCTATCGAAGACATCAACGTCAAACAACAGTCGCTGAATTTGGCCACGAAAACCTTGGACGACAGTAAGCAGGAAGTTGAGATCGGTACGCTCGCGCCCTCCGACCTCGTTCGCGCTGAAACGCAGGTGGCCACAACGGAAGACGCTCTTGTCGTTTCCACGTATACGTCGCGGCAGGATGAAGACGCATTGAAGAAGATCATCACAAACCGGCCGGATCCGGGACTCCTGTTGGCAAAGCTGACTCCAGTTGAAGTTCTACGTGAGCCTTCCTCTAACGATGTGGTGCCTATCTCGCAGGCGATTCAAATCGCCTTGGAAAACCGGCCGGAATTGAAACAAGCACAGCTGGCACTGAAAAACGCGGATATCGACGTGCAGTTTACGAGAAACCAATTACTGCCCGTACTCGATATTAATGCCGCGTACACGCAAAACGGCCTCGGCGGCGTTCAGCGATTGAAGTCGACTTTGGGTGGAAACACAGTTATCGGCGTTGTGCCCGGCGGCATTACCGATGCTTTCGGCAGGCTGTTCGGTTTCGATTACAACACTTATTCTTTCGGCTTTAGCTTGCAAATCCCGCTCACGAACAAAGCGGCACGCGCCGATAACGACCGCGCCGCCGGCGCAAAGCAGTTGGCAACGTCGCAAGTGGATGCCATAGCTCAGCAGATCGCTCTCGAGGTACGAAATGCAATGAACCAGGTTGAACTGAACCGAGCGCACATCGAATCTGCGCGCAAGGCGCGCGACCTTGCACAAAAGACGACGGATGCGGAGCAGCAGAAGTTCGAACTCGGCGTGTCCACACTTTTCTTTGTGTTGCAGGATCAGACCAATCTCGCGATCGCACAGACCAATGAAATTCAAGCGAGGGTGAACTACACCAAAGCTCTTGTTGCGCTGGATCGCGCAATGGGTTTAACGCTTTTACACAACCACGTAGAGATCGACAAGGACAATCCCAAGGTCGTCAACACAGCGAATTGAATTCGAGAGAGGATCAAGAAAAACCGGATTTTGTCCCACTAGATACAAAGGAAATCCGAGACAAATTACGAAGGTCACGCAGCCTTTCGTCCTTTTTGGCGTTAGGTACTCCTTCTTTCTCTTATTTGAAGATGCTCTTCGGCATCCTTACATGCACTCCCAGGTTCGGTTTATCGACAAGCTGCGTGACGGCAACATTGCCGGCGATGCTCACAAGCTGGTAGGCCTGGTGTTTGGTGAGACCCTTGGTGCTCGCCAGAAAATCCACCATTTCTTGAATGGCGATTTTCGTCGCAACCGTCAGGTCTGGGTCGGCGGCCATGCTGATGAAATCGGTGGTCGTTTCAGCGCGCGGCCACTTAAGTTTTATGTCCTTGCGCGCGGTGAGCTGAATGCGTCCGCGAAGCGACGTTTCAATCGCGGTCTGATCGACTTCGCCGTCGCCTTGTGCAACATGCCCATCGCCGATTTCGAACAGTGCACCGCGAACAAAAACAGGAATCAGCAACGTCGATCCCGCGACGAGCTCTTTATTGTCGAGATTCCCTGCATGCCGGCCCGGAGGATTGCTGCTCACGCGGCCAAGCTCTGGCGCTGGCGCGACGCCCATACTGCCAAAGAACGGCCGCAGCGGAACAACGATTCCCGGGAAGAGATCGACGGTCATTGATTTCTTGTCGAGCGAAATTATTTTCGTCGGCACGTTGGGATCGCAGTTCTCGGGCATGAATCCACTGCAGCCGTTGTATCCGTAATCGATCGCCAAATCGACCGAGAGGATCTTCACTTCCAACACGTCGCCCGGTTCCGCGCCTTCGATATAAACCGGACCCGTTAGAATATGGCCGCCCGGTCCACGCTTCTCTCCAGTAACCTCGCTGACAATAGCCTTCAGCGAATCCTGAATTTTGTTTTCAGGCAGGCCGGCTCGGGCCAGGCCCATGGGAGTGTTGGTGAGCAGCGTATCGACATCAATAATGTCGCCCGACGCGATGCGCAATGCAGGTTTTGCCTCAGACCAGTAATAGCCGTAGGCCACTGTGGATGGCGTCGCTTCGAGGCGGTGTGTTTTCGGCGCACTGATTTGTGCGGCGAACGATGTCGCCAGGCTCACGACAATGATTACGCTACTTTCCCACCATGCGATGCGCGTCCTGCTCGTTTTCTTCACAGATGAATTCCAGTAGTTCGGTATCCGGTTGCAGTGCCATTTCGACATAGATGTTCCAGGGTTTGGTGTAGGCTTTCGGATCGTCGATCGTCATTTCAATATCCATGTGTCCGAAATCACGGCGTCGGAAACGTTCGATCAAATGGAAGCTATCAGTGGCGGGATGACCCGCCTGATCCAACCAGAACTTCCCGTTGGTGCCGCTGGTCTCGACGACGAACGTGTCTCCTTCCCACTTACCAATAGAGAATCCCTGCCACGCCGGCCAGTCCACAACCTTCGGCAGCGGACGTCCGTCGGTGAATATTTGCCGAAATGTCGTTCTCGATTCGTACAAGATCAATGTCAATCCGGGAATCTGAACGATCTTTAGCGGAGTCGCAAGCGTAGCTCTTAGGGTTAAGCCCGTGGGCAGGCAACGGGCGCTGGGATCATCTTTCGAGTTGTTGCCCTGGCGTTCGTCGAATACGGCTTTGGCCCACGGCTGGAAGGGAACGGAATCTCCGGCTTTGAGACTCTGCGCGACGTTGAATCGCGGCCGTGTCGCCATCCAGATGCCGGACAAATCCGGTTTGCCGTCGGCTGCTCGAGGCAGAGGTGCCGAGAGATTGGGTTTGCCCTCTGCTGTTCGAGGCATACCTGGAGTGGGAAAACCGTGCCACTGCAGAAATATTGCGGCCGCCAAAACTGTTTTGTACATCATTCACCTCCCCGGCTTCGCGCGCACGGTCATTCGGTTCCCTCGCCGAAATCGATGACCTGAATTCTCGGCCAACAATACCAGAAATAGACCCTGGGCCAAATCGGCTCCGTACACGGATTCATTCTTCAGTGCGCATGCGGCACTGTGGCATCACGATGGAGCCGACATCAGCGCATTTTCCGGTGATGAGCGGGTCCGCGGTACGAACGGCCCCACCACGTTTGGATTCTGCAGGTCCAGTTCAGCGAAAGTCCCTCCCTTTACCGGGGCTGTTGCCGAACGATTTCAAGATGCGAAGTCCCCTCCTTTGAGGAGGGGCGGCCGCGCCGATCTAATGATGGAAAGCTATCTCAAGAAATCAGCGCGGCCGGGCGCGAAGCGCAAGCGCGACAGCGCGCAGCTTCAAGAGAGGTCAAACGGCTCCTGCAACAGGTGTCTGACCTCCCGCGTCACGCCGATTCTGAGGTAGCGTTGCATTTCTTGATCGGCGCGGCGCCCCCTCCTCGAAGGAGGAGATAAGCCCTTCAAATAATTCCGATCCTGCGTTCGGCCAGCCCGTACCTAAGGAGGGGAGTTCTACTTCAATATGCTTTAGGCGCAGCGACACTGTTGCCGCTGTTATTACGTGTGGCTTGCGGCGGTGAGATCACGGTAGAAAAGCATGAGGTCGGTATGCGGAGGAGCGATCCCCATCTGCCGCAACATTCCCATCACCTGACCACGATGTAACGTTGCGTGATTGACTACATGCAGGACGATCTGCCACGCCGGGGTTCGCGCCTTTTGGCCATCCAATATCGATATATATTCCACGACGCGGTTGAGTTCGCCCTCGCTCGCCCGCTCAGCCCAGGCGAGCCATTTGTCCTGGACTTCCGGCCACACCGTCTCCAGCGCCGCCCGCGTTCCACCGGGTTTCTCCAGCGGTCCGACGACGCGAGTGAACCAAAGCCAATCGGCCCAAAGAATGTGCGCAAGCGTGCCCAATATGCTGCTGTGCGATATGCCGACTGCCTTCTCCAAATCCACATCCGGGACGGCGCGAACCGCTTGTACCAGCTTGCGCGACGCCCAGGCAGAGTACCGCAGGTGTAAACTCGCTTCTGCTGAAGTCATTGCGAAAGCTTACTACACACCGGCGGTTTCTTGTTTGCGCCGTCAGGTGATCAGGCTACGTCTACTGTGCGAAGTGCTCCCTGGATTCCAGCCGCAATTTTCCCGTCCTCAAGTCATTTCTACCTTGGTGGTAAGGCCTTTCCCCCTTTAAGCAATTGAAAAGCATACTGCATCCAGGTGGCCCAACACTTGCTTGTGTCATCTGTCGTACACAGGGCGACTGGTGGTGGAGATCCATCGAACGAGCAAAATGTCAGTTTCGAGAGGTTGTTATGCCACAGAGTGGGGAGAGGAATATGAAGTTAGGTTTTTATCGAAACGTTTGCTGTGGGAAAGAGATCGCGGTGCCTGCAGATAGCGACTTTCCTACCTGCCCTATTCACCCGAACGAAATTACGATCTGGAATCCCATCACTGCCAGCGATTCCGTCCAACTTGGCAAATTATCGGGTTCGAGCCCCGCGACTCGCCGTTTCGAGATCGGAGAGCAGGTGATGGTCGTTGGTCCGTTCCTCAGAAAGGCAGTCACGGATCCGTGATCGCAGTGGTCGAAAGCGCTCTGGATCAGGTACACCGCTATGACGTACAGCTTCAGGACGGAAACTGGATTAGATGCTTCGGATTTGAATTGGAGCGGCTGTCCCCAGAGTCCTCGCGTGCTGCTTGAGACAAGCGCGCTATCGTGTGTTTTTCGGATCGTAGGAGGAAAGCCGATTTTGAAGCCCTTGTAGGGTCAGGTATTATCCGTGCCCCGGAGTTCCCTAAAAGGAGTTTAGCCGATGGCTATGTTTAAAGTGGGCGACAGAGTGGAACGTGTGGGGCCGCTGGTTCCGGAATACATGAAGACCGGTCGTGTTGTTGGCGTCATCCTTCACCCACAGCTTCCGGAACACTTCACAGAATACGAGATCAATTTCGGGACACGCATCGCGAGTTTCTACGAGACACAGTTACGGCCCTGTTCAGCCTTTGAAGACAAAATCCTTGCAACGCGATCAAAGGAAAATGATCACGTGAGGCAATAGAGTGTTTGAAAGAATCTCGCACGGTCCGCACTTTTCGCGATATGCGGGATTGGCGGTTCGAATCACTTTTGGCAGCACGACCGGATCGTCAGCGAGATGGTAGGCGTCCAACATCATGCGCGGCCGGAATTTGCGTAACGTATCGGCTGCGCCCTTGAGAGCTTCGCGCTCGGCGCCTTCGATATCCATCTTTATAAAATCTACACGCGGCAATCCGAGGCTTTGCACAATCTCGTCAATCGTTGTCACTTCAATCTGAAACGCGGCGCCGCCATCGTCGTGGATGATGCTACTCATCCCCGAGTTGTGCGTTCCTTGATGGAGCGTCAACTGGCCCTTCGTGCTCCATGCGCCCTGCGGCACAATCACGAGCCGCTGTTCCGCGACTTCGTTCAGGAAATTCCGGCTTAAGCATTCCCGGTTTAGCGGGTCGGGTTCAAGCGCGATCACCTTGCGGGCGCCACGTCGCAGAGCGCGGTCGGCAAACGTACCGACATGCGCGCCCACATCGATAACAATATCGCCCGGCCGCACGCCGTCGTCGCCCAATTGCTGGGCCAGCACTGCGTGATCGCTGATCAAGTACAGCAGTAGTTCCTTCCCATCCAGATCGCTGCCATTGCGCGGAATCCAAAACTCACGAAACCCCGGCACCGCCCAACGATCAATAGGCAAGGTAGGATCGGTTGCAGCGTTGCGAATTCCGCGTCTGTTTTCAGAAATTGCTTCATGAAGTCGCTGCGCATAGCCGGTTTGTGAGAAGACGTTCGGCCAGGGGCGACCGGGTCCGCTACCGGACAGCTTGAGATTGATGGCTGGACCATATGCGGGGACCACGGTAACCAAAAGCAAGCCTAT
>Ga0114129_10013961_pt1 | contig 11445 bp, 11 predicted proteins | sample RhiMetdeltSRZDD1_FD_80071 | JGI IMG/M metagenome (GOLD analysis project Ga0114129, IMG submission 80071) | Populus rhizosphere microbial communities from Tennessee, USA - Rhizosphere MetaG P. deltoides SRZDD1 (version 2) (version 2) | ecosystem: Host-associated > Plants > Roots > Rhizosphere >... | reverse complement strand
CTGCGGAGTGCTGCTACCGTGCGGAAAAGCCGTGTACTTTCCGAAGCTAACAAAAATGCCTCCGGAAGTTCCAAGTGCGCGCATTGCGGCAGAGCAGTTGCCGGCAAATTCATCCTGCGTCATTCCCTCTCGGATGCTATCGTGAGTGGCTTTGTAGGCGGCGATTGTGATGTCGTTCGCGCGCTGCATGAGAGCTAGTTCATTCGCCGACTTAAACATCCGACATCCGGCCGTGATTGGTGTAGCGCTCACGTATTTTGCGGCGGGCGCAGCGTGGCGAATGCCATCGTAAAGAAAGAAGCGGACACGTTCTTCAATACCTACGGTACCGGTGCGCACGCCTCGATCGCGGAGGATCTCTGCAACGCGCTGGTATGGACTTTCATCTTCTTCCCACGTGCGGATGTCATTGCCAATCTTAATTAACTCGCGTGCACGCTCTTCTTCGAATTGTGGACAGACCCAGGCGAGTTCTCCACGTGCCGGAATCACAAGAGCAAACATTCTTTCGCTGGTTCCCCAGCGCATCCCGGTGTAATAGAACATACTGGAACCCGGCTCGAGATAGATCGCGTCAATACGCTGTTCCCTCATAAGGCGACGCACTTTCTCGATTCTTGCGCGCCGCTCGTCGAGCGTGATTGGCACCACACCGTCTAGCATGCGACGCAATCGACGAATCGGTTCAGGCAACTCTCTTTGCTGTTGCGGTTCAGGTTCCGCGTAGAGCGCAGTGGATGAACTGCCTAAAAGCATCGCGCCAGCAACTCCGACTGACGCGCGCAAGAAGTCTCGTCTGTCTGTGCACATGTTGGGGCTCTCGAAATGTTGGGATAGGAACTCGGAACGGGATTATACAGAAAACAGCATCCACAGATTACGAAAAGACAGGAGGCAGGAGCAGCAGCAGGAGCAGGAGCAGGAATCATTGGTCAGTTATCATTTGACCAAAGATTTCTGCTCCTGCCTGCTGCTCCTGCCTCCTGTCTTTTTCCTGCTCCTGCCTGCTGCTCCTGCCTCCTGTTTTCCTGTTCCTGCCGCTCCTCCTATTGTGGTGCGTAATACGAGCGTCGTCCTGAAATTACGTAATCGGGATGGCCCTTCACTTCAATGCTGATCTTCCGGCGCTTTCCGTCGCGCTCCTTATTCGTTGGGTAGTATCCAACGATGTAGCGCAAATTCAGGTCGGCAAGAATGCGCGAGTAGATTTGATTCGCCTGCGACTGGGTTTCAAGAAACTCGGCCCAACCACCCGAAAGGTTTGCGACTTCAAATAGGGTTGACTGGAGTTTAATCTTCTCTTCCAGCGTTGCCTCGAGAACTTCGGGGATCAATTTCTTTCGTCGCTCATCCTGCCGTTGTTGGAACGCCTCTCTGACTTTCGGCGGCGATGCTTCGAGCCAGGTCGTGATCGTCCGTTCGTCTTCCTGCCGCAAGCGTTGCAATTGCTGCTCACGTGGCAAACCCAACAATCGAAGTCCCGGAATAATGGTATAGATAGTCGCGCGCGACTTTTCGATCTCGCGATAGACATCATCGAGACTGAACTCAGTGACCGAAGCAAGTTGCAGTTTCTTTCTCTCTTCAACTTCCTCCTGAAGCTCCGCCCGTAACTCTGGCGTCACCCCCGGTGGGACTGAAGGCACGATAATCGAGTCTCTCAAATACTCGAGCTCATCTCCATCCGTTTGAAAAACGATTATTGGCCTTTCATCTTCCTCATCAAACGCTTCTTTAAGAGTTGCCATCAGCGCACTGTATTGCGCACTCCGCCCAAAGTGGGTGTGTTTATCCCCAATCCCGAGGAATCCCTTGCTGCCTTTGGTTCTTTCGATCAAGGAATCCAGGCGTTTTTTAACAGCACTCTTGTCGCTGGTGAAGTCCACGAGTAATTCGACGTCGTCTGTAATAACGGCTATGCGATCGAGGGGGCTGAGTTTATCTACAAACACTTTCGCAGCTTCGACACTGTCTTTGATATACGGGAACTGGCTTCGGCTGTAATCGATGATTAGAGCTATCGAGCGTGGCCGATTGACGTTGTCTCCAAGAAAAAAGTGGCCGACTTGTTGTGGCACGCCGTCCTCAGTAATGGCGAAGTCATTTACAGTTAGGCCCCGAACCGGTCTGCCCTGTCGATCCGTCACGAGGAGACTAGATGCCACAAGTGTTGTTTCGAATCGGATGACATCTTCGTCAGAGCTGGTGCCGTTTGTTGGCCGATACGTCTCGCGAGCTTCTTTGTTTACCGGGTCCCACTTCAGTCTCTTAAGACTCGAGCCGAAGTCTTTTACCTTGCGCTTCTGTTTCGCGGACGATTGGGCAAAGGCGGGCGGGATGAGCAGTCCTACCATCAGGATCAAAGCTGTTACGTTTACGTGGTTAATCATTCGCCTTTGTTCTTTGATGATTGAAAGCGCTTGAAGGTTATTATGTCTCGAGCCTATGTCCTCGACTCAATGAGATTGTGTCAAAACGTGCTGCATTTTCTGGTTTTCACAGTGGCTAAAGCCAATGGCGCTACTGCACCGCAGCTTTTACTTTGCCGGATTTTCATTTAGCATGCGCTGAATTTGCAGAGGACAAGATCGACTCGTCTCGTTCGGGAACTCTATTGAACGTCTTAAAGCGTCCCCTTTCACTAATCTTCTGTTTCATGCTCGTTTGTGGCTTTGGAGCAACCAATGCCCAAAAACCTCTTCGTTGGGGTGCTGATCCGAGCGGCGGCGCGCCTTACGTCTTCACTGATCCCTCGAATCCCGATAAATATATTGGTTACGAAAAGGAGATGGTCGACGCGCTTGCCACTGCGATGGGCCGCAAAGCCGAATTCGTTCCCAGCGATTGGGAGACGTTGGTGTCGGCGCTGCAACGCGGCTCATTTGACATCATCGTGAACGGTCTCGAACCGACAGCTGATCGCGAGAAACAAATCCTCTTCAGCAAGCCCTATTACATATTCCAACTGCAACTAACGGTTCGACGCGATGAGCAGCGCATTAATTCACTCGCTGACTGTAAGAATCGCGTAGTCGGAACCTTAAGCAACACGGCAGCTTCACGAATATTGCAGCAAGAAGGGATTCCCCTGCGTGGTTATCCCGATCCGGTCAGCGCTTATCGGGATCTGGAACTGAAGCGACTCGACGCTGTTCTCATGGACGTGCCTGCTGAAGCTTTTTACGTTCACAGCAATCCGAAACTCAAACGAGCGGGTCCACCCTTCATGCGCGGTCTATACGTAATTGGATTGCGCAAAGGTGATGAGGCGCTGAAAAAAGAGGTCGATGCAGCGATCAATAAGATCATTATCGATGGCACCCTGGAACGAATTCTAAAGAGCTGGAATCTCTGGAATGATGCGCAAGTCGAGTTTCAAGCACCGATCCGCGCAGGTAATCAAAACGCCGAAGTTGCCTACGATATGACGACTGCGACCTTCAACTGGCGCGACGCTCTGTTCCGTCTCGCGCGGGCGGCACTCGTAACCGTTGGCCTGGCATTCGGCGCAATGATTATTGCCGTGATTATCGGCATGCCCTTAGCGCTCGGACAGTGGAAAGGTCCATTGGTGGCCCGTGCGTTGTGCACCGGGTATATTGAGTTCTTCCGCGGCACGCCCGTCCTCGTACAACTCTTGTTTCTTTACTTTGGCCTTCCTGTTTTTGGCATCACCATGCCCGGTTGGGTTACGGCGCTTGTGGGACTCGGTCTTAACTATGCTGCTTACGAATCTCAGGTTTATCGAGCCGCGTTAGACGCGATTCCCAATGGACAATGGGAAGCGGCGTACATGTTGGGTATGAGTCCTGTCCTTGCTTTTCGCCGGATCATACTGCCGCAGGCTTTTCGAATCGCACTGCCACCGATGACTAACGACTTCGTGTCTCTTTTCAAAGATACGTCCGTCGCGTTCGCGATCTCAGTGTGGGAACTCGCCACAGCGTATCGAGAACTTGCGAACGCATCGGGACAGTTCCTTCTTCTCGGTATCACCGTGTCGTTGTTTTATCTCGCAATGAGTTTGCCCATGGCCCACCTCGCGCGTCGATTGGAACGGCGATTAAGAGATCGGTCAGAACGACGAGTGGAAACGACGGAATTAGCGGAGGCTGAAGCATGATCCGCGTCACCGATCTTCGAAAGCAATTTGGCAACAACGAGGTCCTTCGCGGGATCACTTTCGCAGTCGCTCCACAAACTGTGCTTGGAGTCATTGGCGGCTCAGGCTGCGGCAAGACTACTTTGTTGCGCTGTCTCAACGGCCTGGAACGAATTAGTTCGGGAATGATTGAGTGTGGTGAAGTAAAACTCGAATCGTCGCTCTCATCCGCCGAATATCGACGGCGGGTGAAACAACTACGAAGACGGGTCGGTACGGTCTTCCAACATTTCTACCTCTTCCCGCATTTGTCTGTCTTAGCGAACATCACAGAGGCGCCCGTGCATGTTCTGAAGACAACGAAGCGCAAAGCCGAGGCAGAGGCCGGCGAGTTGTTGGACTCCGTGGGATTGCAATATACCGCGCGACGGTATCCGGAGTCTTTGTCGGGCGGGGAGCAGCAGCGAGTTGCGATCGCACGGGCACTCGCAATGAGACCGGACCTCTTGTTGTTTGATGAACCGACTAGTGCACTTGATCCAAAACGCACGTCAGAGCTGCGCATGCTGCTGCGAGAGTTCGTGGAACATGGTCACACGATGGTAATTGTCTCTCATTCGTTAGGGTTTCTCGCCGGTGCTTCTGATTACCTGATGTACCTGGAAGGTGGTGAGGTGGTGGAACAAGGACCAACAAAGGAATTGCTCAATGCGCCGAAAGATCCACGGACTAAAGAATTCATTCGACACGCCGGCTAAGCCGATCAAGCTGAAGCTCATCGAACAATGCTGACGCTCACTTATCCGTGTTACCCTTCACTACCGTTTATCTGTCAAAAAACCAGGAGTGAACAATGGCTACTGCACAAACAAGCGATGCCAGCTTACGCGCTCATTTGGTAAAGCTGCTCAATGGTGGTGATGCGCATCTTTTCTTCGATGATTTGTTTGAGGGTTTTCCTGTGAATCGATGCCACGAAAAATTTGATGGCTTGCCCTATAGCGCCTGGCAGGTGCTGGAGCATATTCGAATAGCACAGTGGGACATCATCGAATTCTCGCGAAACGCTGAATACGTTTCTCCGGATTTTCCTGAAGGGTATTGGCCCCAACAAACTGGCGATCCGGCGCTGTGGAAGGCAACTGCCGCCAAGATTCGTAAAGACTTAGTCGAAATGGTCGCGATCATCAGCGATCCGTCGAACGATCTATTGGCCAGAATTCCTCATGGGACAGGCCAGACACTTTTGCGACAGGCACTACTAATTGCCGATCACAACTCCTATCATCTAGGCACGCTCGCCCTGATGAAGAGACTGCTGCAAACTGATTTGTAGTAATAGGTCCTATATGTCCTGCGTCCTGTAAGAATTCATCCTGATCAGATTATTATTACCGCCATCAGGCCACTGAATCTAATGTCAACAACGTACAGCGAGCCTCGCGCCGAAGTCGCATCAGTCGACGAAATCAGAAGACAGTTTCCCGCTCTCGAACGCGTGCACAACGGTTATACCGTTGCGTACTTCGATGGACCAGGAGGTACTCAGGTGCCGCGGGCGGTAGTGGAAAGCATGAGCGACTACCTTTACCATCACAATGCAAACACGCACTGGGCCTACCCAACGAGCGCTGAAACAGACGCCGCAATCGAAAACGCACGTCAGGTCTGCGCTGAATTTCTGAACGCTTCCGCTACAGAAATAGCGTTTGGCGCCAACATGACGACGCTGACTCTCCACTTGTCGCGCGCGCTCGGTCTGCAATGGGGACCCGGAGACGGGATAGTGGTAACGGAGTTAGATCACCACGCCAACATCGATCCGTGGTTACGTCTCGAACGCGAGCGTGGCATCTCAGTTAACGTTGTAAGAATGAACGTTTCCACGGGGGAGCTTGAGTGGGGAGACCTGGAACGATTCATCAACAAGAAAACAAAATTAGTCGCAATCGGAGCGGCCTCGAACGCATTGGGCACTATCAATAATGTAAGCGAGGCGGTGCGATTGACCCACCGAGTCGGAGCGCTAGCGTTCGTTGACGCTGTTCACTACGCTCCGCATGCCCTGATCGACGTTCAGAGCCTGGACTGCGATTTTCTCGGAATGTCGGCTTATAAGTTTTATGGTCCACATATTGGCGTGCTGTTCGGCAAGCAAGCGTTACTACAGGAAATTGACTTTCCCAAACTCGTGCCGGCACCTGATTACACGCCGGAGAATGTGGAAACGGGCACCCAAAACCAGGAAGGAATGGTCGGCACGGCGGCTGCGATCGACTTTCTGGCGTCACTCAGCGCCACAGGAAATAGACGTACTCGGTTGAATCAAGCTTTCGACGAGATGCACCGCCGCAATTCGATACTTACGAAGAGGCTCTGGGATGGCTTGAAGGCAATTCCTGGCGTGCGACTGTATGGTCCAGAGCCTGACAAACCACGCACACCAACGATCGGATTCACAATCGGCAACATTACGTCAACAGAAGCCGCCAGACGTCTGGCCTCCAAGGGACTTTTTCTGTCTCATGGAGATTTCTACGCAGCCACGGTGATCAAACGATTGGGGCTGGAACCCGAAGGTCTACTGCGTGCTGGATGCGCGTGCTACACGACGACGGATGAAATAGATAGGCTATTGGAGGCAGTCACGGAAATTTCAGCTGGTTAATGTCCCGCTCCGGTGAAAGGCAGCACTGATACCCGACCGGCTTCCGAAGTCATCAATCGATAATTTGACGCCACCTTACCGTAGGGAATTTACGCAGTCGGCCAGTAAGCCGTAAGCGGTACTTTGCAGGTTGGGTCGATGTGATATCACTGTCAGGGCGGGAATCATATCCAGTTCAAAATGGGCCGCTAAAGATGTACCTCGTATGCTTCCCAATGGTTCATTGACGGCGATCTGTTCAGGCATTACTGAGGCTGTCATTGATCGATCCTCGGCAATGCGAAGACGTGAGACCAGTTTGAACGGCCTTCCCTCTGTTCGCGCCCTTTGTAACGTTGCCGGTGTTAATTTCCGAATGCTTTCACGGCGTACGTCGGTTGGGGAGAGGCGCGACTTTAGGATGACACGCGTGATGGCGCACAGTTTCATTGTCGAGTCCCATCCGTCGACGTCGTGACTGGGATCTGTTTCAGCAACACCCAGTTCCTGCGCGGCTTTGACTCCTTCCTCAAAACTGCGACCAGCCTCCATCGCTTCAAGTATTACGTTCGTCGTGGAATTAAGCACGCCTGTGAAGCCACGCAACCGAGCCGCAGGAAGTGTTTCGCGGAACAACGAAAAGACGGGGGCACTGTCCATGACAGTCGACTCAAAAAGAAATCTCGTTCCGGCTGCCGCTGCCAGCTGGCTGAGTTCGTCGTATGCATAGACGACTGGGCCTTTGTTGGCAGTAATTGTATGAGCACCGGCCTCAATCGATGCCCGAAGATAATCGATCGCCGGTTGACCCGTTTCAGCATTCAGCGAAGTCGTTTCAAACAAAACATCTGGACGAGCAGTCTGCAACCAATCTGTAATGCTTGTATGTGTTGAAGCGTTGAGGTTGTTGCCGGAGAGAAGATTCGCAACGTCAAATCCGTCTATGCATGACAACCAACCCATCCGTCTCGTTGCTACGCCGGTTATCTGCCATTCGATACCGTAACTTTGGCGAAGCTCAGTAGACTTCGCAACGAGGAGCCGGACAAGTGCCCGACCGACATTTCCAAAACCAAGAAAGCAGAATCTGTAAGGAATCATTTCAATTTTTGATGATCTGCGCGTCTGATTTTCTCTGTGCATCACAGAGAATTTAAACGGGAACCCAAATTTAATTTGTCAGTGTCTTCAAATCGTAAGGTATTATAATGACCGAGTGAAACAATACCACGATCTACTGCGTTCGATTCTGCAGAATGGTTCGGAGCACAGTGACAGAACCGGCGTAGGTACAATCTCACATTTCGGATTTCAAACGCGATTCGATCTGCGTCAAGGTTTTCCAATCGTTACAACTAAGCGTGTTCCCTTTCGCTGGGTAGCCGAAGAACTATTTTGGTTTCTGTCGGGTGACACCAACGAAGGAAATCTTCGTCAACGAGGTGTGGACATTTGGGCCGAATGGGCCGACGAACAACATACACAACGATTCGGTCGATCCGCCGGTGACTTGGGTCCTGTGTATGGATACCTCTGGCGCTCCTTTGGTGGTACGTATCCGCAACGTGATGGCGTGGACCAAATCGCGAACCTGCTTGAGCAGATTAAGAAGAATCCGAACTCTCGACGTTTGATCGTTACAGGTTGGGATCCACGTTATGCAGATGAGGTGGATCTACCTCCGTGTCACACGTTGTTTCAGTTCAAGGTTGAAAACCGGCACTTACTTCACTGCCAGCTGTATCAGCGCTCCGCGGACGCATTTCTTGGCGTGCCCTTCAATATCAGCTCGTACGCGCTACTGACACATTTGATAGCGCACGTATCAGGGTTATCAGTCGGGGAGTTCATCTACACGTTAGGTGACTATCACATCTACAAAAACCATGTTGACCAAGTCAAAGAGCTTCTCTCGCGAGAACCCTTGCCACTGCCGGTCCTGACAATCAAAGAAGACAAAATCGATCAGTCACCACTTGAACGACTGCTGACCATCAAGTACGAACATTTGAATCTCATAGGCTATCAATCACACGCAAAGATTGCCGCACCTGTTGCGGTGTAACCTGGTTGTTCTCAACACTGGAGTATCACGTTGATCATCGGCATTGCAGCAGTGGCCAGGAACGGCGCGATTGGTAAAGGCGGCAGGCTGCCATGGCACTATTCTGCCGACATGAAGTTCTTTAAAAAAACTACGACCGGCCACGCCGTTGTCATGGGTCGGAAAACGTGGCTTACGCTTAAGAAGCCGCTACCAGGTAGGCTGAATATTGTGCTGAGTCGTGATGGAAGCCTTGAACCTTACGAGTCGCTAGTAGTGCTGAGTGATATTGAATCAGTGCTTTCGCTTAATCATTCATTGACCACAGACATGTTCGTCATCGGCGGCGCGCAGATCTATCGTCAGTTCGTGCCACATATCGAGAAGTGGATCATTACCGAGGTGCCGTTAACAATTAATGGCGCCGATGCGTTTATGCCTGAAGGTTATCTGGAGGGCTTTAAGCGCGTCGGCTCACAGAAGATTGATGATGATCTGGTTGCAAAGTTTTACGAACGCGCATCGTGAATTTTTTTGACAAGATTTCAGGATTACGAGATTTTAAGACTAGGTCCGGAACGTAGAAGCGTTGGTAAGCAGTGCAGTATATTTTCAACCTGCCCGTCTGCCGCTTCCGTCTTGAAATCTTGTAATCCTGAAATCCTGTCGAAATGCTAAAACAATTCCTGAATCGCTTCATCAACTGAGCGCACGCCAATAACACGCATCCCAAGCAATCGCTCCATACCACCCACATTCGAAGCGGGCATCACGATCTTTTTAAAACCGAGCGCTTGCGCTTCTTTGACGCGAACCCCCGGTTGCATCGCACCTCGTACTTCTCCCGTCAAACCCACTTCCCCAAATACTGCGGTATGTGGATCGACGGTCACGTTTTTGAAACTCGAAGCGATCGCCGACACCACGCCGAGATCCACCGCGGGCTCATCTACTTCCAAACCGCCTGCAATATTTACGAATACATCATCTCCGCCTAACTGCAAACCAACGCGCCTTTCCAACATCGCGATCAGCAGTGCAACGCGATTTTGATCGACGCCCTGCGTCATGCGTCTTCCTGTGCCGTATTTACTTCCGGAAACAAGTGCTTGGATCTCGACCAACAGAGGACGCGTACCCTCCATACACGCTGTGACAATCGAACCGGCCACATTCTGCGGACGCTCTTGCAGAAACATCTGCGAGGGGTTCGCAACAGGTATCAAGCCGGCACCCGTCATCTCGAACACCCCTACTTCATTCGCAGCGCCAAACCGGTTCTTGGTCGCCCGCACGATGCGGTGGTTATGGTGCCGCTCTCCTTCGAAATAAAGAACGGTGTCAACAATATGCTCGAGCGCTTTTGGTCCGGCGATTGAACCATCCTTGGTGATGTGACCAATCAGGAAAACAGGAATGGCACGATTCTTCGCGAGAAGTAAGAATTGATGCGCAACTTCCCGCACCTGCGAAACTGACCCCGGCGCAGACTCAATAAGACTCGAGAAAACCGTCTGAATGGAGTCGAGGATGATAGCCCCGGGCTTCAGTCGTTCAATCTCGTGGAACATGTTCTCGAGATTTGTTTCCGGCAAGAGGTATACGTTAGTTGCCGTTATACCTAACCTCTCACCACGCAATTTTATTTGCCGTTCCGACTCTTCACCGGAAACATACAGTACGAGAGTGTTCGACGCGCTAAGTTGATCTGCGACCTGAAGCAGTAAGGTGCTTTTACCTATACCAGGATCGCCGGCAATCAACACCAGCGTTCCCGGAACAATGCCTCCGCCGAGTACGCGATCAAACTCAGTTACTCCCGACGAGATTCGAACATCATCCTGCGGTTCGATTTCTGTAAACGGCACTGCCGCCACATCCCTAAGCTTGAAACCACTTCGCGCTCCAGACTTTCGGGTGGGTTGCGCTCTTTCCTCGACCAGCGAATTCCATTCGCCACATTCGGGACACTTGCCGAGCCACTTTCGCGACTGATGTCCACAGTTCTGACAGGCAAAGATAGTTTCGGTTTTTTTCATGTGATTTGTGTTCGATAAGCTTCAGCTTGTCGTCGAGGTGCGACAGATTCACCTGGTTTCAGAATTGTGCGACGAGTGATTAGTGAAAGCAGATGAGCATTGCGCATCAAACGACAAGCTAAAAGCGTATCGAACATTCAGAGCAGCTCCTTGACTCTTTCGGTCGGACGTCCCAATACCGCCCGATTGCCTCGCTCCACGATTGGCCGCTGAATGAGATCCGGATGCTCGACCATCAATGAAATGATCTCAGCATCAGTGAACTCATCTTTAGCTAAACCTAGTTCCTTGTAAATTGGCTCACTGGTCCGCAGGAGTTCTCTTGGAGTGATTCCCATCTTGCGGATGAGCTCGGTAAGTTTCTTCTTGCTAAGTGGCTCGATGTAGTAATTCACCTTGTCGTATGTGACATCGCTCTCCCGGAGCAACTTGTCCAGCTCACGACATTTGGTTCAAGTAGGTTTTTCGTAGACCGTGATCTTGTTGGGCATAGGCTTTCCAGGTTTGGACTCTGTAAGAATGCGCTTCACGGTGGGTCGATAGTCAGTACCGTAACGCGGTTCTATGAAAGGGATGTCAAGAAAAAACTTCACTCGAGCCGCCAAAAATTCTG
>Ga0114129_10013959_pt1 | contig 11446 bp, 5 predicted proteins | sample RhiMetdeltSRZDD1_FD_80071 | JGI IMG/M metagenome (GOLD analysis project Ga0114129, IMG submission 80071) | Populus rhizosphere microbial communities from Tennessee, USA - Rhizosphere MetaG P. deltoides SRZDD1 (version 2) (version 2) | ecosystem: Host-associated > Plants > Roots > Rhizosphere >... | reverse complement strand
GCGCGCGTCCTAACGACCATAACTGTGATTTGAATATGCACAGACAATCTTCAATTTCATGAGGCCTCAAGCTGCGAAGGGGCTCAGGCAATTCCTCCACCGAGATTGAACGCTTTTTCCATCGCAACCCAAGAGCACGAGCTCCCCGTCTCGCGCCGCGATGCAGATAGACGCGGTCGGGCAGTAGGTCAAGCTTTGCGCCTATGCGGAGAGAGGTGTCGTATACCAGTAGTTCCCCAGCGCCGAAGATTGTACCAATTACCTGATCAATGACGTCGTGAAGCTCCTCGAAGCATCGTAAGCCGAGCAGGTCGAGTCCCAAGAGACGGCGATGAACCGCTTGGAGAACTGTTTTCTTGATGCGGTACTGGTGCGAATAGCGCTTGCCATCAGGAGTCTGCGCAAGAGCCGCCCGCAATAGTGCGGATTGCAATGTTGGTTCGTCGGCGAAACTACGGAGATGCGCCTCCAGGCCGGGTCGGCAATCCCGCACATACGCTTTGACGATTGCATCGAGCGTTGCCAGGGCCGGCTGATCACGCCGCTGGTTGCAGGACGACGAATCGATCGAAGTTGAGAGACAGTTCCTCATGTTTCGGAATACCAAATATTTCGTACGTCACAGGAAGTTGAGTCCCGCTGCATCCGACAGCTTCTTTGCCAGGTCCTTCCCGGCTGTTGGCGGTGGTAACGGTTTCCCATCCTTTTTCAAGACTTCAATCCACTCATCCACAATCTGACAAAGCTCCGCATATACTTGTGCTTCATCACTCCCATGACAACAAGGGCCAACGATGCCTGGACATTGGCCCACAAAACATTGATCCTCATCCGACCATTCAACAATCTTTACATACCGGGCGCTGTCATTCATTGGCATTATTCTGTTGAAGCCGGCTCGCCGATTAGTTCTCGAAAGCGCGAATCCTCTCGAAGATTCTCAAAATCCGGGTCGCTCTTTGCCCGAAGCGTGTTGATCGCCTTCAGCGGGCCGAGCGATTCGCCCAAATACTTCAGCGCACGGTCGGAGTCACCTTTCAGCGAGTACAAACAAGCTATGTAATATTTCGTGAACGGATCGTCGCTGCCTTTTCCTAATCGCTGCTCGAATCGCTTGATCGCGTTCTTGAAATGCTGCTCGGCTTCTTCAGTCATCCCTTTCCGGAGAAAAGCCGCGCCCATCTTTTGCTCGAGCTCGGTCAGCGATCGTTCGCGCAGCGCGTGGTCGCTCGCCTTCAGAAACTCGAGTTCCTGTTCGTATTCGGCAATCGCTTCGTCGTAGCGGCCCTGGCGATAGTAACAATACCCGAGCCGCGTGTGCGCTCCCACCACCTGAAGGCCTTCTTTCCCCGAGATAAATTTCTCTTGCAGCTCGATCGCGTGCTTCGCCGCCGATTCAGCTCGTGTGTAATTGCCAACCAGCGTGTGCAAAAACACGAGCTGAAGATACGAGTAGCCCGCCTGAGGGTTGATCGACACCGCGTGCTCGAGCTCGACAATTGCTTCTTCGACCATCCCTTTGCCGAGCCAGTAAGCGCGAGCCAGCGACCCGTGAGCGCCCGCGTTGTTTGGCTCGAGCCTCACCGCTTCGTTCATCGCCGCGATAGCTTCGTCGTACCGGCCAAGCGTATTGTAAGCGCCTCCCAAAAACTGATGCGCGTGCGAGAGCCGCGGGTTCAGCCTGACCGCCTTTTCGGCGAACTCGACTGCCTTGTGCGACAGCTCGGGGATGCTCAGGAATCCGCCCTTCAGATCGTAAGCCGCGCTCAGCGCCGCCCAGGCGCCCGCGTAGTTCGGGTCCTGCTCGGCCGCCTTCTCGAAGTAGTGAATCGCACGATCGAGCGAGTCGCGGCTGCCGGTGCGAAGGTTTATCATCCCGCGCGAGAAACTCTCGTAAGCCTCGACCGACTGTGTCTCGGCGGCTTCGATCTCGGTCATCTCGGATGTGCCAAGCTCCAGATTCAGGCCCTGGCTCAACTCGTAAACGATCTTGTCTTGCAGGTTGAAAATCTCGCTTATCTTGCCGTCGATCTTTACCGTCCTGACCACCTCGCCGGTGTTGACGTCGATGACTCGAGCGGTGATGCGTATCATCTCGCCGATGCGCTGGTAGCCCCCGCCGAGAATCCACGATGCGGCGAGCCTCCTCCCGATGTCGATCGCTACCGACTCGTCAAAATCGTCGAGTGCGCCGGTTTGCAGGTCCTTGAGCACCTCGAACGTTCTCTCGCGGCCGATCACCGACAGACCGCGAACCTTTTTAAGATCGGATGTCACAGTCTCGGCGATCCCCGATCCGAACCAATCGTCCGCAGGCTCACCCGTGATGTTCGCAAAGGTCATCACCGCTACGGAATTTTCGAGCTTGGGTACGGGAGCGGTAGTTGTAATGAGCGGCCTGCTCTCTGAGAGCACCGCCGTCGGTTGATGTTCGGTCGGATAGGCGTTGACGTTTGCGGTACGGTTGTTTGAGTCGAGGTCGCGCCGCAGGTTGCGCAGGTCGATGTACATCTCGCGCGCAGACTGATAGCGATAGGACGGGTTCTTTTCGAGCGTCTTTCGAACTATGCGCTCGAGCTCGTGGGGCACGCTATAGTTGAACCTCGCAAGCGCCGGCGGTTCCTGATGCACGATTTGATCGATGACTTCGGTCGAGCTGTCGCCTCTAAAAGGCAATTGGGCCGCCAGCATTTCGTAGGTAACGACACCAAGAGAAAAAATGTCCGAGCGATGATCAACCTCGCGGCCGAGCGCCTGCTCGGGTGACATGTATGAAACGGTCCCAAGCACCAGGCCCGCAACCGTCTCCTGTCCAAGCTTCGCGGTTGGGTCACTGTCACCCTCGCCGCCGGCAGCAGCCAGCAGCGGTCCGGTGAATTTCGCGAGCCCGAAGTCGAGGACCTTGACCAGCCCGCGCTCGGTGATGATCAAGTTCCCGCTTTTGATGTCGCGATGCACGATGCCAAGCGAATGAGCCTCGTCAAGCGCGTCCGAAACCTGCATGGCTACATCGACCGCGTCGCACACAGGGAGAGGCCCGCGATCCAGCTTCATCGAAAGCGTCTGGCCTTGCACGAACTCCATCACCAGAAAGCTTGCGCCCTGGTCCTCGCCGATGTCATAGATAGCCGCGGTGTAGGGTGAGCGCAGAGCCGACGCGGCGCGTGCTTCTTTGAGGAAGCGCTCGCGGCGGTCGGGGTCGTATTGATAAGAAGCCGGCAAAAATTTTAGAGCGACCACGCGGCCGAGCCTGGTATCTTCCGCGCGGTAAACCTCGCCCATACCGCCCGCGCCGAGCCGTTCGCCGATCCTGTAATGAAGCACGATCCTGCCAGTCATGTTGAACAGTATGATGCGGCTAATCACAAAGAGCAAAGGGCGAGAGACACAGAATTGAAAATTGAAAAATGAAAATTGAGAATTGCAAATTCGGCGGTTCAATTTGCAATTTTCATTTTTCAATTCTCAATTTTCAATTTTCTTCCTCTTTGCCCCTCACACATGCACCTCGCCGTAGGCCAGTTCGCCGGTCGTCTCTCGGTGCTGCAGCATTATGTAAAGCATCCAGCCATAAAACCCGAGCACCAAAATAAGCACCGTCCATCCGGGCAAGTATCCGATCGCCGAGTTGTTGAATAACTCACCGAAGGAATGAACCATCTCCGGCACCCCCGTGGCCTTCTGAACGTTTGTCGAAGTCTTCAATAGCCACGCGAGCAGCAGGATCAAGAAAAGCCAGATGTAATTCCGGCGCAGACGCCTGGCCATTGCCTGATTGCGGGTCATCGAGAAACGCGGCAGACGCAAATCTTCGCCAAGCTGACTCATCCAGTGAGCGGGATCGACGATGTCGCGTGGCGCAAGAATCCGCGCGTAATAGTTGCGCTCGATCAACCGAACGCGAGTGCGGTAGACATGGAAGAAGCGATAGCGGCGTGACTCGATGAACAGCATCAAGAAGACTAACAGCATAGCGAACAGCAGCACTCCGTGATGCGACTGCGGCGACGACAAGGAGACCGACAGCATCGCGCCGACTCCGGTTATGGCCCAGTTAGTTGTTCGGTCGAGCCGGTCTCGCCAGCTCATCATTCGCGACAATTCACCGCGGTAGTAGTGCGACAGTGCGTTGACGAACTCGGTCGAGCTGACGGGAAAGATCGGCTGCGAGAGCTTGGCTGCCGCATCGGGTCTGATGGTTATGTCTTTTTCGGAAATCATATCGGGCCTCGCAGCGAGTGAAACAAACACCGTTCAGAGGCTGTTCTCTTTTGGAGTGCAGTCTCGCAAATCGCGACCATATTACGCCCAGCTTATTGTGGTAACAAGAGATGACGCGACTCGCCGGTTTGCGAAGTTTGGCAGTATGAAGTGACTTTCGAGACTATATGAAAAACTCAGTCTAGAGAATCCGTCTATGACAAGTGAAGGGCGATGAGTCACGCGATCACATCTAGCCACGTCTAATGGGTGTTGCGATCGCTTCGGAGTGGCTAAGTTTGAGCCTGAGATAAACCTCAATGGAGGTTCAACGGTGAATTCCGTTCCAGCGTCCCTCCTAATCTCCGCTCTCGGCGGCGCCGTAGCAGCACTCTTTCTTAGAGCCTTGCTGAGGTTCACAACCAAGCTGTTGGCGGAGCGAAACCCTTTGGCAGTGTACGGCTGTGCCGATAGCCCGAGGAGGAGGCCGGGCATTCTCGTCGGAATTATTTCTCACGGAAAGGGTCAACGAGTGGATGACGAATGCGCTATGAATGGCCGTGCTTGGGAGCATACGCGAGAGCCTGCTGAGGCAGATCGCATGCATACGATCTACGGTCCATACGTGAACGACTTCGGTAAGCCTGGCTTTTACCGAGTTTCCTTTCGCATCTACGGAGAAGGGTTTTTAGCCGATGAGAGCCCGGTTGTTATTCTCGACGTAATCCAACGCCCAGTTTTCATGACAGATGAAAATCTGGTTTTATTGGGGCAGCGCATTGTGAGGGCCAAGGAGCTCACGGGCAAGTACCGAAGGTTTGATGTGTATTGCTACGTAGCTGGTAGCGGCACCCACGAATACCGATGCCTCGTGATACCGGAGGCTTTCGATCGGAATAACCACATTCTGCGATTCGATGTGATACAGGTCTACCGTCACGTCCCAAGCTGGGATATATTCTAGACCTTTCTCTAAAAGGTTAGAGTTCGTGTCGCTCGGAAGGACGGGCTTCGGAGTCAAAAAAGAAAACCTGAAGCAGCAGTTCTGTTAATCACTGCCTCTCGCCGCGGGCGCGGGTCGCGTTCTCGGCCAGTACGCGGGCGCGGTCGAGCGATTCGAACGCCTTTCGAAATTGCGAATCGTCAGACAGGTAAACCTGATCGCCCGCCTCGGGTCCGTAAGCCGCCGTGTTGATCTCACGCCGCATCTGCGCACGGATGTAGTTGAGGTTTGCGTTGATGCGTTCTTCGGAGATGTTGAACTGGGGCTTGTTCGATATGTACTGGCGAAAAGCCGCCACCAACTCATCACTTACCGGGTAGTGATTGATATCCTCAGTCGAGATCTTCGTTTTGTACTGGCACTCAGCGATCCTGTACTCCCTCAAGCCCGTCATCTGACCGGCCACCAACTGCCGCACGAAGTCGAATATTCCGTAATACAACCGGCTCGACAACGGCGGTGCTTTTACTTCCACATCAGGAGTGATGCCTCCGCCTCCATACACGGTGCGGCCAAGATCGGTGCGCAGCGCGTCGCCGTTGTGCCCGTTACTTGCCGCGCTCGGCTCTTCGCTACGGTTCAGGTAATAATCGTAGAAGGAAACGTTCGAGTAGTTTCGCTGGATCGACCGTCCCGTCGGCGTGTAGTACTTCGCGGTCGTCAGCACGAGCCCGGTCCCGCCCCACAGGTGAAACACGCCTTGCACAAGTCCCTTCCCGAAGGTGTTCTCTCCGACGATCAGCGCGCGGTCGTGATCCTGCAACGCGCCCGCGACGATCTCGGACGCCGAAGCAGTCTGGCGATCGACCAATACAACCATCGGCATCGTCTCCGGCACATTGCTGTCGGGGACTTCGTAGGTGTGGGCTGAAGACTCCTCGTCGCGACCTCGAACCTCGACAATCTTTTCGCCCGGCGCAAGGAACTTTTTCGAGACCTTGATCGCCTCGTCCAGAAGCCCGCCCGGGTTGTTGCGCAAGTCCAGAACCAGTTGCCTCATACCTTCCTGCTTGAGCTGCGCCAGCGCTTCGGTCAGTTCTTCGTCGGTCTTGCTCGAGAAGCCGCCGGTCAATGCGATGTAGCCCGTGCCTGCCTGCCCAACCATGAAAGCGTTGCGCACAGATGGAAGCTTCACTTCGTCGCGACGCACACGCACAGTAATCGGGTTCGGTGTTCCCGCGCGCTCGACGGTTATCTCGACTGGCTCCCCCTTCTCGCCGCGTACGCGGTGCATGACTTGCTGGCTCGTCCAGTCATCGACCGGTTGTTTGTCTATTGCGACGACTGCGTCGCCGTAGCGGAGCCCGGCTCGATGACCTGGCGCGCCCGGCGTCGCCGAGAGGATGTAGACGTGATCGTAGCGCCTTGCGATCGTGACGCCGATTCCGTAGATGCGGCTGCTCTGTTCGGTTTGGACATCGTCGAACTCAGCTTTGGTGAAGAAGGCAGAATGAGGGTCAAGCTGATGGAGCATTCCCTGGATTGAATTCTTACCCAGAAGCTCGAGGTCCACCTTTCCGGCGTAACTCTCCTGGATCTCTAAAAGCGCTTCTTTGAATTCGTCGGCGAGTTGATCGGTGAAGTTAGAATCAGCATCCGCTACCTGGCGGGGCCGAGCCGATCCATAGTAGCCGCCTGCGAGTGTTGCCACCGCAATCACTACAGTCGCAAGCAGTGGCAGCGCCCGGTCCTTCATACTGCGAAACTCCTTCGTCTCAGAATAATACTAGAGGTCCGTGGTCGGAGGCCAGTTCAGTAGTCAGTAGTCAGTAGTCCGTGGTCCGTAGTCAGTAGTCAGTGGTCGTGGTCAATAGTCAGTTGCACACGCGAGGTTGCTTGTGAATACTTGCTACGGACTACGGACTACGGACTACATGGCTGAAACGGCAGATGTAGTAATCATCGGAGGCGGAATCGTTGGCTCGAGCGTGGCTTATCACCTAGCCGAGTCGGGCTGCACGAATGTACTCATCGTCGAGCGCGAAGAACAACAGGGAATGGGTTCTACCGCCAAGAGCATGGGCGGCGTGCGAGCCCAGTTTGCCACCGCGATCAACATCAAGATGTCGCTTTATTCGATCGACCTCTTTTCGAAGTTTGAAGAGGTAACTGGTCATACCGCGGGCTACACACCCAACGGATATCTCTTCGTTGCCACCAGCGAGCGACACCTTGATTACCTCGAGTCGAATTTCCGGCAGCAGCGAGCTTGTGGACTCACCAACGCCGAAATGGTTACGCGCGAAGACATCGTGAAGACCGTTCCGCAACTGGTCGCCAATGACGTGGCTGGAGGAAGCTTCTGTCCGACGGACGGGTTCGTCGATCCGTACAGCGTTATGACCGGATTCGCAAAACGCGCTCGCGCGCTTGGGGTAAGGACGTGGCTCGAAACCGAAGTAACCGGTATCGATGTGCAGCAAGGCAGCGTTGCCGGCGTTGAGACCTCTCGCGGATTTGTTTCGACTCGGTCGGTGGTCAACGCCGCCGGGCCGTGGGCAGCCGGTGTTGCACGACTCGCCGGGGTAGAGATACCAGTCGAGCCGCTTCGGCGTCAGATCGTAAAGACTGAACCATTCGAACAGCTCTCTTCCAAGCTTCCGATGGTGATCGATATGTCGACCGGGTTTCACTTTCGACCGGAGGGATCGAGCTTCCTTTTAGCCTGGCCCGATCCCGAGCAGACCTACGGTTTCAGAACAGACTTCGACTATGGATTCATCGAAAAGATACTGACGCACGCCGTGAACCGAGTGCCCGCGTTTGCCGAGGTCCAGGTGAATCCGCGCCGCTGCTGGGCAGGGATGTATGAAATGACTCCGGACCATCACTCGATCATCGGCCGCGCGCCCGGAGTTCAAGGAATGTTTTTAGCGAACGGCTTCAGCGGTCACGGTGTGATGCACTCTCCGGCTACAGGAAAAATTGTTTCTGAGTTGATACTTGTCGGCACGTCGAGTTTTGCGGATGCGCCAATGCTGCGCGCCGAAAGATTCGCCGAAGGGAATCTGTTGGAAGAGACCGCTGTGTTGTAACTTTAGAGTTCGGTTTGACTTGAGAGAGACAGTGTCGCGCTGGATGGAACCGCTGATTTACTGCTTACTGTCGTTGCGCTGATCCGCGCTGATCAGCGCGCCGAAGGCAGCGGGGATCAGCGGTTCCTACTCGTTCGAGAATTCAAACTGAAACACTACCCATCTTTTACTTGACTGGAAACTGCAAAGAAAATAACCTCATTTGCAAGTGTCCACCATTCTTGTGCCGTCTTTTAAGGAGGGTTCCCACCATGCGAAAGATGAAGAAGCTAGCTTTACTTCTGATGTTAGTTTCAGCGCTCAGAGTCGACGTAGCATACTCGCAAGCATCTGTGTCTCGCTCCGAGTTGCGAGGACAGATCACCGACCAGAATGGCGCTGCGGTTCCGGGCGCGACGGTTACGGTGACTGACGCAACCAGAGGAACCACACGCACGGTTCAGTCGGATGAGAACGGCCTGTACGTGTTTCTGGCTCTGCCGCCAGGAACATACAGCATGAAGGTTGAAGCGTCCGGCTTTGCAGCCAAGACAATCAGCGACGTTCACCTTGATGTGGGACAGGTCGGAAACGTCCCGGTCACGCTGGGCGTCGGGGGAGTTCAAGCAGAGGTTAACATATCGGCAGGCGGTCAGGTGGTTGAGGTTGAGCGGACCCAACAGTCGACCGTCATAAACCAGATACAGATCGACAACCTTCCGATCAACCGGCGCAACTACCTCGATTTCGCGCTGCTGACACCGGGAGTCACCGACTCCGACAACATCAACGACTCGACTGATTTTCGCGTGGCCCAAACCCCGCAATCGGGACTGTCGTTTGGCGGCAACAATGGGCGCGGCAATTCGATAATGGTGGACGGAGCATCGACCGACACCGGGTCGGGCGCGGCGCGCGAGGTCATCGGCCAGGAAGGCGTGCAGGAGTTTCAGGTCAATCGCAATACCTACAGCGCCGAGTACGGAGGGGCCTTCGGCGGTGTGGTCAACATCGTCTCCAAGACGGGCGCGAACGACTGGCACGGCAGCGTGTTCGGCTACTTCCGAAACGAGCGGTTCGATGCCAAGAACTTCTTCGATCAGAATCCCAGCGGCAAATCGCCGTTCAACCGGCAACAGTTTGGCGGCTCGGCTGGAGGTCCAATCAGCCGGGACAAGACGTTTTTCTTCACGTCATTCGAAGCACTACGGCAAAAGCAGACTTCCTTTGTTAACCTGCTCAACGATCCGAACATCTTCAACCTCACTTCGACCCAGGCCTCGCTGCTTGGTTTTCTAGATGCTGCGCCCGATGCAAGCTTAAAGGGATTGTCGGCCGCGCTCAGGGGCGCGCTGACGATCAATGCGCGAACGAGAGGATTATTCCAGACGGCGAGCGGACAGTTTCCGTTCGACGCGTTTGATACGGTCGGAACGTTTCGCGTAGACCACAACTTCAGCTCTCGGGACAGCGGATACGCGAGATTCAACGTTTCCGACGCCCACTTCGAGAATCAGGCCGCCGGGGCGCTAACCGCAGTCTCTCGCGGGCGCACGATCAACACGTTCACTACCGGCGTCTTGCTGTCGGAGACTCACTTTTTCAACCAGACCACGATCAACGAGCTGAAGGCGCAGTACAGCTACTTGAACAACGACGTGATCCCGAACGAAGCCATCGGCCCGGAGATCAACATCGATGGGTTTGGCAATTTCGGACGCGACATCTTCTTGCCTTCGTTTGCGATCGAGCGGCGCTACGAGGTCAGCGACAGCGTCTCGCTTGTGCGCAGCGGTCACACGTGGAAGTTTGGCGGGCATTTCCTGGCAGCAAATTACTCCAGCAACTCCCAAACGTTTTTCGGCGGTCGATTCAACTTTACGGCACAGTTGCCGTTTATCACGCTTGTTCCTGCCGCTGCGAGACCGGGGTTGATCGCGTTCCTGGCGGCGAACGGCGGAGCGCTGGGGCAGGACAAAGGGGGCGGCGCCTTGACGCTTTGCTCGACGCCGAGCATAACCGGTTGTCCCAACGGCATACCCGATACTCTCGATGCGCCGATCAACGGAGTTCAAGCCTTCAATGTGAACTTGCCGACGGTATACCAGCAGGGATTCGGCGAGTCGGGTTTTGACAACTGGAGTCATCGCTACTCCTTCTATGGACAAGATACTTGGAAGGTGCGTCCGAATCTCACCTTGAACTACGGAGTGCGCTACTACCTCGAGAAAAATGTAGATCCGATGCCGCTCGATAAGAACAACGTGCAGCCTCGAGTGGGTTTCGCGTGGGACCCGTGGCGCGACGGCAGGACGGCGATCCGCGGCGGATACGGAATCTACGTTGGCCAGGTTGATAACCAAATCGTAAACGTGGTCAACGAGCTGAACAGCACAGGCAATCCGAGCAACATCAACATCGTTCTCGCGACTGCAACGTCAAACGCTCTGCCTCTCAATCCGGCTAACCCGACCGGGCCGCGGGCGCCAAGCTCGATCCAGGTTTACCAGACGCTTCTTGCGCAGGGCGTCATCGGCGCTCGAACGATCAAACTGTCTGATTTGACTCAGTTCGGACTTGTCCCCGGTCCGGGAGCTACGCTGGAAGTGCGATTCCGCGTCGGTCCGAATTACGAGAACCCGGTAACGCAGCAGGCGAGTCTCGCGATTCAGCGCGACCTCGGAGCGGGCTTCGCGGTTGAAGCAAGCTACCTGTTCAGCCGCGCCGCGCACATACCGCGCAACCACGACATAAATCCATTCAAGGCAAGTGGACCGGTCAGCCCGCTTTCGGGCACGCCAACTTTCATCCGCTTCCCCGGCGCGGGACAGACGACGGACTTCATCAATCCGTTCAGACTCCAGGACAATAATTATGAGTCGACCGCGAATGCGTTTTATCACGCGGGAACGATTCAAGTGACCAAGCGGTTGTCGCATAACTTTGCGATCAACTCCAACTACACCTTCTCGAAGGCGATTGATGAAGTGACGGACTTCAACAGTGACTTCTCCGCCCAGAACCCTCTGGACATTCGCCGGGATCGTGCGTTGTCGGCTTTTGACCAGCGGCATCGCTTCGTCTTCAGCGGCGTTTTCCAGAACCCGGTCCGCGGGTCCGGGACTGCGGCCCACATATTCGGAAACTGGGTGCTGTCGCCGATCTTCATAGCCGGCAGCGGACGGCCGTTCAACGTTCTGCTTGGCATCGATGCGAACGGCGACGGGGT
>Ga0114129_10013958_pt1 | contig 11446 bp, 9 predicted proteins | sample RhiMetdeltSRZDD1_FD_80071 | JGI IMG/M metagenome (GOLD analysis project Ga0114129, IMG submission 80071) | Populus rhizosphere microbial communities from Tennessee, USA - Rhizosphere MetaG P. deltoides SRZDD1 (version 2) (version 2) | ecosystem: Host-associated > Plants > Roots > Rhizosphere >... | reverse complement strand
CGGAGAACCAGCCACGTCCTGAGGGCGGCCCCTGGCTTCCCATATCATTCACCCGGTAACCACCCAATATGCCTGTAAGGCCATAATACCCCTGTATATAGCGTGATGTATGGCTGCGATATATTGAACCCGTAAATCCGTAAACAGCATCCCGTTTTTGATGATTGACTCCATTAAGTGTAAATATGCCGCTGGCATAAACAGCAGAATGGTTACTGTCTTTTTGCAGGGGAATTGTTTTATAACCGGAAGTATTGGCCTGAAAAGGGGTTTGATAATAAGCATATCTGGTGCCGCAACTGGCCAATAAAAAGATAAAAAAGGGTATACAGATCAGGTATGGATATTTTTTCATGCAGGTTTTGGTTAAATGCGGTTAAGGTCGTGTTTTGGCGCAAAATTGCCAGGCCATTACGTATCTCACAGACAAGCTGTTTTGCGAATTCGTTGCAGTGATCGGTGCAAACAGTTGTTAAATCGATAAAAACACCGGTTCATGCAATAAATACTAACTTTAAGCGCTATTTAAACTGTTTGCTGATAGCTGCTTAACAAAGTGAAAATCAGCCCGGTTACCAAACCAAAGGTCTTTTCAATAGATTCTGCGAAGTACCCTCTTTTGAAAAGATGTTTCACCAAATCAAATAACCAATTGTTGATCGGGAAAATCCTGATACTGTGCTTTTGTTTTTCTGTTGGATGGCTGATGACTGCCGCACAGGTTCCACCAACAGGCCATGCCATGTCATCGAACCTGCGCAAAAAGATGATCCCCGCCAAACAAAATCCGGTGCTGTTAGATAGCCTCAGCATTGTTCCCGGAACTGTTTCAATTGCAGGTATTCCCGACAGCTTGTTTGATATCGACTTTGTAAATGCCCGCCTTACCTGGAAGCAATTACCGCCCATGGACAGTGTATTGATCCGTTACCGGGTATTTCGCACGCGCTTAAATACGGTGGTGAGCCGCATGCAGTACGACAGCGTGATGAATAATTTTATGGGCACACCCTTTATACCCGATTATGCAGGGGTAGGGCAGGCCGATAACTTTTTCAATTTCGGCAACATTAATTACAACGGTAGTTTTGGCCGCGGCATATCGTTCGGAAACAGCCAGGATGCCGTTTTTACCAGTAACCTGAACCTTCAGATAAGCGGTTACCTGGCCGATAGCATTGAAATAGCCGCAGCCATTACCGATAATAATATTCCCATTCAACCCGACGGAACCACCCAGCAACTAAATGAATTTGACCGCATCTTTTTGCAGTTCAGAAAAAAGAACTGGCAATTAAGTTTGGGTGATATCGACATTCGCCAGCAGCAAAGCTATTTTCTGAGCTTTTACAAACGCCTGCAGGGGGTGGCTTTTGAAACCACCACAGCCATTACAGATAAAATATCAAACAAAACCATGGTAAGCGGCTCCATTGCCAAAGGAAAATTTACCCGTAACATACTTGCACCGCAGGAAGGCAACCAGGGTCCTTACCGGCTACAGGGCGCCAACAACGAATTTTATTTTGTGGTGCTTGCCAATACCGAGCGGGTGTATATCGATGGCGTTTTAATGCAGCGTGGCGAAGACCGGGATTATGTGATCAACTACAATACTGCCGAAGTAACATTTACGCCCAAACAAATGGTCACGAAGGATAAGCGTATTGTAGTGGAGTTTGAATATGCCGACCGCAACTACCTCAATTCAAATATTTATCTCACCAACGAAATCAATATCAATGAAAAGGTAAAGGTAAAACTGGGGTATTTCAGTAATGCCGATGCCAAAAGTTCCCCCATTAATCAAACACTGGATACCGATCAGAAACTGTTTTTAAACAACCTGGGCGATAGCATTTCGCGGGCTTACTATCCGTATGCAGCAGTTGATACTTTCTCGTCCGGCACTATTTTGTATAAAAAGATCGATACGCTGTATAACGGCGGTACACACGACTCGGTTTTTGTGTATTCAACCAACTCCGATAGCGCGCGGTATCGTTTATCGTTTATTGAAGTGGGCGCTAACAATGGCAACTACATACCCGACCTGAATGGCGCCAATGGTAAAGTGTACCGCTGGGTGGCGCCCTTAAATGGAGTGAAGCAGGGTTATTACGAACCGGCCCTGTTTTTGGTAACGCCCAAAAAACAACAGGTCGTAAACCTGGGTGTTGAGTACAACGTTTCCAAAAATACCCAGGTGAATACCGAGGTGGCCATGAGCAATTACGATGTAAATACATTTTCATCCATCGATAAAAGCAACGATAAAGGATATGCTGCCAAAGTTGATTTTAAGAATACATTGCCATTCAAAGGCTCAGAAAAAGGCATGCGTTTAATTTCAAATGTAGGTTATGAATATGTTGATGCCCGGTTTAAACCATTGGAACGCTTACGTAATATTGAGTTTACCCGCGATTGGGGCCTGCCTTTGTTATTAACGACTACCGAACACGAAACGATTGTAACCGCAGGCGCACAACTGGCCGATAAAGCCAGTAACTCATTACGCTACCAGTTTACCGAATACAACCGGGGCTCCTCGTTCACCGGCTACCGGAACAGTATAACACATACCCAAACCGCCGGCGGGTGGACGTTCAACAATCAGTTTTCTTTATCAAGTATTAATTCCACCGGTCAAAAGGGATATTTCTGGCGGCCAACCGTTAATATTTCGCACCGTTTTGCAAAGCTGTGGAATTATACTTTGGGTGGCGGCTGGACGGTAGAGCGTAATGCCATAAAAAATAAAGTGAATGATACCATGGCAGTGCAGAGTTTTTCATTTACCACCGCCTCGTTGTACCTGAAATCAGATCAAAACAAGCCCAATCAATGGGGTATTGCCTGGTTTACGCGTACCAATTCTTATCCGCTGGGAAAAGAACTGTTGAAGGCCGATAGAAGCCAGAACATTACCCTTACCGCCGAGCTGTTAAAAAGCGCTCAGCATCAGTTCCGGTTCACTTCTACCTACCGGAAATTGAAGATCATTAACAGTTCACTGAACAGCCAGTTACCCGATGAAAGTTTACTGGGCCGGGCCGAATACCAGGCAAATGCCTTAAAAGGATTGCTTACCGGAAACGTATTGTATGAAGTAGGGGCGGGGCAGGAGCAAAAAAGAGATTACTCGTACCTTGAAGTGCCGGCAGGGCAGGGCGAATATACCTGGATCGATTACAACAACGACGGTATTCAGCAATTAAACGAATTTGAGGTGGCCCTGTTCCAGGACCAGGCAAAATACATACGCATATTTACCCCCACCAACGAATACGTAAAAGCGAGTTACAATACGTTCAACTATAGTATCAGTGTAAATCCCCGCGCTGCCATTAATTTAACCACCGCTGCCGGCATGCGCAAATTTGTATCAAGGTTGAATCTGCAATCGTCGTTACAGATCAATAAAAAAGAAATCGCCGATAATATCGTGCAGTTTAACCCATTTAAATCGCCTTTAAGCGATACGTCGTTAGTTACGCTTACCTCCAGTTTCATTAACACGTTTTCGTTTAACCGCTTTAGTACGAAGTGGGGATTTGATATTACCAATGCCCGGAACAACAATAAATCATTGCTGACGTATGGATATGAAAGCCGCAAACTGAACGACTATACGGTTCGCACGCGCTGGAATATCAGCCGGTTGTTTGCCTTTGAGCTAACAGGCCGTACGGGTATCAACCAGCTCATCAGCTCAAATCCCAAATTCGACAACCGTAATTTTAAGATCAATCAGTATTCAGCCGAGCCGCGATTCACGTTTACCAAAGGAACCAATTTCAGATTTGGTGTTGGTTATAAGTACAGTGATAAAAACAATGAGCAGGGCAGTGAAGAAAGGTCAAAATCGAATTCATTGTCTACTGATGTAAAGTATAATATTCTGCAAAGCACTTCAATACAGGCTAAATTCACTTACAGCGATATTACATTCACTTCGCTTGATGATCCGGCCAACACCAATTCATCATCGGCTTACATTATCCTGGAAGGCTTACAGCCCGGTAAAAACTATTTATGGACGCTTGATCTTACCAAAAGGCTTTCGAACAACCTGGAGTTTAATATGCAGTATGAAGGACGCAAGCCCGGTACTTCGCGGGTAGTGCATATTGGCAGGGCATCGATCAGGGCGCTGTTGTAAGACGAAGTCGGAAGTCGGAAGTCAGAAGACCCCCTGTTGTTATCCGATTCATCATTGACCATTCACGATGTGATTTTTGTTCCTTCATAAATTTCTTCAAGGGGCAATAACACGCCAATTGATGGGATAGGCAACTCTTCATTTAATTTTTTATATTCTTCCAGTTCCCAGTGGCCGTGGACGTTGATACGGAATGCTTCAACGCTTATAAATTGTGAATCTACGAGGATGTATTCTTTTAAGGTTGGAATATCCCGGTACAGTTTAAACTTTTCGCCCCTGTCGTAACCTTTGGTGCCGGGCGATAGTACTTCAATGATAACAGCGGGATTCAATACATTAAATTCGTCATTTTCGAGTGTTTCGACTTTGCCGCAAATGATTGAAATATCGGGGTAGGTGAATAGTGTATTTTGGGGAATATGTATACGTTGATCGCTGTTAAAAGGTTCGCAGGATTTACCTCTTGGTTTTTGGCTTAAAAGACCGGTTAGCCTTACTACAATTCTATTATGGGCAATTTTCGCTCCGGCCATAGCAAAAATTTCTCCCTGGTAGTATTCATGCTTTTGGTCTGAAGTTTTTTCATACTCCAGGTACTCCTCAACAGTGAGCTTCTTTTTGCCATAAACAACTGCAGGTTCTCTTACTTCCATAACACTAATTTACCGCATTCTTTTGGGCTGCACAACACTTGTTAGTGATCTTGCCCTTTTGCCTGATTAATTTGATTTTAATCATTTTCTCTCTTTTCTCATTCACCATTCACGATGCACCATGCACAAAAAAAATCATCCCGGCCTTTGGCCGGGATGATTTTTTCTAAAAGTATATTAGAGAAAGATTATCCGAAGATGCCACCTTTCTTCAATCCACGGGTAGCTTCACCGATCTTGAAACCGTTATGGTATACTTCGATCTTGTAGTTACCTGTTTTGAAAGGACTGTTTTGTTTCCAGGCAAACTCGATGTGTTTTTGTTTGCCTTGTTCAAACTCTACAGGAACTTTTGCAGTGAAGATTTTTTCACCTTCTTCACGGGTAGTGAATTTACCGGAACCCAGCGCTTCTACAGCAACAGGTTGGCCATCGGGACCAGTGATGCAAACATAAACATCAGTAGAACCTGTTTGGGCAATACGATTAGCAACGTCCATAGCAATTACCAGTTTGTCAACTTTCTTTGCAGAGGTAGTTTCTTTTTCTTTGCCACCTTTTCTTTCGTTAACAGGAGTAACACTGATGTTAGAAGCATTCAGGGTAGAAGCAACGTCTACCTTTGCTGCCAGTTCTTCTTTTTGTGTAGTAGTTGTTTGAAGATCTGTAGTCAGTTTTTCTTTGTCGGCTGTTAACTGAGTTTTTTCAGTAGTCAGCTGTGTATTTTCCTGAGTTAAACGGGCAACTTCAGCTTCGAGGTTAGCGATCTTGTCGTTCAGTTCGCCGATTAAAGCCTGAGCTTTCTTCTTTTCACCTTCAGTTAAACGTTGTTTTTTCAGGATGCCGCCGATCTGATTTTTCAGCTTTGAAATTTCACTTGTTCTGTCGTTCAGTTTTCCTTCCAGTTCATTGTTATAACCGGTTAAAGAATCCAAACGTGTTAAAGCAGCATCAAAGCTTTTTTGAATTTCATTCTTTGATGAATCTACTGCAACGTATTGGGTTTGCAGTTGTGTGATCTTTTGATCTGATTTGTTTTTGTCCCAAAGAAAGTATCCCCATGTTCCAAGAATACCTACGGCCAATAAACCGATGATCAGATTCTTAGAATCCCGTTTTGGAGGTGTACCTTGCGGACTAGCGGATGGATAATTGGTTGTACTCATAATAAGTGTATGTTTATTTTGAAAGGTTATGAAATCGGGTTCAGTATTATGTTCAGTATTATTTGGTTATCGTTTGTATTGGGTTTCGCATATGGGTTTGACCAAAACCATGCCAAAATTGGGCATTTATTCCTTCCACAAGTCGGGAAAAAACGCTGAAAGGTAGTATCGTATTGTGTTACAGTTGTGTATAATTCATTATATGTCACCTGTTTTTTTATGGTATTATTGCAAAGATTAAACCACGTATATATACATGTCTGCAGAAAAAATTATTGCTGATTGGAAAAAGAAGTTGTTTAAACCTGTTTACTGGCTCGAAGGCGAAGAAGATTATTTTATCGATAAAGTAGTACATTTTGCCGAGCATAACATTTTAACGGAGGCTGAAGCAGGTTTTAATCTGACAGTATTTTACGGAAAGGATGCGGACTGGACACAGGTAATAAATGCATGTAAAAGGTACCCCATGTTCAGTGAACGGCAGGTAGTTTTACTAAAGGAAGCGCAGCAAATGCGCGATATCGAAAAACTGGAATCGTATATTGCCCAGCCTTTAACCTCAACAATTTTTGTAGTATCGTACAAAGAAAAGAAGGTCGACGGTCGTACCGGCCTTGCAAAACTGCTGAAAGCAAAAGCCGAATTGCTTACTACAAAAAAGATGTATGATAACCAATTGCCTGATTGGACTTCAGAACTGGTTAAGAGTAAAGGATACACTATTTCGCAAAAGGCGGTTTTATTACTGGTAGATCATATTGGAAACGATCTTAGCCGTATCGATAATGAAATAGATAAAATGCTGGTTAATCTCGGCAGTCGCACCAGTATTACCGAAGACGATATTGAAAAGTATGTAGGTGTAAGCAAGGAATACAATCCTTTTGAACTACAGTCTGCCATGGCGGCCAAAGACCTGCCTAAGGCCATGCGTATCATTCAGTATTTTGAAGCCAATCCCAAAGCGGCTCCCATACAACTGGTATTGCCAACCCTGTACAACCTGTTTAGTAAAACTTATATGATTTTTGGCCAAACCAGCAAAGACGATAAAACCATTGCCGCCAATATTGGTGTGAATGCCTGGTTTGTAAAAGACTATTTGCTGGTTGCCCGCAACTACGGGTATAACGGTGTTGAAAAAGCATTGCTTTTATTGCATCATTACAACCTGCGTAGTGTAGGTGTTAACGATACCGGCTCATCCGATGCATCGCTGATGAAGGAGATGGTGGTGAAAATGGTGTTTAATTAATTTGAAAATGTGCTAATTTGAAAATGGATTTCAAATCGGCCAATTATGCAGCAGACAAAATACTATTTCAAAATCGACGTATATTCTTTAATTTTACTGTAAACTTTGTAATATGGCAAAGCCAAGAACTCCAAAGCCAAATGAACCAATAGAGATTAGCATTAGAGGTTACAAATAGTTTTAACTATTGTAAATATAGCGATTGCAATAAAAATTAACGATAACTGTAACGTTGATTTGTATTGCCCGCCTCTTTTCTTATTTAATAGGGATATTCTTTCGATCTTATCCTGGATTCTTTCAGCTTCATTACACAACAGATTCTTTAGTCCCTGATCTGATGTTAAATCTTCAAATACTTCTTTAAAGAAAATTTCTCTTGGGGGACTACCTTTGTAGTATAGATTTTTAGGTATTATTAAAGCTAATAATAGAGTAAAAACATATAGTGCAAAAACTGCCAGAATTAGTGCAATAAGGACAGTAATTATTGAATATGGAATTTTGAACTTCTCTGAAAATATATAACCAAAAAGACTTGATAAAACAGTTAAGTAAGTTAATAAAAGTGTCATTCCCTTTTTAGTAATAGTATGGGATTCTTCAATTACTTCGTTTAACCTCTCCTTGGCCTGCTCGATAATAAATCTATACGACTCAACAGAAACTTTATCCCATTCGGTAACATTTGATTTCCATATCAAGCCCTCACTCATATCTGCTTTTTATTAAATATAAATGAGATTTTGATTATAGAAAAATAAAAATCGAATAGGGGTAAACGGGATAATAAGGTCGTATGTTTTCTACTTTATTTATTTAAAACTGCCAACGTATCTTCCTTATCCTTCCCCAACTGCTCTGTCAATGCCTCGAGGCTATTGAACTTTACTTCGCTGCGAAGATATTTTTTAACATATACGCGCAGGGTAGCGCCATAAATATCTTCATTGAAATCAAAAATATTTACTTCTATTACCCGGTCGGTACCCCCGATGGTTGGGCGAATGCCGATGCTCATCATGCCGTTTAATCGTGAGTGGGGAGTAGTAAGTGGCGAGTAGGTCTCTGATCGGTTGCCGTTTCCGAATTCCGACTTCTGAATTCCGACTTCTGACTTCTGACTTCCGGCTTCCGGCTTCCGGCTTCTGACTTCAACCTGAACGGCGTAAATGCCATTGCCCGGCACCAATTTCTCCTCGTTTTCGATACGCAGGTTGGCGGTAGGGTAACCCAGTGTGCGGCCGAGTTTATTGCCGTCGACCACGGTCCCTTCAAAAAAGAAATCGTATCCCAGCAGGGCATTGGCGGTATCTGTTTCGCCATGCAAAACAGCCTCGCGAATGCGGGTTGAACTTACGGTATTGTCGTTGATCAAATGCGCGGATATTTCCATCAAACGAAAGCCCAGCCGGTCGCTGTATTTTTCAAGCAGTTTGTAATCGCCTTTGCGGTCTTTTCCAAAACGGTGATCGTACCCGATGATAACTGTATGCGGATGAAATTTTTCAATTAAAAACTGTTCAATATAGTCTTCGGGCGTTTGCCGGGAAAAATCATCGGTAAAAGGAACAACCACCAGGTGGTCGATGCCATTTTTATCGAGCAGTTCAATTTTTTCGTCGATGGTATTGATCATATAAATAGCCGGCTGGCCGGTAACGATCACTTTGCGGGGGTGCGGATGAAAAGTAATGATAACCGTTTCGCCCCCGATACGGGCCGCTTCCTGCTTCAGTTGCTCAAGAATCCTGGCGTGGCCGGTATGCACTCCGTCGAACGTTCCAATGGTAACTACTGCCTTTTCAAAGGCCGGTATTGTATCAGTTGAATAGTAAACTTTCATTTGCGATGCGAAAATACAATATGAAGTCCGAAGTCTGAAGTCGGAAGTCTGAGGTCCGAAGTCGGAAATGGAAGACGAGGCCGGAAACCGGAGGTTCTTCTGACTTCTGACATCCGACTTCTGACTTCTTTCCTTAGCTTTGCCGTTTCAAATTATAAAATGAGTTTATATTCACAACGGGGTGTTTCGGCCCAGAAAGAAGAAGTTCATAAGGCTACGGAAAAACTGGATAAAGGATTATTTCCTTACGCATTCTGCAAGGTTTATCCCGATTACCTTACCGGCAACAACGACTGGGTAAATGTAATGCATGCCGATGGCGCCGGAACCAAAAGCATTCTGGCTTATTTGTACTGGAAAGAAACCGGCGACCTGTCGGTTTGGAAAGGTATAGCCCAGGATGCCGTGGTTATGAACCTCGATGACCTGTTGTGCGTGGGTATACATGATAACCTGTTGTTTTCTTCAACCATCGACCGCAATAAAACGCTGGTGACAGGCGAAGTGCTTGAAACGGTGATCAATGGCACCCAGGAATTATTCGATTCATTAAAGAATTTTGATGTACATATTCATTATCTCGGTGGCGAAACGGCCGACGTGGGCGATGTAGTGCGAACCATTGCCGTTAACGGCACCATGACTGCCCGCTGGCCAAAAAATAAACTCATTACCAATGAAAAAATACAGGCCGGCGATGTGATCGTTGGGTTCAGCAGCTTCGGACAAACCACCTATGAAACTGAATACAACAGTGGCATTGGCAGTAACGGATTGACCAGCGCCCGCCATGATATTTTGAGTAAGCATTATGCCAACAACTTCAAAGAGTCGTACGAAAACAGTTTGGCTAATGAAGTAGTGTACATCGGGCCCAATCGCCTTACTGACAAGGTAGGTGAAGTGCAGCATACAGTCGGAAAATTGCTGTTGTCGCCAACAAGGACCTATGCGCCGCTGTTAAAAGTATTTTTTGACAATTATTTTGAAACCATTCATGGATTAATTCATTGCAGCGGAGGCGGACAAACGAAGTGCATGAAATACCTGCCCGGTAATTTCAGAATAATAAAAGATAATTTATTTGAACCTCCCATTATTTTTCAGCTCATTCAAAAAGCATCAGGCTCAAACAACCGCGAAATGTACCAGGTATTCAACATGGGACATCGCCTCGAAGTGTTTACCGATGAAGCTTCGGCCGGTTTGCTGATCGCCGCCGCTCAAAAGTTCGGCATCGATGCCCAGGTTGTTGGCAGGGTAGAAGCGAGTGATAAAAAGGAGTTGATATTGAAAGTGGGAGAGGAAGAGATTGTTTATTAAGGCAGTGGTCAGTAGTCAATAAGCAAGTAGTAAATGGTCCCGATGGCTATCGGGAGCGAATAGGAAATATTCACCATTGACCATTCACCATTGACGATTAAGAACTCAGAACTAAATAACTTCAATCCCCGCATCCCTGTACGGTTTTAACACCGGATCATCGGGCGACAGTTCGGTAATAAGCATATGAATTTTACTGATGTCGCATATATGAATCGGTTGCAGGCTGTTGATCTTTTCGGCGATACTTAAACAAACTATTTTTTGCGATGATTCGATCATCGCTTTTTTTAGCTGCACTACGTCCCAGTCGCTGTCGGTAATTCCATCTTTTATACTGATTGCATTTACACCCAAAAAGCACAGATCGGCCCGTATTCTTTTGATTTGAATAATTGCCTCGCCGCCGGTGGTGATCTTTGAGTTTTTCGATACTTTATCACCTATGGCAATTACATCTATCGAAGGATGCTGCATGTATTCGAGTATGGCCGGGATGCTGGGCGAAACAAAAGTGGCCTTTAACCTCGGCGACAAAGCCCTGGCCAGTTCAATAATGGTAGTGCCTCCCGTGGTCAATACAAACATGCCATCGTGTATCAGGGAAGCTGCTTTGCGTGCTATTGTTTTTTTATGATCGTGCGAATATACATTTGAGTTGGAAAAATGCACCTGGCTGAAACTATGCGATAAAGCGCCGCCATGTACTTTTATGATCTTTCCCTCGTCTGCCAGCTCCTGCAGGTCGCGCCGTATGGTATCTTCCGACACATTCATATCCCTGCTGAGGTTCGATGACATTACTTTGTTATGAAGATTAACCTGGTGTAATATGTACGCTTGTCGCTCTTTTTTTAGCATGTTGTTGAGGGTATAAAACTTACATGGGCATTTTAAGCAAAATACCGCCCCGCAGGGCGGGACGATATTTTCGCACGAAAGCTATACAAAATCCTGTATAATTATTGCAAAAATTTAAGCGAATATATTCCGGGGTTGTCTTGATATATAAATCACAATAGGGAATTACCT
>Ga0114129_10013957_pt1 | contig 11446 bp, 4 predicted proteins | sample RhiMetdeltSRZDD1_FD_80071 | JGI IMG/M metagenome (GOLD analysis project Ga0114129, IMG submission 80071) | Populus rhizosphere microbial communities from Tennessee, USA - Rhizosphere MetaG P. deltoides SRZDD1 (version 2) (version 2) | ecosystem: Host-associated > Plants > Roots > Rhizosphere >... | reverse complement strand
CGGGGCCTACGGCTTGCGATCTTAACTGTCCGTTGGCTGTTGTGCGCCGTGAAATGGATTTGGCGAATTGACCGAACGACGCAATAGCCGGATGGCTAAATGAGCCCCCTCTTGAATCTGCTAGCTTTGCAGAATTATTTCGGCCTCAATCAAGACGGCTCGCGCCTCGACGGAATGATACATCGACAACTCCATATTGGGCTTATTGGGCCATCTTGCTATTGGGTCGTTCGGTCAATTCGCCAAGTCCATTTCACGGCGCACAACCGCCAACGGACAGTCGACATTGAGAGCCGTCGGCCGTCGAAGTCCAGTATGATGAAGCGGCCTCCAAAAACGGAGAGGAAGTTCGGCAACAGGTCCCTCATAGACCGCGCCTACAGCAGTTCAACGCGCGGTGTGATCAAGCGTACCCTGAGAGTTTACCGTTTCAGCCGTCAACACATCGGAGACGGCTTTTGCCCGTTTGAGTTTCCTGGCTAACACTCTCCACGCCAGCACTAATGACGTCACGCACAGGGCGGTTCCGCCCACCATGAATGCAATTACAACAATGTCCCAGAGCGGTCTGTGGTTGTATAGAAACGGAAAGCTGAGAGAGTGCAATGCCGAATCCAGCCAGCGATTCACCCAGTTTCGGTTGCTGTATGTAGAGACGACACGCGCAGATTTTGGATCGATGTAATAACGCGTGTTTTCCTCGTTGTTCATCAACACGCGGATGACGGGAAGGGGCCGTTGCCGTGTCCTATCGAGGTAGTAGAGATCGTATTGATCGATGACCTTAAAATCGATGGTGTTGGGGTCAGGAACCGTACTCTTTACGATCTCGATGATTCGGTCCCTGTCGAATTCGTTGATAGCGGCACCGTCCAGCGACAACAACTGCGACTTGCCGCCACCGAGATTTGTCTTGAACAACGGTTTTCCCGCAAACGACGTCCACTCCAACTCCTTCACGTCAAGATGCGGAACCTTTGCCAGGAGATCACGAGGGTGTATTGATGCGAAATCGGTCATCCGAATGCGCCCGCGTAGCGCTTCAGCGATGCCTTGCTGACCGGCGCCGCGCGTCCGCGGCGGAGGCTGCCCCTGCTGGTTCTGCTGTTGTTCGCCTTGCTGTCCGTTACGTTGTGCAGGTTGCGTCAGGCGTTCCACGATCGGGAATGGGCCCAAGGTCATCAATCCGCTGAAAGTCCACGTCACGGTCGCAACGCCGAATACGATTCCAAATATCCAGTGCCAACGTTTCTGGCCACGGTACGGAACGCCGGTCGGTTGGCCCTCCAACCTGTATCGCTTCGTCGGCGAATACATCCATAACGCGACAACAATGCCGATCACCGCTCCGATCGTTCCGATTATGGAACTCCAGATCATGAATTGGAGCCACTGGGGTTGGTGCTTGCGCAACGGCGTGTAATAAAGCCAGTGAGGAATTGCACTGATGTGGGCCTGGACCCGTTTGGCGAATGTCGTGTACTGCACGACCTCAGCCGTTGCGCCACTAATGTAAACGTGTTGACCATCGGGCCACGAATACTTGTAAAGTGGCCGACTGCGAAGCTGACCGGCAACTGTCCATTGATCCGGTTCCTCGATAGATACCTTCGTCGCTTCAGCCAACGGTCTGCCTGTCCATGCGGACGCAATGCGATCCAACATCGTCGCAGACACTTCAAGCTGCTCCTCTCCGTTATCCGCGTAGATGATCCGTCCGCTACCCCCTCGTCCGCCGCGGCCTCCGCCACCAAAGCGATAAACCGGGCGTCCATCGAACGAATTCAGTCGTACTTGCCCAGGATTCACTTGCATGCCGGCTTTTTCGGCAGCCTGTTCCGGGGAAAGGGCAATCTTCGCTGGATCGAGTTTCGGAGAACGATCGAGCCGATCTTCCGCGGATACGCCGGGGAAGCCCCAATACATCATTCCGATGCCAGAGGGGAACCAAAGGAGGAAAACGACGCAAAGAGCGATTCCAACCCATCGATGGAAGAAAATCAGAAATCGCAGAATGTATTTCACGGCACGTTCCTTTTTGTTTACTGGCCTCTCAACGCAAACACCTTCGTCAGCTGAATTCCGTAGTTTCGCGGTGCCGCGATACGGCCTGTCACATCCGAAGTATTGCGGCCCATGAAAACCGTATTGGTCATGTTGCGACCTGTCAACGTGAGGCGTGCGCCACCCGGCAGGTCGATGCCGATATTGCTGTTGAGCGTAGTATAGCCGTCTAGCCGGAACGTGTTCGCGTTGTCGCGCCAGCGTTCGCCGACATACCGAACCGTCGACGAGATGAACACGGGACCGATACGGAATGTGGGCGTCAGATTCCATATGGATTCTGGAACCTGCTGTACCTTGTTACCCGACCGAGAGACGATTCCCGTTCCAACGTTTTCGTTGAACTCGCCATAGAAGGCATTCGTGTATGTGTAATCACCCACGATATTCAGCATCCGGTGCGGCCTTGCGCCGACGGAAAATTCCACACCATTTGCCTCCTGCCTGCCGATCTGCTGAGTTAGCCGGACGCCATCCACTATATTCGAGGTCAGGATGTTGTATTTCGCCATGCTGAAGTAGGCGAAGGTCGCATCGACGTGGCCGCCTACCGTCGATCCCTTAACACCGGCTTCCCAGCTTCGCGTCGGCTGAAGGCTGAACAATGTTTGATCGGTAGCGAGGTTGACGAGCGGGTTGACAGGCTGGACTGCTTTGCTCTTGCTCACATACACATTGATGTCGCGATAGACCCTGTAGATGATGCCGGCCCGGCCTGTCCACGGAACGTACTTGGCTGGTGTGTACATGTTAGTGGGGTTGTCGAAACGAATGTTTTCGATATCGTCGTATCGCGCGGCTCCGGTTAGTGTGAGCCTGTTGGTCGCGCGAATGAAGCCTTCCAGAAATGCGTATTTCGTTGTCGTGAAGACGTCACGAGTTTTTGCGTATGGCAGGCCGGGATCGAACACGGGCTCGGGGTTCAGGAAGTCAAGACTGAACGTCGGGGCTCCTGTCGGAGTGCCCCACCTTTGCTGATCGTTATCAATCCAACCAGCGCCGAACGTGAAATCGACATCGCGGCGGAATAACTTCAAGCCCTTACGAAGAGTGGCCTGGTCCTGAAGGAGTCTGTCCGCGCGCTTCGCCAGAAAGTAGCTACCGAGCGTTACTTTTCCTGTTGCGGGTACATACTGAACGCTTTCGTACTCTCTATCGTCGAGACTCTGCACGTATGCGGCGAAGGTATTTCGCAACGTCCATCCATGATTCAAACGAATCTCGCTGTCGAGCATTGCGTGGTTATTGTGGGCTTTGTTCAGTTCGTCGCGAATCTCGTAGTTCGTGTAGCGGACGCGCGGATCGAGGAAACTGGTGGGGCCGAATTGGATGTAATCCACATTAGGATCGACGCGACTGTTTAGCAGCGGCGTGCCAAAATATGTTCGAAGGTTATCGTCGGTATAGATTCCTGCGCCTTTGACCTTGATGTTCCCGCGCGGCGTCCACAGAAATTGTCCATTCATCGCGCGATTTCGGTTTCCCGTGCGCTGAACATAGCCGCCGCCGTTGGCATATACCGCGTCCACACGGACTGACAGATCGCGGCGCAGCGGAGCATTGAATCCGACTCCGGCACGCGTCTTCCCGAATGAGCCGTACGACAGCAAACTATCGATGAACAAGTCCTTCTTCGGCTCTTTTGTTACATAGTTGATGTTGCTGCCCGCCGCACCCTCGCCCGACATCAGTGACGCAGGTCCCTTGAGAACTTCGACGCGGTCGATCAGGAACGCATCCAGCGGGCGACCGGATTGGGGCACGCTGTTGGGGCGGATTCCGTCGTATGAGATCGAAATCCCCGAACTCGTTGTGGAAAAACCGCGAGCGTCGACTGCGGGAATCCAGCCCGTATCCGGCCAGATATTCATACCGGGGACGAGTTCAAGCGCATCGAGTGCTGTCGTGACCCCGCGTTCCTGAATCAGATCTTGCGTGACTACAGTTAGCGTTGCGGGCAACTCACGGATAGGGACATCTACATATGTAGCGCCGGTGGCATTCGAGTTCAGACGAATACCGTCGGCGATGCGCAGCCGATCTTCGACATCTACCTTCAACGTTCCAGTAGCACTTTCGAGGGGAACGGTGACGTTTACGGGGACCCCCTGAACGACGACGGGACGCACTTTTGTGGCGAAGCCTTCCTTCTTCACAGTCAGCGTCCACTCACCGAGTCCGAGGTCTGATGTGACGGCCGTACCATCGGGCCCCGCCGTTAGCGTGCGTTCAATGTGTCCTTGAGTGAGTGTGATTGTCGCATTTGGAAGGCGATCCCCTTCTGAATCGGTAACGGTGATTGAAAACTGCTGTGGCATTGGACCCTGTGTAAGCGTGAGCACTGCGAACAGAGCCGAACGCAGAAATGAAACCATGATTTTTTACTCCACAATCCCCAAAATGTCTCGTGAGCATAACTGGCGCAGTAGACGAGAAAAAACTTAAGAGTTTGTGAAGAATGCTTAAGACTTTCTGAAAGGGGCGCTCAAAAAGAAACCTTGGCGACCAGTCGCAAGGATCTGGGATCTACCTGCGTATCGAACGAAGTTCCGAAACCGGGCGACTCGAGGATTCTTACAGGGACACCCGGATTCGCATGATTAAACAAATTAAAGGCCTCGGCCCGCAGAAGGATATTCCAATTGCTTCCGAACCGCAGCCTTCGGCCAACGGCAGCGTCGACGGTTGCGATACCTGCAGCACGCGCCGTATTTCGCCCAATGCCTGGACGGTCCGTCAGATTGCCGTCACCGTTGTTATCCACGACGGTGTTGATCGTGTACGGCTGACCGGTTTGAAATTCACCGGTCAATGCAAACTCCCAATTGCGGAATCCATTCCATGTCAGGAAACCTGTGACTCGGTGCCGAACATCGAAATTCGCAGAGGCGCGGTCTCTCTCCGGTTTTGCATTATCTTCCGGCAGTGCGAAGAAAGCTCGAGTGTCGAACATGTCGGACACTTCATCTATCGCGTGCGACCACGTCCAGCTTGAACGAAGCTGAAGACCGCGGCTCAGACGCTTTAGAACAGCCACCTGCATGGAGTGGTAGGTGGACGCGGCCGCATTGTCCATGACTTCGTATGCACCTAGGGAACTGGTCGGACGCTTATTGGTAAGCGCGTTAAAAAGGATTTCATTGAACGTGTTATAGAGCAACACTGGTTTTGAAATCAGTCCACCATTTGGCGTACGCACACGAGCTAAATCTTCCCCGCGCGTTCCGACGTAGGCGACAGAGGCCAACCAGTTATCACCGAACTGCTGTTCGCCCGAGACAAGATAGTGCTGGGCGTAGGCTGTCCTCAGCTTCTTTTCAGGCAGTGTGAACGCCAGCCCGTTGGTGCTGAAATCCAGCGCTGGATTGAAGGGCTGCTGGTTGAACAGCGTACCGAGCCCTGTGGCGAATGCGTCTCCCGCGAGATTGTACACGTTCAAAGTCCCCGGCCTGATTAGCTGTGTTTGCGTCGGATCGAATTTAAAAAAAGTGGGATTGTTGATGAATTGCCCGGTTGGAGAGTTGAAATTCAAATCGACATTCACCGGGGCGAACGTGGGAAATACGTTTCGCGACTGACTGGTATATGCTCCAGGATTGGCATCGAAGTGAATGCTGTACCCCGCATGAATGGCAGTTTTGCCGCGGCCCTTGGGATCCCATGCAAAGCCCACCCTAGGAGCAAAGTTATTTCCGTCTGCGTCGTAAATGCGCTGCCTTCCCGCGAGAAACTGTTGCAGCCCTTGAACGGCTTGATCGAACGCCTGGTTTCCCGCCTTAATGACTGCCTGGTACGGCCCCGTCTCCGGTAGATGACCGAACTGATCCGCGCTAATACCAAATGTCTTTTCAATCCGATTGTTGGTTTCGTGAGGCACCGTCATGTATTCGTAGCGCAAGCCAACATTCAGGGTCAGGTTTTTCGTGACTGCCCAATCATCCTGGAAGAAGAAATCGTATTGAGTCAGCCTTAGACCAATCGTCGTGTCGGCGGCCGGGTCGGTGCTCAGAGCTTGTAGTACGCCGGACGGCGCACCGAATGAGGCCAGATCCGTTCCGTGAAGCATGCCGTCTGCGGTAGCGAACGGGCAAAACGGATTTGATTGGCATTCTTCACCGACCTCACCATACCCAAACACGATCAACGGGCGGCTGTTCCGATCTGCGAAACTGTTGAGTTGCGAATAACGGATATCGAATCCTGCTTTCACTATGTGACGATTCGCGACTCGCGTGACGAAATCACTGAGCTGGTAGGTATTGTCGACGCGTCCTTGCGGAAAGTTGTAAACGTCGATCCCCACACGGGAGAACGGCAGAATGGCGAGCTGGCCGATGGGACCGCTACTCCCGAACGGGCCAAAATTGCCATAGCGCGTCTGAATTTCTCGTCGGAATTCCGGAGGCGCAAGACTTGCAGATGAGCCGAATAGAAGTGGGCTTCCTTTTTCCGGAGGAAAAGCGAGGTCCGTCCTCCCATAAGAGACACGAAGCGCATTTGCCCAGAATGATGTGGCAGTGTTCAAGACGAGCGAAAAATTGTGAGTTCGGGTCCGCGTTCCGATTGCGGAGTTGATAGCGTCGCCGGTAAATGGTATCCGAGAGTCATCATTGGTCGAGTTGTATCGCGCCTGGAGGCTGTGAATCGACGGATACCAATCCAACTTTGTCGAGAAAACCTTGCTGCCGGCGTCGTACGGCGCAACCTGCGAGTAGTTATGTTCGCGAAACGGACCCGCAGGATTGTTGGGACGCGGGTAGAGCGAAAACATGCCCGTGCCCGCCTCACTGGAATACGGCTGAAACCCGTCGGGAGTCTGCACGAACGCGAATCGATTGAAGACTTCCTGCAATCGATCGCTCGGGACAAAGCCGTTAAACTGCTGCAATCCGCTTAGAGGGAAATTGGTGATTCGAAGACCTCGTTCGTTGTCGGCCGGCACAACGAAATGATGCAATGCTGTTCCGTGATGTTGCTGGCGTTCAGCGGACGCGAAGTAGAACAGACGTTTTTGTACGATTGGTCCACCCACGGTACCGCCGTATTGCGAGTGTGTGACATCTTTGCCGGAATAACTTCCGCCGTTTAGGCTTCCGCTGTTGATCGAGTCCATGAATGTCGTGTCGAAGGGATTGCGAGCGTTCAAGGCGTCGTTGTTGAAGAGCCCATAGACGGTTCCGTGCACGGCCGTCTCGCCGGATTTCGAAATGGCATTCACGATCGAGCCGGTATTGCGGCCGAAATCGGCGGGGAATCCCGCTGTCATGACCTGGAATTCCTGGATGCTTTCCACGCTTTGCGGAACGAGCGCGACGAAACCCTGACGGCGCATGCCGATGTCTTCGTCATTGTTGTCGGAGCCGTCGACTGTGAAATTGTTACTGCGGCTCCGCAGCCCGTTCACTGAAAACTGTCCGATGGATCCCACACCAATACCAACCGCAGGACCCTGTCCCGATGAGTACGGCGCCCGAGCGACTCCGGGAGCGAAAAGCGCAAGCTGATCGAAAGTCCGGCCCCGGCGCAGCGGCACGGCCTCAAGGACAGATGAATCGAAATTCCATCGCAGTGCCCAGTCCCTCAAGGAAACCAGCGATGTCAGGCCAGCGCCCGAAGGCGTCGTTCCAGCCGGCGGATTCTGCGCGGGGGGAACGAGACTCAAAGCAGTTGTTGGGCTTCGCAGAGGTGAAAATGCATTCGGGCGTGTGCCGATCTTCGATAGTGCGAATACAGGAATGACCAGCTTCGGCTGATTGAGAGGAACTTCAATGCCGGGATATTCGAGCGCCAAATAATCTTTTCTTTCCGCGCGCAGTCGATAGGCGCCAGGTGGCACCAAGGAGAAAACGTAAGATCCCCTACCGTTCGTCCGGCCATAAAGCGGACGTCCGTTACGGAGATTTTCGAGCATCATTGAAGCATCCGGAAGCGGTTGTGCGCTGTCTTTGTCTATCACGCCCCCGTAGATTTCACCTGTCGTTGTGCTTTGCGCTTCCGCAAGGGATACCCAGGCGAAGGTCACGATCAAAATAACACTCGAGATGAATCTCAATCGGACCGCCATCGCTACTATCGATCCGGGCACGTTGGACGATATGGTTGTCCAGACATGAACACGCTCCATTCGTTTTGTGAAAGATTGCGGGTCAAGAGAGAGCATGTTTGGTGAATCAAGTCTTCCTGTCGAAGATAGTGACGGGTGAGGGAAGTGTCATCCACGACGTCGAAATAGCGGTCGTCCATGCTAAATGCTGCTGCAACCGCCTCTCTTGCTATCTGAATAACCGACCGAACCTTTCCCGTTGTCGTTTCGATGAGATGTATCGCGAAAGGAAACTCTCCTTCCGGCGCGTCTGCACGTACGCGGGATGGGTCTCTGCCGCCGCCTGCAACCAGAAAACCGCCGTCATTGCTAAACAGTAATAGTTGAGCGTTCACACCTTTCAGGAGATCTGTAAGATTTCGCGTTTGCACGTTGAGGAGTTTCAGGTCCCCGTTTTCCGATGACGTCGCAAGATACTTCCCATCAGAGCTGAATCCTGCTTTCACAACCGCGGATTCAAGCTCGCGACGAAAAATCTCCTTCTTTGTCGCAGCATCGACCACGACGAGAAATGGATTCTTGGCAGAGGACACAGCGAGCAGACTTCCGTCACGGCTGAGCTCGAGCGTTCGCGTATCAGGAATATCCAAAACTGGCCCTTGGCGCGTGCCGTCTTGAGCCCGCAGCAGCTCAATGTGCGTGGCAGTAGCCCATGCAAGTATTTTTCCGTCCCCGCTGATGCTTTCAGCTATTAAACCAGGCTTGGGCGGTTCGTGATGAATGGCTTGCGTTTTGAAGTCGTACGCTGTCATTCCGTATCCACTACCCGTAGCAACGATCCGCTCTTCGTCGAAGCTGTAACGAATAACACCCGAGATGAGAAGATCTCGAACAACGTCGGGAACATCGGCAGGACGTTCGGAGCGAATGGGAAAAGTCCAGCGGGAGATGGGCTGTTGGGGGGCTTTGCGAATTTCATCTCGATCCACGATCGCGAGTTGTGGTGTGACGCCGCCAGTGACCGTAATCAAATATCGGCCGCGAGGGCTGATGCCCTTTATGCCAATCGGCAACGATTCGAACGCGGGCCTCTGTAATACTTCAACCGTTCGTAATTTCCTGTCCTCAGAAATGAGGACCAGATGATTCTCGCGCGTAAAAGCCAAAGCTTTAACGGGTGAACCGGTGGGAATCAGCGCGATCAGACGGTTGGTCACTGTTTCTGTGACACGAGCGGCACCGTCACCGCCACCGCTCGCGGTGTACAATCCGTCCTCGCTGAGCGCAACCGCATTCGGCCGTTTATCATGCGACAACCGATACACTTGCTTCGTTCCTCTCTCGGTTACACGAACGGAGTCGAGTTCCGGAACTGCGATCCATGACGCGTCGCGCGAGAGTGCCAGACTTGGAATAGCCGCGCCGCCGTCTACAGTCTCCTGACCGCTGCCGTCAACGAGCTTGAACACAATTATTTTGGTGTTTGATTCACCCTCATTCTGCGCAGCCAAAACGCGACCATCTGGACTGAAGCTCAAAGCCAAAACCCGACTCTCACTTGTAAACTCGCGAAACAGGCGACGGTCGGCAATCGAAAACACTCGAATCGCAGCACGCCGCTTATCCGGGTCGAAAACTGCCGCCGAAAAGTAGGCATTGTCTCTACTAAAGGCCACGACGGCATCAGCAGCTTCGCTGTCGGATGTCGCGTCTTCAATGAGTACCTTTGGCGGTTGAGTTTCGGTGTTGTACAGTTTGAAACCGCCGCGAAGTCCCAGCCCGATGAGCTTTCCGTTCGGGCTCGCCTCGACTTTCCGGATTCGCTCGAATTGATCGACTGAAAACTTGAACAGCTCCTTGCCGCTGTCCGCTGTAAGTATCTTTGCGGTTCCGTTGGTGTAATCGAGGCAGGCAATGAAGCTTCCCCCCGATGACAGCGAGATGCTTTCTGGTGAGCAATCGATTTCTGACGGGCGGCCGGTATCCTTTGGCAATAAAGCGATTGCCTGCCTCAAGATCCCCTCCGCTCCGGCGGTCGGATCGAGCCGGACCGATTCAATCGCGAGAAGGGCTGCTTGATCGAATTTTCCACGTTCAGTGTTCGCGATCAAAATCGAGCGCGATAACAAGCCCCTTGCCAGAGCGATTCGTCCCTCGTTGAGGGCCCGGCGCCACTGCACGGCTAAACCGATTGCGAGGAGGAAGGCGATAGCCAGACCTGCAGCGAGGATTCGCATTCGGCTACGGCGCAATTGCTCACGTTTCCGCAATTCCTCCTCTTTTTGTAGGAGGTCCTTCTGCTGAGCGGCAACGCTTATCTGGATGAACTCTCTTTCATCATCATTGAGTTCGTCGCGCCGCGAGGTTCGCCAGCGGTCCGCTTCGGTCAGCAACGCGCCCCGCAAAAGGACTCCTTCATCGCGACCTGTGCGATGCCACTCGGTCAACGCGAGTCTCAATCGTTGGCGCCAAAGCAGAAATTCACGATCGTCGTTCAACCAGGTCCGTAAAAGTTTCCATTCTCTAATTAACGCCTCATGCGACACTTCGACAGTTTCTTCGCCCGCGACGTCATCGCGCGCAGTGACCAAGAGACGGGCATCGGCCAGCTTCTTAATGAGTGGCCGGCTGCTCTCATCGAATTCGTTCAAGGAAGCGCGGCGCCGCGTGTCTTCACCGGTTTCACCGGGCGTACCGACCCGAACGAGACGAACAAAGATATGGCGAACGAGCGCCTGTTCTTCATTTGGGAACTTTGCGAGCTGCGCATCGGCAAAGTTGTTAATGGCTTTAGTCACCCCGCCGAAGTCTTCGTAGGCGGCATGCGTCATGAGGCGCCCGCGCCGCTCACGCCAGAGCTGCCAGAGCGCAAACTGAATTAAGGGAAGCTGGCCGGGTTCCTGCCCGGAATCGTTCGATATACGGTTGACCAATCCGGGCTCGAAACTGAGTCCCACTTTTTTCGCTGGTTCGACAATGGCACGCTCCAACTCCGCCTTTTTCATCGGACCGACATTAACGATTGATTCTTCCAGATAGTCGCTCAACTCTCGGCTCACTCCGATGACGCGGCCATAGAAATCCGCGCGTAACGTCACGACGAATTCGAGAGGGGCACGACCTACCGCAGATACCATGCGCTCTATGAACAAAGCGCGCTCCGTCTCAGCCGTTAACGTCATGAGCTCTTCGAACTGCTCGATGACGATCAGGATCCGATCCGTACCCTTGGATTTTTCGATGATGCGTTTGGCGACATCGTCGATCCGCACAGTCCCAGCGGCGAGCCGTTCACTTAGCTTTCCTTGCTCTTCCAGGCGATCCGTTTCCGTCATCGTG
>Ga0114129_10013956_pt1 | contig 11446 bp, 17 predicted proteins | sample RhiMetdeltSRZDD1_FD_80071 | JGI IMG/M metagenome (GOLD analysis project Ga0114129, IMG submission 80071) | Populus rhizosphere microbial communities from Tennessee, USA - Rhizosphere MetaG P. deltoides SRZDD1 (version 2) (version 2) | ecosystem: Host-associated > Plants > Roots > Rhizosphere >... | reverse complement strand
TTGTCACCCGGACGCCATGGCGGCGCGGCAGCGCGCTCGCAGTCGCCGACCAACATGTCAGGCGCGCACGGAGCGAACGCGGGCGACCGTGCGCGACCGTCGCCCGCCGGCGCAACGCGGCGGTTTCTCGACGAAACGGGCTCGGTGCAGTGGTGACATCGCAGGAGAAGACGGCCGCGTCAAAGCGGTCTGCTCATGCCACCACGACGCGGCGGCGGCGGCCGAGCGGACCGCGCTGAAAATTTGACTCGATCGATCGCGTTAAGGGACGATCGACGACATGGACAAACAGGACGTCACTCAGAGGATTCGCCAGCGGATGGAAGCCGGCGTGCTACCGCGGGTGATACCGCCCCTCACGACCGAGCCCGGATGGCCGGCATCGCCGACCGGACACATCAAGGCGGATACCGCGATCGGAGTCGTGAAGTGCGCGGCGTGTGACTCACCAGGCGCGCAGGTCGCCTATCGCTTCCCTGACGGCCGTATCGTGCGCTTCCACGGCCGCTGCCATCGGATCTGGGAAGAGGAGTGCCAGCGAAGCTAGCGCGCGCCTGAGCGGGCCTCGGCGGCCACCAGGGCCCAGCCGTCGGTCCGTAGCTGCTCGTCGATCTCCATTCGACGCCGTTCGCCGGAGGCCGTCTCTCCGGCCGGCTGCCTGTGCAGTCCGCGTCGCTCCCCCACGCGTCGGTCCAAGACGACCTCGATGTCACGCGCACAGCCAACCGCCTCGAGCGCGGCTTCGTAGAGGTCCGGGCGATATACCGAGACGATGAAAAGCGCCGGCGTCATTCCGCGATCTCCGTGAGCTCGGTGGTCATGGCCCAGGCGCCATGCGGTGGGAACTGGCCGAGATCGAGTGTGCGGCTTTCGAGGGGGACAGTACAAGCCCCTCCTCCGGCCGCGGCCGGGCCGATCAGTTTCCGGTCAAGGAGGGCGGAAAAGACTTGGCCGGCGCACGGAATCTGACCGCCTCGTTGACCTACAACTAGCTGATTCATAACGATAGTGGGCCCGGCATGACGCTTGCCATTTCTCCTGGGCGGGAGGGATGCACGCCATGCGAATCGACCGACGGCATCTGCGGCGAGTGACGCTCTTCACGGCCGCCTTCGTGATGCTCCCGATGGCCGCCTTTGCGATGGTCCTTTTCGGGATGCTCTGGCGCCGCTTCGCGGGGATCGCCTGATGCGGGTCGCGACGCCTCCGCTCCATGTCGGCGTGGTGGTGGCCGTCCTCCTCGCCTCGCTGTGCGCCGGCTTCACGGGCGGCCTCATCGTGTGGGCCCTCTGGCGCTTCGACCTCCTGCGCGTCACCGACGCAAGAATCCTCCGCTAGACTCCGGTTCCTCTGGCATCCGAAGTGCTCCGGACGCTCGGCGCGCCCGCCAGGCGAACGGAGGATTTCAGATGCGAGACCAGCGTGGCTTCACCCTCATCGAGCTGCTCATCGTCGTCGCCATCATCGGGATTCTTGCCGCGATCGCGATCCCCCTTTACGCGAACGTGCAGCAGCGCGCACGCATCGCGAAGGCGCAATCCGACGCCCGCGCCCTCGCGACGGCGGCGTCGATCTACGGGGCCCACATGGGAAATGTCCCGACCGCGCTCGCGCAGCTCACGGCCCAGGCCACGAACGGGCAGAACCAGGTAGCGGGGCCGTTTCTGGCGTCGCTCCCGGCGTCTCCGTCGGGATGGTCGGCCTATGACTACGCCGCCGACTCTGCCGTCGGCGTGTTCACGATTTCGGCCACCGGCGACTCGGCCACCGTACGGGTTCCCTAGTCAGAGTGCAGGGCACCACCGCCCACATGGCCAGGCAGTGTCGCCCGGTCGGGACGGCCGCGGGGACCGCACGCTCGGCGCGCGTCTGGCCAGCCGTGCGCGCGCCGCTTCGGGAAATTTCGGCGCCGAGCGACCTCCGGGATAATCTCGACACACCACCCCCGATCCGCCTCGGGGCTCGGACGGCCGTCAGGCGGCGCGCTTCGCACGCAGTCGGGACGGTCGATACCGTTGATTCCGCCGGGGTTGCAGCCGCTGCTCGGATGGAACACGCCCGCGCACGCCGCTCGCCACGGCCGCCTCCGCGCATCGCTCGACGCCTCCGTCGCCGAGGGCGCCGCTGCCGAGGTGTTCGGCGCATGCGCGGGCGGCGCCGTCCTCACCGGGTGGGCGCTCTATCTCGGCGCGAGCCCGATGGTGATCGGCCTGCTCGCCGCGCTTCCCGTGGCCTCGCAGATGATCCAGCTTCCGGCCGCCTGGCTCACCCAGCGCCTGGGGGCCAAGCCGCTCGCGATCGCGGCCATCGGCGCCTCGCGGCTGATCTGGCTTCCGCTCGTCGCCGTCCCTTTCGTCCATCTGACGCCGGCCACGGCACTGGCGGTCTTCGTGGCCATCGTCACGCTGGCCGGACTCTTCGGCGTCGTCGGCAACAACGCGTGGACGGCGTGGATGGGCGATCTGGTTCCGGGCGCGATCCGCGGGCGGTTCTTTGGCCGGCGCATGGTCTTCCTGAACATCGCCGGCACCGCCGCCTCGCTCGGCGCCGGCCTCGCGCTGGATGTCTTCGCGCCGCTGGGCTTCAGAGGCGAGACGCTGGGGGCGCTGGGCGCCGTCGCGTGCTCGGCCGGCTTCGTCAGCATCTGGCTGATGGTCGCCCAGCAAGGGCCGGGGCCGCGGCAGGACACGACGGCGCCGGAGTGGACCGATGCCGTTCGTTCAGTCCGCGATGCGAAGGCTCGGCCGCTGCTGGTCTATTTGCTGGGGTGGAACGCCGCCGTCGGCGTCTCCGCGGGATTCTTCTCGTATCACATGCTCACCAACCTCGAGATGGGGTTCGTCCTCGTGGCTGCTCACGGCATCCTCGTGGCCGCGGTGCGGGTCGCCTCGGCCCCAGCCTGGGGCCGCCTCGTCGATGCCTTCGGCGCCCGCCCGGTGCTGGTCGTCTGCTCGTTCGGCATCGCGGTGGTGCCGGTGATCTGGCTGTTCGTCAGCCGAGATCGGCTGTGGCCGATCGCCATCGAGGCGGCGGTGGCGGGCACGCTCTGGGGCGGGCACGGGATCGCCGCCTTCGACCTGTCGATCGGCATGGCCCCACGAAAGGGCCGCCCGTTCTACCTGGCGGCCTTCGCCACCGCCGGAGGGCTCGGCTTCGCGGCGACTGCGGCGCTGGCGGGTCTCTTCGCCCACACGTTTCCGGCACCCGTACCGCTGTTCGGATCGATGTGGCTGAACGTCCACGTCCTGTTTCTGCTCTCGGCGCTCGGCCGGGCGAGCGCGGCGTGGCTGGCGCTCCGCATCGATGAGCCCACGGCGCGAGGGGTGCCGGACCTGGTGCGGACGCTGGTGGGCCGGTTCGCACGCGGATCGGGCCGGCTCCAGCGTGCGGGGGCCGCGGAGGTCTGAAGCGGCGGCTCAGCGAAGGGCTGGCATCACCTCGTGAGTGAAGATCTTCAGCGTGCGTAGCATCGGCGCCATGTCGAGCAAGCCGCCGGGATTCAGCTCCGCGATCATGCCCGACAGTCCCAGGTCCTCCCGCAGCGCGCGCAGGCGCTCCACGAGGACAGGCGCGGTGCCGAAGGCCACGCGCTTTTCCAGAATGTCCTCGTAGGACATGCTGGTGACCTGCTCGAGTCGCGACTGGTTGCGCTCGGCGGAGCCGGTGTCGGCACGTCCCAGACGCGAGCGCGTGAGCTCGGCGTGCCGGCGGAAGAAGTACGTGATGTTCTCGTACGGCTCCTCGACCGCGGCTTTCTGGGTGGGCGCCGCATAGAGGGGGATCCGAAGACAGACGTCGCCGTTTCCGGGGTGGCCCGCCACCCGCCACGCGGACCGGTACGTCACCAGATGGCGGCGGAGCTCGGGGATGTCGAGGTCGCGAAGCCCCACGAACAGCGGCAGTCCCATGCGGCCCACGAACCCGAACGTGTCCGGCGAGTTCGCGGCCATGCGGAGCGGCGGATGCGGCTGCTGGACGGGCCGCGGCGCCACCGTCGTGTTCTGGAAGCGGTGGAACTTGCCCTCGTAGCTGAAGGGCTCGCCCTTCCACGCCTCCTTCATGATCGCCAGCGCCTCCTCGAAGCGGGCCTGGCTCTCACCGTAGGCGATGTTGAGGACGTCGTAGGCGCGCGGCGAGCCGCTGCGACCGACGCCGAAGTCGAACCGTCCACCGCTCAGGTGGTCGACGGTGGCGACCTCCTCTGCGATGCGGAGCGGATTGGCCAGGGGCAGCACGGTGACGGCGGTGCCGATCCGCACGCGGCGCGTGCGCCCCGCCAGGAAGCTGGCCAGGGCCATCGGCGCGGACTGCACGGACCGCGTCGGATTGAAGTGAATCTCGCCGAGCCACACGCCGTCGAGTCCCCAGGCCTCGGCGGCCTCGGTGAGCTGAAGCGCGTCCTGAAACGCGGTGGCCTCGCTGGTATCGCGACGCCGCTCCTCGACGAAGATTCCACAGTCCACGTCAGGCGCTCCGGCCCTTGCGCTCGAGAAAATCCTTGAACCCGTCGCGCGGATGCGGCGACGTGAGCCAGGTCGCGCGAGCGCGGTCCTCGTTCTCGTAGCGCTCGCGCCAGGGCATGCCGATGTCCTCGTGCAGCAGCCGCTTGATCCCCTGCACCATGCGCGAATCGTTTTTCGCAATGCTGGCCGCCATCGCCAGGGCCACCTCGCGCAGCTCGGAGGCCGGCACCACCTGATTCAGGAGGCCGATCCGCTCGGCCTCGTCGGCGAGGACGTCGCGGCCCGTGTAGAGCAGCTCCTTGGCCTTGGGCATCCCGACCAGCAGGGGCAGCGACCACGTCGAGTTCACGCGACCGTAGCTGGCCGCCAGGAACCGGAACTTCGTCCGCTCGCAGCCGATCCGGATGTCCAGCATCGACGTCAGCAGGGCGGCGCCCCCGTAGGCGAGGCCGTTCAGCGCGCCGATGATGGGCTTGGCGAAGCTCGCGATGTGCCAGTTGGATCGGCCGCGGAACGCCTGGCGCTCGGCCAGCTCGGCCTCGCTCAGACCCGCCATCTCGTGGATGTCGGCGCCCGCGGAAAACGCCTTGTCGCCCGCCCCGGTGAGGACGACGGCCTTGACCGTCTCGTCGTCTTCGAGCGCCGTGAGCTCCTGGTCGAGCTCGCGCACGAGGCCGAAGCTGAGCGCGTTAAGCTTGTCCGGGCGGTTCAGGACGATCAGCGCGACTGCGTCCCGGCGCTCCGTGGCGATCGACTCGTAGCCCAAGGCGGTCAGACGATCCGCCTCCCCGCGCAGGTTGTCAAGACCGATTCAGCAGCGCCGTCAGGGCGACCGGCTCGCTGAGCATCGGGTAATGGCCGGTGTCGAGCTCGTGCCACTCGGCTTTGAGCCGCTCGGCCGTGCGTCGCTGGTGGGCCTCGGGGGGATTCACCGCCCGACGGCAGCGGATGACGGTGGCCCGCCAGGCCTGGTCCCAGAAGGTTGTCGGCTCCATGGGCGCCTCGAGGGCGGCCACCGGATGGGGCGTGATCCTGGCCAGCGCCCACGTCCGCGTGGCCGCGTCGAGATCGCGGAAGAGGCGGGTCTCCGCGTCCGCCCGGGTCGGGCCGGTGGCGATGTCGGTGGTCTCGTTCGGCGTCGCCCGCTTGACGATGTCGTCCACGCGCTCGCCAGGCAGCAGGGCCAGCGCGTCGACGAACACGAGGCGGCCGACGCGCTCGCGCGCCAGCTCGGCGGCCTTCTGGATCACCATGCCCCCGGAGCTGGTCCCGACCAGGACGACGTCGCCGAGGTCCTCGTAGACGAGGAACTGCGCGACCTCCTGCGCGTGGGTGCCGACGGTGATGCCGCGACGGAGCGCGTGGCGGCGCTCGGCACAGCCGTCCAGGGTCAGCGCGTGCACGGTGTGGCCCGCCGCGCGCAGGCGCGTGGCCACGGGTTTCCAGATCCAGCCGCCTTGATACGCACCATGGATCAGCAGGTAGGTCGCCATCCGCGCTCCTCGTCTCTGGCTCGGGTGTGGTCCGGAGCTGCCGACGGTGACGATTCTAGCGGGAACGGCAGGATTTCGACGGGGGCCAGTGCAGAAGGACGTGCGCGTACCGGCTCAGGTCGAAATCGGCGTGGGCGCGCTCGAAGTATCCCTGCCAGAAGCGGCCGATGTGTGAGGCCACGCTTGCCGTCGGCGCGGAGGCGCCGCCGACGTAGACGCACACGTCGGAGAGATCGGGCACGAGCCCCTTGGCGGTGACCTCACCGAGCAGCTTGTCGGCGTCGCCGGGACGCCAGCCCATGGCGTCGAACTTGTACGGCGGGTTGTCCTCGATCATGTCGGACATCAGCACGAGCACCTTGCGGCGCGGATCGCCGTGGAAGTATTTCTCCGCCATCGCGAGCGAGCTGAAGATGTCCGTGTAGCGGCTGGCCAGCGGTTTGGCGAAGGTCTCCGCCACGTCGGTCCGGAGCCGTCGCCGCGTCTCGGCGATCTGGCGCTCGACGTCCTTCACGTGCTGGGCGTGCTTCAGGGTGTTGTCCACGAAGCCGTTGAACTGCGGCAGCGGCGGCAGCGTCGCCTCCGCCAGCGGGCGGAAGCCCGTCAGCGTCTTGTCGTGGATCGGCGCGATGAGGATCCGGTCGCCGGGGCCCAGGAACGGCAGAATGCTCGTCTCGAGATCGCGCCGATAGGCGACCCGCGCCGTGCTCTGGATGCTGCCGGAGAAATCAACGAAGACGACGACGGTGGTGGCCGGATGGGACTCGGCGGCCACGGAGACGGCGGCCGGCGCGAAGAAGGCGGACAGGATCAGCAGAAGCTCGCTGATCACGGTTGCATGGCGCCCCGGTCAGGCGCGCTTCTCCTTGGCTCGCACCAGCACGCCGGCCACGATGAGGCCGACGGGAATGATCCAGCCCGGCAAGTTGAACTTGGTCACGGCGACCACGAGCACGACGAGGGCAACGATCATCATCACCGCGCGGAGGCCCGAGAACGCCATGATTGACTCTCCTCCTGAGCGCCAAGCGTATGGTGTTGCGCCACGGGCCAAGCAAGGCAAGGAGCGAGCCAGGACCGCTTCGGGTGTCGAAATCACGGTTTGCGACCCGGGCAGCGGCGCCGTCTCGCCCGCATGTCCGCGGGGTGACGACGTGTCGTGCCGTTCTGCTACGGCGACGGGCGGTAGACAGAGTCTGCTGATATGCTCGCCGCCGGGAGCCCAGCCGTCCACATGATCGCCGCCCTCTCGCTCATGGCGCTCGGATTCTTCCTCGGCATGCGCCACGCCACCGACGCGGATCACGTCATCGCCGTCAGCACGATCGTGACGCGGCAGCGGACGCTCACGGGCGGCGTCGCGGTGGGCGCGGTGTGGGGCATCGGTCACACCCTCACCATCGTGGCCGTCGGCGTCGCCGTGATCCTGTTCCGCGTGACCATCCCACCGCGCCTCGGACTGACGTTCGAGATGACGGCGGCCCTGATGCTCATCGCGCTCGGGCTGTGGAACCTCGCGGGCCTCCGGCCCTCCGCCCTCGACGGCGCCGCCGCCGTTCACGCGCATCCTCATCGGCACGGAGACTACGTCCACAGTCATCGCCACGGCCATGGCCCCGCCGAGCATGGCCACCTGGAAGATCAGACGCCCCAGGCGTGGCTCGATCGGCATCTCGGCGGGCTCGGCGCCTACCAGCTCCTCCGTCCGCTGGTGGTCGGCGTGATGCACGGGCTGGCCGGGTCGGCCGCGATCGCGCTCCTGGTGCTGACGGCGATCGACGACGCGCGCTGGGCGCTCGCCTATCTCGCGCTCTTCGGTGTCGGTACCATCCTCGGCATGATGATCGTGACGGCGGCCCTCGCTCTCCCCCTCGCCTACACGTCGAAGCGCGCGCCGCGCATCCAGCGTCCGCTGCGCGTCGCGGCGGGCTTGCTGAGCGTCGGGGTGGGCGTCTTTCTCGTCTATCGCCTGGCGGTGGTGGACGGTCTCTTCGCGGCGTGGGCGATGCGCTGACGGCGCAGGGCGAGGGGCGGGCGCGCCGGTGGCGGCGCCACCCGCCCCTGCGCCTCAGTCCTTGGGGACGAGAACGATCTCGATGCGGCGATTCTTCGCGCGCCCTTCGGGCGTCGCGTTGTCGGCTACCGGCTTGAACTCGCCGAAGCCGGCCGCCGACAGCAGGCCGGGATTGATGGTCTGCTTCTGGAGATAGCGGGCGACCGTGATGGCGCGCGCGGCCGACAGCTCCCAGTTCGTCGGATAGCGCTGGGTGAGGCTGCCGCTGATCGGCATCGCGTCCGTGTGTCCCTCGATGCGGATCGCCTTGTCGTCCACCGATTTCAGGATCTCGATCACCTTGCCGAGCACCACCAGGCCCTCCGGCTTGATCTCGGACTTCCCGGAGTCGAAGAGGATGGCATCGACCATGTTGACGGTGAGCTTGCCCTTCAGCTCGGAGATGGTCACCTGCCCCTTCGCGATCTCGCCCTTCATCTTGTCGACGAGCTGCTCGTAGGTGGAGCTGACCTCGCGGACCTTCTCCTCGCGCGCCTTCTGGGCGTCGGCGAGCTCCTGCGCGAGGCGGACGTTCTCGCTCTCGAGCGCGCTCATGCGCTGCCGCAGGTCGGTGATGCTCTTGCCGAGCTCGCCGGAGCGCGCCGCCAGCAGCCGCTCGAGCTCGGCCTTCTCGTTGCCGAGCAGCTCATGGCGCTTGCCGGCCGCCGCCAGCTCCTGCTTGAGTCGCGTGTTCTCGAGCTCCAGCGCGTTGGCAGAGTCGACCGTCTTCAGGTACTCGCTCTTCGAGACGCACCCGCCGGAGATGACGGGAACCATGACGAGCGCGGCGATGGCCAGTAGCGACTTCCGCATCTGTAGCCTCCTCGGGGTCGGGAGACTGGCGACGTGCCAGCAACCCCGATTATTGCAGCGGGAGGCTCGGGAAACGAAGATATAGCGGCGATGGCGGCCTCGCCTTTCCATCGAAATCGTGACGCTCGAACGTCACAACCGTCAGGGAGGCAACGTGCGAGAGCGACTCGACGACACCGCGCTGGATGTTCTCTTCCGAAAGGCACGCACGCAGAATGGCTGGCGACCGACGCCGGTGACCGAGGCGCAGCTCCGCGCGCCCACGAGCGCGAACTCGTGTTCCGCGCGGCTCGTGTTCCTGCGCACGCCGGAGGCCAAGACCCGTCTGCTCCCTGCCCTCAGTCCGGGCAACGTCGACAAGACGAAGCAGGCGCCGGTGACGGTCATCATCGCGTACGACACGCGGTTCTACGAGCTGCTCCCGCAGCTCTTCCCGCATCGGCCCGAGATGGCAAACCCGTACAAGGCAAGCGCGGCGCTGGCGGAGACGACGGCATTCCGGAACGGCACCCTGCAGGGCGCCTACTTCATGCTGGCCGCGCGCCCTCGGTCTCGACGTGGGCGGGATGTCGGGCTTCGACAACGCGAAGGTCGACGCCGAGTTCACGGCGACCCGAGCAAGGTGATGGCGAAGCTGCCGCGGCTCGCCTTCGAGGAGGCGTGCACGCTCCTCTGACCGTCGGGCGCTACGGACCTTTCGGCGTGTCGCCGGCGAGCGTGATCCGGTGAAGCAGCCGCCGGTGACCGTGATAGTCGTTGATGGCGTTGTGCTGGGCGCAGCGGTTGTCCCACATCGCCAGTGAGCCCCGGCGCCAGCGGAAGCGGCACGTGAACTCCGGTCGGGTCTGGTGGCGGAACAGATACTCGAGCAGCGGCGCGCTCTCCTCTTCCGTCATCCCGTCGAAGCGCACGGTGTGCGCGACGTTGACGTACAGCGCGCGGCGCCCGGTTTCGGGATGTCGCCGCACGACGGGATGCGCGGACACGTACTCCTTGCGACCCTCGCGGCCGCTGTCCTTCATGCGGTCCTCGCGGGTGCGGCTGGCGTCGGCCTTCGACGAGCTGTTGATGGCCACCAGCGGCTCGATCAGCCGCTTCATGCCGTCCGAGAGGGTCTCGTAGGCGAGGTACATGCTGGCGAACAATGTGTCGCCGCCCACCGGCGGAATCTCGCGGGCCACCAGCATGCTCGCCATCGGCGGCGCCTCGAGGTAGGCGGTGTCCGAATGCCACACGCCGCCGAAATTCACGTGCTCGTGCGCGAGCTTCAGCACGGGAATGATCTCGGGATAGTCGTCGAGCCCCTTCACGAAGGGATACTCGATGACCTCGCCGAAGCGGCGGCCGAAGGCGAGAAACTGCGCGGGCGTCAGCTCCTGGTCGCGGAAGAACAGCACGAGGTGTTCGAGCCACGCGCGCCGGAGCCCCGCGTAGGTGGTGTCGGACAGCGGCCGCGAGAGGTCGACCCCCGCGATCTCGGCGCCGAGCGCCCCCGCGACCGGCTCCACGTCGAAGCCGGCGCTCATCGGTCGGAGGACGCGAAGAAGTCGCCGACCATGCGCGCGACCTTCTCCGCCTGCTCGAGTTGCGGCGCGTGGCCGGCACCTTCCACGAGCTGCACGCGCGCCCCCGGGATGCGCCGGCTGAACTCGTCCGCGTAGACGGCGGGCACGAGACGGTCGTCCTTGCCCCACAGCACGAGCGTGGGGGCCGTGATGCGGTGGATCCGCTTCTTCAGCCCCTTGTCGGGAATCGGCCAGATGAATTTGCCGGTGGCGCCCATCGCCCACATCAGTCGGACGCGGGTGGCGGCAACTGCATCGGGGTCGTCGGTGCCGCCGAACATGCGCTGCGCCGCTTCGCCGCCGCCGTCGTGGAAAAGCGCGTCGCGCAGCTTCGCCTGCGGCAGCATCATCCAGTTGGTGATGCGGTCACCGTCCCGCCAGAAGCCGATCGGGTCGATCAGCGCCAGCCGGCGTGTGCGCCGGGGATCGGCGGCCGCGAGCTCGCAGGCCACCATGCCACCGAAGGAGTGGCCGACGAGCATGGCGCTGTCGAGCCCCAGCGCGTCGAGCAGCTCCTGGTAGCAGAAGACGAGGTCCCACAGGCCGTCGAGGTGATAGACGTCGTCCGGTGCCTCCGGCGTCGTCCCGGGATGCTCGGGCGCGTACACGGTATAGCGACGCGCGAGCTCGTCGAGGAACGGATCCCACGCGAGCCCCCATGGCCCGTGAAGGAAGACGACGGCCGGTCCGCGGCCCTCCGACAGCACGCGCATCCGGATCTTCCCCTGCCAGACCGCGACCGTCTGCTCGGTCATCGTTCTTGCTGGGGGCCCCGATATGGCCCCCAGACCCCCAGCGCTCGGCCGCGCCCCGGCCAAGCCGTGGCGCGCCTCGGGTTCGGCTCGTAGCGGGAGCCCCGAAATGGCCCCCAGACCCCCAGCACTCGGGCGCGCCCCGACCACGCCGTTGCGCGCCTCGGGTTCAGCGCAGCGCCTTTCATTGCCCGCCCGCGGCGGCGGCGCCGGCGCCGGTGAGCGCGGGCGCGGTGGCGCGCAGTCGCTCCGGCCACCAGTGGTTGACCCAGCCCTCGTCGTCCCACGTCGAGCGGAGATCCGGCAG
>Ga0114129_10013953_pt1 | contig 11447 bp, 10 predicted proteins | sample RhiMetdeltSRZDD1_FD_80071 | JGI IMG/M metagenome (GOLD analysis project Ga0114129, IMG submission 80071) | Populus rhizosphere microbial communities from Tennessee, USA - Rhizosphere MetaG P. deltoides SRZDD1 (version 2) (version 2) | ecosystem: Host-associated > Plants > Roots > Rhizosphere >... | reverse complement strand
GGCCGGATCGAGACCGTCGATACGGATGGTGCCGCTGTCCGGCGCGACGAGCGTCGTGAGCATCTGGATCGTCGTCGTCTTGCCGGCACCGTTTGGGCCGAGGAAGGCGAAGATCTCGCCGGCGGCGACTTCGAACGAGACTCCGGCTACGGCCATCACGTCACCGTAGGTCTTGACGAGATCGCGCACTTGAATCATGCGGACACTAGTAGTTTCGTGCTTTCGTGATTTCGTGGTTTCGTGCCGCGCTTTGCCACGACTCGGCGGTGCGCTCGCCACGCATCAACGCGACATGCGCTGTGCCTGCGGCGAAGAACCCGACGAACCACGCGTAGTCGTACAGCGGCTTCAGCGCGGGCACCACCAGCCCGCCCCACGCGAGCGCGCAGCCGATCGCGGTCGCCGCAATCGCACGCGTGTTCCATCCGCGGTAGATGCCGTCCGCGAGATAGAGATCCTCGAGACGCAGCTCGCGTCGCCGCACGATCCAGTAGTCGGCGATCAGCACGCCGGCGATCGATCCGAGCCCGCCGGAGTACCCCAACAGCCACGTGTAGATGTAGCCCGACGGATCGGCGAGCAGCCGCCACGGCTGAATCGCGATGCCGAGCACGCCGGTGATCAACCCACCCGTCTTGAAGCTGATGAATCGTGGAAACGCGTTCGCGAAATCGTTCGCCGGCGACACCACGTTGGCCGCGATGTTGACCGCGATCGTCGCAACGACGATGGTGAACATCGAGATCGCGACGATGAGCGGGGACGTGAACCTGCCGACGAGCTGAACCGGATCCCAGATGGCCTGACCGTAAATGATCGCCGTGGCGCTCGTGATCAGCACGCCCATCGCGGCGAACAGCGACATCGTCGTGGGCAGCGCGACGACCTGACCGACCATCTGCTCGCGCTGGCTGCGGCCGAACCGCGTGAAGTCGGGCATGTTGAGCGACAGCGTCGCCCAGAATCCGATCATCGCGGTCAGCGACGGCACGAACACCGGCCAGAACTCCGCGAGCGTCCGGAACTTTCCGGGCTGCGACAGCAGCGGACCGAGGCCGTTTGCACGCGAAACCGCCCACCACAGGAGCACGGCGGTCATCGCGAGCACGAACGGCGCCGCCCAGTTCTCGACCTCGCGGACCAGATCCATGCCGCGATAGATGATGTAGATGTTCAGGCCCCAGAACAGCAGGAACGACAGCCATTCGGTCGTCGTGTGGCCGCCGAACCCGGATCCGAGGAGCATCGGCCAGCCCGGAATCACCGTCTTGAGAAACGTGTAGAGCGCCTCGCCGCCAATCCACGCCTGGATACCGAACCATCCGCACGCGACGAGCGCGCGCATGAGCGCCGGCACGTTCGAGCCGAAGGTGCCGTACGCGGCGCGCGCGAAGACCGGAAACGGAATGCCGTACTTCGTGCCGGGATGCGAGTTCAGAAGAATCGGAATCAGGACGATCGTGTTGCCGAGGAGGATGGTGAAGAGCGCCTGCCACCAGTTCATGCCCGACGCCATCAGGCCCGAGGCGAGCATGTACGTCGGGATGCAGTGCGCCATGCTGATCCACAGCGCGGCGAAGTTGTAGGTGGACCAGTTGCGTCTCGCCAGCGGCACCGGCGCGAGATCGTGGTTGTAGAGCGGGCTCGACTCGATCCGCCGCGTGTCGACGAGCTCCACCCGTCCGTCCGCCAGCCGACGTTCGTTGTCCACGGCACGGATTATAGATGACGAGATCGTTCGTATTCCCTGATCGTGAGTGCGTCTCTTCTGCGTGTTCAGCGGTTTCCGCGCTGCGGCGCTTAATGTCGTTTTCCGCGGCTTCCGCGGTTTCTGCGCTGGGACGTATAATGCGCCGCAAGAAGGAGGATGCCATGGCGTCGACGTTGAAGGTCTCCCGTCGGAATTTTCTGGTGACCTCCGGGGCGGGCGCGGCGGCGCTGTGCGTGACGGGAAACGCCGGCGGGTACACCGGCGAGGAGATGCGGGCTCGAGCCGCGAAGGGCACGCTGACCGGTGTGTCGAAGTGGGAGCTCGATACGCCGGCGCTGTGCGTCGACCTCGACAGGCTCTCGCGCAATATCGAGACGATGCGGACGAAGCTGCGCGAGATGAAGGTCTCGAGCCGGCCGCACGCGAAGACGCACAAGTGCCCGGCGATCGCGAAGCTGCAGCTCGCCGGCGGATCGATCGGCATCTGCACGGCGAAGCTGAGCGAGGCCGAGGTCTTCGCCGCGAACGGCATCCAGCCGATCCTGATGACGACGTCGAACGTCTCGCCGGCCAAGATCCGGCGCGCGATGGAGCTGCGCAAGACGAACCGCCAGTTCATTCAGGCGGTCGACTACCCGCAGAACGCGCGCGACCTGAACGACGCCGCCAGGGCCGCCGGCGTGATCGCGGACGTCGTCATCGACGTGGCGATCGGCACGCGCAGCGGCGTGCCTCCGGGCGATCAGGCGCTCGCGCTCGGACAGCTCGTGGACACGCTGCCGAACCTGAAGCTGCGCGGCATCATCAGCTATGACGGCGGCGCGCAACACATCAAAGGCTTCAAGACGCGGCTCGACCAGACCCTGAACCGGTTCGCGCCGTCGCTCGAGACGTACGACCGCTTCAAGCGCGCCGGCCTGAGCACGGAGATCTTCAGCGGCGGCGGCACGGGCACGTACAACATCCTGCCGAAGGCGCAGGGCGTCACCGACGTGCAGGTCGGCAGCTACATCTTCATGGACTGCCAGTACATCGAGATCGGCGGCGAATCGAACGACGCCGAGTACACGGACTTCGAGCCGTCCCTCACCGTCGTCACGACCGTGCTGAACACCTATTTCCCGAAGTCGATCACGACCGACGCGGGCGCGAAGGCGCTGACGCTGAACAAGCCCGGACCGTGGGTCATCGGCGAGAAGGATTTCAACTACAACGCCGGCTCGGACGAGTTCGGCGTCATTCGCTACGAGACCGCGCAGCGCTCGTACAAGGTCGGCGACAAGCTCGAGCTGATCGTGCCGCACTGCGATCCGGCGGTGAACGAATACGACCAGATGTACGCGATTCGCAACGATCGCGTCGAGGCGGTGTGGCCGGTCTCGGCCCGCGGGCACTCCCAGTAACGACGCTCCGCTGAACCGTCGCGCTCCTGCGCGCCAACGACTGGAGCGCGAGGCGTCAGCCGCGCGGCGGCTTGAACGCCGCGTCCGTCAGCGCCGGATTGATCTGAACCTCGTCGAACATCAACGACTCCAGCACGCGCTCGGCGGTCGTCGTCGTGATGCGGTGCGGGATGAGGACCCCGTCGACGCTGCGCCGATCGGCGAACGACATGATCGTCGCGCCGCGTGGACCGGCCCAGTCCACGATGCGCAGCGGCAGCCACGACTCGGCGTCGAGCACCAGCCTCGCGGACCAGGATCCGCTCGTCACGTCCAGGTTGTTCGTGTCCGGGAAGGCGCTCTCGTCGACGGCCTCGACGCTGACCGGCTGATCGCCCGGGACCATGGCCCCAACCCCGAGGAGCAGCCGCAGCAGACGCACGCGCTCGGCCCGCAGCTCGCCGTCCTTGTTCGCGGCGCCCGCATTCAGCAGCGTCGTCCCGGAGAACCCGGTCCAGCGTTCGATCGATCCGATCGTGTCGATGCGCGCGAACCGATCCGGCAGCGCGATTCGGATCTCGAGGGTGCCATCGGTCATCGCATCGCCTTCGCCCGGGACGCGGACGCGGCCCTTGAGAAGGAGCGTGCGGATCTCCGCAGCGCCGGCGCGACTCGACACGGCGGCGCGCGTCCGCTGCACCCATTCGCCCGCGCGCGGGTTGACGAATCGCAGGGGCGCCTGGGCGCGGACGAGCGACGCGGCGGCGATCGCGAACGCGACAGGGAGCCATCGCCGCATCGGCGGGGATTATACTCACCGTCGCTGACGGCCTTGAACCTCGGCGCAGAACACGCGGAACGCGCAGAACACTCGGGTACAAATCAGCGAGTTCTGCGGTTTGCGCGCTGAGATTCTCGCGCACGCGACTCCTGCGATGGCTGAAACCACGATTCCGGAAACGGCGCTGCACGCGTTTCTCGACGCGCTGGACAAAGCGAACGTCCGGACGGCCGAACAGTTTCCCGGCGACTCCGCCGCGCGCCAGCCCGTGCACACGGTGTACGGCGGCGCGCATCTGTTCAGGGCCGACGCCGTCTCGAAGCTCGGTGCCGTCGCGCTGAAGTCGCTGCAGCAAAACGCGCCGGATCCGGCGTCCTTCGCCGCCGCGCTGGAGCTCGACCCGCGGTTCGCGGATCGCATCTATCTCCGCGTCATCGACAAGCTGACGCGCGAGCCGATCGAAGACTTCCGGATCGATTTCGAGGACGGCTTCGGGAACCGGCCGGACGAGGAAGAAGATCGCTACGCGCAGAGCGCCGCGAACGAACTCGCCGCCGCGGCCGCCGCACGCGTCCTGCCGCCGTCGATCGGCATCCGCATCAAGCCGCTGTCCGAGGAGCTGAAACGCCGCAGCCTCCGGACGTTCGACCTCTTCCTCACGCGGCTGCTCGACAAGACGGGCGGCACGCTGCCGCCGAATTTCGTCATCACGCTCCCGAAGATCACGTCGCCCGAGCAGGTCGCGGCGCTCGCATCCGCGTGCGACGCCTTCGAGTACTGGCGTGAGCTGCCGGCCGGACTCCTTCGATTCGAGCTGATGGTCGAAACGACGCAGTCGATCGTGTCACCCGACGGCACCGTCGCGCTGCCCCGGCTCATCGTCGAAGGCAACGGCCGGATCGTCGCCGCCCATTTCGGCACGTACGACTACACGGCCGCGTGCGGCATCACGGCGGCGCATCAGCACATGCTTCACCCGGTGTGCGACTTCGCCAAGCACGTCATGCAGGTGGCGCTCGCCGGCACCGGCATCTGGATGTCGGACGGCGCGACGAACATCATGCCGGTCGGCTCCCGGGAATCGGTGCACCGGGCGTGGCGGATTCACGCCGGTCACGTTCGTCACTCGCTCGTCGGCGGTTTCTATCAGGGATGGGACCTGCACCCCGCGCAGCTGCCGTCGCGCTACGCGGCGGTCTATTCCTTCTTCCTCGAAGGCCTCGACGCCGCGTCGGAGCGGTTGAAGAACTTCGTCGAGAAAGCGGCGCAGGCGACCCTCGTCGGCGACATGTTCGACGACGCGGCCACCGGTCAGGGGCTGCTGAACTACTTCCTGCGCGCGATGAATTGTGGGGCAGTCACCGAAGCCGAGGCGATCGAGATGAGCGGCCTGTCGCTCGACGAGCTGCGCTCGCGCTCGTTCGTCACGATTCTGAAATCGCGGGCTCGGACGTAGCGTAGCCCTCGCCCTCGTACCCGCCGCGGTAATCCTTCTCGGTCGGCCGCCGGATCTTCGACTGCGCCACGATGCGATTGCGCCGCAGGCCGACGAAATCGTCGACGTGCGCCCACCCCTTGTCGGCGTTCTTCTCGAGGAACCGCGTCAGCCCGTCGTTCAGCTCGCGGATCACGTTGGGGCCGATCGCGTGATCCAGCATCGCCGCGGTGCACACCTGCACCGTCCCGCAGCCGAGCAGGAAGTAGTTCAGCGCGTGCTCGAACGTCGAGATGCCGCCGATGCCCGAGAACGCCTTGTCCGGGAATCCCTGCGTCAGCTGCGTCATCTTCGCCAGCGACAGCGGCAGGATCGCGGGGCCGCCGAGCCCGCCGGTCGAGACGAGGCCATCCACCTGGACTTCGAACTCGAGCGTGTCCGGATCGATGAGCGGCAGCGACGTGAACGTGTTCGACGAGGAGATCGCATCCGCGCCGCCGAGAAACGCGCCGCGCGCTTCGACCACGATGTCGGTCGTCGACGGCGTGAGCTTCGCCCACACCGGCACCCTGGCGACCTGACGCACGACCTGCGTCACGGTCGACACGAGCTCCTTGTCCTTGCCGACGTTCGAGCCCATGTCGGGCCGATCCATGTGGGGGCAGGAGAGGTTGAGCTCGAGGGCGTCGCAGCCCTGCTCCTGGCACGCGACCGCCAGCTCCTGCCAGTGCCGCAGCTCGGTGTCGTTCCCGGACCCCGCCATCACCGACGCAACGAGGACGTGCTCGGGAAACGCCTTCTTGATGCGCCCGAGCCGCGGAATCCACCAGTCGAGCGTCTTGTCGGAGATCAGCTCCCAGTTCCAGGACGAATGCAGCGCGGCGTGCGGCCGCTTTTTCATCGACAGGCGCGCGGAGTCGGCGTCGGCGCGCAGGAACTTCGTCTTCGGGCCGATCACGTTGACGACCGGATGCAGGCCGATCGTCTTGGTCACGACGCCGCCCCAGCCGGCGTCGAAGGCCCGGAGGATGTTCGACTCCGATTCGGTCGGCGGCGCGGAGGACAGCAGGAACGGGTTTCGAAACCGCACGGCGGTGAACGTCGTCGAGAGGTCGGCCATGTGGCTATCTCCCAATCACCTTCTGATTGTGGCCTCGATCAGTCCGTACGGCTGGTCCGTGGCGACGAACACCTCGTTCGGATTATCGAGGCCGAACGGCTGCAAATCCACCAGAAGATGATGCCGGTTCGGCATGGTCACGGTTATCTCGATCACATCATCGCACGCGGCGAGCGCCGCTTCGCCCATGGCCTTGAGGGTGTGCTGGACCGAGCGGCTGCGGTGGGACGCAAAAGTCTCGACGAGCGCCGTCCGGATGCGGTCGCGCGCGGCAAAGTCGGTCGTGCCTGAGCGATACGTCCAGACCGTCGTCACGGACGTCGCCAGGATCCGGTCCTCCGTCTCGGGGAGCGTCGTGAGCTCGTCACGCGGGAAACCGGTGAACGCGGAGTCAGCCGTTTTGAGGACGACGAGATTCGTCAGCCCGGATGCAATCGTCGTCGCGCCGTTCTCGCACGTGACGACGGTCGTCCACTGGCCGCCCGCCGCGTGCTCGAAGGCATGCGGATGCGGACGGCCGCCCCCGGCGATGCGCGCCCACGGCTGCTCGATCGCCGTGATACGCGCCGAGGAGACCGATGGCTGGCGGCTGAAGTGATCGGCCAAACCGCTCGCGAACAGCTCGACGTGTTCGATCGGATCGCGCCGCGCGAGCGCATAGACCGTATTCTTCATCGTGTCGGTCGCGATGCAGGCCTTGTTGTCGCCGTCGTACACCGCGTCGAAGGCGCCCTCGAGCTGCACGTCGATGGTCAAATCGACGAGCCGGTGCGAATCGGGTCCGCGGACGACTTTGACGAGCCGCACGCGCGACTTGCCGTAACGGCTCCAGAGAAGTGTAGCCATCAGCTGTCAGCTCTCAGCCACAGCGCAGAAGACGCAGACACCGCCGAAGGAACGCCACAGCCGGGACGGGTCGAACCTCTAAGATCCACGATACGTGCTGTATCCGAACGGGCTGATCAGCAGCGGCACGTGGTAGTCACACCCGGTGTCGCGGACGTTGAACGTCACCTTCGCTTCGGGGAAGAACGGCACGGCGAGCCCCTGATCGTGATGGTAATCGCCGAGGTCGAACGTCAGGCGATAGGTGCCGGGCGGGAGCGGCCCTCTGGGCGTCAGCGTGTTCAGACGTCCGTTCTCGTCGGTTGCGCCGCGTCCGACGGGACTCCAGTCGTCGCCCCGGCGCAGCTCCAGGATAACCGTCAGGCCGGCCGCGGGCTTGCCCTGCGCGATGTCCAGCACGTGGGTCGTAATCATCGATCCGCCTCTGCGGCGATCAGCTTCGCCAGTCGCAGGCGTGTGATCTGCCGCTGCGCCTCCGCCGCCTCTCGCAGTTCGTCGTCCGGATTATTCCCGATTCGCCGCTCGAGGATGCGGAGCATCTCGCCCGCGCTCTTCCCGGTGGCGCAGACGATGAAAATGTAGCCGAAGCGCGACTCGTACTCGCGGTTCAATTCCTCGAACCGCGCGCGCGAATCGTCCGTCACGCCGGCCTGCTCCTGCGCCGACCACCGTTCAGTGCTCTCGCTTCCCGCCCCTCCTGCCCTTCCCGCCCTACCTGCCCATTCTTTGTCCGCGTCACGCTCGCCGATCCGCGGATGCGCCGCGAATGCCTCCAGCCAGTCGCTTCTGTCGAGCGACGCCCAGAGGCGATCGCCGGCGTCCATCACGGCGTCGAGCGACGGGAACGGACGCCGTGCGGCCATCGCCGCCGCCCAGCGCGTCGACCCGCAGCATCGTCGAAGCTCGCGCGCCGCCGCATCGGCGTCGAGCGCGTTGAGCTCGGCGAGCGTCACGCCGGCCGGCCGAACAGCCGCAGGCGGCCGACGCCGCCGTCCGGAAAAATGTTGAAGCGGACGTGCGAGATGTCCCCAATCGGCAGGACGCCGTCCTCGAAGCAGTGACGTGCGTGCGGCTGGAGAGGCGTGCGCGGCAGCAGCTCGCGCCAGCGATCGCGCGCGGGATCGTCGGCCGTGCCCTCGAGGCTGCAGGCGCCGGGCGCGTTGCCCTTGAAGTGGCGCGTATCGACCTCGACGCGCCTGATCGTGCCGTTGGCCGCCAGGCGAACGATCGTCCAGTCGTGTCCCGGACCGCGGCGGCGCCGCGTTTCCCATCCGTCGCCCATGTGCGTCGCATCGCCCGGCATGATCAGGTTGTGCCGCGATCCGAAGAACATGTCGCTGCAGCCGACGACGAGACCGCCGTGCTCGGCCGCGGCGAGGTCGACGTCACCGCGGCGGCGCAGGCGATCCCAGTCGGCGACGACCTCTCCGTACGCGCGAAGCCGCGCGACACCGCCGTCCGGAAAGATGCGAAGGCGCAGATGGGACGCCGCGGGCGCGGCGGCAACGGTGAACAGATTGTGGGCGTCGCCGTTCAGTGGCGTCCGCGGCAGGACCTCGCGCCACGCCGACGCGCGTGTGCCGTCGCCCACATCGATCGCGCACGACTCCGGATAATTGCCCTTGAAGTGCGTCGTCTCGACGTCGACGCCTTTGAGGATGCCGGTCACGCCGAGACGGATGACGCACCAGTCGTGACTGTCGGCGGTCACGTCGCGGCGCCGCCGCGTTTCCCAGCCGTCCATCCATTTGCCGCGATCGGTGTAGTCGTCCTCGCGCCAGCGTGGCGGCGACGGCTTGACGAGGCTGTCCTTCGACGCAAAGAACTCGTCGTTCGCATCGACCGCCGCGCCACCGAGACGTTCGGACGCCAGGTCGAGCAGATCGACGAAAGCCGGTTTCATGACAGCACGCCTCGCGGTCCATCGACGATCGCCCCGTGGTCCCACACGCGCCGGCCGCGCACGAACGTCGTCTTCACCGCGCCGGTCAACGTGCGTCCCGCGTACGGCGTCACCTTGTGGCGCTGCTGAAGGCGGTTCGGATCGACGCGGCGTTCGCCATCAGGAGTCCACAACACGAGATCGGCATCACAGCCGGGCGCGATGCGGCCCTTTCGAGCGTCGAGCCCCGCGAGCCGCGCCGGCGCCTCGCTCATCCATCGCGCGACGTCGCGCCGCACGAACCCGCGCGATTCGTGAGCGGACCAGACGGCGGCCAGCGACAGCTCCAGCGACGCGATGCCGCCCCACGCCCGCGTGAAATCACCCGGACATTTCATCGACGGCGGCGCCGGCGAATGATCCGTCGCGATCAGATCGAGCGCGCCGCGGCGGAGGCCGTCCCACAGCGCATCGCGGTGCCGCGCCTCGCGGATCGGCGGCGCGCACTTGAACATCGTCGCGCCGCTCGGAACATCGGCCGCCGCGAATGTCAGGTAGTGCGGACACGTTTCCGCCGTGATGCGGACGCCGTCAGCTTTGGCGCGTGCGATTTCCAACACCGCTTCGCCGCTGGAGACGTGCACGATGTGGACGTGCGCGCCGAGCTCGCGGGCCAGGCGGATCATCATCCGGATCGCGTCGACCTCCGATGCCGGCGGCCTGCTCGCGAGGTAATTCTCGTACGCCGGACCGTCCGGCCGCGTGACCTGCGACGGCTCTTCCGCGTGAACGAGCAGCGGAACGCCGCGGCGCGCCAGCACCGGCATGGCGGTTCGAAGGTCGCGCTCCCCAACCGCCGGAAATTCGTCGACGCCGGATGGCACGAGGAAACACTTGAAACCACGGACGCCCGCGTCGACGAGCCCGTCGAGCTCGACGGAATTGCCGGGCACGACGCCGCCCCAGAATGCGACGTCGACGTGGCAGCGGTCCCGGGCCGCGTCGCGCTTCTGTCGCAGCGCGTCGACGGTCGTCGTCGCCGGGATGCTGTTGAGCGGCATGTCGACGATCGTCGTCACGCCGCCCGCGGCGGCCGCGCGCGTCGCGGTCTCGAATCCTTCCCACTCGGTGCGTCCCGGCTCGTTGACGTGGACGTGCGTATCGACGATGCCCGGCGAGACGACGAGGTCGCGCGCGTCGACGATCTCGGCGCCGGCGACTGCTGCGTCGTAGGAGTCGACCCGAACGATCTTTTCGCCGTCGATGACGATCGAGGCGGGCGCTTCGGCGTGAGGCAGGACAACGCGCGTGCTGCGGACGATGATCAAGGCCACACCACGGAGGGCACGGTGGCTGGAGTCCTACGACGAGAGGTCACGGTTTGTTTTGGTAGTGCTTGTCGTCACGTGCGCGCCGCGCGCTTCAGGAACGATCCGCTGCCGGGCCGGCCGGCCAGCTTGCCGTCCTCGATGACAACCCGGCCGCGCGACAACACGGTGTCGGTCGCGCCCGTGACCTTTCGTCCCTCGTACGGGCTGTAGTCGACGCGCATGTGCAGCGTTTTCGCGGAGAGCGTGACCGTCCGATTCGGATCGAAGACGACGATGTCGGCATCGGATCCCGGCGCAATGGTTCCCTTGCGCGGGAACAGGCCAAAGATTTTGGCGGGTGAGGTGGACGTCAGCTCGACGAAGCGATTCAGGGAGATGCGGCCTTCGCGCACGCCGCCGTCGTAAACCAGGCTCATGCGCGTCTCGATGCCGGGCGCGCCGTTCGGGATCTTCGAGAAATCGTTCTCGCCGAGCCGCTTCTCCTTCATGCAGAACGGACAATGGTCGGTCGACACGCACTGCAGATCGTTGAACGCGAGCCCGCGCCACAGCTGCGCCTGCTTCGCGCGGTCGCGCAGCGGCGGGCTCATCACGTATTTGGCGCCGTTGAAGTCGGGCTCTTCGTAGTTGTCGTACGAGAGGAACAGGTACTGCGGACACGTTTCCGCGTACGCCGGCAGGCCGCGGTCGCGCGCCTCCGTCACCATCTCGAGCGCTTCAGCCGCCGAGAGGTGGACGATGTAAATCGGGACGTCGGCCATTTCGGCGAGCGCGATGGCGCGGTGCGTCGCCTCCGCCTCGGCCCGGGCCGGCCGCGTCAACGCGTGATACTTCGGCGCGGTGTGCCCGGCGGCCAGCGCGCGCCGGACGAGGACGTCGATGACGTCGCCGTTCTCCGCGTGCATGCAGATCGTGCCGCCGTTCTGTCCCGTCCGCAGCAGCGCCCTGAAGATGCTGCC
>Ga0114129_10013952_pt1 | contig 11447 bp, 8 predicted proteins | sample RhiMetdeltSRZDD1_FD_80071 | JGI IMG/M metagenome (GOLD analysis project Ga0114129, IMG submission 80071) | Populus rhizosphere microbial communities from Tennessee, USA - Rhizosphere MetaG P. deltoides SRZDD1 (version 2) (version 2) | ecosystem: Host-associated > Plants > Roots > Rhizosphere >... | reverse complement strand
ACTTTCGCCGCGCACCACCTGGGCTATCTGCTGGCCGCAGGCAGTCAACAGTTGGGCAGCGGAGGGATTGCCGGCCACCTCGCGTAGGAAGAAGACAAAGTAGTCTTCATTCAGGTACTGAGGATAGGGTTTCACCAAGGCTGAGACAGCGCGTTCCGCCTGATGCTGGGCAATCTTGCGGGCATAGCTTTCGAACTCCGTCCCTGAAAGCCAACGGCTGGAGAGCCCGATCAAATCGTCCCAATTGCCGACGAAGGGGAATTCGAAAACAACGCTGATTACTCCGTAATCGTAGTATTTGACCTCGGCTTGCAGCCGTGCGGCCCCGGGCGTGGTGGGAGCGCTGATGTGCTCGACCACCGGTGGCCTCTCGAAGTAAATCTGCTCGGCGGCCGCATGTTTCAGGCGTTCGCCCAATCGCCTCGCCCCCAGCAGCGACCTGAGCTCGTCGAGCTTGATTTCTTCGCAAACATCGTAAAGGAAAAGACCTACGGCTGAGCCGCGGAGGGGCGTATTGCCGGTCTGGGATTTCACGGGGTTCAGTCTAATTCACTCAATTGCTTGGGGCTATCACGGAAATCATGCAAATCTTTGCACTACTCACGCATCTATACATACCTGTAAGGCGGGCCCCTCAGTCATGCGCCGCATGACGAGAAATCTCTCTCGCTTTTCTGATTAACGTTCTGTTAACGTAACAAGTTTGGTGCAAGGCTCTCACTCCAATACGGTAGGCCTCCCGAGCAGTAGCGTCGAAGCCGGATTTGCTGCCACGCAATCCTGGCGCTGGGGAATGCAAATCTTGGTTGCGCTCATTCTTCTTGAGGCAGCCATCTGGTCTGCGGGATTGGTTCAGGCAGTTTGCTTCTGGGGTGCAGTCGCGTGGATCGTCGGGACCACCGTGTTGCCAGCACGGCAAGGAGTGGATCTCGGTCTGCGTATGCGCGGAGCGCGTGGCATGCTGTGGTTGCTTCCTCTCTCGATTGCTTGCGCCGCGGCAGCTATTCTTATCGCCTGGTATAACGGGAACCTTCATCCCGCATTTGGATCTGGAACGCGTCCCTGGCATTACGCGGCGTATGCGTTGTGGGCTTTCTTTCAGCAGTTCACACTGCAGTCGTATTTCTTCCTCAGGCTGGAACGCTTACTTGGGAACTCGCAGCGCGCGGTACTGATGTGCGCCTTGCTTTTTTCGCTGCTGCACGTGCCCAATCCATTCCTAGCGCTGACGACCTTTTTAGCTGGCCTGATATTCTGCGAACTTTTTCGCAGGCACCGAAGCATCTACCCGCTGGGCCTGGCTCACGCCGTGTTCGGACTCTGCATCGCTGTCACGTTTTCTGGCGATCTACACCATGATATGCGCGTCGGTCGTGGATTTTTCGACTATCCTGCCGGCCGTTCCAGCCTATATTCCCTCGACAAACAGCAAGATTACCCGCAACCGCCGAGCCCACCAGCAGGACAACAACCGTAGTAACGTAATTTTCATTTCTCCCCAACAATTTTTTCATCACCACTTAACACGAAGTCAGTAGTATTGCGCATGCCAGTACGGAATGCTCCCATCGAGAAGCCTGAGGGCGCGCTTTTTCGAAGCGATTCCTTCAAATTTCTTTCGGTTCTCGACCTGTTGGTGCCCCAGCGGTTCCGAGAGCTGTACCGGAACGCCGCCCAAGCGGAAGACCAGCCAATCCTCGAAGCTTTGCTGTCGGAAATGCAAGTCAGTTTGAATGTCGAGCCGGCCGACCTCGCTCGCATTCCTGCTTTCGGAGCGAGCATCGTAGTGGCAAATCATCCTTTCGGGATGTTGGATGGCATCGCTCTCGGGGCATTGGCGCTGCGTGTGCGCAGCGATGTGAAGCTGCTGGTGAATCAGATTTTGGCGTCAATTCCCGAACTCGCTCCGCACTGCATTTTTGTGGATCCCTTCCAGGGCAAAAATTCCAAGCAAGCCAACGTCGCCGGCCTGAGACAGGCTGTTGCCCACCTGCGAGCCGGGGGCATGCTCATAGTTTTTCCTGGCGGCGAGGTCTCACACTGGCAGTTCCGGCACGGTGAGATATGCGATCCGGAATGGAGTGACAGCGCTGCCCGCCTGGCGTGCGCGACTGAAGCCTCGGTATTGCCGGTGCTGTTCCTGGGTACGAACAGCCTGCCATTTCACCTGATGGGGCTGATTCACCCTATGCTCCGCACCGTGCGCCTGCCGCACGAACTGGTGAATAAATTCGGAAAGCAAGTGGATGTGTGCATCGGAAACCCGATTCCGGCAGAAAAGATTTCGAGCATCGCCGACATGCGTGAAGCCACCGAGTATATGCGCTGGCGAACCTATCTGCTGCGTAACCGCCAACCCGCACGGGTGAGTATGCCCGTGAATTGGGAAGCTCCAGCATCCGAGCCGCCGCCGCAGCAAACCGCCTCTCCAGTTGCAAGCAACGCTCTTCTGGATGAGCTTCGTAGCCTCGGTCCCGGCGGCTGTGTGGTGGAGAATCGTGAGTTTGCGGTGTACAGCGCTCGCGGAGACCAAATCCCCAATCTACTCAGCGAAATCGGACGGCAACGAGAAATCACCTTTCGCGAAGTAGGTGAAGGCTCGGGGAAGGCTGCGGACCTTGACGAATACGATCCCTATTACACGCACCTCATTCTGTGGGGCAAATCGAAGCAAGAGCTCGTAGGTGGATATCGCCTCGTAAACACCGAAGAGGTACTGGAGAGCCGCGGAGTCGCTGGATTGTACACCTCATCGCTCTTCAAATTCCGCCGCGGCTGGTTCGAGCAGATAGGCCCGGCGCTCGAGTTAGGAAGATCGTTCGTGAGGCTCGAATACCAGAAGCAGTACGCTTCACTGTTGATGCTATGGAAGGGAATCGCTTCGTATGTGGCCCGCCATCCCGAGACCCCGGTTCTTTTTGGCGCGGTCAGCGTGAGTAATCGCTACACGCAGGCTTCACGCGAGCTTATCGTTGAATTCTTCAAGTCTCAGGCAGATCCGCTGGCGAAATTGGTGCGGCCGAAATGCGCATTTCCGCAAAACCGGCTGCGGCAATGGGAGCTTTCATCGATCACCACCTTGCTCGACTTGGAAGAGCTCTCCGAATCGATTGCCGAAGTGGAGCAGGACGGAAAAGGTCTGCCGGTTTTGTTCAAGCAGTACCTCAAGGTTGGCGGCAGGATTTTAGCCTTCAACTTGGATAAGAATTTCTCCAATGTTCTCGATGGCCTGGTTCTGGTTGACCTGCGTCGCACCGAGCGCAGCCGCCTGGAAACCTACATGTCAAAGGAAGGCATGGAGGCATTCCTGCGGTATCACAACCGCGCATTGCTTTCGGAGCCAGCACAAGCGGCGCCGGCAATTCAGTAGGCATTACTGTTAGCGTTTCTACTGGTTCGTTCCCCTTGCGGCATCCCCTGCGCGAGTGACTAGTATTTTCAGGTGATTGACCCTCCCCACCGAATCTCTAAAATCCCCACACTCCTGAGTTGTAGCTCCTAGAAGTGTGCAGCGCGTCTGCACGAAACGGATATTGGGAGTGTGTTCGCTTCGTATCCAAAAAAGGGCCAAACGTATGCATGGGTTTATCCGGTTTGTATTTCTGCTGCTGATTTCGATTGCCGCCACTACGCTGGCAGCGCAGCAAATCAGCGGCAGTATTCGCGGTGTGGTGCTCGATCCGACCGGCGCTGTGGTGCAGAACGCCACGGTGACGGCGAAGCAGGTCGAAACCGGCCTTTCCCGATCCGCAACCACCAATCGGGAGGGGAACTATGTCCTGGTCGAGCTCCCTATCGGCCACTACCGGTTGGAGGTCGAAGGTAGGGGTTTTCAGCGATATGTTCGCGAAGGCATTTCGCTGAATGTGAATGAAACTCTGGCCGTCCCGGTTCAACTCGCGGTGGGAACCGAGAAGCAAGAAGTCCAGGTTAGTGCGGACGCGCAGCTTATCCAGACCACGGTGACCAGCCTGGGCAAGACCGTGCTGGAGCGCGAGCTGCTCGATCTGCCGCTCAATGGGCGGAATTTTTCCCAACTTGGATTGCTTCAGCCGGGGGTGACGCCCATCACCCCTGGCCTGGCGGAAGCTGGAGGTTCGTTGCGCGACGGCCAGCCCTACTCCGTCAATGGCCAGCGACCTGAATCGAACAACTTCCTCATCGATGGCGCCAGTAACTACAACGGCGTTGATGGCGGATTCGTCCTGAAGCCGCCCGTAGACGCCATCGCCGAGTTCAGAATTCTTACGCACAACGCCAATGCGGAGTTCGGGCACAGCACCGGCTCCACCACCAACATCGTGACGCGCTCCGGTTCCAACCAGATTCATGGCGCGGTTTGGGAGTTCCTGCGCAACGATATGTTCGACGCTAGAAACTATTTTGCAAGCGAGGTGGAGCCGCTCAAGCAAAACCAGTTCGGCGCCAGCCTGGGAATGCCGATCCGCAAGGACAAGACTTTCGTATTCGCCTACTACGAGGGCTTTCGCAACCGCGAAGGCAAAACCCAACGGGCCACGGTTCCCTCGCTGCGAGAGCGGCAGGGTGACTTTTCGGAAATGAATGGGCCGCTCATCAATTTCTTCAATGGGCAGCCATTTCCCAACAATCAGCTACCATTTATCAATCCTCTATCGCAAAATTTGTTGAGTTTTTTCCCCCTGCCGAACAGCGGCACCAACCTCTTCGTCTCCACACAAAGCGTGAAACAGGATGACGACCAGTTCGGCATCCGGGTGGACCACTATCTCTCCGCCAACGACAACCTGAACTTCCGCTACCTGTTCAGCGATTCCAGTGGAGTTGATCCGCTTTCAACCGCGGGCGCCAGCGTGCCCGGTTTTCCGGTGGGAGAAGATCATCGCGCGCAGAACTTCGTGGCCCAGGAGACCCACACCTTTTCACCAACTATGATTGGGGTTTTGCGCTTTTCCTTCTTTCGCAACAAGTTCTTGTTCAACGAGCGGCTGAATCACACACAGCCGTCAATCCTCGGATTCCAATATCAGCCAAGTCTTGACGCGGCTGTCGGCTCGCCCTTCATTCAAGTGAACGGCTACACCAACGTGGGCGATCCCATCACCGGCCCGCGCAACACCTATCAGAACACCTTTGATTATTCGGGATCGCTGACCTGGGTTCGCGGCCGGCACGAGCTGAAATTTGGCGGCGGCTATCAGCGCACGCAGATGAACGTGCTGCAAGGCATCGCCACCAACGGCTTCTTCGTTTTCGCGCCGTTCCCCATCAACAACGCCTTTGCCAGTTTCCTTTTTGGGCAGCCCGTCTTCTTCCTCCAAGGCCGGGGCGATTTCTCGCGAGGTCTTCGAGGCAATGCTCTGAACGGCTACGTTCAGGATAGCTACAAGGTCACGCCGCGGCTGACGGTAAACCTGGGACTGCGCTACGAGCTGCCATTCCCGTATACGGAAATCCACGATCGGCAGAGCCTCTGGGTGCCGGGTCGCCAGTCAACCGTGATGCCAACGGCGCCTGCGGGCCTGCTGTATCCCGGCGATGCCGGCGTTCCCGACGGCCTGATTCCCGCGAAGAAGAACGCATTTGCTCCGCGCGTGGGGGTTGCGTGGGATCCAACCGGCAATGCCAAGTGGCTGGTCAGCGCCGCCTATGGAATGTTTTATGAGCCCTACTACACCGGCCAGGGTGGGCCACTGCAGGCCCCGATCAGCGCGCCACCCTACCTGCAAACCGCGCAGGTTACGCTGCCCAACTTCGCGGATCCGTTTAACGGGAATCCACCCGCGGCGGGGCAGTTCGTGACGCCGATGACCAACCTCACACTGTCTCCGGACTTGACCTTACCGTACGCCCAAAACTGGGACCTGAATGTTCAGCGATCTCTGGGGAACGATTTTCTGGTCGAAATAGGTTATGTCGGGACCAAGGGAACCAAGTTGCCGCGATTCATTGAAGGCAATCCGGCAGTGTTCATTCCGGGGCAGTCCTCGGAGGACAATGTAGACCAGAGGCGGCTGCACTCCGGTTGTACGCTCGCCGACCCGCCCAGTGCGTGCACCTACGCGTCTACCGGATTGATCGCCGGCATTTCCAGTTCTTCGTACAACGCGTTAGAAGCCAGCATGCGCAAGCGTTTCAGCCATGGCATTTCGTTCCTGGCGTCGTATACGTTCTCGAAATCGCTGGACGACGCATCGTCGTTCAACATGACGGGCTCCGCGGCGAAGCCGGTGGCAGGCGAGAACGATCTCGCGCAGAATCCGTTCGATCTCGGCGCGGAGCGTGGCCGTTCGTTGTTCGATTCGCGCCAGCGGCTGGTGCTGAGCTACCAGTGGAGCCTGCCGTTCTGGACAAGACCGCACGCGTGGTATGAGCATGTGCTCGGCAATTGGCAGCTGAACGGCATTACTACTCTCATGACCGGCACGCCGTTTACGGTCTTCGATTCCACAGATGTTTCCTTGCAGGGCGGAGCTCCGGAAATTACCGGTTTCTCCAGCAATCGCCCGAACCTGGTGGGAAATCCCAATTCGGGGCCGCGAACTGCAGACGAGTGGTTCAACCTCGCGGCGTTTCAGCAGCTCGATCCGGTCATAAACGCGGGGCAATTCGGTTCCGCGGGGAGGAACATCGTGGAAGGTCCGGGATACGCGAACTGGGACTTCTCAGCGTTCAAGAGCATTCCCGTGACGGAGTCGAAGAACCTTCAATTCCGGGCGGAGTTCTTCAACATCTTTAATCATACAAACTTCCGGCTTCCAGACAGTGACATCAGCTCTCCGAACTTTGGGCGCATCCAGGCGGCCCAGTCGCCGCGACTGGTGCAGTTCGCGTTGAAGTTTTTGTATTGAGGTGAGAAGCCGGTAAAATGCGCGTGAGGGAAGCGAAGGAACATGCTTAATCGGTTCAAACCAGGTCCGCGTGGCCGGAAGATATTGCTAGCTACAGGTGTGACCCTGGCGGTTTTGTATCTGGCGTGCGCAGCTTTCATATGGCGTGCCATGCACCAACCGCCCGAGGATTTCGCCCGGGTGATGGCCAAAATTCCCGGTCCGGTCGCGTTTCTCCTATTTCCTTTTGAATCCATGTGGGTACGCGCACGAGCGGGCGACCTTGATGTCGGAGATCCCGCACCGGATTTCAAGCTGTTAAAGGCCGACCGCAGCGAGCACGTTCAGCTCTCGACGGTAAACAAGCAGCGGCCGACCGTGCTGGTTTTCGGCAGCTACACTTGACCGCCCTTCCGGCGGGAGGTTCCTGCCCTCAACAAGCTTTACGAGCAGTACGGCAATAAAGTTGCTTTTCTCGTCGTGTACGTCACCGAGGCGCATCCCAGCGACGTCTGGCAAATGGAGAGCAACATCCGCGACCAGGTTGTTTTTGCCAGCCCGAAAAGTGAAGAAGAGCGCGCCTACGTGGCCGGAGCCTGCGTGCGCAAGCTCAACATCAAGTTTCCTGCGGTGATCGACGAGTTCGGCAACTCAACCGAGCAGGCGTACACCGGCTGGCCCGATCGGCTTTACCTTATTGATGCTAACGGCAAGATTGCTTACAAGAGCAAACCTGGGCCGTTCGGTTTTAAGCCGGAGGAACTCAGCGCCGCCCTGGCGCAACTGCCGCCCTCCTAGGCGAGAGACAGGATGAAGAGTTGCCATCTGCTCGTCTTGCTGCTGGCTTCCTCGCTTTTTGGGCAGGGAACACAACGTCCGGAAGCGCGGAATGAGCCGCTGCGTCCAGAGTGGTGCCGCACACTGCCGCGGCCGGCCTATAAGCACCTGGAGCGCGTGCCGATTGCGGACAGTTGGTTTGAGGTGTACCGCGTCCGCCCCGGCGTTTTTGCCCTCTACGAGCCCCACCAGTACGAGGAAGTGATCTCCTATCTGGTCTTGGGTTCCAAGCGCGCTTTGCTGTTCGATACCGGGCTTGGCATCGGGGATATTCGCGAAGTCGTCCGCCAGCTTACCCAGCTTCCGGTCACGGTGCTGAACTCGCATACGCATTTCGATCACATCGGCGGAAATTCGCAATTCAATGAAATCCTGGGTGCCGACACTCCGTACACGGGCGCTAACAGCAGAGGTGCTTCTCACGAGGAGCTGAAAGAAATCCTGGCTCCCGGCCGTTTGTGCGGGAGCCTGCCCAGGAACTTCAACCGCGACAGCTATGTAATACCGCCGTTTCACATCTCCCGCTTCGTGAAAGACGGCGAAACCATAGATCTCGGTGCTCGGAAGTTAGAAGTATTGCAGACGCCCGGCCACACGCCTGATTCGCTCAGTCTGCTCGACCGCAAGAACAAGCTGCTGTTTACCGGCGATACCTTCTATGCCGGTCCTATCTTCTTATATGTTCCGGAAAGCGATGTGACGGCCTATGGGCGTTCCATTGAGCGACTGGCGAAACTGGTGCCTGAACTCGAACTCGTTCTGCCTGGACACAACACTCCTGCCGAAAAGCCGGAGATGCTTACGCACCTGGTGCAGGCGTTCCACCAGATCGAGTCAGGCAAGGCGAAATTTGTAAACGATGAGGGCCGCCGCGAATACAAGTTCGAGGGCTTCTCGATCGTGATGGCAGCGCCTAAGTAGAGTCAACAATTAACGCAAGTTCATCACCAGAAGTTTTCGTTCCGTCATTTCTTCAATGGCGTAGCGCAGACCTTCGCGGCCCTGGCCTGAATCCTTCACTCCGCCATAGGGCATGTGGTCCATGCGGAAGGTTGGCACATCGCCCGCAATCACGCCTCCGACCTCGAGTTCGTCGTAGGCTTGGAACAAGAGCTTGGCATCGCGCGTGAACACTCCCGCCTGCAATCCGTAACGCGAGTCGTTGACTGTACGGATTGCCGCGGCGAAATCATCGTAAGGTTCCACCGTCTTCACCGGGGCGAATACCTCTTCGCAGTTCACGCGCATGTGCTCGTTGGTGCCGGTCAGCACCGTAGGCTCGACGACGGAGCCTTGCCGCTTGCCGCCAGTAAGCAATTTGCCGCCGCCCGAAACCGCTTCCTGCACCCATTCGGTTACACGGATGGCATCGCGCTCCGAGATCAGCGGTCCGACGTCAGTCTGCTCGTTCAGAGGATCGCCGGTTTTCAGCTTGCGCACCCGCTCAAGGAACGCTTGAAGAAACTGGTCGAAGACACTGCGCTCGACCAAGATGCGCTGCACTGAGATGCAGCTCTGGCCGGAGTATGCGAAGCCGCCACTGGCGCAGCGCTCGGCGGCATAAGCGATGTCGGCATCGGAGTGAACGATTACTGCCGCGTTGCCGCCCAACTCCAGCGTCACTCGTTTTTTGCCGGCCTGTGCCTTAAGCTGCCAGCCGACTGCGGCGCTTCCGGTAAAGCTCAAAATCTTGAGGCGATCATCGGTAACCAGCGGGCTTGCGTCGTTGTTGCTGAGCAATAGAACGTTGAGAGCGCCGGCCGGCCAGCCCGCGTTTTCGATGATCTTTGCCAGCCGCAACGCCGTGAGCGGCGTCTGCGAGGCTGGTTTGAGCACGACGGTGCATCCGGCGGCGATTGCGGGCGCGACTTTGTGCGCCACCAGGTTCAGCGGGAAGTTGAATGGAGTAATGGCAGCGGCGGGGCCAAGAGGGAAGCGGCGGACAATTGCCCAAGAGCCTTTAGCCGATGGTTGCAAATCCATCGGGAGCCATTCGCCGACAATGCGGGTGGCTTCTTCCGCGGCGATGCTGAATGTGAAGGCGGCGCGCTCAACCTCGATTCGCGCCATCTTGATGGGCTTGCCCGCTTCGAGCGCAATCCCACGAGCCAGTTCTTCCCGATCGCGATGGATCTCGTCGGCCACGTTTCGCAGTACGCGCTGCCGCTCGAAGCTAGACATCTTGCGCGTGATTTCAAATGCTTCCGTGGCGCTCGCGATGGCGCGTTCGAGTTGTGACCGGTCCGCGAAGACGCCAGTTCCTACAACCGAGCCATCGTAGGGCGAGTGTATGTCTACGGTCTTTCCGTCGGTGATCCACTTGCCGCCAACCAGATATCCAGTCGGGGGAGCGATAGCAACTTCAGGCATGCACAACTCTCTCTCGGTTGGAAACGCTTGGCGTTGTGCCCTGGCCAAACACTCTCGCGAGCGCGGATTCGAGGACGGCGATGCCCTCATCGAACTGCTCGTCAGTGATGACTAACGGCATCAGCAGCCGGATGACGTTTCCATAAGTGCCGGCAGAAATGGTGATGAGGCCATTCTCGTAGCAATGTTGGACGATCTGCCTGGTTTCACTGTCGGCAGGCTCACGGCCTTCAGGTGAACGGATGAGTTCGATGGCGCGCATTGCACCCAGACCATGGATCGCGCCAATGTTCGGCCAGCGATCGCGCCATTGCCGCGCACAATCTTCGAAGTGCTGCCCCAGCAGCGCAGCCCGCGCGCACAAATTTTCGCGCTGAATAGTTTCCAAAACCGCCAGCGCCGCCCGGCAAGCGACTGGATTTCCGGCAAAGGTTCCGCCCAGGCCGCCAACTCCGGCCGCATCCATGATTTCAGCACGGCCCGTTACCGCTGCCAGTGGAAAGCCTCCGCCCAACGATTTCGCCGTCACCAGGATGTCAGGCGCGATGCCGTACTGCTCACAGGCAAACAATGTTCCAGTCCGTCCCAAGCCGGTCTGGACCTCATCCGCGATAAGCAGGATGCCATGCCTGTGGCAGATATCGATCAGCGTCTTGAAATAGTCGAGCGGAGGCGCGATGAAGCCGCCTTCCCCCAGGACTGGTTCCACAATCACGGCGGCAACCGACTCCGCCGCCACCACCCGCCGAAAAACGTCTTCGAGATGGTGCGCACAGGTCAGTCCACAGGAGGGATACTTCAGTCCAAAAGCGCAGCGGTAGCAGTAGGCATAAGGGACGCGATAAATGTCAGAAGCGAATGGTTCGAAGCCCGCCTTATAAGGATGAGTCTTGCTGGTGAGTGAAAGTGCCAGCAAGGTGCGGCCGTGAAAGGCGTCATCGAAGCAGATGACTGCCGGGCGCTTGGTGTAAGCGCGCGCGATTTTGATCGAGTTTTCCACCGCCTCAGCGCCGGTCGTAACCAGCAGCGTCTTCTTAGCGAAGTCGCCGGGTACTAGTTGGTTTAGCCGCTCAGCCAGCCGGACATAGGCCTCGTAGGGCGCCACGCTGAAGCAGGTGTGAATGAACTGCTCGAGCTGCGCGCGCACGCTCTCCATCACCATGGGCGCGCGATGCCCGACATTTTCACATCCGATGCCGCCAGCAAAATCGATGAAGCGATTCCCATCCACGTCTTCGATTACGGCGCCCTCCGCTTTGGCGGCGAACACTGGCGTGGAGTGAAACACGCCGCGCGGGACGGCCACCTCGCGCCGGCGCATCAGGTCCTGCGACTTCGGGCCTGGAACTGGAGTTCGCAATTGGATAGTTTTCGCCATCACCGCTCAGTACCAGCCAATCGGCTGCTCGTTCAACTTGATGTGGACTTGTT